>Ga0315287_10005005_pt1 | contig 12989 bp, 9 predicted proteins | sample YL17G11_0_MG_FD_205037 | JGI IMG/M metagenome (GOLD analysis project Ga0315287, IMG submission 205037) | Sediment microbial communities from Yellowstone Lake, YNP, Wyoming, USA - YL17G11_0 | ecosystem: Environmental > Aquatic > Freshwater > Lake > Sediment | place: USA: Wyoming | collected...
CCCTGTGTTCCAACCCTGGTTCTGGACAGGGCGCTACATGGCAGAGGAGTGGGATCTCCTCACCGGCGATTTCCGGGCCGTAGAACTCAGGACGTTGATCTATGTGATGGTTGCCAGTGCTATCTGTCTGGTGATCGCCTACACGGTGGCCTACTTCGCGGCCCGCTGCACCAGCGGCCGGCTGCGAGTGGCGTTCCTGGTCATGCTCGCCGCACCGCTCCTCATCAGCTATCTCATGCGGATGCTCGCCTGGGTGGAGCTGCTGCAGCCGGACGGCTACGTGAACCGGATCCTGACGTCCGTCCATCTGATCCCGCGCCCGATCCACTGGCTGAGCGGCATGTCGATCACGGTCGTGATGGGCCTGGTCTACGGCTACGTCCCGTACCTAACCCTGCTCTTCTACGGGTTCCTGGACCGCATCGACCGCAGGGTGCTCGAAGCCAGCCGGGATCTCGGTGCAAGCCGTGTCCAGACCTTCGTCCGGGTGACCCTGCCTCTGTCGAAGCCGGCGATCCTGGCGGGCATCGTTATCACTTCACTCCCGATGTTCGGTGACTACTACACCAACAACCTCCTCTCCGGTTCGCCCAGAACGACGATGTTCGGGAATCTGCTGGACAACGCGATGGGGTCCACTGGCCAGGGGCCCGAAGCGGCGACGCTCGTCCTGTTCCTGCTTCTGGTTCTCCTGGTACCGATGATCTACTACATGCGCTCTTCGAGCAGACTGGCGGCCGGGTGACGACCGCCGAGGCACCTCCAGCGACTCTGCGACGGCTGCCGATCATCGGGTGGTGGCGGGATCCCTGGCGGAAGCCGCGTCTCCTGGCCGCCTTGGCTTGGACCTACGTGGCGTGGACGCTCCTGCCGGTCGCGATGGCGATCGGCATGTCGTTCAACTCCGGCAGATCGAACGCGGTCTGGCAGGGCTTCTCGTTCCAGTGGTGGTGGGGACATCCGGCCTTCGATCCCCAAGGGTCGCTGTTCGTCGATCCGGAGTTACACGCCGCGATCTTCCAGAGCCTTCGACTCTCGATCCTGGCGACGGCGGTGGCAGTTCCCCTCGGCGTGTGCTTCGCCATCGGGCTCGATCGGTGGCACGGACGACCGGCAGCTGGGGCCAACCTCCTGATGATGCTCTCCTTCATCCTTCCGGAGATCATCGGAGGCGTTGCCATGTTCATGGTGTTCACCTTCTTGCTGAAATTCATCCACCTCGGGACGGTAGCGCAGCTCCTTGGCTTGATCACCTTCGAGATCTCGTACCCGGTGATCATCGTGCGGGCGCGCCTCCTCTCTATCGACAAGGACGTGGAGGATGCCGCCATGGACCTCGGCGCGTCGCCGACGCAGGCGGTTCGCCGCGTCCTGCTACCCCTGTTGTATCCGGCGATCTTCGCCAGCGCTGCCCTCGTCTTCGCCGGCACCATCGATGACTTCATCACGGTGCGGTATCTGTCGGGGAGCGCGAGCTCGGAACCGCTGGCCGTGAAGATCTACAACTTCTCGCGCGGGACGCCGACTCCCGCGATGAACGCCGCAACCACCTTCATGCTGCTATCGACGCTAGTAGTGGTCGCGGTGGCTCTCACGGGCTACCTGCGCGTCACCAAGGGGCAGCGACAGGAAGCCAATGAAGCCATAGGCGGAGCGCTCTTCTAGTACAGACCGACGGTCTGGCCGTTCTCGTCGATGTCGATGTTCATGTACGCGGGAGTGCGACCGAAGGCCGGCATCCGCATCATGTCGCCGCACAGAGGGACCACGAACCCGGCACCAGCCGAGGGGACGACCCCGCGGATGGGTAGCCGCCAGCCCTTGGGCCGGTTCAGCAGCAGTGGATCGTGTGACAGCGACAGGTGGGTCTTCGCCATGCAGACGGGCGAGGTTCCGAAGCCGAGTCCCTCCATGCGAACGAGGTCCTTCTCGGCCTGGGCCGAGTAGTCGACGCCGTCGGCACCGTAGATCTTGGTGGCGATGTTCTCGATCTGCGTCTTCAGGCCGTCGGTCGGCTTGTTGATCGGCTCGAAGGTGGTCTCGTAGTCGACCGCCCTGACGACCGCTTCGGCGAGCTCCGTCGCGCCGTCGCCACCCTTGGCGAAGCCCTCGTGCTTCACGACGTCGAACGCGCCGAGGTCGGCGGCTCCCTCCATGAAAGCGCCGATCTCTCTGTCGGTGTCCTGCCCGGTGCGCTCGTTCAGAGCGAGGATGAACCGGAGCTTGAACGCCTTCATGATGTCGGCGTGCGCCGCCAGGTTCTGCATGCCCGTCTGTAGCGCCTCGACGTTCTCCTCGCCGAGCTTGTCGAACGGCACTCCGCCGTGCAGCTTGAGCGCGCGGATCGTCGAGATGAGCACCGCGGCGTGCGGCTTGAACCCGCCGTTTCGGCATACGATCTGAGCGAACTTCTCGAAGCCGAGGTCCGAGGCGAAGCCGCCTTCGGTGACCATGATGTCGCCCATCTTCATGCCGATCTGGTCGGCGATGATCGAGTTGTTGGCGTGTGCGATGTTGCCGAACGGTCCTGCGTGGATCAACACCGGCTGCCCCTCGATCGTCTGAACGAGGTTGGGGCGAAGGGCGTCACGCAGCACGACCGTCATGGCGCCAGCCGCCTTCAGGTCATCGGCCGTGACCGGCTTGCCGTCCTTGGTGGAAGCCACGACGATGCGGCCGAGACGCTCGCGCAGGTCGCGCAGGTCGGTGGTGAGCGCGAGGATCGCCATCACTTCGGAAGCCGCGGTGATGACCCATCCCTTCTCGCGCGGAACGCCGTGTGCCTTGCCGCCGAGGCCTTGCACGGTGAAGCGCAACTCGCGGGCGTCCATGTCGATGCATCCGGGCCACGTGATCGAACTGGGGTCGATGTTCGCCCAGTTGTCCCACATCAGCGACTGGTCTATGGCGGACGACAGGAGGTTGTGTGCGGTGGTCACGGCGTGGAAGTCGCCGTTGAAGTGAAGGTCGATCTCCTCCATCGGCAGGACCTGCACGTAGCCGCCGCCGTTGCCGCCGCCCTTGATGCCGAAGACCGGGCCCATGGAGGGCTCACGTAGCACGAGCGATACGGACTGATTGATCTTGCCGAGGCCCTGGGTCAGTGCGACCGCGGTCGTGGTCTTGCCCTCGCCGGCCTTGGTGGGAGTGATGGCGGTACAGACGACGATCTTCGCGTCGGGGCGGCCCTTCAGACGTTCGATGACCGGTCCGGGTGTGATCTTGGCCTTCGTCGGGCCGTACGTGTCGTATTCCTCGGGCAGCAGGCCCGCTAGCTCCGCGATCTCGGAGATGTGCTTGAGCTTGGCTTCCTGGGCGATCTCGAGGCCAGACTTCATAGGTTCGCGCTCCTTCTCGAATTGCCGGCTTGAGTGGCCGGGGGCCGGGCGGGTCTGCCCAACCGCGCCTATCCTGATATCCGCGTCAGCATATCAATATGGGTGGGCGCGGCCATACTTGGAGGTGATGGTGGAACCGTCGGAGAAACTCAGGAGGAACACCTCTTCGGTCCGTGTGACCGCGGTCAAGGGTGCGTTCGTGTCGGAACGCCCCGACCGTCTCGCAACCGAGGAACCGATGGAGATCCGCGTCTCCGGGCCGGGCCAGGAGGCAGCCTCCGTGGCCGTTACCATGAGGACCCCGGGAGGCGATTTCGAGCTGGCTGCCGGCTTCCTGTTCACGGAAGGCTTGGTCTCTGGGCGTGACGAGGTCGCAGGGGTGAGCTACTGCGAGGACCTTCCCGACGACGAACAACTCTTCAACGTCGTTACGGTCCGCTTGAACCGGCCCTGGGACGCCGACGCGGCCAAGCGCAACTTCTACGCGACATCGAGTTGCGGCATATGCGGAAAGGCATCCCTCGATGAGGTCGAAGTCCATTGCAGCCCAGTGGCGGCCGGCCCACGGGTTTCTGCTGACGTGGTGAGGTCTCTGCCCGACAAGCTCCGCGAAGGCCAGCGTGTCTTCGATCAGACGGGAGGGCTTCACGCTGCCGGGCTGTTCGACGCTGAAGGTGTCCTGGTATCCCTGCGCGAAGACGTCGGTCGTCACAACGCAGTGGACAAGCTCGTGGGAGAGGCCCTTCTCGCCGACGCGCTTCCACTGACCGACCGGGTTCTGCAGGTGTCTGGAAGGATCAGCTTCGAGATAGTTCAGAAGGCCGCGATGGGGGGTATCTCGATCATCTCCGCCATCTCCGCTCCATCGAGCCTGGCGGTGGAGGCTGCCGAGCGACTGGGGGTTACCGTTCTCGGATTCGTGAGGGACGACCGCTTCAACATCTACTCGAACCCCCAACGTCTAGTTATGTAAAGGTACCGACGGTCCCATCGAAACGGGGACCTTTTGCGACCAACACACCCCGGTTTTCGGCGTGGCCCTTTGAGCCTTCTGTCAAACTGATTTCATGCTGAAGCAGAGCCGAGAGACCGAAGATCTGGCGCCCGCGGAAGAGATCCTCGAGCGGTTCGGGTCGGTGAAGTCCGACGACCTCATCCCGCTTCTCCAGCAGGTGCAGAAGGCCTACGGGTACGTTCCGCCCGACATCCTGGGGTACCTGAGCGAGCAAACCGGCATCCCCACCAGCCGCATGTACGGCGTCATCACCTTCTACGCCCAGTTCTCACTCGTCCCCAGGGGGCGGCATATCGTCCGCAGCTGCAGCGGAACCGCTTGCCACGTGCGGGGGGCGAAGGCGGTACGCGAAGGCATCTCCGAGGAACTCGGCATACCCGAAGGAGGGACCACCGAGGACCGCCGGTTCTCTCTCGAGACGGTCGCTTGTGTCGGCACGTGCTTCCTGGCTCCGGTGATGATGGTCAACGAGCAGTACTTCGGTCTGCTGACAGCAGACAAGGCGACCTCGGTCCTCAAGGCTTTCGAATAGATGAGCAGAGGACAGGTCGTGACGAGAGTTGCGGACCCCGGGGAACTTGCGGCGCTCAAGACGCGCTTGCAGGAGGAGGGGGTTGGAGGCGGTGCCCGGATCGGGGTCTGCGCTACCGGATGCCGGGCGATGGGAGCCCTCGAGCTCGCGCAGGAGTTCCGCGATCAGCTCGCGGCACAGGGGCTCGACGATGATGTGTCTGTGGTGGAGACGGGCTGTCATGGGCAATGTGCGAGGGCGCCGCTGGTCCTGGTGGAGCCGCAGGGCTTCCTCTACGGAAAGATCAAGACGGGTGACGTTGCCGACGTCATCGAGAAGACGGTCCGCGAAGGAGTGCCGGTCGAGCGTCTCTGCGAACAGGCGAACGGTGAAGCGGTTCCCGCGATGGCGGACATCCCCTTCTATAAGGCTCAGCGCAAGCAGGTCTTCCGCGACTGCGGGAAGGTAGACCCGAAGCGTATCGAAGACGCCATCGTTCGCGGTACCTATCAGGGGGTCGCCAAGGCGCTGACAGAGATGACGCCGGAGGAGGTCATCAGCGAGGTGACCGACTCGGGGCTGCGTGGCCGTGGCGGTGCGGGATTCCCGGCCGGCGTGAAGTGGGGCATCTGTCGCAAGGTGCAGGGCGACGAGAAGTTCCTGGTGTGCAACGCGGACGAGGGCGACCCGGGCGCGTTCATGGACCGGGCGCTCCTGGAAGGCGTACCTCACCAGGTGCTCGAAGGCATGATCATCGCCGCGTACGCGATAGGCGCGTCCCGCGCGTTCGTCTACGTTCGAGCCGAGTACCCCGTCGCGGTTGAGCACGCGACCTTGGCGATCGAGCAGGCGCGCGAGTGCGGCTTGCTTGGTCAGAACATCCTCGGATCTGGGTTCGATCTCGACATCGAGGTCCGGATGGGCGCCGGCGCGTTCATCTGCGGGGAAGAGACGGCGCTCATCGCTTCTCTGGAGGGCGAGCGTGGGATGCCGCGGCCGCGGCCTCCGTATCCCGCCCAATCTGGTTACCTCGCGAGGCCCACCACGATCAACAACGTCGAGACGCTGGCCAACGTCGGTTCGATCATCCTGGGCGGCGAGGGTTCCTACAGCGCGATCGGCACGGAGGGCAGCAAGGGCACGAAGGTCTTCGCGCTGGCGGGGAAGGTAGAGAACACGGGCCTCGTCGAGGTGCCGATGGGTACGACCCTCCGCCAGATCGTCTTCGATGTCGGTGGCGGCGTCCTGGGCGGCCTCCCGTTCAAGGCCGCCCAGATCGGTGGACCGTCCGGAGGCTGTCTTCCTTCGGAGCATCTAGACCTACCTATCGACTACGACTCGGTCAAGGAGACCGGCGCGATCATGGGTTCGGGTGGACTCATCGTCATGGACGAGGAAACATGCATGGTCGACATCGCCCGGTTCTTCACCGAGTTCGTGAAGGACGAATCCTGCGGCAAGTGTTCGCCGTGTCGCATCGGGACGCGGCATATGTTCGACATCCTCCAGCGCATCACCGAGGGCGAGGGCGAGGCCGGAGATGTCGACCGACTGGTGGAGATCGGCGAGTTCGTGAAGGAGGGGTCGTTGTGCGGCCTCGGGCAGACTGCGGCCAATCCGACGCTCTCGACCATCCGGTACTTCCGCGACGAGTACGAGGCCCACATCAACGATGGGGCCTGCCCAGCGAGGATGTGCAAGGACCTCATCAAGGTTTGGATCGACCCCGCCAAGTGCGTGGGCTGCCGGGTCTGCCTCACCGTCTGTCCCACCGAAGCTATCACCGGTGGAAAGAAGCTGATCCACATCATCGACCAGGATGCGTGCACGCAGTGCGCCGAGTGCTACCTGGTGTGTCCCCCGAAGCTGGACGCGATCGTCAAGTTGACGGGTAGAGAGGCCAGAGAGCTTGAGTCCCTGCCCGCTCCGGTCCTGTACACCGAGTGGAGGCAGAAGGTCGGCGCGGCAGCCGGGCAGCCGAGCGAGGCCGAGGTGGAGTGATGCGGTCAAGGGGAAGATCGGAGTAGAGATGCAGGACGAACTGGTTTCGTTGGTGACGTTCACGATAGATGACCGCGAGGTCTCGGCCCTCGCCGGGATGACCATCCTGGATGCGGCCACCGCAGCGGGCATCGACATCCCTCACCTATGTTCCGACCCGCGCCTGGAACCGACCGGGGCCTGCCGTCTGTGCGTCGTCGAGATCGAAGGGGAGCGTGGTGTGCAGACCTCGTGCACCCGCCAGGTCCAGCCCGGCATGGTGGTTCGAGCCAACACGGAGAAGACCTTCGCGCTGCGTAAGTCGACGCTCGAGATGCTGCTCAGCGAGCACCGTGTCGCCTGCACGACGTGTGACATGGATGGTGGCTGTCTGCTCCAGGATTACTCCTACCAGTACCAGGCGAGCGAGACTGCGCTCCCCAACATCGCGCTTCCGTGCGACCAGGACAACTACTCGTCGGGGGACAAGGCGATCGTCTACGACGCGTCCAAGTGCGTGCGCTGCCAACTCTGCGTGAGGTTCTGCAGCGAGATCCAGATGGTCGAGGCCCTCACCCTGCGTGGTCGCGGGGGGGACGTTGAGGTCACCACCGGTTTCGACATCGAACTGAACGAGTCCGCCTGCGAGCTGTGCGGTGGCTGCGTGAACATCTGCCCGACGGGGGCGATGTATGACCGCCAGGCCATGGGCATGGGTCGTCCGAACGATCTGGTCAAGGTCCGCACAACCTGCTCGTACTGCGGGGTCGGATGCCAGCTGGACCTCAACGTCAACCCCAAGCTCGACCGCATCGTGCGCGTGACCAGCGAGGTCGGTTGCGTTCCCAATGACGGCAACCTGTGTGTCAAGGGCAAGTACGCATTCGACTTCGTCCACTCGCCGGACAGACTCACCACGCCACTTATCCGCGAGAAAGGTGAGTTGCGCGAGGCGTCTTGGGACGAGGCCATCGCGACCGCCGCCGCGGGTCTCGCCGCGACCCGCGATGAGTACGGCCCCGAGGGCGTCGCCTTCCTGAGTTCGGCTCGCTGCACCAATGAAGAGAACTACCTGATGCAGAAGCTCGCGCGGATGGCCGGCAGGACCAACAACGTGGACCAGTGCGCGACCACATGCCACGCGCCGACGGTTGCGGGACTCGCCGCGGCATTCGGCTCAGGTGCGATGACGAACTCGATCGCCGAGATCGAGGATGTTCAGACCATCTTCCTCATCGGCGGGAACCCGACCGAGGCTCACCCCATCGTCGGGCTCGGGATGAAGAGGGCGCTGCGCAAGGGGGCTCGGCTCATCGTCGCCGACCCGCGGGTGACGTGGCTGGCGGCCCGCGCGGACATCCACATCAAGCACAGGCCCGGAACCGACAACATCCTCGTCAACGCGATGATGAATCACATCATCACGAACGGCCTGCACAACGAGGAGTTCGTGAAGGAACGCGTCGAGAACTACGAGGCCTTCCGCGAGAACATCAGCGCGCAGACGGTCGAAGAAGCTGCGGAAGTATGCGGCGTCGAAGCGGACCTCATCCGCAAGGCCGCGGAATGGTACGCGGAGGGCACTCCGTCATCGATCTTCTACACCCTCGGTATCACCGAACACACCTGCGGTACGGAGAACGTGAAGAACCTCGCCAACCTCGCGATGCTGTGCGGGCAGATAGGCAAGGAGTCGTCGGGGGTCAATCCCATCCGCGGACAGAACAACGTCCAGGGCGCCTGCGACATGGGCGCGATGGCCGGAAAGCTCCCCGGATATCAGATGTGGTCCGACGATGTGACCCGTGCGAAGTTCGAAGAGGCTTGGGGGGGAGTGCTGCCCAGCAATCCGGGCGGGACCGTGACCGACTTCATCGAGAAGGCCGGCGAAGGTGTGCTGAAGGCCCTCTACTGCTTCGGGGAGGATCCTGTCCGCAGCGAGCCCAACACGACGAAGGTCCTGAAGGAACTCGGGCAGCTTCAGTTCCTGGTCTGCCAGGACATCTTCATGAGCGAGACGGCCAAGCTGGCCGACGTGATACTTCCGGCGGCATGTTTCGCGGAGAAGGACGGTACCTTCACGAACACCGAGCGTCGGGTCCAGCGGGTGCGCAAAGCCGTAGCGCCGCCCGGCGAGGCGAAGGCCGACTGGGAGATCCTGTGTGACGTGTCGACGGCCATGGGCTACCCGATGTCCTACGAGCAGCCCAAGGAGATATGGGACGAACTGGCCTCGCTGACGCCGAATCTCGCGGGTATCTCGTACGAGCGCCTCGAGAACGAAGGCGGATTGCAGTGGCCGTGTCCGGCTCCCGACCACCCCGGCACGAAGTTCCTGCACGGCAACGGCTTCACACGCGGCAAGGGTCTCTTCCACGAGATCACCTTCCGTGAGGCGGCCGAACTCCCGGATGACGAGTACCCGATGATCCTTTCCACGGGCCGAACGCTCTACAACTACAACGTCGGCAACATGACGAGGCCGACGCTCGCTGTCGAGGCCAAGCAGCCGGAGAACTTCGTCGAGATCCACGAGGAGGACGCCGCGCGCCTGGGCATCAAGCAAGGCGACAGGGTGCGAGTGGAAACCCGTCGAGGGATGATCACCGCGGCCGCCCACGTGGCGACCAAGGTGCGGCCCGGCGCCATCTGGATGCCGTTCCACTACGGAGAGTCGTCCACGAACTACCTGACCAACGACGCCTTCGACAACATCACGCGCACCGCCGAGTACAAGGTGTGCGCTGCGAAGATCGAGCCGGTGTCCTGAGAGCTACCGGGATCGTCCTCGCGGGCGGACGTTCGCAACGCTTCGGCCGCGACAAGCTCATGGAAACCATAGACGGCGAACCCCTCGTACACCGTGCGATCCGCGCGCTCGACGCGGTGTGCGAAGAGGTGATCGTCTCGATCGGAGACGGGTCTCCACGGCTGCCCCAGGGCCTGGACCTGGTGGTGGTTCGGGACCGGGCGAACGATCAAGGGCCACTGGCGGGCCTGTCGGTCGCCCTGGAAGAGGTCGAGACCGATCTCGCGGTCGTTGTCGGTGGAGACATGCCGAACATGTCGCCGGCTGTCCTGGAACTGATGCTCGCCGTCTTCGACGAGGATGACGATATCGAGATCGTTGCTCTGCAGGATGGCGAGAAGGTTCGTCCACTGCCCTGCGTCCTGAGGACCTCTTCGGCCGCGGTCAAGATCGGAGCCCTGTTCGATTCGGGCGAGAGGAGACTGCGGGCCATGCTTTCCGAACTGCGCCTCGCAGCCGTGCCTGAAGCGACATGGCGCATCCTGGATCCGATCGGGGGATCCTTGCGGGACATCGATAGCCCCGAAGATCTCCTGCCCTAAGGAGTCCGGCCTTCGGCGGTTGTCGGAATGGCCCCCCCGGAGCATGATGCCGGGGGACATTTCCGTTCGGAGGCTGAGATGAGGCTACGGGTACTGATCATGGGCGCGGCGGGCCGCGACTTCCACAACTTCAACACCGTGTTCCGCGACGACGAAACGTGCGAGGTGGTGGCGTTCACTGCCACCCAGATCCCCTTCATAAACGACCGGAAGTACCCGGCCGAGCTTGCCGGCGCGCTGTATCCGAACGGGATCGGGATCCATGACGAGAGTGAGTTGGATGCACTCATCTCGTCGCTCGAGGTCGATGAAGTCGTGTTCGCCTACTCGGACGTGTCGCACGAGTACGTCATGCACCGTGGGTCGCAGGTTCTGGCGGCGGGGGCGAACTTCGTCCTTCTCGGGCCCGACGCCACGATGCTCGAAGCCAAGGTGCCGGTCGTTTCGGTCTGTGCGGTTCGCACCGGCTCGGGCAAGAGTCAGACGACGCGCAAGGTGTCTCAGGTGTTGCGGGACGCCGGCAAACGAACCGTGGCGGTGCGACACCCGATGCCGTACGGGGACCTCAACGCACAGCGGGTCCAGCGTTTCGCTCAGCTCTCGGATCTCGATGCTGCCAACACCACGATCGAAGAGCGCGAGGAATACGAGCCTCACATCAACTCAGGAACGATCGTCTACGCCGGTGTCGACTACGGAGCGATCCTGGCGCAGGCGCAGGAGGAGTGCGATGTTCTCCTCTGGGACGGGGGCAACAACGACCTGCCCTTCTATCGGCCGACGGTCGGGATCGTGGTGGCGGACCCGCTTCGGGCGGGCCACGAGACCACCTACCACCCGGGTGAGGCGAACCTCCGGATGGCCGACGTCATAGTCATCAACAAGATGGACTCCGCCTCGGCGGAACAGGTCGCCTCCTTGGACGCCACCATCGCGGAACTCAACCCGAACGCGACCGTGATCAAGGCGAACTCGGTGTTGACCGTTGACCCTCCTGATGAGATAGCCGGCAAGAGGGTCTTGGTCGTGGAGGACGGCCCCACGCTCACGCATGGCGAGATGAAGTTCGGTGCTGGTGTAGTCGCGGCGGAGCGGAACGGAGCCGCTGAGATCGTGGATCCGCGCAAGTGGGCCACTGGAACGCTCAAGGCCACATACGAGAAGTACGACGTCGGCCCTGTTCTGCCGGCGATGGGTTACGCGCAGGTCCAACTCGACGAGATGAAGCACATCATCGACGAAGCGGACGTCGATCTGGTCGTGATCGCTTCCCCGATCGATCTCCGCCACCTGATCGACATCTCGAAGCCGGCGGTGCGTGTCGGCTACGAGCTCGAGGAACTCCCCGGTTCGCCGCAGATCAAGGACGTGCTGGGCCCGGTCCTGGGCAAGTGACCAGGGTAGTCATAGCCCTCGGTGGCAACGCACTCCTCCGGCATGGGGAAGAGGACACGATCGAGGAGATGCGAGGCTCCGCGCGCTTCGCCGCCGAGCGGGTGGTCGACATCGCCGCTGCCGGATGGGAGATCGTAGTTACCCATGGTAACGGGCCGCAGGTTGGACGGATACTGCTGCAGCAGGACGCGGCACGCGGGGTGGTGCACCCCATGCCTCTCGACGTTTGCGGGGCCGAGAGCCAGGGGCAGATCGGGTACCTGCTTCAAGTGGCGGTCGGCGACGTGTTCTTCGAGCGAGACATGGAGCGCCCAGTGGCCACGGTTCTGACCCTGACCCGCGTACGCGCCAACGATCCAGCTTTCCAGAACCCGACCAAGCCGATAGGACCCTTCTACGAAGAGGAGCAGGCCCGCACTCTCGGCGAAGACCACGGCTGGACGATGGCGGCCGACGCTCACGGTGGCTGGCGACGGGTGGTTCCGTCCCCGGAGCCCTATTCGATAGTCGAGGCATCCGCTATCACGCAGCTGGTCGCAGATGGGGTCGTCGTCATCGCCTCGGGCGGGGGAGGAGTGCCGGTTCTGGACGCGGGCCCTCGTTTGGTCGGGGTCGAGGCAGTGGTGGACAAGGACCTCGCGGCGGCCATCCTCGCGCGCGACGTGGGTGCAAAGCTGCTGCTGGACCTGACGGACGTGAAAGGGGTACTCCGCGGGTTCGGAACGGATTCCGCCGAGCTGATAGACCGGCTGACGCTCGCCGAGGCGAAGGCGATGTTGGATGCGGGAGAACTCGGTGCGGGTTCCATGGCGCCGAAGGTACGCGCCGCGGTCAACTTCGTGGAAGCCGGCGGGGAAAGGGCGGTTATCGCCTCACTCGCTGACGCGATGGCGGCCATCGAGGGGCAGGCCGGCACGACGATAGTGGCGTGAGGATCCTCGTCTACAACGTGAGGGGATTCAGAGCCGGGCCCGCACGCGTGGCCGAAACGGTGCGTCACCTTCGACCGGATGTCGCTCTCATCACCGAGTGCGGGACGACGAGGACGCTGCGGAGCTTCTCCGAGGCACTCGGCATGAACGCTCATCACGGATCCCTTCTGCCGATCGTGCGACGCGCCCGCAACGCCATCCTGGTACGAGAGCCCTTGTCCGTGGGGCGATCCGAAGTCCACCTGTTCACCCACCCGGCGCGCTTCCACCCGCGTGGTGCGTTCGCCGCCGTGGTTACCGGCGGGGGTGGGACGTTCACGGCGATCGCGGTACACCTCGGCCTGTCTGGGGAGGAACGCCGGCGACACTCGCAAGAACTGATGGGCGTGGTCCAAGACCTGAGACGACCGGTTCTGGTGGGGGGAGACCTGAACGAACGTCCCGCCGGTTCGGCAGCCGTCGCGATC
>Ga0315287_10005006_pt1 | contig 12989 bp, 9 predicted proteins | sample YL17G11_0_MG_FD_205037 | JGI IMG/M metagenome (GOLD analysis project Ga0315287, IMG submission 205037) | Sediment microbial communities from Yellowstone Lake, YNP, Wyoming, USA - YL17G11_0 | ecosystem: Environmental > Aquatic > Freshwater > Lake > Sediment | place: USA: Wyoming | collected...
GATCAAGGCCTGACCACCGGTCAGGACCGCCAGGAACTCGATCAGCGTTGTCATCGAGTCCGTGATTCCGAACTTCGCGCCGAATGCTCCGAGGAAGAAATAGTAGGTGCCGACATTGATCGCCGCAAGTACGGTGATCAGCCCCAGAAGATTGAACCAGGCGGTCAGCCAGCCTGTGAACCGATTGCCAAGAATCGAACCCCAGTGATAAAGACCGCCGGCGGTCGGATAAGCCGAGGCAATCTGCGCCATCGCGAAGCCAAAGACGCCCGAGATCAGGACGCCAAGCGGCCAGCCGAGACCGATCGCTGCCCCGCCTCCCCCAGATGTCGCCTGGGCCAATGAATTGATGCCTCCCGAGAGAATGCAGATGATGGAAAAGGAGATGGCGAAGTTCGAGAAGCGCCCCAGGCGCCGCGCCAGCTCCTGCGCATAGCCCATGCTGTGCAGAATCTTGACGTCTTCTTCCAGCGTCGCGTCGGCGCCGGGTTTTGCTGCTGGATTCATCGCGATTACCCCCTGAACATTATTTGAGATTCTCTGGCGAGCTGGACGAAACTCGGGCAACTCCCCTCTTATCTTCTATCCCGACTGCGCGGACAGCATAGGAATTTCACGGCCAGTTCGCAATGTGCTTTGGAATTCAACAACTTGGCTGGCGCGGCGCATGGGATGCGTGTGTTCGGGTCGGCCCGCCCGCGGGCAACCGCTCGACCGACGGGTCGAAAGCGGCTGCTGCAGCGGCACCAGCCTGGATGGCAGACTCCAGCGACGCCGTGAAATAAGGCGCCCGGCCATTCAGGCTGGCCGCGATGTACACCTCAGATGAGGCGGCACGCACGAGCAGGAGCGCGGCAGTCATGCCACTCGGTCCGCCACCAACGACTGCGACATCCCTGGAAATGTTTCTATTCCAGGTTGATTACGATTTTTCCTCGAGCGTGTCCTTCTTCCAGATACCGGATCGCGTCGGCGGCCTCGCTCAACTTGTAACTCCTGTCGATCACCGGCGTCACTTTTCCAGCTTGCATAAGATCACTCAGGATGGTCAGGTCCTCTTTGTTCAGTTCAGCAAGGAACATGCCCATGTCCTGGGTCACGAATTGTGACAACACAAGCGCCTTGATCGGACCAACAAAAGGTTCGATCCACGGACCGGCGTCTGGTCCTCCGCCTCCAATCAAGACGTATTTCCCGCTGGGATTCAGGACGCGCCTGTTGTCCAGCAACGAGCGGTTCCCGACGTTGTCCAGGATGATGTCGTAATGCTCCCCGCTCTGCGTGTAGTCCTCTTTCGTGTAGTCGATGACGTGATCTGCGCCGATCGATCGGACCATCTCCACATTCCTGGTACTGCTTACGCCGGTCACCTCGGCGCCGAATGACTTGGCGATCTGCACGGCAAACGTACCCACACCCCCCGACGCGCCGTTGATCAAGACCTTTTGCCCAGGCTGAATCCGCCCCTCATCGCGAAGAGCCTGCAACGCGGTGACCGCCGCCACACCGACGGAAGCCGCTTGCTCAAATGTCAGGCTGGCCGGTTTCAGCGCCAGTGCTCGATCCTCGTCAACAATCACATACTCGGCAAAGGCCCCATATTTTCCTCCGAATACTTCATCGCCTGGCTTGAAGCGTTTGACGCCCTTGCCGACCGCTTCGACCGTCCCCGCGAAGTCAACGCCCAGCCGTGGGTTCTTGGGTGCGCCGACACCCGCCTCCATGCGCACGATGTAGGGCTTGCCTCTCATGTAGTGCCAATCCAGTGGATTAGCGGAAGCCGCGTGCACTTTGACCAGGACTTGATTGTCCGCGGGAGTCGGCTTCTCGATGTCCTCCACCTTGAGAACATCGGGCGGGCCATAGCAGCGGCGAACAACGGCCTTCATCAGTTTCGTGTCACTGGAAAGCGCAGGCGCCGGGCCGCAGGCAGCATCGTGGCCCAGGGCAATCGCCAGTAACGCGATCGCAATCGCCACGACCGCAAGGATAGTGCCCGTGATTTTGTAACCCAGAGTCATGTTCGCACACCTTTGATGAGGAGCCACACGCCCGTTGTCACTTCAAAGACGAACGCTGGCATGTAGTGAACCATGTTCACGATAGCCGCAAGATCGAGAAATACCATGAAAGCCAATGTGACGACGTGCTATTTCAAACCCTCCCTGGGCTTCCCCCCGATTTTCCTGACACTGAGATCAGGTGGGATGATGATCTCGGAGGTGTCAGATGGGAAGGCGCAAGTTCACGCCCGAGTTCAAGTTCGAGGCGGTCAAGTTGGTACGGCAGCGCGGGGTGGCGGTTCGGCGGGCCGCCTGACAGACAGCGACCGACTGCCGCCGCGGGAGCGGCCTGTTTTCAATAAGATGCTCTGACTGCTGCTCGTCTGTCATCAGGGAGCGCCTGACATGAAAAACAAAGCGGCGTTGATCACCGGCGCCAGTTCGGGTATCGGTATGGCAATCGCGCGCCGCCTCGCAAGCGACGGCTACTCCGTCATGGCCGCCGGCAGGGATGCGGGTCGCACTGAAGACCTCGCGTCCGAATTGCCATCGGTGCAAACCTGGGTCGGCGACCTGACTTCATCGGCGGCCTGCGATCGCCTGGTCGCCGCCTGCGTGAAGGCATTCGGGCGCCTCGATGTGCTGGTCAACAATGCGGGCATCTACCACCCGGCAGATGCCGAACGGACGACCGACCAGGTCTGGCAGCAGACCCTGATGATCAACCTGAGCGCCCCGTTCTTTCTCAGCCGTGCAGCCATGCCACACCTGCGTCGCAGCAAGGGCATCATCATCAATATTGCGTCAGATTGGGGGCTGGTCGGCGGCCGCAATGCGGTCGCTTATTGCGCGAGCAAAGGTGGCGTGGTTCTCATGAGCAAGGCGATGGCGCTGGATCATGCCGCCGAAGGCGTCCGCATCAACGCCGTGTGCCCGGGCGATGTCGAGACGCCGATGCTCTATCGCTCCGGTACCGCGCACGGTCTCGACGAGAAAAGCGCGCTGCGCGAAGCGAGCGCATCCAGCCGGACCGGCCGCGTTACCACTGCCGCGGAAGTAGCGGCGCTGGTGGCATTTCTGGCGTCCGACGAAGCCGCGCAGATTACTGGTGCTGCAATCCCGATCGACGGCGGCAATACGGCTGGATCAGCCGCCTAGTTGAAGGTTGCTATTCGGTATGATCGTACATCCCAAGATGTGCCACGTCGCATCTGGCAGTGTCGAGATGTGACCGGACGTTTGCTGCATGGCGATCAAATCACTGCGTATTTTCGTATCTTCCCCCGGCGATGTGGCCGAAGAGCGCCTGATCGCGCGCCGTGTCATTGGCAGGCTCGAAGCACAATTCGGAGACGCGCTGCATCTTGAGCCCCTTTTCTGGGAGCACGAGCCGCTGCTGGCGACGGCATCCTTTCAGGAGCAGATCCCTCGCCCGTCCGACACGGACATTGCGATCGCCATCCTCTGGTCGCGCATCGGCACCACCCTGCCTGGACACATCCGGCGGCCCGACGGAAGTTCCTATTCGTCCGGCACGGAATTCGAGTTCGAGGACGCTGTCGAGGGGTTCCGCCGGAACGGCAAACCGGAACTCCTGGTCTATCGCAAGACCGCACCGCCGGCGTGGCCGGCCGATGATGAGCTGGCGACGCAACGAGTCGGACAGAAGGTCGCTCTCGATCAATTCATCAGCAAGTGGTTTGTCGACCGCGAGAGCAGCGCGTTTGTCGCGGCCTTTCATCCGTTTGACTCTCCTGCGGACTTCGAGGAGCTTCTCGAAACGCATTTGACGCGGATCATCGAGCGAACCCTGGGATCGATCGGGCTGGCGCGGCCTGCCAGGAAAGCGTGGCACCAGGGAACACCGTTCCGAGGGCTGGAAACATTCGACCCTGAGCACGCGTCGATATTTTTCGGACGTACGGCCGCCATTGCCAGCGTGCTGATGAAGCTGCGCCGGCAAGCAGAGCGCGGGACGGCGTTCGTGCTGATCATTGGCATGAGTGGCGGAGGCAAGTCGTCGCTCGCGCGCGCCGGTGTGCTGCCGCTGATGCTGCAACCAGGTGTGCTCGGACGCGCCACTGAGTGGCGCCACGCAATCTTTCGGCCAAGCGATGGTCATGGTGACCTCGCACTTGCGCTCGTCAACGCACTGACGCAAGGGACGGCGCTGCCGGATTTTCCCGGCGCCGAGGCCGCCGGACACGACGGGCTCCACGCGGCCCTGCTCGACAATCCTCATGCGTTCGCGGAATTCGTCGTCGCTCGGCTTCAACGTGATCCGAACAGTAACGCTGAGTCCTCATCACCAACGGCATGCGTCCGTCATCTCGCGCTCGTCGTTGACCAGATAGAGGAGATCTATTCCGACGAGCGGATAGACCAGCGACAGCGTGAACGCTTCGTGGCGGCGCTTAACGCGCTCGCGCGCACTGGCTGCATCTGGATAATCGCCACGCTGCGCAGCGATTTCTATCCCAGATTGATGGATCTTCCGGTCCTCGTGTCACTCAAGGAAGGCGACGGACAGTTCGACTTGCTGCCGCCGACCATGCGCGAGATGGGTCAAATCATCCGGCTGCCGGCCGCCGCGGCTGGCTTGCGATTCGAGTCGCGTGCGCATACCGCTGAGAGGCTCGACGAAACCATTCGCGACGCCGCGGCTGACAACACTGCCGCGCTGCCTCTACTGGAATTCCTGCTCGACGAGCTCTACAAGCGCCGCAGCCACGATAATGTGCTCACATTCCGCGCGTATGAGGAATTGGGCGGCGTCGCGGGTGCCTTGGCGCGACGCGCGGAAGAATTGCTCGAGACGGTCAGTGCCGAGGCGCGCAGCACACTGCCGTCGGTCTTGCGTGAACTGGTGAGTTTGAGCGTCGAGGACGATGCGACGCCGCTGCGGCGGGTAGCACCCCTCGCAGCATTCGCAAGCGCGCCGGCGCGTGAGTTGCTCCAGGCATATCTCGAGGCGCGGCTTTTTGTCAGCTACCTCGATGACCGCGGTCAGCCGGTGGTCTCCGTTGCGCACGAAGCCCTGCTCAAGCATTGGCCGAGGGCGCGCATCTGGCGAGAGCAGAATCGTGAAAACCTTCGGGCGCATGCCCGCCTGTCAGCGGCAATGCGGGCCTGGGAAAGGGAAGGCCGAAGCCGCGACTTCCTGCTGCCACGCGGCAAGCCGCTCGCCGAAGCGCGCGCACTCATGGCTGATGGCGTCCGCTTGTCCGAGCCGGAGAGGGCGCTGGTCGACGCCTCCAACAAGCGCGCGCAACGCTTCGAGCGATGGCGTGCCGCTGCAGTCATCGGCCTCATCGTCCTGGCCGGCTCGGCGAGCATTGCCGCCTATTTCGCCAGTCGCGAATCGGACCGCGCCCGAATCCAGGCAGGCACTTCGCAGCGTACAACGGACTTTCTCGTCTCGTTGTTTTCGATCGCCGATCCAGGCGAGAACCGCGGCGAGACGATCACTGTGCGCGAAGTCCTCGATCGCGGTGTCGACGAGGTCAAGAGTGGCCTGTCCGACGAGCCGGCGGTCCGCGGGAACCTGATGCGCGCCATGGGCCAGGCGTACAACGGGCTCGGTCTCTATCCGACGGCCAAAATCCTGTTGCAGCAGGCCGTTGCTGATGCCGAAAAAGGCGATCGTGGCGAGGCATTGATCAAGGCGCGGATTGCGCTCGGATTCAATCACTATATGGACGGGGAATATGAACAGGCGAGCGCCACATACCGTCAAGCCTTGCTCGAGGCAGAAGAGCTCTATGGCGACAGGCACGATCTCGTCGCCGCGTCCCTCAGGGGTCTTGCAGACAGCATCTTTGAACAGGACCAACCGGCAGAAGCGGAACGGCTCTTCCGGCGTGCACTGGCGATCGAGCTCGCGATGCACGGCGAGCGACACGCGAACACGGCGCGCACGCTGCACGATCTTGGGATCCTGCTCTACTACCAGGGGAGGTATGGTGAAGCAGAGGAGCTTTATCGGCGATCACTCGCCACCTATCGATCGCTGTACGGAGAGAGCCATGCGACCGTGGCCCAGAGTCTCAATGACCTTGGCGCATTGCTATACGACACGGGGCAGTTTGAAGCAGCGACCCACACGTATCAGGAGGCGGTGCCCATCTACCAGAAAGTCTACGGTGAGCAGCATCCGGAGTTCGCCGCTGGTATCTACAATCTCGGACGAGTCCTGCTGATCACGGGACAACTCGGCGCCTCCGAGGGGTACTTGCGGAAGACGTTGGCGATCGACCGGCAGCGGCTCGCACCTGATCATGAAGACCTGATCCTGCCGCTCAACAGCCTCGCGATGCTCGAGATCGCACGAGGAAACCTCGACCCAGCAGGGAAATTGCTGCTTGAAGCGCTCGAGAACGCGCGCGTGCACAAGCATTGGATGCTGGGTCAAGTGCTCACAAATGTGGCTGATCTGGATGTGCGGCAGCGCCGATTCGAGCACGCAGGGGCGGCGCTCGACGAAGCACGGACGTTGCTGGTTGCGGAGCACGGCGATGAGCTTGCCGGCGCGGCCGCGTGGCGCCTCGCCATCCTGAACTCCGTTGCGGGCTTCAATGAAATCGAGCGCGGACACCTCGGTGAGGCGGAAAGGCTCCTGACTGCCGCATGGCCCGTCCTACGAGCACGCTTCGGGGCCCGCAGCTATTTCGGGGACCAGTGCCTCCTGCATCTCAGTCGCCTTTACGAGATTCAGGGTAACCATAGGGTCGCTCTCGAATACCGGGCGCTGCTGCGCGGTAGCCCAGCAACGGACTGACTGTTCACCTCTGCACTTATTAAGAATCGATTCCGCCGTGGCTTTTGCGATAGACTCCGTCAGTGGGCGCCAGTCAAAGCCAACAAGCTCACGCAAGGGGGTTCGAATGATTTCCCGGAATAAGTTAAAACTCGTCTTATCCGTCGCGTCGGTGGGATTGCTGAGCATCGTGTCTGCCAGCAGCCATGCGGGCAGGTCCGTACGCACCGACTCGAGTGACGGCGCCTTTGAATTCCTGGGGGGATTCTGGGGAGGCGACAATACTTTGTTCGGCACTCCGGGCAACGAAATACGCACTCAGTTCAAATTGAATTTCGGCGACGCTCGCGGTTCGCATTACTACACGGTCTGCATGAGTGAGGACGGCTTCCTGAAGTTCGTCACCACCGCCACGTGCGCCGACGCGGACTTTTCCCTGCCACCCACGGGGAACTACATTGCGGTGTTTGCGACCGATCTGACCTTCGACACCAATTTTGGTGGCTCCCAAGTCTATACGCGCGGGTTCGTGGACCAGAAATCGCCTTACAAGTTGCCGCAGGCGGTGCCTGCCATGCGGTTCTGGTGGAACGGGGTCAGTCTCGCCGACGATGCAGTCTTGAACCAATTCGAAATTCAGATCGTCCTGCTCGATCGCAGCGGGGACACGAACAACGGTAACTTCGATATCGAGCTGAATTACGGGAATGGCGATCAGGTTCCGGTCTCAGGAACCGAAACCAATACGGATGCGATGAACGCGTTCCAGGGTTTTAAACTCGGGCCCAATTCAAGCGGCCCGACGATTGGGCCGTTTGGTCCCTTCGATTCCAGTGGCGCTCCGATTCGCTTTTGCTTCCGCGGCGGCAGTCGTAAGCCCTGCTGACGGAACGTGGAGCGACCTGGCGACGGCTGCTGCATTACAGCGCCCGCAGCCTGCGCGGCGCCTGAGGCTCTTCAGATCGGCTCGTCGATCGACCTGGCCAACGGTGTGAAGAGCTTCGGGCCGGCCTCGGTCATGTACCAGCAGTCCTCCATCCGGATGCCAAACTCTCCCGGGATGTAGATTCCGGGTTCGTCGGAGAAGCACATGCCTGCCTCAAGCGGGGTCGTGTCGGCGCGCATCAGGTAAGGCGCTTCGTGCCCGTCCATGCCGATCCCGTGTCCGGTTCGATGCGAGGTCCCGGGCAGGCCGTAGTCTTTGCTCCATCCCCTGCCCTCGTAATACGCGCGCACGGCCTTGTCGATCGCGCCGACGGGGACGCCGATCTTTGCGGTCTCGAGGACGATCTCCTGGCCACGCTTCACCGTGTCCCAGACCTCGCGCTGGCGGGCCGTGGGCTCGCCATAAGTCCAGCTCCGGGATATGTCCGACTGGTAGCCGTGAACGGTGCAGCCGGTATCGATCAGCACGACCGATCCTTCGCGTGTTGTTTGCGGCTTTTCCGTGCCATGCGGATAGGCGCTCGCTTCGTTCAGCAACACCAGCGAGAATTCGTGTTTGCCGCCGAGTGCTTCGGTCGCCTCGACCATCATCTTCATGATGTCAGGCCCGCTCTGGCCGGCTTCGATTCGTCCGTGCACGTGTTTCAGTGCGGCAATGGTCACGTCGTTGGCGGCCTGCATCAATGCAAGCTCTGCAGATGACTTGATCATGCGGCAGGCATTGACAAGGCCTTCGCCTGAAACGATGTTCCTTGCGCCCGACAGCTTGGCGACGCGATCGATGATGAAGTATCGCGTGGTGTCTTCGACAGCAAGCGGGCCTTCCACCGGACGATCGCGCAGCGCGTTGGCAATCAGGTCGAAGGGGCTCTCGTCTTCGTTCCAGGTCCGGACGTCGGCGGGTACCTTCAGCAATTCACGTATGGAAGGAGCCTCGAAGAATGGCGTGACAACGACGGCACCACCCTCGGCCGGGATCAGCGCGGCAGTCGTCCGCTCGGATCTCCGCCAGCGAATGCCAGTGAAGTATTCAAGTGTCGATCCCGATTCGACCAGGAGTGCGGCGGCCTTCCGTTGCCGCATCAAGGATTGCAGCTTGGTGATTCGCGCGGCGTGTTCCTGAGGCGTGATCGGCTGGGCGCTCGCGGTGAGCGAACTGAGGCCCTGTGCCTGCGAGTCGGCCGAGGCGACTCCCGTGCTGGCAGCGAGCGCAGCGCCCGCGATCGTCATCCCAAAGACAGTGCGCCTGGAAACGGTCGTCATGGTTTCCTCCGATCAGAATGTTGGAACGTAAATCTGGAGCACGCGCCCGTCAGGTGCCGCTATTGGCCGAAATCCACGCAGCCAATTCATCCTCCGATAACTCGTCCGCGGCGAGCGCGCGCATCACAGAGACAGCTTCCGGTTCACCGACCTGGAGTTCTGATCCGTTGAGTTGCAGAAACACGTCCAGGACTGCCAGCACATGCCGCTTGTTTCCGTCCGGAAAACAGTGGCCACGCGCAATTCCGTAGGCATATGCGGCCGCAAGGCGCGCGAGTGTCGGCTGCGGTTTCGCATGGACATACAACTGCCGGGCTCGCGCCAGGGCCGCTTGCAGCGACCCTTCTCGCGCTGGGCCCGGCAAGCCGCCATGCTCGACGAGCAACTCTGTGTGCATGGCCCGGACCGCAGATTCGGGCAGCCAGACCGGCGACTTGCGTCGTGCCAATCGCCGCTACTTGGCAAGCTCGCGCATGGCATTGCGGTACTTCCGGCGCGTGCGCTCGAATGCCTGCATCGCCCCATCGAATGCCGGGTCGAAAGGCGTGAGCCGCAGCTCGCCCGCCCGATCGGCCACGATGTAGAGCGCATCGCCTTCCCGGACACGCAGCGCGTCAGTCACTTCCTTCGGCACGATAAGTCCGAGGGAATTGCCGATCTTGCGCAGTTTCAGCTTGCTGCTCGTCATCCGGCAGAGTTTAACCAATGTTATAACACGCGTCAATCCCGAAGCAATGTACCCTATCGCGCAATGTCCAAGTTCCGCATCCGCACCCCCGTCTTCGCAATGCTGTTCGCCTTCGCATTCACGGGCTATGTGCAGCGCACGAGTGTCGCGGTCGCGGCCGAGAGGATGATGCCGGAGCTCGGCCTGACGCAGGTCGAGGTGGGCTGGCTGTTCACAGCATTCCTCTTCACCTACGCGATATTCCAGCTGCCGGGCGCACTGATTGGCCAAGTCTGCGGTCCGCGCCGGACGCTGGCGGTGATCGGTCTCACCACGGTCGCGGCGAGCATCCTGACCGCGGCCGCGCCGATACTCGCGGCCGCGGGTGTCCTGCTCGTCGCGCTTCTGCTCGCGCGCTCCCTGCTGGGCGCGGCTCAGGCGGCGCTGTTCCCGGTCGTATCCGGAACGATCCGCTACTGGTACCCGGTGGGTTCCTGGGCCTCGGCTCAGGGACTCACCGTCACCGGGCTCTGGTTCGGCGCCGCCACGACCACGCCGCTCATCGCCTGGCTGATGCAGGACTACGGCTGGCAGAAGGCTCTCGTCTTCTCGAGCATGCCGTCTTTGTTGCTGGTGGCGCTGTGGTACTGGTTCGCGCGCGATCGACCCGAGGAACATTCGATGGTGTCGAGCGCGGAGCGCGCCGAACTTGCCGGCAACCCGCCTGACGACCCAGGCGCGCCGCTAACCGCGCGGCGGGTATTCCGGGTGCTCGCCGATCCGCAGATCCTCAGGATCACGGCTTCCTACTTCATCATGAATTACGTTTTCTACCTGGTGATGTTCTGGAGCTTCCTGTACCTGGTGCAGGAACGGAAGTTGAGCGTGCTTGAGAGTGGCTGGCTCGCGAGCCTGCCTTTCGTCGTCGCGGGGGTGGCGTCGGCCGCCGGCGGCAGGATCGCGGACCGCTTACGCGCACGTTTCGGGGATCGCATCGGGATGCGCATCCTGCCGCTCACTGCCCTGCCCTGCGCGGCGGTGTTTCTGTACCTCACGGTCTCGGCGGTCAATCCGTACTGGGCCGTTGCCGCGCTCTGCCTGGGGTTTGCCTGCGTCGAAGTGACGGAGGGTCCGTTCTGGGGCGCGACGATGCGTCTCGCGCCAAACGACACGATGGCGGCGACCGCTGTTCTGAACACGGGCGGCAACCTGGGGGGCGTCGTGGCGACGCCGATCATCGCGGCGCTGTCGGCAGGCCATAGCTGGAGCCTGGTTTTCGCGACGGGGGCCGTGACGTCTGTCGCGGCCGCCGCGCTCTGGTTTACCATCGATGCTGGCCGCGGAGCCCCGAAATGACGACCTTGCAGCCGACGACCAAGCCGATTCGACCATTCCTGGACTGGCCGGTGGTGACGGATCCTGCCGGCTGGCAGGCGGATGTGGCGATCCTCGGGATCCAGCACAGTGAGCCTTACGCTCACGATCCGTTTCCGAACGATCAGTCGCGCGCGCCGGATGCCATTCGCAAGATGTCGCAGAGCTTCTGCTACAACGCGGCGCATTGGGATTTCGACACCGGTACGGACCTGGCGTCGCATCTGCCGGCGCGGCATATGGATATCGGGAATGTCGGCTGGTCGGGCAAGGGCGATTACGGCGACTACAACGCGGCAATCACGGAGCGCGTGCGGCATTTGTGGCGGCAGGGTGCGCAGCTCGTCGTCCTGGGCGGCGATCACGGCGTCACGATTCCGGTGCTGGATGCGCTCGATGCCCTGGGCGAACCGGTTCATATCCTGCACATCGACGCACACCTGGACTGGCGCGAGGAAGTGGGCGGCGTGCGGCGTGGTTACAGCAGTCCGTTGCAGTGGGCGAGCAAGAATAAAGCGGTGTCCGGGATGACGCAGATCGGATTGCGCGCCATCGGCAGCGCGCGGAGTCGCGAGGTTGAGGCGGCGCGGACGTTCGGCTCGAAGCTATTCAGCGCGGAGCAGATTCACGCGGTTGGGATGGAGCCGGTGCTGGCGACGATCCCGGAAGGGCGCGCGGTTTATCTGACGATCGACGCGGATGGACTGGATCCCACGGAAATGCCGGCGGTGATGGCGCCTACTCCGGGAGGTATTTACTTTCGGCAACTTGCGCCATTGCTGAGGAACGTCGCGCGGCGGAACAGGATCGTTGGAATGGATATTGTCGAGATCGCGCCGGCATTTGATTTCGCGAACGGGTTGACTTGCATTATGGCGGGTAGACTAGTTTTGAACGTGCTCAGTGCGTCATGGAGCCAGGACGGTGCTCACATTCACGCCGCGAAGGAATGCCAAGCGGCCCTGAGGTAGCCACACTTACGTATAAATTGCCTTTCGGACGATAGCCTGCCGCGCTCGGTATGCTGCTTCATTCCTCGCACAATCGCCTCACTGTCCGTTCGTTTTCGCATCGCCTCAGGATTTGCATCATTGCAATTGCTGCAACACTCTCGGGGACAAGTTGCCGCCACAAACGATGATTACCACCATCCGATTCGCAAATTCCTCTGCATGATTCAGGTACCCCGCAAAAGCGACTCCTGCCGCACCCTCAACTGTCCAGCCTTCGTCGTCCCGCAGCTGACGCATTGCATGAAGGATTTCGATTTCTGAGACCAGGATGGTTCGATCGATTACCTGCTGACCGAGCTCAAAGGTAATCGCGCCCGGCTCCACCCCGCCCGCGGTGCTTTCGGAAAGCGTCGGGCGCTCTGGCACATCCATAATGCGTCCCTGTTTAAGGCATTCGCAGAGTGCAGGCGAGTTCTCCGGCCAGCAACCGATGATTTGCGTGTGGGGTGATACGGATTTCAAATAGGCGCCGATGCCGCCGATCAGTCCTCCACCACCGACGGCCACGAATACGGCATCGATTTGTTGGAGCTGCTGATTCAATTCCACGGCGACCGTTCCCTGGCCGGCGATCACGTGCGGATCATTGTAAGGTGAGATGTACACCCGGCCCGTCTCCCGGGCCGTAGCGCGCGCAACAAGCTCCGCATCCAGAGCATTGCTGCCCACAACGTGAATTTCAGCGCCGCAGTTTCGAATGGTCTCCAGCTTTTTCGAGGACACTTGCGTGGAGACGTAGACCTCCGCCCGAATCCCCAGCGTTCGAGCTGCGGTCGCCACTGCCAAGCCATGATTACCGGTCGAGGAAGTCAGCACACCCGCTCGTGACTGCTCGGCAGTCAACATGCAGAGCGCATTGGCAGCGCCGCGGAATTTGAAGGAACCCGTGCGTTGTTGATTCTCGAGCTTGAACGCAACGAGCGGCGAGATGTCGCGAGAGAGATGGCTCGAACTGACAACCGGTGTCT
>Ga0315287_10005009_pt1 | contig 12985 bp, 8 predicted proteins | sample YL17G11_0_MG_FD_205037 | JGI IMG/M metagenome (GOLD analysis project Ga0315287, IMG submission 205037) | Sediment microbial communities from Yellowstone Lake, YNP, Wyoming, USA - YL17G11_0 | ecosystem: Environmental > Aquatic > Freshwater > Lake > Sediment | place: USA: Wyoming | collected...
CCGTCATAGGACAGCTGTGGGGCTATATGTGCCAGCCTCCTTCAAAGGTCGCCTTCCTCATCTACGCTATCACACTGGTCAGCTACATCAGGTTTGGGCCGGCCCATGTCAGGGGGACATCGCAGAGCCTGTCTCAGGCCTTTATCGATACCATGGAATCGTACGGCGGCGAGGCCTGGTTCAACAACGGCGCAAAGAGAATATTAGTAAAAAACGGGCGGGTACGCGGCGTGCTGACCGAGGACGGCACGGAGATAGCCACGCAGCACGTGGTCTGCAACGCCAACCCGGTGGCTACCGCCCTCGATCTGATAGGGCGCGACAATATGCCCGGCTGGTACCTCAACCGCATCGGCGGCTGGACCGGCGGCGCCAGCACCGTCAACATCTACCTGGGCCTGGACTGCTCCTGCCAGGAGGTCGGGCTGAACGTACACGAAAATTTTGTTAACAGGACCTATGACCTTGACAGGCAGTACGAGAACCAGCTCAACTCGCTCGATAATGACCCGGACGGGAACGCGGTTGTGGCTTACAACGTGGTCGACCCGACGGTGTCGCCCGGGGGGACGGCCTCGGTGGTCATTACCCAGATAGCCTATGCAGACCCCTGGCTGAAGCTCTCACCCTCGGAATATGTTGAGGCCAAGAACAGGGTGGCCCAGAAGGCGCTCACGCTGGCCGAGAAGGCGGCCCCCAACCTGAGGGACCATATTGAGGTGATTGAGGTTGCCACGCCGCTGACCAACATGCGCTACACGGGAAACCCGCGCGGCAGCATCATCGGGTTTGATGAGAACTTCACCGGCAGCGGGTTCATGCACATGCCCATGAGGGGCCCGCTGGAAGGCCTTTACTTCGCCAATGCCTGGGTCAATATCGGCGGCGGATTCGAGCCCTGCATCGCCTCGGGCGCCATGGCGTCACGCGAGGTCCTGCGGGACATGGAGAAGGGAGGCTGGGAGTCCGGCGAGATAGCTAAAATTGAGGAATCGCTCGGCAAGCAGCAGGTCAAGCCGCAGGAACTGAAGGACACGGTTACGCCGGAGGAGAAGGCTGTTGCCGCGATTCATCCCCGCAGGCTGAAGCTAAAGGTCAAGGAGATCATAAAAGAAACTGCCAGCGCCAAGACTATCAGGCTGGAATCAAAAGATAGCAAGCTGCCCTGGTTCCGCGCCGGGCAATATATCAACCTTTTCGTAGAGATAAGCGGCGTGAGGACCTCTCGCCCCTACAGCATCTCATCGGCGCCCGGACAGCCCTACTATGATATCACCGTGCGCAGGGTGGAGGGCGGATTTGTTTCCTCCTACCTGCTGGATAAGGTCAAGGTTGGCGACGGCTTCGAATCCAGCGGCCCCAACGGCTATTTCTACTACGAACCGCTGGTGGATTCGACGGACATCGTCTTCCTGGCCGGCGGCAGCGGCGCCGCTCCCTTCATGTCCATCATAAGGGAGGCCGTTGAGAAGAAATCGGCTTTGAATATCCACCTTATCTACGGCAGCCGTAAACCGGATGACATAATCTTTGACAAAGAGCTTAAGGATATCGCGTCCAAACACAAGAATATGAAGGTTGACTACGTTATAAGCGAGCCGCCGGCCGGTTGGAAGGGGGCGGCCGGTTTCCTCGACGACAAAGTAATCTCGTCGCTGGCGGGCAGCCTCAAGGGCAAGACCGTGTTTACCTGCGGCCCGGCCCTGATGTACGAGCTTTGTGGGACAGCTCTTGTGAAGCTGGGTGTGCCGGCCAGGCGCAGCAAAAAGGAGGCCTACGGCCCGCCGCAGGATATAACTAAAGACCCGGCCTGGCCCGGCATAGCGGCTTCTCAGGAGTTCGTTGTAACGGAGGCCAGGAGCGGGAAGAAGGTCAAGGCGAAGGCCGGCGAGCCGCTGATGAACTCCCTTGAGCGCGCCGGCATCGTGGTTCCCGCCGTTTGCCGGTCGGGTGAATGCACAGCCTGCCGCACCAGGCTGATATCCGGCAAGGTCTTTGCCCCGGCCCGCGTGCATCACCGCCAGGCGGATAAAAAATTCGGCTATATCCACCCCTGCATGAGCTACCCGCTGGATGACCTGACTATCAGGGTATGATAAAGTTAATATAGGACGGCAAAATCAGGAGGCTTAATATGACGATAAGAACGCAGGAATTAATGGTTAAGACGCCTATCAAGGCGCAACAGGTGGCGCTGGAGTCGCTCAGCGCTGATGCCAGGGCCACCAGGCCCGGCTTTATCTGGTCGCTCGACATGGAACGTGCCAGGCTGGTGACGCAGTCCTACAAGCAGACCGAGGGGCAGCCCATTTCTTTGCGCCGCGCCAGGGCGCTGGAGCACCTGCTGGATAACATGACAATTTATATCCGGCCCGACGAAATGATCGTGGGCAACTATGCCTCCAACAGCGATTCCGTGCCCTTTTACCCCGAGTTGGCCTGGAAGTGGATAGCCAGGGAGACCGCCCCCGGCCAGGTCTATGCCAGTATGCTTAACGACGAAGGCCGGAAAGAGCTGAAGGAGATAGGCGCCTACTGGGGCGACCGCTCTATCCACCACATGGCCAAAAAGTACCTGACCAAGGAGCTGGCCGAGCAGTTCTGGATCTTCAACTGGGAATCGGCCACGCCCAACTATGACAAGATACTTTCTATCGGGCTGAAAGGCGTCCTGGAGGAAGCTAAGGAGCGGCTGAAGAAGCTCGACGAGGAATACATGGCTGAGGCCCTCAACGGCATAGATTTCGTTAAAAGGAAGGATTTCCTGCAGGGAACCATCATCACGCTGGAGGCCGTCAGCAGGTGGTCCAAACGGTACGCTGCATTGGCGCGCGGCCTGGCCAAATCCGAGCAGGAAGTGCTGCGCAAGGTGGAACTCGAGAATATCGCCGATGTCTGCGACCGCGTTCCCGAAAGCCCCGCCCGCACACTGCATGAGGCTATTCAGTCTTACTGGTTTATCCACCTGGTGGTGAACTTCCTGGAGATGCCCCAGGTGGGCTCAGGCATCAGGTTCGACGTTATCTTCAACCCCTTCTACGAGAAAGACCTGGCCGCCGGCAGGATAACCCGCGAGGCAGCCCAGGAGCTGGTGGAGTTTCTCTTTGTGAAATTCCAGGAGACCGGCTTCCTGCACGCGCCCATCTGGTCCGGCTTCGGTGGCGGCGCGCTGGGCTTCCAGACCGTGACCATCGGCGGCATCGATTCTAAGGGCCGCGACGTAACCAATGAGATGAGCTTCATCATCCTCGATGCGACCATGACCGTGCGCGCCATCGTCCCGCCCCTGGCCCTGCGCTGGCATGACGGCATACCGCCGAAGCTGGTGGACAAGGCCATCGAGTGTTTGGCGTCGGGCATGCCCCAGCCGGCAATCTTCAACGATAAGGTTGTTGTGCTAAGGCTGGTCAATCTGGGCACTCCTCTCGAGGATGCGCGCAACTATTCCATCAATAACTGCATGGTGCCCACCATCCCCGGCAAGAACTTCAGCCATATCTCCGCCTGGGCCAGCGGCGTGCCCGCTCCTCTCTGCCTCAACCAGGCGCTGGGCATCGACCCGCTGGCCATCTACAAGAAGGCCGGCAACAAAGTTCTTGACCCCGAGAAGATAAGCTCCGTGGAGGAGCTCCTGGATGCCACCCTGGAGAACTACCGGCTGGTCATACACCGGCTGGTGCGCATCGCCAATATCGCCGACGCCCTCTATAAAGAGTGGGCGCCCCGCCCATTTTTGTCCTCCGTTATCGACGACTGCATCGAGAGGGCGCAGGACGTGCGCGACTGGAACTACAGGCCCGATTACCGTGACGTGACGCTGTTCGGTCTCAATACCGTAGCCGACTCGCTGACTGCGGTCAGGAAGGTGGTATTTGACGATAAGAAGGCCACCATGAAGCAGCTTGTGGAGGCCCTCAAGAACAACTGGAAAGGGCATGAGGAGCTAAGGCAGATGTGCCTGCGCGCTCCCAAGTTCGGCAATGACGACGACTATGCCGACCTGATCTCGCGCGAGGTGGCTCGCAGACTCGAAGAGGAGACCGCTAAATGCAAGACCAACTGGGGTGGCTCAGTGCACGTTGACGGCACCGCCGCGACTGCCTGGTGGAGCTTTGGCAGGGTTTGCGGTGCGACCGCGGACGGCAGGATGCTGGGCGACCCCTTCAATGATGGGACCATCTCGCCCATGGCCGGGCGCGACAAGAAGGGCCCGACCGCCGTGCTGCGCTCAGTAGCCAAGGTGGACCCGTTGATAAGCTGGAACCACCTCTTTAACCAGAGCTTCATGCCGCAATACCTGGTAGGGCACAACGCCGAGGTCTTCGCGCAATACCTGAAGACGTTCGCCGATATGGGCATACATCATATTCAGTTCTCCACGGTCAACCGCGAAACGCTGGAGGATGCGCAGGAGCATCCTGAGAAGTACCCCACGCTGATGGTCAGGGTGGCCGGCTTCGCTGCCTACTTTATCGACCTGGACAGGAATATCCAGGATTCGATAATAGCCAGGACGCCGCAGTGCTTTTAGATTCCCTTGAGGCTGCCGGAAGTCCGGACAAGGACGGTGCGGGCATTAAAGGGCTGGTCTTCAATATCCAGCGCTACAGCATACATGACGGCCCGGGCATCAGGAGCACGGTTTTTTTCAAAGGCTGCCCCCTGCGCTGCAAGTGGTGTTCCAACCCGGAATCGCTCAATCAGGTTGCCGAGTTAATGGTCAGGGAGGTCCGCTGCAACGGCTGCGGCCGCTGCATTGCGGTCTGTGCGCCTGGCGCGCTCTCGCTGGCTGCCAGCGGACTGAGGCTGGACAGGGCTAAATGCGACCTCTGCCTTAACTGCATCGAAGCCTGCTGGGAGGACGCCATTGAGCTGGCCGGCAGGCAGATGAGCGTGGAGGAGGTGGTCGACGAGTGCTCAAAAGATGAGCTTTTCTACCGCAACTCCGATGGCGGTGTAACGCTGTCGGGCGGCGAACCGCTGCTACAGGCCGATTTCGCCTTGGAGCTGCTCAGCGCGTTGAAAGCGGGCGGATTCAGCACTGCGCTGGATACCTGCGGACATGTCCCCTGGGAAACGCTGGAAAAGGCACTGGCTTATACGGACCTGGTGCTTTTCGATGTCAAGCATATCGACACTGATGAGCACCGCGACGGCACAGGCGTTGATAATAAGCTTATCCTCTCCAATCTTGAGAAGGCTATGGCGGCCAACAAGTCCAGGATATGGATAAGGGCGCCGGTCATCCCGGGCTACAATGACAGTGATAAATATATGCAGGCGCTGGCCGGCTGGCTGCAGGGAATGAAGGCCGAGAAGGTCTCACTGCTGGGCTATCATGAGTGGGGCAGGGCCAAGTACCAGTCGCTGGGCAGGGCCTACCAGTTGAGTGGCCGTACGCCGCTTACCAGCGAGAGGATGTGCGAGATAATTGAGATATTCAAAGCCAAAGGATTGGACGCCACCGCCGGTTATTAGCCTGAGATTGCTTCGTCGCCTGCGGGCTCCTCGCAATGACATTTTTGGGGGCTAGGCCGCCCTTTTTACTTTTGTCATTGCGAGGCCGCCGCCCAAAAATGTCATTGCGAGCGAAGCGAAGCAATCTGTCAGATGGTTGTTTCCCTAATATCAGGACAGGCCGGGACTAATCACGACAAGTAGGGGGATATGTTCGAAGTGCTTACCGTTATTGGTAAGAAGGGCACAATCGTATAGCAGGGCAGATGCAGCAATCCATATATCAGGATGCTCTATCATCCTCCCAACATTCTCACAGTGTGTGCGGATGCGCGCCCAATGCTGGCAAAGCGTATAGTCATAGGGCAGTAATACATAACTCTTTATAGCATTTTCCAGTTGCAGTATACGGTTAGCCCCCCATGAATTTTTATATGCTCCAAAATACAACTCGGCGACAGTCATGAAAGAGATTCCCAGTCTTCTGTGCAGCATGTAGGGGTAAAAAAAATCAGCGCGGGTATCTTTCTTAAAGACGTAGGAAACAACATCCGTATCTACAAGTATTCTACTCTTGGTCAACTCTTCTGGACTTATCAAGCTTTCCTTGCGCTCCTGACGGCTGTTAAAAATTCTTCAAAATCAGCATCAATTGGCCAATCCCCCTTCAGTTCCGTTAAATTGCTAAGGGGGTAGATACCCTGTTCAGTCGCAAGTTCGTCGAAGCCTTTGGTTTCCCAGAATGATGCTGGAGGGGCAGGTAATACTGTGACATCGGGTAGCTGATTAATTTGCTCAAGGTCAGGGATTTGCATAGAAGCTACCTTAGCAATCAACGGTTGGCTATCGTTTTTCTTATTCACTATCGTGCCCTCCTTTAATTATTAATTCAATTCATCCACAACCCTAAAAGCAGGGTCACTTTTATTGTAGCAAATTTGAGCAATAACAGTAGTGTGTCTTGCTTTAGTTAGGTATGATATCAGAACTATAGTTCTCTAAAACTGGAGTTCCTTCCCTGCTTTGCCTCAATAAACAGCATAAATAAAGGGGCTTCGCGCCGCGAAGCCCCTTAGATCTTTCAGATCCGTTTTCCTCCCTACTCTCCCATTCAGGTAAGCCTGATTTCTCTGCTTTGTCCATTATTCCGCAGCTCATTCGCTACGTACTGGAGAGCTCGGGAGTTTTACATGCTCTCACTGCCTGCATCCGGGGAGCTTACCTCTGCTCCTCGCGCAGATGAGAGCGTGTCAAAGGAAAGTGCCATATCACTAACATGGCCTGTTTTTTGACCATTAACCACCTCCGCGAGGGTTAGTCTGGTTTATTACCCTCGATTTCATGCTACTACTAAAAAACTGGGATGTCAAACCGAATTTGCTGACGCTTACAGTCGTGCCGCCGGTACCATAAAAAATTGAGCCGGATGGCTATGTTGGTTGATACCTTCAAGCTAAATCCGGGTGGATAGAGATCCTCTATAATGTCTTGCGTTTTCAAGTCTGCGGTTTGCGCCTGGCTATCATGATAACCGCCATAACTAAAGCAAGCAAGACCAGGGACAGGCTGATAAACAGGATGATTATGGGGTCAATTGCCTCCTCAACCGTGAAGCTGCCGGCCCTGGCGCCGCCAATATAAACATCATAGGTTCCGGGCTGGCTCCTGTTCACCGTGAAATAAACGGGACGGTTGCTACCGCTTTCAACCGTGACGCCCTGGCTGGAATCCTCCTCGCCGTTGACATATAGCTTTATCCTGGTTGAACCGTTTACAGTCCCCCTGTTGGCAACGTTGACGGTTACCTTCACCGGAGTCCCGGGTGATACTTTTAACGCAGATAACGAGGCGCTCTGAACGTAGATATTAGGCAGGGACACTGGAGCTGGAAGAGGCGGAGCCGCTACGGAGGCAGAAGAAGAAGGCGGCCTTACGGCCAGTCCCGTGTTGACTGTAGCCGTATGCACCGGCTGCACTGCAGTGGCAATACTCTGTCCCATGTTGACGTGGATAGGCCTGCCCTCCAGGGGGACGGAGAACGACACTCTGCCCGGCTGAAAAAGCAGGATAACCGCCGAACCGCCGTAAGCGAAATTGCCCAGGATATCCCCCTTGTCGACCAGGTCGCCTTCATTGGTGACGAAGTTTACAGAGCTGATGGTAAACATGCCCACGCATACCATGGCCACGCGCCCGAACTTTTCAGTGTCGAAGATGAAGTAACCGCGCCGGTGCTGGAAGAAGTATTCCACCCATCCGCCGTCCATCCCGTAGTAGAGCCCCGCAAGCTGGTGCTGCGAAACGATCCTGCCCGGTACAGGGGCATGATACCAGTGATAATCGGTGGTATTAAGCATGCATAAAATAGCCTTGCCATTGATAAAGTTATCTGATAGTGGGTCAGTACCCAGTAATTCCCGGATATTCAGGTTCTCGCCTTTCACACCGATTGTGGTGACCGATGTCAGGCGGTCGGCAATTTTCATGAGGGAACTGTCGGCCGGCGAGGTAAAAACGGAGGGATCGTCCGGTGATTCCACCGGCCTGGCGCCCGGCTTGATACGGCGTGTGAAAAACTCGTTGAAACTCACATAACCGCCGGGCGGTACGATGTAGTCGGCCATGTTTATGCGCGCGTCGCCGGTCCACCAGGGGACGGAAGCGGCTGATGCAGGGCTGTCCATGAACTCCTCGACTGCCATCATAAAATCGTACAACCAGCTTCTAAGCGGGTCTGCGGCTGCCAGATCCCTGCCCCTGCCCGACCCCGCAAATTCATAGAAACGGTCCATGTATAGCCTGGCGTCATCGATATGCGGCAAAAACATTACCCACTCATCCAGGAAAGTGTACATATCGTCCAGGGTTTTACCGTACCAGTAGGAAGTGGGCGTCTGTTCAAGCAGGGCTGCCTCGAATTGGGCATGGAATGAAGGGTTGGCATTTACCAGGTCAACCAGTTGCTGCACAACAGGCTGATGAACAGCATAGATCGTGTATCCGTGCCCGGCATTGCCATTATGCATAACACCTGCCGTGGGTACGGGTCGCATAATGGAAATGGCTATAAATACGGCGAATAAAGCGTAGAATGGAAGAGTTAATTTTCTCATTGGTTTTTGCGTTCTATTATACTGTATGGTGATTTTTTCTCAGGCTAACCAAAGAAGTTGATTGCCTGCAAAGGGTTCTTGGGAAGCGGCACTTCGAGCCGCCAGAGGTCAGGTAATATCTGTTCAATCACGATTAAGGGTCACTTATGATCAGGTTGCCATATCATTATACTTGATTTTGAATTTGCGTGAGTACACGCTTGGCCCTGGAATACAATGAATTATCTTCGGCAGCATTGATGTTTTTCAGACTGCCAGGAACAACGGCTTCAATATCATTTCTCTGCGCGAAAGGAATGAGACGCGCAATATATTTTGTTTATTGCTGGTAGATTAATATGCTTGGGGATTCGTCCGTCAATATGCGGACAATAAGAGAGACGGGCGAATTCCTTTAAGTTATTTCAGCGGTTGCCGGCCTGTACCTGCTGGACCCGCATAGGTCTGAGCAACCTCTATAAAGCGCAATGCTTCGCCTCCGGAGATTTCCAGCCTCGTATCTTTCCAGTGCCTTCTTTGCACGGCCACGAGGCAAAAATCGCCCGCTGTCCCCCTAATGCAATTCTCGGCTCCTTCAGGCCCGTTGGTCCAGATAGCTCCGGATGGTAGTTTTACTTCAATGCGTATGGGGACTTCCGGAAGCAGCAATCCATGGACCTGGTAGGCAAAGGGCCGCGCCTGGCATGCCAGGTAAGCTACGTGGCGCAGTCTGTCAGTATCCACCGGTTGAACGCCGACAGCATCATAGCAGTCTATTCCATGTGCCCAGGTCTCCATTAGTCTCGCAGTAGCGAATGCACGTGCACCCATCGGCAAGGAAAACCAGGGCAACCTGGCTTTAGGGTCCAGTTTGAGCAATGCGTCATCCATTATTTCGCGCGACTTTCTCCACCAGGCCAGAACCTGAGAGGGCTTCAACGTGCGCCCCTGCTCCAACCCGACTTCATTGAAGGTCAGTCCCACCTTAAAGGCCAGCTCAAAATATGAGTTATCTTCTTTGCTGGTCGCAATGGCGACGTCGTCAAAGTAGGCAATATGTGATACAGAGTCCTGGACTGTCCAGGGTACGGCCGGCGTCGGCTGCCGCCACTGATCATCAGTTAGCGTGGCAAGCAGCGCATCCAAAGACTCTTGCTCGGCCCTTAAGTCACTGACAATTTCTTTCATAAATCACCTCTCAATATCTACGCCGACGTGATATAGTACATGGATAGAACGGCATTGGCAAACAGTACCATGATTCGAACCAACAACTTCTATTAAATGATGAATTAGTTTGTCTGGCCCGGTTTCTTTGTAACTATATCTCGGCAATTCGCAGGTAAATAGTTTTAACTTAAGCTTGCAGTATAATTACTGCTAATCCATAATTGGGCAGGGAAACCAAGAAAATGAAAAAGCTGTTGCTGGGCATGTCCGCGGCTGATTTAAAGCTGCTCGCCGTTGAACTGGGCGAGAAGGAGTTTCGCGGTAAGCAGGTGGCCGACTGGCTCTACCGGCAGGGCTGCCGTGAGATAAGCCGGATGGCCAATCTCCCTGTTGCCTTCAAGGTGAAGCTGGAAGAGGGCTACGCGGCAGGCCGCTCCCTGGTAAAAAGGACCGGCAAGTCAAAAGACGGCACCTTCAAGCTGCTCTTGCAGCCTGCCTTCGGGGAACTGGTCGAGACGGTGGGTATGCCCTACGAAGGGCGCTTTTCCTGCTGCGTATCCACACAGGTGGGCTGCCCCATTGGCTGCACTTTTTGCGCTACCGGCGCCGGCGGGTTTAAACGCAACCTGTCGGAAGGGGAAATAGTTGACCAGGTGCTCACCGTCGGCGAGGTTGCCATAAAGGAGAAGCTGCTGGCAGCGGATGGCAGGGTCAGCCACGTGGTCTTCATGGGAATGGGCGAGCCTTTACTAAACTATGACGCAACCCTGGCGGCGGTGCATTTGCTCAATACCGAATTGAAAATCGGCATGCGCAACATAACGCTCAGCACTATCGGCTACGTGCCCGGCATCTACAGGCTGGCTCAAGAGAACCTGCAGTTGACGCTGGCTGTCTCTTTGCACGCCGCCGACGATGCCCTGCGCAGGAAGTTGGTGCCCGGCATGACGCGTTATACGCTGCAGGAGATAACCGATGCCTGCAAGCACTATTTCAGGGAAACGGGACGGCGCGTAACTTTCGAATACTGCCTGCTGAAGGGGGTCAACGATGGGCAGGCGGACGCCGCCAATCTATCCTTGATATTGAATGGGTTGAATTGCCACGTAAACCTTATCCCGTTTAACAATGTTAAAGGCAGCGGCTTCTATCCCCCTGAAACCTCCCGCGTGACCGCCTTCCGCCGCGTACTGGAGGAGGCGGATATCACGGTTACCCAGCGGGAGCAGCGTGGGGAGGGGATTGAGGCGGCCTGCGGGCAACTGCGGCGGCAGATACCGACTGGTCTGAGTAAATTACGCATAAAATGAAGCTGTGACCGCGGTGGCAAGGTGACTTGACTTTACGAGTCACTATGATACAATTTGACCAATCAATCAACGATTGAAATAGCAAAAAGTCAGGCGCAATATACTGTTGCCTGAGCAGACTGGAGCAGACAATTGGCAGCATACCCCTGGTTAAAGAACTACGATAAAGGTATACCACCTACGCTGGAACCTTATCCTCAAAAGACGATGATCGATTTCGTTGATGAATCCGCTGAAGCTAAACCCTACCGCGCCATGTTGTATTTCAAGGGTTCCAGGATATTATATGCCGACTTTATCCGCCAGAGCGACGCGCTGGCCGAGGGACTGGTTGCGCAGGGAGTGCAGAAAGGCGACCGCGTGGCCATGCTTTTGCCCAATTGTCCTCAGATGATACTCGGGTTCCAGGCAATCTGGAAGGCGGGCGCCATCGCCGTGCCGGTCAACCCGCTTTACACCGAGTACGAGATACAACACGCATTGAACGAGGTAGATCCGCGGGCGGTGATCGTCCTCAATCCGTTCTATAATGCCGTTAAGAATATCCAGGGCAAAACGAAGGTTAAAACCGTTATCGCCACCAATATCAAGGAATACCTGCCGCCGCATTTGAGTTTGCTCTTCAAGCTGGCCAGGGAGAAGAAAGAAGGCTACCGCATCGACCTTAAGCAGGGAGACGTGTGGTTTCAGGACGTGCTGAAGAAGTACAGGAATGCCAAACGGCCGGCCATTGAGGTTAAACCCTCGGATCCGGCGGTGATCCTATTCAGCGGCGGTACCACCGGCACGCCCAAGGGGGCAGTGGGTACGCACCAGGCGCTGGTTATGACCGCCATGCAGACTTGCGCCTGGCTTAGCCCGCTGCTTGAGCAATGGGAGGATAAAGTTGCGCTGACCATGCCGCTCTTCCAGGTATTCGGCTGTGTGGGCGCCCTGGGCACCGCCATGGTCAACCATTCCTCCTGTGTCCTCATACCCAACCCGCGCGATCTCACGGACGTAGTCAAAAGCATTAGGAAATATAAGCCGACCTTCATGCCGGGCGAACCGACTTTCTATGCAGGCATTATGAACCACCCGCTGGTTACATCGGGCAAGGTCACGCTCAAGAGCATGAAGTTTTGCATCGTGGGCGCCGCCCCGCTGATGGCGGAGACCAAGAAGCGCTTCGAAAGCATGACCGGCGGCAAACTGCTGGAAGGCTATACTATGACCGAGTGCATGCAGGCTGCCACGCTTAACTGCGTAACAGGTATAAATAAGGAAGGCTCGGTCGGTATGCCGCTGCCGGACGTGGTGATACGGATTGCCGACTCTGAGACCGGCCAGGGCAGCATGCAGCCCGGTGAGCTTGGCGAGATATGCTTTCAGGCGCCCAACCTGATGAAGGAATATTGGAACCAGCCGCAGGAAACTGCGGATATGATGAGGGACGGCTGGCTTTATTCGGGTGATATAGGTTACCTGGATGAAGATGGCCACCTGTTCCTGCACAGCCGTAAGAAGGAGAAATCGTGTAAACCAGGTAACTGATGCTTAATTGGCCGCAGATTTCCACGGCAAAGAATAATTAAATTAAATATTCGGAGGTTGATAAATGATTGCAGAGTATCCGTGGTATAAAAGCTATGATCCGGGCGTCCCGCACAGCCTGGAACCTTACCCGCAGGTAACGTTCCTGGATGTGATCGAAGAGGCGGCCAAGAAGCGGCCTGAACACCCCTTCCTCCTCTTCAAAGGCAGGGAAATAAGTTATGCCGCTATGGTAAAACTATACGGGGTTTTCGGAGCGGCGCTGGCCGCCAGCGGTGTGAAAAAGGGCGACCGCGTGGCTATCCTGCTGCCCAATTGCCCGCAGGGTTTTATCGCGGCATTCGGGGCATGGAAGGCCGGGGCCATCCCCGTGCCGCTCAATCCCATGTACACCGAGCACGAGCTTGAGCATTCCGTTAAGGA
>Ga0315287_10005010_pt1 | contig 12984 bp, 14 predicted proteins | sample YL17G11_0_MG_FD_205037 | JGI IMG/M metagenome (GOLD analysis project Ga0315287, IMG submission 205037) | Sediment microbial communities from Yellowstone Lake, YNP, Wyoming, USA - YL17G11_0 | ecosystem: Environmental > Aquatic > Freshwater > Lake > Sediment | place: USA: Wyoming | collected...
GTCGGCGTCATCGGCCCCAACGGGGCGGGCAAGACCACGCTGTTCCGCATGATCGTCGGCGAGCAGCAGCCCGACGCCGGCACGCTGCGGATCGGCGAGACCGTGCAGCTCGCCTACGCCGACCAGTCGCGCACCCTCGACCCCGACAAGACCGTCTACGAGGTGATCTCCGAGGGCCTCGACGACGTCCAGCTCGGCAAGGTCAAGATGAACGCGCGGGCGTACTGCTCGCGCTTCAACTCGCGGCGGTGTGGGTGGGTGGCGAGACGCGGGCTGCATGGCCTTCGACCGGAGCCGCGGGGGAAGGGTGGAGGCTGGGCACTGCGTTGGCCCACGCGAGCGCGGCGGTCCCGCAACTTCGGCGGCGCCGACCAGCAGAAGAAGGTGTCGCAGATCTCCGGCGGCGAGCGCAACCGCGTCCACCTGGCGCGCATGCTCAAGTCGGGCGCCAACGTCCTGCTCCTCGACGAGCCCACCAGCGACCTCGACGTCAACACCCTGCGCGCCCTCGAGTCCGGCCTCGAGCAGTTCGCCGGCACGGTCATCGTCATCAGCCACGACCGCTGGTTCCTCGACCGCATCGCCACCCACATCCTCGCCTTCGAAGGCGACAGCAAGGTCAACTTCTTCGACGGCAACTTCAGCGAGTACGAGGAGTGGCGCCGGCAGACACTGGGCGACGCGGCGACGCGGCCGCATAGGATTACGTATAGGAAGTTGACGAGGTGACGACAACTGGGGGCAAGGATTGGCTGCCAAGTCCGTGAAGGGTGGGGGTGGCGACATTCCAAGGCCGAAAGTCCGACTACCACCTCTTGCGGTGCCTGTCGCAGGATCAGGGCCGCTGGGAGAGTTATTCGGCCTAATTACGAAATGGGCAGAACAAGCTGCAGACCAGTTGGAATCGCCCAAGAGAGAGAAGTTGCAGCTAGCGGCGAACGTGCTCAAAGAGCACCTGCATCGGCTTGACGTGCGCCACTTGGCGGTCTCCCGGAGCGAGCGGCGCTGCAGGCGAAAGCGGGTGGGGAAAAGGCAGATCCTCGACTTCCAACTAGACCTCGTGGACAAGCTCGAGGCATTCCATCAGGGTGTTTACTCAACGATCGCGGCGCTGTTGCTGTTCTTGTCCCATGCGGCGCCGCGGGAGAAGGTGCGGGACCTGCCCATCAAGAGCGTGAAAAGAGCCCTCGAGTTGTTCGAGTCTCTCTCTGTGTCTCCCCTCGTCAAAGAAGCTGTTCGCACTTTGCGCTCATCTAACGAATTCCGGACGCAGTTCGCAGACCACCCGCAGATGCACGCATTGCACAACTGGCTGACATTCACATTCCATGCTCAGGCTATCGTCCTGTTCTTCAAGCCGGACTTCTTTAGCGAGCGGTCCGAGGATGAGCGGCGAGTATGGCAGTGGCTTGAGACCCGTATCATGTCCTCAGGTGCCAGGACGCCTTGGGATCCAGCGTTTCTAGCGGATGCTGACCCAGGACGTTTCTACATTGCTCCGCCGGCGAGAGCAACCTCTTACGCACTCTCCGTCTTGGTGCGCTCCGTGCTGGTGAATTGGATTCCGGGTGCTGCTGACATCGCCGCACACGAATGGGAGACTGCGTTTCCTGCTAGGGGCCTTTCCGAGATCGTGGCGGAATGCGCATCAATGGTGGACCCGACAAGTCGCGTTACGTTGTGCCCGTTCCAGCTTCCTGTACGCTCAGCAGTGAGCTTCTCTGGGCGCTCGAGGCCTGTCACCGAGGAGGTGCGAGACCTGGTGGAAGCGCACTACGCCGCGTTCTTCCAGTCGGGTCACCTGGCGCGCCTCGTCCAACGCGAGTACAGCTTCACCGAGGGCGCGGCTGAGTTCTGGATACCAGTGGACGCAGCCAACGCCGAACATCTCGATTCCCTCCGTGAGGGTGACAGAATCACCGTCTTCGCCCTATGCGTTGGCACGATTGGCGTCGAGACCGCCAGAAGATGGATCTTCCTGGCGACGGGCTTTCGGCCCGGCAACACTGTTGGAGATAGTTGAACCTGAGTACCACGTCCAGAGTTGTTGACGTTCCTGACTCCCGCGCGGCAACATCACCAATAACTCGGGACGTGGTACCTATGCGGTCGCGAAGGATCGCCAGGGGCGGCGATGCATGCTGGGAAGCCCACGACAATCGACAGCAGTGGTGCCGGGCACGTACCAGTGGATTCGTGAACGCCGTGAGAGACAAATCAGCCAGATGCGTCCCTGGCGCCTGTCGTACCTGGCAGTTGCAACCTCCTTCTGGAAGGGGTCACTCGTCCGGTTGCCATTCATCAAGAAGGCTGTCGTCGCCGAGGCGCACATTTGAAGTTTGGGTTCCGGGATCGAATGCGAGAAGTAGGACATCGCCAGGCTCGCCCCCGCGGCGCCTTAGGAACGGCAAAAGGCCCCAGCCCTGGTTGTCGCGCACGACGAGTGTCCCCATGGGGCTCTGATCCGCGGCCCTGAGCGGGTATTCGCCCCCAAGGAACCGCTTCATGGCGCTCGGGACGGTGAAGCACCCATTCGACACCAAGCCTGCGCTCAGCTTGAGGGCAAGCCATACCTTTCCGTCGCGCCATCCGTAGTCCACGAGTACGCGGCGCACCGTGCTCTGAGGGACGAGGGCCTCGGCCGCCCCCGGTTCGAACTCCAACCCAACGGGCCCGTAGACACTCCTGGCATACCGCGCAACTGCTGGGGAGTACGAAAGGTAGATGGTCGCGGTGGCTTCTGACATCCCGTAGTCGTTGCAGCGACTGAGGATCGCGCCGCGCTCGGCTAATGGACCAAGTTCCTTGAGTGCCAACACCACAAGGGCCTCGTTGACCGGCAATAACTGGTCCCAGGGCGGCAAGCCAGAGTCAACAACCCACTCCTCCTCGACCGAAATGAACTTCATGCGCTGGCATATCGCCCGGAGGACTCTCGTCGGCGGGGCGAAGGCTCGCATGTGCATGGACCGATTGATGGCTCGCCGTAGGTCCGGTAGTCGAACGCGGCCAGCGACAGCTACTGCCTTCTCGACTAAGTTCAGGAGGGGGTTGCCCCTCCCAGTTGCACTTAGCCAGAACCAGCCGACAGCGTCATCGAGAAGTTCGTATCCGGCTAGGCTCGTGACCACATCCTGCGCAAAGGCTACTGGAACTTTAGTACCGGCCTCTTCCTCCACGCTCCCCGCCACGTCAGACACAGTTGAGAGCCCCCAGCGGTCGCAGCACTTCTTGCTAATCGCCACCAGGCGTTTCACCAAACCGTCGGCGCTACGAGGTACGCAATACGACCTGTCTCCATGGCATACCAGCGTGACCGAAGTGTCCTTCCCCAGGGCAGCAGCCGCGTCAAGCAGACCCTCTAGGAGGAAACGCCTGTTGGTCAGTCCAGCCTCGACAAGGGCCGCCTCTATCCTATCGGCTCGCCCGGGAGTCATGGCGGAGATGAGATCGATACAGCGGTCCAGGTGGGGCGTGGGGAACTTCTCGCGCCACTTCTCCACCGCATCCTCGACCGCCTTGCAGAGTTGCCTTGCCCGTTCCCTGCTGATCCCGTAGGAGTCGGACAGCACCGCCAAGGTCACCGGGCCAGAACCACTCCAGCCGTGGCGTTCGCCGAATATCTGCGCCCGTCGGCTACTACCGGCCAGGCTAAGGGCAACGGCATTAAGCTCCTCCTCAAGGCAACCAGGAATGCCAGGCTGGGTTCGGAGGATTTCCATCCTTCCCGACGAACCTATCCGGCGTAGAGTGCCGACGCCCTGCGAGCCAGTCGGTTAAGTGTTTCTCGAATATCGACGATGGGATCTGATGGATCTAGGTACTCATCCCGTGCGGCCAATTCCGAGGCAAGTGCGATGGCGTACTCGGCAAATGCGACCTCATAGGCGAGTCGCCTGAAAGAAATGTCTTCCACAGGCAAGGTCCCGCGGGCGGCGGTTAACTGGGGATGATCGAGATTGATATAGATGGTGCGTTCGTCGCGAACGTACTTCGCCCTGTGCGAATCCTCGCCCATGTTCTGGAATCTGACTTGGAACCCACCTCTCGACTTCTTCTGCGGTCCAACTCCACCTGCAGGTTCCCCAACGGTGGGTGCGTCCTCTGGCCCGGGCGTCACTTGCGGACGGAGGTTGGACGGTTCCACGCCACCTTTCCTAGCTCCGTCACCTTGGCCTGGGTCGCCGATGGGACCCACTACGTTGGCAGGCAGCTTGTCGCCGAAGATGAGGTCCTCATCTGACGAGCCGGCGTCCTGAGTCGCCGGGCCGCTGTCTACTGCTCCAGCGGCTTTCGCTTTGACCCTTGCGAGCTTCTGCCGGAACGCGTCGAAATCCTCGTTAATCAGAAGTGCTATCTCGCTGGCTTGGTTGGCGAGCCGCCTCGCTTCTTCGCTGGCGCGCCGCTCCTTTTCCTTCTTCGCGAGCTCCCTCCTCACTTCCTCGAGCTTTTCACCCACAAACGACAGGATTACCTGAACGAGCTCGTTGTTGGAGTTAAGTCGCATTGATCTGCTTACATCAAATGGGCTGATCGGCGACTTGTCATCGTCGAGGGCCGGAACGTCGATTTCGCCGAACAAGTACTGAGCCATCTCACGGCCTTCGCTTCCCGCCAGGGTTGTTTCGTACCAGACCCCTTTCGAGAAGATGCTCACGCCACGGAGCTCCTCATCGAGAACCTCCTTGGCGACTTTGATTGTCAACTCGATATCGCCCAACTTCGCCCAAATGCCATTCTCGGGCTTGAATCTTCGCTCGAGGGCGACAGGAGGCTCGACGAACTCGCACTCGTGGTTGTTGACAAACACTGTGACATTTCTTGGCCAACGAGCTAAATGGCGCTCGATGTAGCGGATCACTCCGGCCGAATCGAGTGATCGGAGGTTGACTTCTTCGATCTCTACCAGGGTGCCATTGGGTTCGTCCGTTGGCACTGGGGGCTCTAGGGTGCGAACCTTGACGGGATCCGCGGAATTCGCGGCCTCTAGGTCAGCCCGCGTCAGCTGCACCTTCGTTCGTTGGCCGTTTCTGACCGATGTGAGCCGTAGGAGGTTCGCGATTCCAAACGCAGCGGATTTTCCGGTGCCGAAGCGCCCGCGGCCAGGGCGATTTTGTTTCCGATCGAGGTTCTCTGCGTGCATGAAGAAGAAGTTCTTTAGGCCCTCCGTGTCCATCCCGCGGCCGTTATCCGCGATCGTGATCCGTTTTTTCTTGGAGTCCAGCATCACACGGACAATAGGTGCAGTCCCGGGATCCACGTATTCCAGGCTGTTGGAGACATACTCCCAGACTACGAGTTTGTCCGTCCTAAAAAGGCCAGCGCTCTGGAGCAGGTCGCGAGCGGTGTGGCTCTTGACATAAATCGCGTCAGCAGTGTCCCTGTTCATCGTCCACCCCGTCGTACTCGTGCCGCCAGCGCGCGCACCAGGTCACCCAGGTCCGGATCCGAGCCGAAGAGGTTCAAGGCCCGTTCGATCTTGCGCTCTCTCGCCTTCCCGGCCACATAGTCATCGATCCGGAAGAGGGTCTCCGCATCTTGCTGTGAAACCGCCTCGATGCCGGCTGCTTGCCAATTGCTAAACGCAGAGCTGGCGAGCATTCGGGTCTTCTCGGAACGCCTTTGTTGCTCCGCGAGCCTGTTCGTAGGCTCGCGGGAAAGCGCGCCACCCTGCAGCAGCGGCAATCGCTCTCGCACGAGGGTGGCACCCCGCTCGGTCAGTTGCCAACCAGCTCGTTCCGTGCCAATAAGCAGCGCGCCATACTTAGGGCTTGCGGCGTCGAAAAGACGTTTCTGTACGGCTCGAATGTTAATCTGGTCAGGGTACTTCCGCCAAGAGAAGCGACCGGGAGCGATTTCGTTGGACTTCATTGCGATATCCTCGATGTCGATACGAGCCAGTTCGCCTCCCAGCAAGAAGACGGCGATAGTGACGATCTCGAGGTTGGAGAGTCGCGTTGTATCCATCTACCGGCACCGCCAGGCGCAGCGAAACTGCGTTACCGACTCAACCCCGTACCGGTCAAGAAGTAGTTGGCCCATTACGATCACTCGCACTGGTGGCGACCCCAGCAAGACCTCGTAGCCTCAGCCGTCCTACTCTCGAACGCGGGGCTACAAAGAGCCGACTCCGCGGTACTTTCCCTACGCACCGTGCGCACGACTCTACCGAATCTATCAAGAACGTCCAACCCCACGCTGACATCGTTCAACTTGATCATGGCCTCACCCCGTAGACTCTAGAGCCGGAACTGGCCATCACCACTCCCCGATCCATCCGCAAACCTCGCCCCGAGCGCGCTCACCTCAAGCCGGAGGGCCCGAATGATCTTGCGCACTTGTTCATCAGAATACGAGTAGTTTGCTCGGTTGGCCAAGTTCCCGATTGATCGAAGGTCCTTAATTGCCCTCCCAACTCGCCGCTCGGCAAGTCGCTTGAACCTGTCCGCCTTGCCTTCACTCTCCTGCTTCATCCTTGTCTCTCCATTCACGCATAGATTACCAGTATTTGGCATTTATGTCAACCTATTGATGCGAATAGTCGGGATTGGGTGCCCGGTACGCAGTTAGCTGAATTGTGAGCTGACCGCAGTGTCCCCTGGATCTCGCGTACGTGCGTCCTCGGCTGCTGCCGCCGCCGGCTGATACCGGCGCGATGTAGACTCTTCATGCGAGCTGGTCCATGGCAGTTGTGACGGATCTCATCGACGCGCGGGTGCGGATGGCCGCCTTTCGGTGGCTCGAGGAGCAGACGCGCGTGCACGGCGAGGTCCTGCCGTGGAGGCTGCTACTGGACGGCTTCACGTTTGACGGCCGGCGCGTGCCGCTCGTGAGCCAGCAGGGGATCTTCAAGCCGCAGGCGCTGCCCGAGCTGCCGCTGAGCATCCGCACCTCGGTCGAGGGGCCGTACGACGATGCGCTCGGCCAGGACGAGCTGCTTCGGTACGCCTACCGGGGCACCGACCCGGAGCACCCGGACAACAGGCGGCTCCGCGAGGCGATGCGGCGGCGGGTGCCGCTCGTCTACCTCTTCGGGCTGCTCGCGGGCCGGTACCTGCCGGTGTGGCCGGTCACCGTGGTCGGCGACGACCCGGGCGGCCTGCACTTCACGGTCGCGGCGGACGACAGCCGGCTGGCGCGCCTGACGCAGGCGGACTCGTTCCCGAACAGCGTGTCGTACAGCGAGGAGGGCGAGCTGCGGCGGCGCTACGTGACCCGCGAGGCGCGCCAGCGGCTCCACCAGCAGGAGTTCCGCGAGCGGGTCCTGGAGGCCTACCGGCGGCAGTGCGCGCTGTGCCGGCTGCGCCACCCGGAGCTGCTCGACGCCGCGCACATCATCCCGGACGCCGAGGAGCGCGGCACGCCGGTGGTGCGCAACGGGCTCTCGCTGTGCCGGCTGCACCACGGCGCGTACGACTCGTACCTGCTGGCCGTCCGGCCCGACTCCAGCGTGGAGGTCAGCCGGTCCGTGCTCGCGGAGTCCGACGGGCCGATGCTCCGGTACGGGCTGCAGGCAATCACCATGAGCCTTCGGCGCACCCCGGACCATGAAAACCATCAGGAGGGCCGGCGCCCTCGCCGGCCCGGGCACTGCCAGGCAGGACCTCCGCGTGGGCGAGGGCGCCCACGCTCCCGGTTTCTTGGGAGGGACTTTCTGAGCGATGCACGGCGTGCGCATCCTCACGCCCCGCGCGCCGGAGAAGCGGCCCGACCGCGACCTCCTGCAGCAGCGCCTCCGCCGCTTCCGCGAGGCGGGGTAGAGTATCGACACTTGGGGCTGGTTGAGGTGACTGGTGAGGATTCAACGCCTTGGGCACTTGGACCCATCGTTTCGCGCTGCGGCATGGGTACCGTGAAGCATCATCACCTCATTCTCGTCAGCGTTGCCCTTTTCATGCATCGGCGTTCTATCGCGGTCCGACAGAATGATGAGATCGTCATCCACCGTACCTATCGGTACCTATCATCCACCCGTACCGTGGCGCTCGGACCGTGGTCCAGCATGGTCCCGCCGAGGGCCCCTGGCCGTTCGAAGTGTCACTTCCCCGGTGGCGTGAGGGACCGGGCCAAGGCCATGGAGAGTTCGTCCCGCGCGGCGCCGGGAACTGGCAGACGTTCTACCTCATAATGGAGATGGGCAGGAGAACGACATGCACCGTTTCGAAACACTGACGGTCAAGGGGTTCAGGCGGCTTGCCGACGTGCGTCTCGAGCTTCGAGGACTCTGCGTGCTGATTGGGGCTAACGGTGTCGGGAAGACATCCCTGCTTGACGTTCTCGCCCTGCTTGCAGCGTCGGCGCAAGGCCGTTTGAACTCCGCCCTCGGCGAGGCAGGTGGCCTACCCTCAGTGCTGACGCGCGATCGCACTGATCGACTGGAGCTGGACCTGTCAATGTCCGTCCCCAGCCAGCAGCCGCTGCACTACTGTCTTGCGCTCACGCCCCAAGGGGCTGCCCATGTGATCGAAGAGGAGCTTCTAACGCAACAGCGGCAGGTCGGCGGTGCCCCCTTCAAGCACATTCAGGCGCATCGCACAGATGTGCGGTATTTCAACGTCGATGAGAAGGGCCTCCTACGACCCACCTGGGATCACAACCCGCTCGAATCGTCGCTATCACAGGTGCCGAAGATGTTCCGCGAACCGGAGGATTTTCGCAAGAGGCTCGCTTCGTCATCGAGCTACCACGTCCTCGACGTCAACTCGCGGGCACCGGTCCGGCTGCCGCAGCTCTTGCGGCCGGCACCGCTGCCCGGCGCCAACGGTGAGGACTTGGTCTCGTGCCTCTTCTTCCTTCGCGAGGCGGACCGCACTCGGTTTGAGGCGATCGAAGACACGCTACGTTCCGCCTTCCCCTCGTTCGAGCGACTGGACTTCCCGCCAGCCGCCGCTGGTACCCTGGCGATGACCTGGCGCGACCGCGACTTTGCGCACCCGATCTACACGCACGAGCTATCGGAGGGAACGTTGCGTTTCCTCTGGCTTGCGACCCTGCTGCAAAGTCCTGGCCTGACCGCGCTCACCCTCATCGACGAGCCGGAAGTGAGTCTCCATCCTGAGCTGCTCAGTCTCCTTGCGGGACTGTTGCGTGGTGCAGCGGCTGCAGGGCACGGCCAATTGGTCGTCGCCACTCACTCTGACCGTCTGATTCGGTTCCTTCGACCCGAAGAGGTGGTGGTCATGGATGCCGACGAAGGCGGCGCCACACGTGCGGCCTGGGCGGACAGCCTCGATCTGGACCGCTGGCTTGCCGAGTACACCCTTGACGAGGTGTGGCGCTTGGGGCGGATGGGGGGGCGGGCGTGAGAATTGCCCTTCTGGTCGAGGGTGATACGGAACGGGCGTTTGTTCCGCATTTGCGAGAGTTCCTTGCGACGAGAGTGGCGGGGCGCATGCCCAAGATCGATCCAGTCCCGTTTGACGGCCCCCTCCCGGCTGGTACCAAGCTTCGGCGGGAGGTGGAGCGGCTGCTGACTGATGGCGTGCGCGCTGCCGACGCGGTCATCGCCCTCACGGATGTCTACACGGGGAGACACGACTTTCAGGATGCTGCCGATGCCAGGGCAAAGATGCGGTTGTGGGTTGGCCCGAATCAGAAGTTCTTCCCGCATGCAGCACAGCACGACTTCGAAGCATGGCTCCTGCCGTACTGGGACGTGGTCACTCGCCTTGCGGGAAGCAAGGCTGCGCCGCCTGGCCGCCACCCTGAACACGTCGATCTCGACCGCCCACCGGCAATGCGGATTGCAGAGGTGTTTCGCACGGGTACTGCACATCGCCACTACATCAAGCCGCGTGACGCATCGAAGATCCTCGCAGGCCAGGATCTCACCGTCGCTGCACATGCGTGCCCGGAGCTGAGGGCATTCCTTGACACTGTCCTGACGCTGTGCGGTGCTGGTCAATTGCCACCATGAGGCCAGGGGCCATGTACGCAAGTAGGTGAACCGGACGGGTACCGGGTAGGATGACCGTATCATTCTTGTTCTTTGCGCGATTGTGCTGCCCTCCGCCTTCAGAGCCTGCGTTGGCGAGGTCGCCGGTTGGTGATCGAGACGAAACGGTACGATGTTCATGCGCGGTCCCTATGAAGTGCATGCATCGGATGCTGACAGGTAACGCGCATGTCCGGGTCGCTTGGATCGATTATTTGGATCTTATGCTGACGCGAATAAGTCGAATAAGGTCCGATGCAGAGCCAGGCACTGCGATCGTGTCAACCGCCGCCGCACTACGGGAGACTGGGACGGACTACAGGACAAGGCGGCCCAATGCTGGTACGGTCGCCAGGTACGGAATCCCCGAGCAGCGCCGCGTTGTCGCGGCAGGAAGGCCGACGCGCTCCTCGGCCTGATGGAGGGCCCGGGGAGTCGCTGGACGGAGCAGTGCCTCGCGAAGTCGGCGTGAGGCGGGAGGGCCGGCCCAGAGGTAGACTCCTCTCGGAGGTTGCAATGTCCTTGCCGGCAGCGAGCTACGCACACGTGTTCATGGATGCGAATGGGCGCGCCTGGGTCGGCGCCGCCGCCATGACTGTGGTGCAGCTCGTGGCGGAGCAGGCAGCGCACGGGTGGAGCGCGGAGGAGCTGCGTTTTCAGCATCCCGACCTCTCACTCGCGCAGATTCACTCGGCGCTGGCGTACTACTGGGACCACGCCGAGCAGCTCGACGCCACGATCGAGGCGCAGCTTGGCGAGGTCGATCGGCGCGTCCGTGCGTGCCATCCATCGCCCCTGGAGAAGCGCCTGCGAGCCTCCGGCCTGCTCTGATGCCCGTCAGGTTCTAGCTCGATGTTCACATTCCGAGAGCGGTTGCCCAGGGGTTGGCTCTCCGCGGGGTCGACTCGATGACCGCCCAGGACGACGGTGCGCAGCACATGGACGACGAGGCGTTGCTTGCGCGCGCCATGAGCCTGAACAGGGTCCTCGTCACGTCGGACCACGACTTCCTCTCGGAGGTACCACGTGAGCGCCAGGCAAAGCCTGGAGGAGGGGGAAGGGATGACCTGAGTGTGGAGGTCGGAACGGAAACCTCCTTGACGGACCCCGCGGGTGGGAAACCCGCACGGTAAGGGTGGCCGCCAACCGGAAGCGAGTCTTGCGTGGAACGGGGGCAACCCCGACTGCGAAGCGTAGACAGCGAGTGAGTAGGCCGTGCTGGTGAGTTCCGAAATCACCCAATGTGGGCGCCAATGCCAGACGTGGAGCAGAAGGCAACACCCGAACCCCGTAATGGCCTGGGGCGAGGGGCCTACCGGAGCCGATTCGAGCGCGGCATGCCACAAGGGTTCGCCAGGAACCTGGGAGATCCTGCCATCTCCGTTGGAGCACCCAGTTCGGGAAGTCTGGGTCAATAAAACGCCCGGCGATGCATGGGGGCGTCCGCCCATGCAGGAGCGAAGACAGGACGCAGGCGGAACCGATACACGAGGCAACGAGTGATCGGGATGGGTGGCGGGAAGTCGGAGCGTCCCATAGTACCGATGAGGCGGGGGAACCGGACCCGGAGGGACCCCGAGGAGGGAAGGGGACGTCGGGGGCATGGAGCTGACGGAGGGACAGATGTCGAGGACCTGGAGCCTCGGGAGCATCTCAACACGACTTTGTCAGGTAGCGGATCTGGCGAGGCGACGGCCGGAGATGGTCATCACCACCCTGGCCCACCACATTGACGTGGCGTGGCTCGGGGAGGCGTACCGGCGGACCCGGAAAGATGGGGCCGTCGGGGTGGATGGGGTGGACGCGGAGGCGTACGCAGCCAACCTTGAGGGCAACCTCAAGGGGCTGCTGGAGCGATTCAAGACCGGGAGCTATGTGGCGCCGCCGGTAAAGCGGGTCCACATCCCGAAAGGCGACGGGACGGCCACGCGGCCCATTGGCATACCGACCTTCGAGGACAAAGTCCTGCAGCGGGCGGTGGCCATGGTCGTGGAGGCGGTCTACGAGCAAGACTTCATGGACTGCTCGTACGGCTTCCGGCCCGGACGTTCGGCACACCAGGCGCTTGAGCATCTCTGGAAGCAGAGCATGGAGATGGATGGCGGGTGGGTACTGGATATCGACATCGCGAGTTTCTTCGACACCCTCGACCACGGCCACCTACGGACGTTCCTCGACCGGCGGGTGCGCGACGGCGTCATCCGACGGGCGATCGACAAATGGCTCAAAGCAGGGGTACTTGAGGAGGGGCGGACCAGCCGTGCCACCACCGGCACCCCGCAGGGAGGGGTCATCTCGCCGCTGTTGGCGAACATCTACCTCCACGAGGTGTTCGATGTTTGGTTCGAGCGGGACGTCAAACCACGGCTTCGAGGGAAGGCGTTCCTGGTGCGCTTTGCAGATGACGCGGTCATGGTCTTTGCAGAAGGCACCGACGCCGAGCGGGTGCTCGCCGTGCTGTCGCAGCGGTTGGGCAAGTACGGGCTCACCCTCCATCCGGAGAAGACGCGGCTGATACCGTTCAAGCGGCCGTGGGGCTCGGGAGGGAAAGGGGGCGTTGGGTCACGGCCCGGCACCTTCGACTTCCTTGGCTTCACCCACTACTGGGGTGCGACGCGCCGCGGTGGCTGGGCGATCAAGCGGAAGACCGCGGCAAAGCGGCTCCGCCGTGCCCTGCGGGCGGTCAACCTCTGGTGCCGGATCAACCTTCACCTGAAGGTCACGCTCCAACACCGGATGCTGTCGGCGATCCTGAGGGGGCACTTTGCCTACTACGGGATCACCGGCAACAGCTTTGGCATTGCAGCCTTCCGTCAGCGGGTGCAGCGAGTGTGGCGCATCTGGCTCGCCCACCGCTCGCAGAAGGCGAAGATGACCTGGGCTCGGTTCCGCCGACTGCTTCTCCGATACCCTCTGCCGAAAGCCAGGATCACCCACGGGCGACAAACGTACGCGGCAAGCCCATGGCCCTGAAGAGCCGGATGCGGGAAACCCGCACGTCCGGATCTGTGGGGGGCCGAGGAGGGCAACCTCCTCGGCCTACCCGACCC
>Ga0315287_10005012_pt1 | contig 12982 bp, 8 predicted proteins | sample YL17G11_0_MG_FD_205037 | JGI IMG/M metagenome (GOLD analysis project Ga0315287, IMG submission 205037) | Sediment microbial communities from Yellowstone Lake, YNP, Wyoming, USA - YL17G11_0 | ecosystem: Environmental > Aquatic > Freshwater > Lake > Sediment | place: USA: Wyoming | collected...
CACGCACACACAGCCACCCCCCAGGCACAGATCATCTTTCCAAAAAATCAAGGGCAAGGCCGAAAGAAGGAGCCGGCCGCGCAAGGAAAGCGTCACCAAACCTCCCCCCATCCTGTTCCTTTTTTTTCTTCTTTTTTTCACTCGTTTTCTTGTCAACCCCGCGTCTGTAAGAAGGCCAAAAGCACACGCGCGCACACCATGACACGCACGTCTCACCCTCGTCACATTCAGGACCCGATCTGGGAGGTGGAGATGATGAGGCCGGCACCGACGGACAGGAGCACGGCAATCAGGCCCGCCCACGCGACTAGGCCCTTCGTCCCCAGCTTGTACGTCTCGCCGCTCTCGGACCAGGTGTCGGGCGTGTAGATGGGGGAGTACCCGTCCACGTTGGCGCCGTACTTGTCGGAGAACCGGTAGACGCCGTAGCCCTGGCGAGGAATGGATGAGGCGAGGAGAGGAGGGTGGTCAGAGGAGTGAGTGTGTGTGGCGGCCTTCTTCGCCCTGTTTTGCCTCACATGCCCTCACGGGGCCCTGGAGACGGCCTCGGGCGCCACGGAGCCGGTTCCGTTGCATGCGCGGCTGCCTCAAGTCGAGGCCTGTGGAGGCGGGCAGAGGGTATGCGGGGCGGCAGGGGGGGCTTCAGGCGCGGCCGCGGCGCACCATACACAAGATCTCCAAGAAAAAAACACGCGCTCCCCCCCCTTTTTTTCTCACCTTGCCCTTGCGGCCCTGGGAGTCGGTCCAGTCCTTGTCCTTCATCTTGCGGGAGATGCCCATCAGGTTGGCCTTGACGACATCGTTCTTGATGGTGTTCAGGCCCTATGGGACGAGACGGAGGGGAGGAGAAAGAGGGGTGAGAGGAAGGAAAAAACGGGTGGCGTTTGGCGGCGTTTGGGTCGGGTCGAGTCGAGAAAGAGAAAACGCCTGCCGCCGCGCTGTCATTTTTTTCGGCGCCCGAGCTCTTTTGGGTGTGCCCGAGCCCGCCTTCCGAGGGACGGAGAGGCGCGGTGCTGCGCTCAAAGTGTAGCCAGGCCTATGCGCTTCTTCATCCGCGGAGGCGGGGGCGGTCCGGGAGGGCAATGGCCCCCTCAGCGGGCCGACGGGCGAACGAAAGCGAAAACCCCGCCCACCGTTTTTTCCCGGGTCGGGCGCGCGTGGCGATTGCGCGGGCCTCTCCCCTCCTCCAGCCGGCCAGCCACGCCCCCCCCCACACCACGCCACCAGCCACGACTCGTACCTGTTTCTTGATGTCGGTCTTCTTGGAGTTGGCGACAATGGTCAGGGTCTTGCGGGCGCTGTTGTTGTGGAGAGAGAGGAGCAGAGAAAAAGTGAGAGGGTGAGAGCCGCCCGGGCCTCGAGAGGGAGAAAGCGTGCGCGGCGGGTGGGGCCCTGCCCCGCCGCACCACTCTTTAAGGGCACGGGAGGTGTGCAACCACTTGGCGCGCCCTACAGTGGGCGGAGGCGGGGCGTGGTAGTAGGGGGCGCCCCCCGCGCGCGGGTGTGCACGCGGGGGCGAAGAGAGGGCCCGGCGTGGCGGCGCCGGCGCTCCAGCCTAACGCCCCCGCCCCCCCACTCTTGCCGCATTCTCTCTCCGCGCTGCCCCAGCGCATCGCCTGGCACGTCGAAAACTCACCGCACGTTGGGGCCGGCACGGGTGGTGGGGACCACGAAGGAGGAGGTGGCGAGGGCGGACGCCATTGCGTGCGTGGTTGTGTTGTGTGTTGTGGGTGGAGACGCGGTCGCAGAAGTGAGGCAGTGGGGAGGAAGCAAAAAAAAACAGGAGGGAGGGCCGTCGCACGAAAAGGGTCAAATCTCTACCCTTCTCATTCGTTGAACACCGCCACCACGGCCTCCGTGGCCTCTCACACCCCCGACATCTGCGCGGCAATCGCGACACACTCTCGCACGCGTGCTCTCCTTCTCCATCACTGCACCCAGGTAAGCCACAATGGACGGGGGTGCAACAGCGCAAAGACGAAAAGAAGAGACAAAACGCTCGCGCCGCCCTGGGCGCCTGCCTCTCCCGACCTGTTTGTGCGCGCCCTGCCCGCACGGGGCGGCATGTACGCCCCGCGTACCTCCACCTGGGTCGTAGTCGTATGTGTAGGTAGACCTGCGCATGCTGAGTCGGGCTTGGCCCTTGCGGTCGCCAGCAAGGGGCGAAAGAAGCAGGGGCGCATTGCCGCGACGGCCCCCCCCCCCCGACCTGAGCCTATATTTTTTTTTTACGACGCCTTCCAGAGCAGGCGACGCACGCCCCCGCCTGCCAGGCACGGGGCCCAGGTAGCGGACGTCCCGCCTGGCCTGACCCGGGTATCGATGGGCCGCCCACAGCCCGCCTGCGTGCGCCCCAGGACCGGGAAATGGAGGCCGCCGCCCTGCCCCGCTTTTCTGTCCGCCTCTCGCTCCTCACCCTCCTCACCCTCCCCTCTTTTCAGCATCATGCTCCTCGGCGCCCGGGCCGCCACCCGCCCCGCCCCAGGGGCGGCGGCTGCCGCCAGGCGTGCCACCAGCACCGGTGCCCCGCCCGCCGCGCCCCGCCGCCCGCTCCCCGCCCGCCGCCCCGTGGCCGCCCCGGCCGCCCCAACCACCACCCCTCCACCACCACCTGCCTCCGCCGCCCCGCCCCCGTCCTTCAACGACAAGGGCATCGTCATCGACCCCGCGGAGCGCACGCCCTTCACCCGACTCCTGTGCGCCAACCGGGGCGAGATCGCGGTGCGCGTGTTCCGGGCGGGCACGGAGCTGGGCCTGCGCACGCTGGCCGTCTACTCGTCCGCCGACCGCCTCCAGCCGCACCGGTACAAGGCGGACGAGTCGTACCAGGTGGGCGAGGCGTCCGCCTCGCCCGTGGGGGCGTACCTGGACGTGGACGCCATCATCCGCATCGCGGTCGCCCAGGGCGTGGACGCCATCCACCCCGGGTACGGCTTCCTCTCGGAGAATGCGGCCTTTGCTCGCGCGTGCGGGGCGGCCGGGATCGCGTTTGTGGGGCCGCTGCCCGAGACGATTGACGCCCTGGGCGACAAGACGGCCGCCCGCCGCCTGGCGACCGAGTGCGGCGTCCCCGTCGTGCCCGGCACGGCCGCCGCGACGGCCGACGCGGCCGCCGCGACCGCCTTCGCCCGGGAGGCCGGCTTCCCCGTCATCCTCAAGGCGGCCATGGGTGGGGGCGGGCGCGGCATGCGCGTCGTGCGGCGGGAGGAGGAACTGGCGGCGGCCTTCGAGATGGCGTCCAATGAGGCCCGGGCCGCCTTCGGGGACGGCCGCATGTTTGTGGAGAAGCTGGTGGAGGACCCGCGGTGAGAGCGTGGGAGAGCGTGGGAGAGCCCCCCGGGGGAGGGGGGAAGGTTTTGGGGAGAGGTCTCCTCTCCACCACCTTTTTTTTTCGCCCGGCCCGACCCTCACACCACACCTTTTTTTTTTTTTTTTTTTTTTTTTCCCCAACCTCTTTTCCAGTCACATCGAGGTCCAGATTCTGGCAGACCACCACGGCAACGTCGTCCACCTGCACGAGCGCGACTGCTCCGTCCAGCGGCGGCACCAGAAGGTCGTCGAGATCGCGCCGGCCTACGGCCTGGACCCGGCCGTGCGCGACGCGCTCCACGCGGACGCGGTCAAGCTGGCCCGCCATGTCGGCTACCGCAACGCGGGCACAGTGGAATTCATGGTGGCCGCGGACGGCAAGTCCTATTTCTTCCTGGAAGTCAACCCGCGCATCCAGGTGGAGCACACGGTCACGGAGGAGGTGACGGGCGTGGACCTGGTGCAGGCCCAGATCCGGATCGCGGGCGGCGCGTCCCTCGCCGACCTTGGCCTGCCCGACCAGGCGTCCGTCCCCGGGCCGCTGGGCTACGCCATCCAGTGCCGCATCACGTGCGAGGACCCGGAACGCAATTTCCAGCCGGACGCGGGGCGCATCCAGGCGTACCGGTCGCCGGGCGGGCCCGGCATTCGCCTGGACGGGGCCATGACGGCCGGGAACGTGGTGTCCCGGCATTACGACTCGCTCCTCGTCAAGGTCATCGTCAGGGCCAACACGTTCACGCACACCGTCCAGAAGATGCAGCGCGCGCTCTTTGAGTTCCACATCCGGGGTGTCAAGACGAACATCCTCTTCCTGGAGAATGTGCTGCGCCACCCGGAGTTCCTGAGCGGGGAGGCGTCGACGTCCTTCATCGAGCGCCACCCCGCGCTCTTCAACTTTTCGCCGGCCGCGGGGCAGGCCACCAAACTGCTCAACTACCTGGCCGACGTGCGCGTCAACGGGCCCGACCACCCGGGCGCGGTCGGGCCGGCTCCCTCCCGGATCATCCCCCTGGCGCCCGTCTTGCCGGGCGGGCTGGACGCGCCCCCGCCGGCCGGGTGGCGAGACGTGCTCGTGAGGGGCGGCCCCGACGCCTGGGCGGCCGCCGTGCGCGCGCACTCTGGCGTGCTCCTCACGGACACGACCATGCGGGACGCGCACCAGTCCCTCCTGGCCACCCGCATGCGCACCTTTGACATGCTGAAGGCCGCGCCCGCGACCGCGCGCGTCCTCGCCCCCGCCGCCTCCCTGGAACTGTGGGGCGGGGCCACCTTTGACGTCGCCCTCCGCTTCCTGCATGAGTGCCCCTGGCGCCGCCTGGAGCTGCTGCGCGAGGCCATCCCCAACATCCCCTTCCAGATGCTGTTCCGGGGCGCCAACGCGGTGGGCTACACCTCCTACCCGGACAACGTGGTGCGGGCGTTCGTGCAGGAGGCGCACACGGCGGGCGTCGACATATTCCGCGTGTTCGACTCCCTGAACTACAAGGATAACCTCCTGTTTGGCGTCGACGCGGTGCGGTCCGTGCCCGGCGCCGTCGCCGAGGGCACGCTCTGCTACACGGGCGACATCACCAACCCGGCCCGGTCCTCCAAGTACACGCTCGACTATTACCTGGACCTGGCGGACGCGCTGGTCGGGGCGGGCGTGCACGCGCTGGCCGTGAAGGACATGGCCGGGCTGCTGAAACCGCGCGCGGCGACCGCGCTCGTGTCCGCCCTGCGGGCCGCCCACCCGGACATGCCCATCGCCGTCCACACCCACGACACCGCGGGGACGGGGGTGGCGACCCTGCTGGCGGCTGCGGCCGCGGGCGCGGACGTCGTGGACGCGGCGGTGGACGCGATGAGCGGGACGACGTCCCAGCCGTCCATGGGCGCGCTGGTCGCCTCGCTGGCTGGCACCCCGCTCGACACGGGCGTCGACCCGGCCGCCCTCGCCCGCCTCTCCGCCTTCTGGGAGGGCACGCGCGCCCTGTACGCGCCCTTCGAGTCCGACATGAAGTCGTCGTCGTCCGACGTGTACGCCCACGAAATGCCGGGCGGCCAGTACACCAACCTCAAATTCCAGGCCGCGTCCCTCGGCCTCGGCCCCGCGCGGTGGGAGGAGGTCAAGCTCGCGTACGGCGCCGCCAACCGCGCCCTGGGCGACATTGTCAAGGTGACGCCGTCCTCCAAGGTCGTGGGCGACCTGGCCCAGTTCATGGTGCAGAACGGCATCCCGGACGAGGCGGCGCTGGTGGAGCGGGCGGGCGAGCTGTCGTTCCCCTCGTCGGTCGTCGAATTCATGGCGGGCGCGATCGGCCAGCCCACTGGCGGCTTCCCCGAGCCCCTGCGCTCCCGCGTCCTCAAGGGCGCGCCCACGGTGGACGGCCGCCCCGGCGCCTCCCTGCCCCCCGCCGACCTGGTCGGCCTGGAGGCCGAGCTCCGGGAACGGCACGGCCCCGTCTCGGTGCGGGACGTACTGTCCGCCGCGCTCTACCCCAAAGTCTTTGACGAGTTCAAGGCGTGGCAGCTGCGGTACTCGCCCTTCACGGAGGCCCTGCCCACCCGTGCCTTCCTGGCCCCGCTGGACGAGGACGAGGAGGTGGAGGTCGAGCTGGCGCGCGGGAACACGGTGTCGATCAAGTACAAAGCCCGGTCGCCCCTGCAGGCGGACGGGGTGGTGGACGTGAGTTTTTTTTTTTTTTTTTTTTTTTTTCAAAACCTCGACCTTGAGGCCTCTTGGGGCCTCTTGGGGGAGGGAGAGAGCCCACACACGCCGCACGCACACGCCGTGGCCGTCTCCTCCCTTTCATTTTGACTTTTCCCTCTCCTCCTCCCTCTCTCTCACACACACGCTCTCTCTCCCACCCCAACTCTCCCCCATTCCCCCCACACAGGTCTTCTTCGAGACCAACGGCGTGCCCCGCGTCATCGAGGTCGTCGACGCCCGGCCGGCCGGGACGACCGCGGGTGGCGGCCTCGCCAACAAGCGGGCAGCCCGGGAGCGGGCAGACCCGATGATCCTTGGCTCCGTCGCCGCGCCCATGGCGGGCGAGGTGGTGGAGGTGAAGATCAAGCCGGGGACGCGGGTGGAGGCGGGGGCGCCCCTGGCGGTGCTGAGCGCGATGAAGATGGAGACAGCCGTCGCGGCGCCGGTCGCGGGCGTCGTCAGGCACGTCGCCCTGGAGGCGGGCGACAGCGTGGACGCGGGCGACCTGGTGGCCCTCATTGATGAGGCCCTGCCCGACGTGACGGATGATGCGGGGGCGACGGACTCGCTGGACGTGGCGACGGTCGCGGCCGCGGCGACGGGGGCGGGGTCGCGGCGGGGCTGAGGTTGAGGGAGCGAGTGTGCGTGTGGTGCCTTGCGTGTGAGTGATGCGCGCGCGCCTAGAGCGTGTGGTGTGCGTGTGTGCGTGTGTGCGTGTGTGGTGCCGGTGTGCCGCGCGCTGGGCATGGCGCGGCACATGTTTTTGTTTTATCCGCATTTATCCTTTTCTTCTAAACCCCCGTACAACAAACACAGAAAAGACACACGCTCGATCACGCCCCGCCACCACCCTCAACCCCTTCTCCTCCCCCCCCTTCCCCCTCTTCACCGTCAATGAAGAGGCGCTCCATCGCGCCCATGAAGCGGGCCGCGTACGCAGAGGGCGACACCACACTCGCGGCGGCGGGGCCAAAGGCCGCCGCCTTCACCGCCCCCTCCGCCCACTTGCGGGCGTTGTAGGATTGGAGGAAGTCGATGATGCCAAAGAAGAGGAGGACGCGCTCGCCTTGAGGGGGCTGGGAGGAGGAGGAAGGGGGAGGGGCGGCAGCAGGGTCGACGCTCACCCTTCCGCCCCCATGCCCGCCGCCCACAGGCGCGCGCGGGCTGGTCGCGGCCGCCGCGGCCGCGGTCGCCGCCGCCCCGATGGCGGCCGCCACCCTGTCCGTCGCGGTCGGCCGGTGGTGGCCTTTCTCCCCGGCCGCCGGGTTGGGCGGGACGGAGGGCGGGGCGGCCGGCAGGGCGATCGCGGGCGTGGCCACCCCCAGCCGCGGTTCCAGGCTGACGGACGACGCCAGTCGCCGCAGGCCGCCGGACAGGGGGAGGGGCGGGCCGCCCGCTGCCGCCTTGGACGTCGTCCGGATGAGGGGCGGGGCGGGCGGGAGGGGGGCAAGCACCGGCGCGGGCGGGGGCGGCACGTCCTCCTCGGACAGGGGCCCGCTCCCACCGGCGGCTGAGGAAGCGGGCGAGGGGGTCGAGGACGAGGAGGAGCGCCGGGCGGAGGAGGGCGCCCCCAGCCCCGCATCCCGCAGCTTGGCCCACGATTGCACGGTCGGCAGGGACGCGCCTCGCTCGCCCGCACTGGGAGAGGACGACGACGCGGCTGCCGGCCGCGGCGGAGTGGCGGGCACGGGCACGGGCACGGGCACGGGCACGGGCGGGGCAGGCGGGCCGCCACCGCCGGCAGCAGCCAGGGGCGTGGGCGGGGGGGCGCCACCCCCGCCACCCCCGCCACCCCCGCCGGGCGGCGGCGGCGGCGACGGCGGCGGCGGCGGCGGCCTGGGCGGGCTCGCCATTGCCCGCTCAATCAATTCGTCCAGGGCCAGGGCCGTCCGCCGGGCGGTCGCGCCGCCCCGGCCGCGGCGGGCCGGGCCGGCGGCGGCGGCGGCGGCGGCGGCGGCGGCGCCGCCCCCACCCGCGGTTGGGGAGGCGGGCGTAGAGTCTGGGACGGGGGGCGGGAGCGCCCCCGGCCCGCCGCCGGGAGCCGCAGGGGGGGCTGGCAGGGGCTGGCGGCCGGCGCCGGCCCCGCCCTCACCGCCACCCCCGCCCAGGCAGGCCGCTGCGGGCGGCCGCCACTCACCCGGCCCCCAGGCGGTGTAGTGCAGCCCGAGCAGCAGGGAGTAGTCGATCAGGCCGAGCCGCTCCAGCAGGGCGGTGTCCCGGCGCAGCGTGGCCAGGAGGGCGGCCCGGGCGGCCGGGGGCTGGGGGCGCAGCGCGACGTCGACGTCCAGGTCCTTCAGCACGGCCCCGGGCGTGCGCGCCGCGTCGCGCCCCGCAGACCGGCCGTGCGTGGACCCCTTGACGTCAAACTTGCGGTGGAGGTGCACGTCGGTCGGGAAGACGTTGCCCATGACAATGAACCGCACCTTCGGCCCGCCCGCGGGGAAGGCCACCCGGTGGACGCCATAAAAGCGGGTGAGCAGGGTGCGCGGGAAGAAGGCGGGGGGAGGGGGCGGCGGGCCGCCACCGCCGTCTCCGCCGCCGCCGCCGCCGCCGTCTCCGCCGCCGCCGCCGCCGCCGCCGCCGCCGCCGCCGCCGCCGCCACCGCCCGCGACGTGGTTGTAATAATCCGGGATCAGGCGCAACAGGGCCCGCATCTCCTCCCTGGAGACCGTCTTGACCAGGAACCGGTCATCGTCAGACAGGAAGAAGACGGAGCCCGACTTGCCGGGCGAGGGCAGGACGCGCAGGGCGGCGGCGCCCGTCAGGGAGAGCAGGTAGTCGGCGTCGTCCACGCCGAGCGCGCCTCGCAGGCGGGAAAATGCCGCGGGCGCGTAGTCCTTCCACTTGAATGCCGGGCAGCCGCCTGCCTCCAGAGACGCCGGGAAGGCCTGCTCGACCTGGGCGGAAAAGTCGGCGGGGGAGGGGTGGGTGGCCGGGCGGCGGGAGGTGGCCCGGCGAGGGGGTGGTTGTGGTGGTTGCGTGCCGCCGCCACCGCCCGCCCCGCCGGCCGGCCCCTTCCCTCCCCGGGCCGTCGAGAACAGGATGCCCATCTGCAGGGCCCGCATCAGGTCGTACGAGGCATGGCCCTTGTAGATGGTCGTCCCCGGGCGGGGCGGGCGCGGGAAGTGCGGGCGGGAGGAGTGCGGCTGGGCGTGGTGCGCGCCGCTGCTGCCGCCCTCGCCTCGCCCGTCCGCCGCCCGGCGCTTGGCCTCCGCCCTGGCGGCCTTGCGGCGGACGTCATAGTCCGCCACCCGCAACACGGTCTCTGAGGCCAGCACCCCGCCCTCATACTGGCGCAGGAAGATGACCTCCGCCCGGCCGGTGGCGGCGGCGGGGCCCGCGTCCAGGAGGAGGGCAGGCGCGGCCGGGACAAAGACGCCCTGGCCGTCCATCACGCCGCCCACCCAGAAGCCCGTGTACGTGCCACCGCCGCCGCCGCCGCCGTCGCTGACGCCGATGGCCGTGCCGACGCCGTGCTCCAGCCCGCCCACCCACTCGCCCTCGTACCGGGCGCCGGAGGGCCACACGTACACGCCCCGCCCGTGCGCCCGCCCGTCCCGCCACTCCCCCACATACTCGCTCCCGTCCGGCCAGGTGGCCGCGCCCTCGCCGTCCGGGATGCCCGCCGCGGCGACGGGGTCGCGCAAGGGCGGGCGGAGGGCGGGCGGGAGGTCAAAAAAGGCGGCGCGCCCGCCCGCCCCTGCGCCAGGGGCGGCGGGGAGGGCGCGGGAGGGCGAGGCGGCCAGGGCAGCTTCGGAGGCCGCCCCGTCGGCAGGCTCGGTGGCCGTGGAGGCTGTGCGGCGGGTGCGCGCGCCGGCGGGCGGCGGCGGCGGCGGCGGCGGCGGCGCACTGCCACCACCACCACCACCCACGGCCCCCACGCCCCTCGTGGCCGCCGCCACGGACGCCCCCAACCGTTTGGCCGCCGCCAGGGCGTTGGCGGAGACCAGGGCCGCCCCGCCCACCGCCGAGGCCCGCCCACCCCGGGAGCGCGGGGTGGCGGCGGCGTCGTCAGGCGGGGAGGAGGGCGCGGCGGGCGGCGGGCGGGGGCGAGGGGAGGCAGCCGCCCAGGCGCCCGCCCCCCCTCCTCCCTCGCCACCCGCCTTCCTCGCCAGGAGGGCGAACGCCAGCCCGCCCGCCAGCACCGCCAGCCCGCACACCGCCCCGGCCTGCAGCAGGAGCCAGCGGCGGGGGCCGAGGGCCGAGGCGAGGGCCGTGACCTTCGCGGCCGCAGAGGCCAAAGCGCGCGCGAGGGGTGGGGGTGGGGGGCGGCGGTGTTGGTGGGGGGCGGTGTCGAACAGGACCGCGGCGGCGACGGATGAAGCAAAGGTGGCTGCCATTGCACAAGTGCTCGCGCAAAGCCGAGGCACGGCCAGCAGAGAAAGGGGTCGCGTGGGGAGAGAGGCCCGGGGGAGACAAGAGAGGAGCCGATGGGGAAAGAGAGAGCGCAGCGGGCGCCGTTGACCGCTTCCTTTTATCACCGCGCGCACACGCAACGCGCCGGCGTGTGCGCTGTGTGCGCGTGTGAAGCTCTCTCAGGAGCGCGGAGCGCGGCGCGCGGAGCGCGTGTGCGTGTGGAGGGGGACGCGTCCCCTCGGCCGCGCCTCTCTCTGAACAGACGAGTAGCAGAGGGAGAGAAAGAGAGAACAAGCTCTTCACACCGCCGCCGGCGCTCTCGGCGTTTTCTCATCTCTTTCCTGTGGTGCGAGAGCTCGGAGACGCCACGCCACCCCACCTGCGGCCTGAGAGCAGCTCATCTCTTCTCACTCACCCGCAGACCGGCTCTCTGCCACCAGATAGAGGAAAGTGCGCAGACGCCGCACCGTTTGCCGTGTCATGGCGACCGACCGCAAGCGCCGGGTCTCCTACTTTTATGATGGTGAGCGTAAACACGGAAAAATAACAAGGGCCTCTGGCACTGGCAGGGGCCTGTGTGGACCCGGCATGCGGGGCGGGGATGGAGAGAGCCGGGCGCGGGTGGGAGAACACCAAGGGGGCTCGCATCCCCCCCCCCCACTCCCGCTTTTCGCGCCCCCTCGACCAGAGCGCTCTCTCATCTCCCACCCCACCCACCTCCTTCATCCATCCAGCCGACTTCGGGTCCGTCTACTACGGCGCCAACCACCCCATGAAGCCGCACCGCCTGGCCATGACGCACTCGCTGGTGCTGGCGTACGGCCTGCACGAGGGGATGGAGGTGTATGTGAGTGGGTGATGGTTTGAAAGAGAGAGGGGGGACCCGCCTTTTTTTACCCACCACCTCGAAAAGTGTTTCGCCTCACTTTTTCTCTCTCTCCCCTCCCTCCCACAGCGCCCCCGCCGGGCCTACCCCGCCGAGCTGACCCAGTTCCACTCCGAGGATTACATCGAATTCCTGGCCAAGGTCACGCCGGACTCGGCCCGGGGCGAACTGGCGGGGCAGGTAAGGGAGAGTGGAGAGAGAGAGTTGAAAAAAAAAGGGGCGCGAGCTCGGCCTTAACCTTTCCATCACCACCACCCCCTTTTATTTTTTTCCAACCCCTCTCTCCATTGCCAGCTCGCCCGCTTCAACATGGGCGAGGACTGCCCCGTCTTCGACGGCCTCTACGACTTTTGCCGCCTCTACACGGGCGCCTCCATCACGGGCGCCACCCGCCTGAACCACGGCCTGTCCGACGTGGCCATCAACTGGGCGGGCGGGCTGCACCACGCCAAGAAGGCTGAGGCGTCCGGCTTTTGTTACGTCAACGACCTGGTCCTCGCCATCCTGGAGCTGCTAAAGTACCATGCCCGCGTGCTGTACGTGGATATTGACATCCACCACGGGGACGGCGTGGAGGAAGCCTTTTATTTGACGGACCGGTGCGTGCGTGGGTGTTTTTTTAAAGGGGGGGGGGGAAGGGGAGGGGAAAACACTCCCCGCCCACTTTTCTCACTCCGTTGCTCTCCTCTTCTTTTCCTCACTCCATTCTCTCTCGTCACCCACAGCGTCATGTGCGCCTCCTTCCACCGGTACGGCGACGCCTTCTTCCCCGGCACGGGCGCCGCGTCCGACGTGGGCGAGCGGCGGGGGCGGGGTTACTCCGTCAACATCCCGCTGCGGGAGGGCGTGGACGACGCGACCTTCCACGCCGCGTTCAAGCCCGTCATGGCGCGCGTCCTGGACGTCTTCCGCCCGGGCGCGATCGTGCTCCAGTGCGGGGCGGACTCGCTGGGTGGGGACCGGCTGGGCTGCTTCAACCTGACGGTGGCCGGCCACGCCGAGGCGGTGCGCTACATTCAGTCCTTTGGCCTCCCGACCCTCGTGACGGGGGGCGGTGGGTACACCAAGTCCGCGGTCGCCCGGTGCTGGGCCGCGGAGACGGCCGTCCTGACGGGCGTGGGCCTGGCGGGCCTGCCGGACGCCCTCCCGCCCCACCCCTATTTGGAATACTTTGCCCCCTCCCTCGCCCTGGGCGCGCACCGCCCGGCCGCGCGCTGGCTGGAGAACGGCAACGCCCGGGCGGACGTGGAGCGCCTGGTGCGGGAGGCGACAGCCCGCCTGGCCGAGCTGGAGGCCGCCCCGGGCGTCCAGATGGGGGCGGTGCCGCCGGACGCGCTCATCCCGGAGTGGGGCGGGGCGGCGCCGGGGGGGAAGGGGTGGGGCCAGGCGGATGACGACGCGGCCGCCGCCGCGGATGAGCGGCTGGGGGCGTACGGGATGCGCCACCTGGTGGTGCGGGATCCGGAGGGCGGGGATGATGGGGCGACGTTTTATTGAGGCGCAAGGGGCGGGGACGGGGGCGGGGGGCGGTGGTGTGGGTGTGCGTGTTAGCTGCTTTTGAGAAGAAAAAGAAATGGAGACGGTTGAGGCGAACGAGGAGCCCCACTCAGTGCATTTCGCCTGCCCTGCTGTTCTCTTCGCGGCGGCGCCCTGCGCGCGCCTTTCAGCGCCTCTTTTCCTCATCCCAGCGCTAGGAAGTGTTCCCTTAAACTGCACTAGACCATGGACGGGTGCGT
>Ga0315287_10005013_pt1 | contig 12982 bp, 8 predicted proteins | sample YL17G11_0_MG_FD_205037 | JGI IMG/M metagenome (GOLD analysis project Ga0315287, IMG submission 205037) | Sediment microbial communities from Yellowstone Lake, YNP, Wyoming, USA - YL17G11_0 | ecosystem: Environmental > Aquatic > Freshwater > Lake > Sediment | place: USA: Wyoming | collected...
GCTCAATGCGGGTAGCACAACGTGGAAGACGCAGACCGACGACACGCTCCAGGGCGCATCGGCGGCGACGTGCGTGACGTGCCACCACGAGGGCAACGACGTGAAGGCCCACGCGTATACGAATGGTTTCAACCCGGCGGTGTTCCCGAACGGGCGTCAGACCATTCTCGACGCGAATGACTGAGGTAATGTTCGACTAGGCTTCAGGGGAGCGGGTTGGGCCTTCGTGCCCAACCCGCGCCGCCCCGAAGATCGGACAGGAACCAAAAAACAAGGCCGGGCGTTTGCCCGGCCTTTCTTTTTTTTCGGTGGCCAGTTGCGCCGGCCGCCGGGAATTACTGGTCAGCCAGCGCTTATTCCACCTTGACCTCGGCGTCCTCGACGATCACGTCGTACGCATAGCCCATGCCGAAGTCCTTGTTCAGCGTGACCGGCCCGATCACGACGACGGTGGCACCAAGTGCCGGCAATTCGCCAGCGGTCGTCACGGTGAGGTCGTTCGTTCCTTCCGCGCCGGACCCGTCACGAACATGCAGCCAGTTCTTGCCCATGATGCCGCCATTGACCTTCACGACTTTGCCGCGGACGGTCACGGGCTTGCCGGCAAGCGCGTCCTTTTCGGCGAACACCTCGGCGACGGTCTTGCCACCTTCCGCCTTCGCGATCCCGGACAGGTCGACCTGCTCGCCGGGCTTGGCGGCCGGGTGGTCGGCCGGCATCTGGGGCGCTGCGCTTGCCGCCGGAGCGGTGGGGGCTGCGGCGGTCACGGCCGGGGGCGCTTCCTTCTTGCCGCAGCCGGCAAGGATCGCGACGACGGTCAGAGCCAGCAGACTGCAATGGGTTGCCTTGGACACGGGATGGGTTCTCCGTAGCGGGTGGAAAGGACGAAAGGCGCGAGTCTAGTTGACTGTTTCCTGCAGCGCACGCGCATCCTGCGCGGCGACGCCGCGACACATTTCTGTCTATCTCGGTTTATCGCTATACGTGGCGTCATGATCGGCCCCTAGTATTCCGCCCGTCTCGCCAGCGGTCGCTGGCGGGGCACTGGATATGGTGGGCCGCTTGCCGCGGTGCATTTTCGAACGAGTCTGGGAGTCATCCATGAACATTGCAGGCGCCCGAGGCATGACGCGATCACGTGTGCCGCTCCTCGCTTTGATGGCAATGGCCGCAATTGGTCTTGCCGGTTGTAGCGGCGATGACGGCAAGACAGGGTCCGTCGGACCCACCGGCCCGACCGGCCCGGGCGGTGGCGTCGGTCCCACAGGGCCAACGACTCCGCCGAGCATCGAAGCGGGCGGACCGGTGGTCATCGGCAACGGCAGCGCGCTGACCGAGGAGCAGATCCGGGCCATCGGGACGTTGGTCGCGACGATCGACTCGGCATCCATTCCTGCCGGGGCACCTGTCCCGGTCATCGAATTCACGTTGAAGACTTCTCACGGTGGTGCGGCGACCGGGCTCGCGCCTAGTGCCCTGCTGGTGACCGTGGCGAAGCTCGTGCCACCGGCAAGCGGCAGCCGGCTGCCGCAGGCATGGCAGAGCTACGTCAACCGCACCCAGACAGCGACCCAGGGTCCGAAGCCGCTGCCGTCCGCAACCCAGGCCAATTCGGAGACCGGCACGACCGGCGCGCTCGTGGACCTCGGCGGCGGCAAGTACCGCTACACATACAAGGTCAACCTTTCCACGGTGACGAGCCCGATCGCCGTTGCCTTTGAGCCCGGCCTCACGCATCGCGTGGGCCTCGAGGTCCGGCTGTCCGGCGATGCCGAAGAGCTCGCGCCCGACAACCCGGTCAAGGACCTCGTGCCGAGCGGCGGTGCCGGCAATGGCAACAAGCTCGTCGCCGCGACGGTGACCTGCGACACGTGCCACGAGCGGCTCGATCTGCACGGCGGCCCGCGTCGCTCGGTCGAGTACTGCGTCACCTGCCACAACCCGGGCTCCGTCGATCCGGACAGCGGCAACTCGGTGGACATGGCGTACATGGTCCACTCGATCCACGCCGGCGTGGATCGCGCGAGCTTTGCGACCACGCCGCCGACCCCGATGCCTTACATCGTCTACGGCTTCTCGGGTGCCAACGATTTCGGCGAGGTCACGTATCCGCAGTCGCTGCTCTTCTGCGACAAGTGCCACACGAAGTCGACGGCGGCGCCCGACGGCGATGCGTGGAAGACGAGCGCATCGGCTTCGATCTGCGGTGGTTGCCATATCACGGGCCTCAAGACGACCGGCTACAGCGCGACGACCGGGTACACGTACACCTACACCCACTCGACGTTCGCGTTCACCGCGACCGATGGCACGTGCGTCGACTGCCACAGGGCGGATGGCGCGGCCGGTTCAACGGCGGACAAGCACCTGCTGTTCTATTCGACCAGCAGTTCGGGCGCGAACTCCGCCGGCGCACCATTGGCCAAGTCGCTCGGCGCCCAGTTCAAGAACGAGATCCTGAGCGTGACGAACGTCGGCCTGGACAAGGCCCCGACGGTCAAGTTCCGCGTGTCGAATCCCGCGACGGGCGCGGCCTATGACATCGTGAACGACAAGTCCTTCACGACGTCCGGAGCGAGCCTGAACATCAACATCGCCTGGGATCCGGCCACCGACATCACCAACGCGAAGCCGGACGGCACCGAGCCCGGCCTGCGTTCGAACAGCACGCCGCGCCGCAGCGCTTACGCGCTGCAGATGAACATTCAGCAGGTTCGTGCGGCTGCAGCGACTGCCGGCCAGGCGACGGACGGCAGCTACACCATCCCGTTCTTCACCGCCGTGCCGGTGGACACGACCAACCTGATGGTGCAAATGGACGGCCATCCGCGGGCGCTGCCTCCGGGAGTCACGGACTGGGCCAAGGCCGTCAACGCGGCGGCGGGCATGACAGTGTTCTACACCGGTGCCAAGCGGGCCACGCTGGTCACCCAGACGAAGTGCGAAAACTGCCATAACCAGCTGTCGTTCCACGGCGCGAATCGCAACGGCGATCCGCAGGGCTGCCTCGTGTGCCACAACAGCGGCGGCGGCTACGCGGACGAAGGCCTGGGCACGATCGCCATGGGTGCGTTCATCCACAGCGTGCATGCAAGCAACGTCGAGGAGATCGGCGAGATCACGTATCCGCAGAGCCTCGCGAACTGCCAGGCATGCCACACCACCGACACGTACCACGCGGCACGGCCGACCGCGATCGCGATCAGCACCGGTTCCGGTACCGACCTCTTCAACATGAAGGACGACACGTGGAATACGGCGACGTCGGGCACCTGTTCGGGCTGCCACACGAGCGGCACTGCGAAGGCGCACATGGAGCAGAACGGCGGACAGTTCGGCGTCGTGGGCGGCAAGACCTTTGCGCCGTCTTCCGCGAGCGAAGCCTGCGCCGTCTGCCATGGCCCGGGCCGCATCGCGGACACCGCGGTGGTCCACGGCGAATAAGCGAAGGTCATCCGGGCGCCCTGCGGGGCGCCCGGTCCCGCCCCGGGGCCTGACGGCCGCCGCGGGGCCGGACCGTGGCGAAACTGGACGACGAGGCCGGAAGTTCGAGACATGACATCGCTCAGGGAGTCTGCAATGAAGTTCGGAACTGCCCGAGGCATCACGCGGTCGCGCGTATCACTCCTTGCGTTGATGGCCCTGTCCGCCGCCGGGATCGCCGGTTGTGCCGGCGAGGGATCGGACGGTGGTTCGGGAGTCTCGGGCCCCACCGGCCCCACCGGGCCGACGGGCGGCAACGGCACGATCGCAATCTCCGAGGCGGACACCGTCATCACCACGGTCACGAATGCGACCGTGGGGTCCGACAACAAGGTGACGGTCACCTTCACGCTGCAGGATAGCCAGAGCCGTGGCCTTGCGGGACTGCAGGCCGCGAACGTGCGCTTCACCGTGGCCAAGCTGATTCCGGGCGTGAATGGATCGCAGAGCCAGTGGCGCAGCTATATCTCGCGCGTTAACAGTCCCGATCCGAAGGCGACCCCGGTGCCGCCGGCGACACCGGCGGCGGAGCAGAAGCCCACTGAGTACGCGACATACGAAGGTGGCGTGGCCACCGTCAACAACGTGGCCTGCACGCCCACGGGCGTCTTCAAGGCGCTCGGCGGCGGCAATTACCAGTACACGCTGTCGAAGGGCCTGTCCGCCTACGCGTCCGTGTCGTACGACCCGTCTGAGACGCAGCGCGTCGGACTGCAGGTCCGCGGCGACGCGACGTGCGCGCCGGGTGCGAACTCCGCCAGGCTCCTCGAGCTGACGCCGCGCAGCCTGATCACCAACGGCGTGCGTGACTTCGTGCCGGCAGGCGGCGTGCCCGCATCACGCAACGTCATCGACCAGAAGCAGTGCAACGCCTGCCACGTTGAACTCAGCGCCCACGGCGGCGGACGCACCGACTACGACTTCTGCGTCACGTGCCACAACCCTTATACGGTGCAGTCGGCGACGAACACGTCGTTCGACATGATGTTCATGGCGCACCAGATCCACATGGGCGGCAACCTCGCGATGCCGTTCCCGATCTGGATCCCGGCGACGAGCACGCAGCCCGGCCGGATGGACTACCCGTTCGCGGAAGTGACGTACCCGCAGGACATTCGCAACTGCACGACCTGCCACAACGACACCGAGGCGGGCTCGGCCTGGAAGACGACAGTCAATTCCTCGAGCTGTGGCTCCTGCCATGACGCCACGACGTTCAGCGGCCCGAACCCGACCCACCCGGCCGGCCCGGCCACGGACGACATGTGTGCCAACTGCCACGTGCAGTCGAACCTGCCGCAGCTGTCAGCGGCCGGGGCCCATGCGGCGAGCACGGCGGCGCCGCTGCTGCCCTCGACGCCGGTCGTGCGCGAATACGCGAAGCGGTTCAGGTTCGAGCTCGTTTCGCTCGACGCGGCGAGCTTCAAGGCCGGCGCGTTCCCGAAGTTCACGTTCAAGATCACCGACCCGACGAACGGCAGTGCGGCTTACAACCTCGTCACGAGCCCGTACTTCTCCGGCCCGCAGTGCGTGAATGGAACCGTGCGGCTGGCATTCGACATCGGCTGGACGACGGCCGACTTCAACAATGCCGGCAGCGGCACCGGCCCGGGCCAGCCGATCTCGCTGAACCCGCTCAACGCCGCGACCGGTTGCTCCACGTTGGCTGCCGGCGTGGTCGCGAGCGCCGACGGTTCGTACACCATGACGTCCACGGTGGCGATCCCGGCCACGGTGACCGGCACGGTCATGCTCGGGTTCGAGGGCCATCCGGCCGGCGACATCGACGGCAATGGCACGTACACCGACCGCATCCCGGTGAAGAACGTGTTCAAGGTGGCGGCCGCCACCGGCACGAGCGCGACGAACCGGCGCGTGGTCGTCGACGTCGCGCGCTGCAACGCCTGCCACAAGTCGCTGAGCCTGCACGGCAACAACCGCACGGACGAGCCGCAGGTGTGCGTGATCTGCCACAACCCGTCCGCGACGGACATCACGCGCCGCAAGGGCACGACGATGATCGCGTCCGCCAGCTGCCCGCAGGGGCTGGTCTCGAAGATCGACGGCAAGTGCGAGCAGACCATCGACTTCAAGCGCATGGTGCACATGATCCACGCGTCCGCGCTGCAGCCGGCCGGGTTGCCGTTCGTCGTCTATGGATTCGGCAACGTCCCGATCGATTTCGCGGAGGTCACGTACCCGCCTGGCGACAAGATCGGCCAGTGCGAGACCTGCCACGCCCCGGACACCTTCTACCCGGTGGATCCGGCGAAGGTGCAGGCCACCACGACCAGCACGGGTGCGAGCATCACGTCGCAGACCGACGACACCGGCATCACGCCGAACACGGCGATCTGCTCGAGTTGCCACACGACGTCGACGGCGATGCTGCACATGACGCAGAACGGCGGCAGCATCAACGTCGCGAAGCCGGCGAACGGCATCGTGACGAGCCCGCTCGAGACCTGCAGCGTCTGCCACGGCCCGGGCAAGCCGGCGGACGTGAAGACGGCGCATGCCGTGGGCATCTACAAGTTCGACGACCAGACGGCGAACTGACCGGACGGAGTGACAGCGATGAAACCGAAGATGCACACGTTCGCTTACCGCCTGCTCGCGATCGCCGCGCTCTGGCCCGCCGTCACGCTCGGCCAGGCGCCGGCGGCTGCCGACGCCAAGCCCGAACCCGCCGCCGAGGCCAAGCCTGCCGCCGCGGCCACCGCGCCAGCTACGGCGACCGGGGCCGTCGAATACAGCAAGAAGGGCGCGGATACGTGCCTGACGTGTCACGACGACGAGCACGTGATGAGTGTCTTCCAGACGAAGCACGGCCAGCCCAACGACGCGCGCAGCCCGTTCGGCAAGGGCCAGCTGCAGTGCGAAGCCTGCCACGGGCCGGGCGGCAACCACACGAAGAAGGTCAAGAAGGGCGAGGAGCGCCCGCCGATGATCCGTTTCAGCCGCGACTCGAAGGCACCGGTCGCGGTACAGAACGGCACCTGCCTTGCCTGCCACGAGAAGTCCATGAGTGCGAGCTGGCACGCGGGCCCGCACGACGCCAACAATGTCTCCTGCGCGTCGTGCCACGACAGCCACGTCTCGAAGGATCCCGTGCTTTCGGCGCGCACGCAGGCCGAAGTCTGCTACACGTGCCACGTGGCGCAGCGCGGCGAGTTCCTGAAGCCGTACGCGCACCCGATCAGGCAGGGCAAGATCGCCTGCAGCGACTGCCACCAGCCGCACGGCTCGACGTCCGAGGCGCAGCTGGTCAAGTCGACGGTCAACCAGACCTGCTACCAGTGCCACGCGGAGAAGCGCGGCCCGTTCCTCTGGGAGCACGCGCCGGTGCCCGAGGACTGCACGAACTGTCACTCGCCACACGGTTCGTCGAACCCCGGCATGCTGACCGCACGCGGACCGCTGCTCTGCCAGTCCTGCCATTCGCAGCAGGGACACCCGAGCCTGTCCTACGGCCCGTCGGGACTGCCGGGCGGAACAGGGCCCACGACGTCGACCCTGGTGCTCGGTAACTGCATGAATTGCCACTCGCAGGTGCATGGCTCGAACCATCCCTCGGGTGCGTCGCTTACACGGTGAACCCTATGCACACCCGCAGTCTTCTCATCTCGCTTGCGGTAGCGTCCTGCCTCGCCACCGCAGCCGACGCCGCCGAACCGGCCGCAGCGAACACCGGCGAATGGACCTGCTCGAAGTGCCCGTTCCCGAAGGGCTACCAGGCCGATGCGACGCTCGGCGGCGGCTACCTCGACGAATCGTCGGCGAAGTTCGGGCGGTACACCGGCCTCGACGAAAAGGGCGGTTACGTAGTCGCGGACGCCGAGGGCAGCTACGCCGCCGAGTCCGGCTACGGGCTCTCCTACGAGCTGACCGATCTCGGCCTGAACTCGCGCGCGATCGACATCGCGGGCGGCAGGCAGGGCGCCTACGAGTTCGGCCTGCACTACGACCGCGTCCCCGTGCCCATCTGGGATACGACGCAGACGCCGTTCGGCAACGTCGGCAGCAGGAACCTCACGTTGCCGGCGAACTGGGTTTTCGGTGGCAGCACCAGCGGCATGACGTCGCTGGACGAGGACCTGCACGGAGTCGACGTCGGCTACGACCGCGATCGGTACGGCATCGACGGGAAGTACTTCTGGGGCCCGAACGTCGTGCTGGCTCTCGAGTACAAGCGGGACGTGCGCGATGGCTTCCGCAGCCAGTTCGGCACGATCGGCAGCACGTCGACGCAGCTGCTCAAGCCGCTCGACGACTCGACCGACCGCGTCGACGCCGCCGTGCGCTACCAGACCGAGCACTGGTTCGCCGAGCTGACCTACAGCGGCTCGTTCTACAACTCCAAGGCCGCATCGCTGAAGTGGGCCAATCCCTTCGGTCTCTCGCTGCCCGGCACGGACGAGGGCCAGATGGCGCTGGCGCCGGACAACGACTACAACGAGATCGCGCTGTCGGCCGGGTGGCACGGACTACCGGGCAACACGACGATCGCCCTGTCGGCGGCGACCGGCAAGGGGACACAGGACGTCTCGTTCCTGCCCTATACGATCAACCCGGACGTCACCACGCAGCCACTGCCGATGTCCAACCTGAACGGCGACGTGGATGTGACGCGCGCCGACCTGACCGTCACATCCCGGCCGTGGAGCAGCCTGCGCCTGCGCGGCTCTGTCACCTACGACGAGCGCGACAACGGCAGCAAGCAGGCGGATTTCAATTCGATCGTGTACGCGGACAGCTTCCTGACGTATGGCGACACGACCAACCCGGTGTACGGCTTCGAGCGCTTCAGGGTCTTCGGCAGCGCCGACTACGAACTTCTGCAGACGCTCGACCTGGGCCTCGGCGGCGAGTACCGGCAGCTCAAGCGCACCGGCACGGAGCAGGAAGTTTCGCAGGAAGACTTCACCGACGGCTGGGGCCGCATCACGTACCGCCCGAGCGGCTACGTCGGCGTCGTGCTGCGCGGCGGAGCGCAGGAGCGCGACCCCGACAAGTACGACGTGGCGGTTGCCGAGGATTACGGCCAGAACCCGCTCATGCGCAAGTACAACATGGCATACCTGTTCCGCAATTACGGCGAGCTGGTCGCCAACGTCGGGCTGTGGAAGCTGCCGGTGACGCTCGGTGCAAGCGCGTTCTACGCCGACGACGACTACACCAAGTCACAGGTCGGGCTGCGGTCGGGCAGCACGCAACGGTACGGCATCGACCTCAACTGGGCCATCAACGAAAAGCTGTCGGCCTACGTGACCGGCGGACAGGACAAGATCAGCTCGCTGCAGAATGGCAGCAGCACGTTCTCGTCGCCCGACTGGAAGGGTGACGTGGACGACGAGTTCAACACCGTTGGCGCGGGGTTCACCGCGCGGTTCAGCGACGACCTCGCGCTCGTTCTCGGCTACACGTACGCAGAGGGCGAGTCGCGCACGACGATCAAGGGCATGAATGCCGGCGCGTTCCCCGCGGTGCGCAGCCAGCTCGCGAGCTTCAAGGCGGACTTCACCTACGACCTGACCGACCGGCTTGGCGTCGCGGTCACCTGGTGGTACGAGCGCTTTACGAGCCAGGACTGGGCGCTCGAGGGGATCGGTCCGGCGACCCTGCCGTCGGTCCTGTCGCTAGGGGCCGACCCGTACAACTACCGGGTCAACTACGCGACGGTGTCCATGCGCTACTCGTTCGGCACGCCCGCTCAGGAGGCGTCGGAATAACTAGGCTGGGGAAGAGAAACACGGCTGCGGCGAGCGCCACAGCCCAGGGAACGCACGGGCCGGCGCAATGCGCCGGCCCGGCGTCATCAGGTCACTTGAGCGTGGCGTAGAACGCAGCGACGTTCGCGACGTCGGTGGGGCTCAGCTTCTTGGCAGCCTTGGCCATCTTGGCGTCCTTGGTGCGCGTGCCGTTCTGGTACTCGGTCATCGCCTTGGTGAACTTGTCCACCGCCCAGCCGTTGATGGCCGGATTGTCGTCGTCGCCCTTGCCGTCGTCACCGTGACAGTCGGCGCAGGAACCTTCGGCGATGGCCTTGCCCGCGGCCACGTCAGCGGCGTAGGACGGGGACGCGATCAACGCGAGGGCAGCCAGCAGCGCCGACAACGAAAGCTTGTTCATCTCGAACTCTCCTCGAAGGGATCACAACAGGCGGCGGGGTGCCGCGACGCGCCGATTCTCGTCGAACGCGCCCCGGCGCGCTACTAGGCGTTCTCCGCAATCCTCTGGATCGCCCGCGTCAGGCCCCGGAACAGGAACAGGTGTGCCGGCACCAGCGTGTACCAGTACGCCAGGCCCAGGACGCCGGCTGGGTGCCAGTAGGCGGTGGCGCTGACCGTCGAGCCGGCTCCGCCGGGACCCGGCCGGACGACGAACTCGAGGACGCCTGCGCCGGGGGCCTTCATTTCCATGAGCAGCGTGAGCCTCCGCCCGGGCTCGAGCGCGATTACCCGCCACGAATCCACGACGTCGCCGACGCGCAACTCCGTCGGGTGGCGCCGGTTTCGACGGTAGCTCGGACCGCCGACGAGCCAGTCCATGGCGCGGCGGATGTCCCAGAGCAGGTTGGCGAAAAAATAGCCGCGCTCGCCGCCGATCGTGCAGACGGTCCGGAACACAGCTTCGGGGGTGGCCGACCCACCCGCTTCGGCCCCTGCGCGCTTCGCGTAGTAGCCGTACTCCGGGTGGAAGTTGCGGCACGCGATCGCGCCTTCGACCCACCGCGCGACGACCTCGTGGCGGTTGTCCGCCTCGACTGCCACCCGCACCGACTCCTCGAGCCCCATCAGCCGGCGTGGCACGAGCTGGCGGATGGCCGCGTCGTCCGCGACGAAGTCGTGCTCGAGGCCTTCCACCAGCGCGCGCGCGACGTTGGTCGGCACGGACGTGACGAAGCGCAACCAGTGCGACGACAGTCTCGGTGTGAGCACGGGCACGGCGAGGATGCGTGGCTCGCGCCCGACGAGTTCGCCGTAACAGCGCATGATCTGCTCGTACGTCACGGCGTCTGGCCCGCCGGCATCGAGCACGCGACCTGCGGCCTCTTCAAGGTCCGGGACTGCGACGAGGTAGGCGAGCAGGTCCGGCAGCGCGATCGGCGTGGATCGCGAACTTACCCACGCAGGCGTGATCATGACCGGCAGGTGGTTCACGAGATCGCGAATGACTTCAAAGGCTGCGGATCCGGGACCGATGATCATCCCGGCCCGGATCTCCGTTACAGGGACAGGGAAGCTGCGCAGCACTTCACCTGTCTCGGCCCGCGACAGCAGGTGCTGCGAGCGGGGGTTGCGCGGGATCAGGCCGCCGAGGTAGACGATGCGACGGACCCCTGCCTGAGCGGCGGCCCGGGCGAAGTTCTCCGCCGCACGGCGGTCGATCGCCGCGAAGTCGCTGCCCGCCGCCATCGAGTGCACGAGGTAGTAGGCGGTGTCGACGCCCGCGAGTGCGTCGCGCAACGAGTCGACGTCGAGTGCGTCGGCCGGCACGAGATCGACTCCATCCCAGCCGCGCGCCTCGAGCACTTCGACGTTGCGTGCCGTCGCGCGGACACGGTGTCCCGCCGCCACGAGAGCGGGGACCAGGTTGCTGCCGATGTATCCGCTTGCGCCGAAGACGAGGCGTGTCCCGGCCGGGACGGCGGCGGACCTGGTCATTGCTGCACTCCGCTGAACGGGCCCCGGCCCGGCGAATGGCCTTTGCCTAGCGAGCCGCCGCGTTGCGCACGCGGACGGCCTCCTCCTGGTCGACGGCGTCGAGCTGCTCCTCGACGAACCGCAGCGAAACGTCGATCTCGGGCAGCACCACGTTCTCGAGTGCCCTGGCGCGACGTTCGGTCCGGGTGTATTCGCGGGCGAGGCGTCGCAGGTTTCCCGCGCAGGCCGCCATGGCGACGTGCCCGGCGATGAGCCGACGGAATGCGCGGGCACAGCCACGGGCTTCCGGCAGCGGCTGCAGCGACGGTGGCCGGACGTCGCCGCCGACCTCGTCGAGTGCGGCCTCGACCAGGTGAATCCCGAGGAACGCCCGGACATCCGACCGCACCAGCGCCTGCTCGAGGCCCAATTTGGGCTCCACCGTGAGGTCGTCGAAGCCGTAGGCGTCTGTCGCGGCATCGAGCGCAGTGCGCGCCTGCTGCTCGTGCTGGGTAAGGTCGTCCTGCAGCGCGAGGTAGTGCCTGAGCTGGCGCAGCATCTCCGTCGCGAGCAGCACGCGCTTCTCGTCGAGCAGTTCGTAGCCCTCCTGCACCAGCCGCCGCTCGTCCTTCAGCTCAAGGAACGCAACGCGCGTCGCGAGGACTTCGCCGCCCATGTCAGGCATCGGCGCGCTCGTCGAGGTGGCGCTTGATCTGGTCGTTCGACAGCCGCGTGAGCTCGCTGCGCGGCAGGCCCTTCAGCGCCTTCCAGCCTTCGTCCATGCTCTGCTCGAGCGTGCGGGAGGTCGCCTGCCGCAGCAAGCCATCCTCGAAGCGCTGGCCGAACGCGAGGAAGCTCCGGTCCGTTTCCGGCAGTCCCTGCTCTCCCATCACACTCGCCAGCGTCCGCACGCGGATCGCGCGCGCATAGGCGGCGAACAGCTGGTGGGCGAGGGCGGGGTGGTCGGCGTGCGTGTAGCCTTCGCCCGTGCCCGCATCCATCAGCCGCGAGAGGCTCGGCAGGACCTTGATCGGCGGATAGATGCCGCGCCGGTCGAGCTCGCGGTCGAGGACGATCTGGCCTTCGGTGATGTATCCGGTCAGGTCCGGGATCGGGTGCCCGATGTCGTCGCCCGGCATCGTCAGGATCGGCAGCTGCGTCAGCGTCCCGGCCCGGCCGCGGATGCAGCCTGCGCGCTCGTAGAGCGCGGCGAGATCCGAATACATGTAGCCCGGGTATCCCTTGCGGCCCGGGATCTCGCCGTGGCTCGCCGAGACCTCGCGCAGCGCTTCGCAGTAGTTGGTCATGTCGGTCATGATGACCAGCACGTGCCGTCCCTCGACGAATGCAAGGTACTCCGCCGCGGTGAGCGCGTAGCGCGGCGTGAGCAGCCGCTGCATGCCGGGCTCGTCGGCCAGGTTGAGGAACATCACCGTGTGCCCGAGCGCACCGCTCGACTCCATCGCGCGCCGGAACTGCTCGGCCGTGTCGTGCGACACGCCCATGCCCACGAAGACGATCGCGAACTCCTCGTGCTTCTCGCCACGCAGCCGCGCGCGCTGGGCGATCTCGGTCGCGAGCCGATCGTGCGGCAGGCCGCCCGCCGAGAACAGCGGCAGCTTCTGGCCGCGCACGAGGCTGTTCATCAGGTCGATGGCCGACACGCCGGTCTCGATGAAATCGCGGGGCAGCGCGCGCCACGACGGGTTGATCGCGAGGCCTTCGATCCTCATGCGCGCCCGTGCCGAGACCGGCGGGCCGCCGTCGATCGGCCTGCCCAGGCTGTCGAATACGCGGCCGAGCATGTTCGGGCCCACGCCGAACAGCAGCGGCTCCGGGCGCAGCCTGAGGCG
>Ga0315287_10005014_pt1 | contig 12982 bp, 10 predicted proteins | sample YL17G11_0_MG_FD_205037 | JGI IMG/M metagenome (GOLD analysis project Ga0315287, IMG submission 205037) | Sediment microbial communities from Yellowstone Lake, YNP, Wyoming, USA - YL17G11_0 | ecosystem: Environmental > Aquatic > Freshwater > Lake > Sediment | place: USA: Wyoming | collected...
GGGTGGCCCGATTGGTTGTACATCTGGGGGGCCGGGCCGTGTTTTTTTATTTTTTTGTTTTTTGGGGGGGGGGGTGGGGGGGGGGGGGTTGTTGTTTTGGAGGGAGGGGTGAGGTCGAAGAAAGAGAGAAAGAAGAGAAGAAAGGAAAAGAAAGAAAGAAGCCCGAGCCGCCGCGGCAGCAGGCGGCGCTGCCTCTTCTAGCCGCCGATGTTTTTTTGTTTTCAATGCCTTTCTTTTTCAATCGGAGGCCGTCGCCTCCTTTCTTTCTCTTTCTGCCTGTCCCGATGAGCGATTGTCACATTCTGCGACAGATCTCGTCGCCCGGCTCTTCCATGAAGCCGGCCCCAGAGGCTTCAAGAAGAGGCTTCGGACGAGAGAAACACAACTCCAAAACTAAAATCTTACCGTCGCCGCATCTCGCCCTCCCTTGGCCCCCTTGCTCGGCCTGGCGGCATCAAGCGAGTGCGTCGGCTTCCGCGTGTCGACGAGCTTGGTGCGCTTCTTGGCGACCATGGCGAAACGGTTTTATTCTGAAACAAAGAGTGTCTCTCGCTCTGGTCTCTCTTCAGCCTGAGACGTTCGAAGAGAGGAGGGAAGCAAGAGGAAAAATGAGAGTTTCGAAAGGGAAAGGAAAAAAAAAAAAAAAAAGGAAAGAAAAAAAACTTTCTTGCCCACTATCGACGGCCCCTTTTTTTGGATTGCCTCTCTCGGCTCTCCGTACTCTTTGTTTCCTTTTCTTTTCTTTTCCGCGCATTCAAACCAAGCAAAGATGGAGACGCTGGCTCGCCTGACGGGATTCGGTGAGGAGATGAAGGAGGGGCGAAAGCGACGGAAAAAGAGAGAGAAAGCACTGAACAACAGCCGCCGACGGGACGATTCGCTGGCCAAAGAACTCTAAAAACCAACGACACCTCACGCCCTCCATCTCTCTCTCCCTCTCTTCCACTTACAAAACAAATAAACAGGTGCCTCCGCCCCGGCGCCTGCTCCCGAGAGGGTGATTTACGACGACAGGTTCGTATTTTTTTGGAAGAAAGCGAGCAGAGGGCGCACGAATCGGCGAAATGCGTTGCCCAAAAAACGGGACGACAACAAGGACCTGCGTCGGCGATGGCGACGGCTTCATCATCGACTCTCTCTCTCTCTTTCTCATCCCTCGCGCCCGTTATACAAACCCACCAATCCCCTTTCTTACACGCAGCGACGACGCCGACATGTCGGAAGGGTCTGACAACGAAGGCGAGGTAAGAGAGAGAGCGCATCAGCTGGAGATTCGGGACTCTCTCTTTCGCTTCTTCTCTTTTCTTATCCAACGACGACGGCAAGGAAAGGACAGGATGAAAGAAAAACTCACCTTCTTTCCTCTCTCCCAAAACGCCTCGCGCAACGCTTACTCCAACGAAAAAACAACAACCCTATCAGGACGTCGTCCAGCTCGTCGATGATGCTGCGGCAGAGGCCGGCTTTGCCCGCGCCTCTGACGACGAGGACGACGAAGACGACGAAGACGACGAGGACTCTTTCAACGACGCCAACGAGGGAGGGAGCAACGCGTCTTCCTCCTCCGCCTCCGCCGCTCTCGACGCCGCCGTCCAGGAGAGGCAGGCCGAGATGGAGAGGTCCGCCGCTGCCGCCGCCTCCGGAGCGCTCGAGGCCTCCAGGGAGGCCGCCGCCGCGGCGCGCGCCGAGGTCGAGAGGGGCGCGGCCGAGATTGCCGCCGCCGCCGCGGCTGTCGTGTCGGCGCCGCCACCGCCCCCACCGCCCCCGCCTCCGGCGGCGGCGACGGTGGCTCAGTCTTCTCCCGACCGCGCCGACGCTGCCTTCGAGCGCGCGCGCGCGACGCTGGGTTCTGGCGTCGAGCTGCCTCCGAGGGGCGGAGGTGGAAGCGCGAACGCCTCGGATGCTGAGAGAGCTCCCGCCGCCGCTCCCGCTGCTGCTTCCTCTGCTTCGGCGGCGTCGTCGCTCGTCGCGTCGCTGATGCGCCGCGTGACCGGCGCTGAGAGCGCCGCCGCCCCCGACGCCGCCGCCGCCGGTGCTGCTGCTGCTGCTCCTGCCGCCGCCCCTTCATCCTCCTCCTCCGGCGCCGCTCCTGCTGCGGACGCTGCCGAGGCCGCTGCCGCGGCGGCGCCGGCGACGTCTGCCTGGGCCAGCGGCTCCCTGCCCTGGCTGCCGCGCAGGGCTGCTCCCGCTCCTGCTGCTCCCGCAGGAGAGGAGGCTTCCGCTACTGTTGATGCTGCCACCGCTGCCGCTGCCGCTGCCGCTGCCCCTGCTGCTGCCCCTGCGGCCGCGGCTGCTCCTGCTGGCGGGCTCACGGGCCTCCCCCCGCGCCCCGCTGCTCCGGCTCCGGCTCCGGCTTCTTCCGCCTCTGCTGCTCCTTCCTCTTCCGAGCAAGCTCCTCCGCGTCCCGCCGGGGGCCTGGGCTCGCTGCCTCCTCGCCCCGCGGGCGGGCTCGGCGCGCTGCCCCCGCGCGGAGGTGGCGGAGGCGGTGGAAGCGGAGGCGCTCCTTCGGCCGGCGCTGGCGCTTCGACCCCCGCGGCAAGCGGCGGCGGCAGCGGCGCAGGAGCTTCTTCTGCGTCGCAGTCCGCGGCGGCGGCCCCTGCCTCTGGAGCCTCCGCCCTTGCTGCCAACGGGACTGCTGCTGCTGCTGGAGGCGCAGGAGGCGGCGCAGGGGGCGGCACAGGAGGCGGCGCAGGAGGCGGCGCAGGAGGCGGCGCAGGAGGCGGCGGCGGTCCTGCCGCTGCCGCGGCCTCCTCCCTTGAAGCCACCGACGAGCCGGCCGACGCCGCGGCGCTCCGGGCCCGCATCCGCGCAATGGTCGTGCTGCTCTTCCGCCTCTGCCTGCGCCTGAGGCAGCCTCCCGCGGCCCCGATCGCGCGCAACACGCTCTCCAAGCTGGCCATGGCCGAGAGGATCAGACTGGGCAACGCGCCGGCCGGGAGAGGGCTCGACCCGCAGGCCGCCGCCGTCGAGGCCGAGCAGCTCGAGGCGCGCGGCGGCGGCGCCGGCGCGGGCGAGGACCTGCCGCTCAACTGCACGGTGCTGGTGCTGGGCCCCGCCGGGGCGGGCAAGACGTCGATGATCAGGGGCCTGCTGAGGGAGCCGGGCGCCGTTGCCGAGGGAGGGGAGGGGGGAGGAGCTGCTGGGGTCGCCTCCCCCGCCTCGGCTCCGACCAAGTCGGTCTCCATCACCTCGGGGAAAGTCGCCGGCTGCACCCTCAACTTCATCGACACCCCCGGCCTGCTCCGCGGCCCCGACGGCATCCGCCACAACCTCAGGGTGCTCAAGGGCGTCCGCTCGGCGCAGGCCAAGCACCGCCCGACCATGGTCCTCTACGTCGACCGCATGGACACGCCGCCGCGGGGGGGCGGAGCCGCCGACGCCGCGATGCTCAAGGCCGTCTCCGACGCGCTGGGCCGCGCGGTCTGGTTCAACACCATCCTGGTGCTGACGCACGCGGCCTCCGCCCCGCCCGACGGGGCCTCGGGCGCCCCCTTGCCGCACGAGGCGTTCTCCCAGAACCGGATGCACCTGCTGCAGCAGGGCGTGCGAGCCGCGGCCGGGGACGGGAGGCTCTTCAACCCGGCCGCGCTCGTCGACTGCCACCCCCGCTGCCGCGTCGACCCGGAGACCGGGGACGCGCTCCTTCCCTCGGGCGCGGCCTGGAGGCCCTCGCTGGTGATGTGGTGCCTGGCCTCGAAGCTCCTGGCCGACGCCGAGGACGTGCTGCACGTCGCCGAGGACAAGAAGAAGCGGGGCGGGGCCGCCGCCGCCGGGGGCGCCGCGGGGGAGTCGATGCAGGAGCGGATCGCGGCGATGATGCGCGGCGCGCGCCTGCCCCCGATCCCGCACCTGCTCTCCAAGCTCAACAAGGGCAAGAGCCCCGTGGCGAAGCCGGACGAGGACGCCGACGTGCTGCCCCTGCGTGACATCAGGAAGCTGCGCAGCTCCGAGCAGCGCTCCGAGGAGCTGCGCAGGCGCAAGGAGCTGGTCAACAAGCGGCGCGAGGAGCTCGGCCGCGAGGGCGCCGGCGGCGCGTGCCCGCTCTACTCGCCCGAGCCGCCGCTGGCCGCGTCGTTCGACGAGGTGCCGGAACACGCGTACAGGTACCGCGACACCGACGACTCGGGATCCTGGATCACGAGGCCGTTCATCGAGCCGACGCCGCTCGACCACGACGACGGCATCGACGGCGTGCAGGCCGAGCGCACGTCGATGCTCCGGCGCCGCAGCGCGCTGATCGACGGCGTGCCCTGCCGCGTCTTTGGGCAGTTCCAAAAGGACAAGGAGAAGACGACCGTCCACGCCGAGGTCGAGGCGACGCTGACGCACAGGCTCGCCGAGGGAATCCTGCTCGACGAGGCCGTGGCCGCCGCCGCGAGGGAGAAGAAGCGGCAGAAAAAGCTCAGGAGGGCCAAGGAGGCGAGGAGGAAGAAGGGCGGCGCTGCCGTCGTCGACGACGACGACGACGTTGCTGCCGCCTCTTCCTCCCCCTCCGGTCCCGGCGGCGCTCCCGCCCCCCCCCGCGCCCCCCTCCTGGGCACGGTCACCACCACCGTCGGCTTCGAGGGGATGACCTTCCAGCGGGACATGCTCTACACCGCGAGGGCCGAGACCAAGACCAACGTCCCGGGCGTGCCCTCGGCCCGGGCCGCCCTCGGCGTGAGCGCCTCGAGGCTCGTCGAGGGCGGCGGCGCCCCCACGGGCCAGGGCCCCATCGCCTACGGCGCGAAAGTGGACACCAGGATGGCGGTCCTGCAGGGCGCCGTCGACGCCGGGATGACGCTGGGAGCGATGACGACGGCGACGGCGAGGGGCGGGCGCGAGACGGCGACGGCGGGCTCGACCGAGCTGACCTTCGCGTCCAACTCTGGCGGGCAGTACACGGTCGGGGGCTCGTTCATGAACTTCCGCAAGGACCTGGGGCTGCAGGGAAACCTGGGAACGCAGTGGGAGCCGACCATGCGCACCGTCGTGGCCGCCAACGCGACGCTCAACAACAAGGGCGCGGGAGGGCTGACGCTGCGCGTGACGAGCAACGACAGGCCCCAGCTCGGGCTGGTGTTTCTGGCCCCCGTCCTGGGCACGCTGTGGAACGCGGTGCTGAGCAGGAGGGGAGGAGGGGCTGGAGGAGAGGAGGAGGGGTACGGAGGAGAGGAGGAAGGCTACTGAGCTGGTGTTTTTTTGGGTGTGGGGCGCGTGGGGGGGGGGGGAGGGAGAGAGAGAGAGAAAAGAGAGAGAGAAAAGAGAGAACGTTTTGAAGAAACAACAAAAAAAGAGAAAGAGGGGGGGGGAGACGGAGACGTGATGATGATTTTGGTTTTCGTGGTTTTCTTCCCTTGTTCTTATTCTTATTCTTGTTTTTGTTCGTGAGAGAGGTTGCTTTTTGTGTTGCCGAGAAAGAGAGAAAGAGAGAGCAATGGAAATCGATTCAAGAGGTCGCGGTGGTGGAGGAGGTCGCGGAGGTGGTGGAAGTTGACTAAGAGAACGAGGAGTTTTCTCGCTCTCCCTCTCTCTTTCTCTTTCTCTCCCACTTTCCCTCTTTCTTCCCACTCGAGAGAAGAGAGCAAAGAAAACAAGACGCTCTCTTTTTCACCCGTTTCTTCTTGTCTCTCTCCAAGATGGCGTCTTTCGCGCGCACGAGCTCGCACAGCTGCTTCATGACCGTGGCCACGACGAGCGGCAAGACAGCGGCGTCGCTCCCCGCGCGACGCGGCACGATGGTCGCACAAGCGGTCGCGGCGCCGCGTCGGAAAACGTCGGCGATGAGAAAGGGCGTTTCGACATCATCGGCGGCGACGACGACCACGACAGCGAGCCCTTCGAGCTCTTCGTCGTCGTCGACGAGCTCCTCGGCTGGAGGAGCTGCGAGCGTCCGCTCCAACGTCGTCTCCGCGACGTCGCTGCACGCCTCGGGACCGCAGCCCAGGCTGTTTGCCCAGGAGGTGCTGGCAGGTACGGTGATGGGGTTTTGGGAGATGAGAGAGGGCAACCAAGGCAAAAAAACGCGAGGCCCTCGGCGAAGCTCGAGATGGCGACGCCCGGTTTTCTCTCGCAAGCGTCACAGGACCTCTGCTTTTTACCGCATTGCGACCCAGAGCCAGGTACCGTGCCTTAATCGGGTTGTGGGCTCGACGAAAAAGGCGAGATGGCGGCGTCGATCGCGAATGTTGGAAAGAGGGAGAAAAGGAGCGGGAGTTTTTTTTTCTCTCTCTCTTGAAGCAGCGGGGCGCTGCTCAACGAAGGGAGGACGAGGCGCGCTTCCAAGACGCGGACAGCAGTCTCCGTTGTTCGCCCTCTCTCCCTCTACTCTCTCTCTTTTTCGCCAGCGCCCCCTTCTCTTCTCTCTCTCTCTCTCTCTCTCTTTCGCCGCGCGGCGTCGCGAGCTTTTCGAGGAGCTCTCGAGAACTCAAGGAGAGGCTTGACCAAGGAACGAACAAAGCTCACCTTCTCTCCCCCCCCCCTCTCTCTCTCGAAACTTTAAACAAAAACAACAAAAACAAAACTCTTCCCCCTTCCTCCAGGTCCCGCCCCAGGCCGCCTCGCCAACAAGGCCACCTCGTTCATCGAGGAGCACCGCGTCCGAGGCTACGAGGTCGGGCCCGACCGCGGGTCCTCGATCACCACGATCGCCAACCTCCTCCAGGAGGTCGCCGGGAACCATGCCGTCGCGCTGTGGGGCCGCACCGATGCCGGGTACGCGACCGACCCTATCATGGTCGCGCGCAACCTGATCTTCGCCGCCACGCGCATCCAGATCCAGATGGACGAGTACCCGCGGTGGGGGGACATGGTCCAGGTCGAGACGTGGTTCCAGGAGGAAGGGAGGGTGGCGGCGACGAGGAACTGGCTGCTGCGCGACGCGCTGTCGGGCAGGCCGCTCGGGTGGGCGACGTCGACATGGGTGATGGTCAACACGAAGACGCGAAGGCTGGCCAAGATGCCCGACGAGATGAAGGCGAAGATGGACCTGCTGGCGCCCAGGCCGCCGAGGGAATCGGTGCCTGGGCCGCAGGCGCGGCTGAAGATCCCGGACCTGTCGTTCCTGGAAGGGGAGGAAGAAGAGGAGGAGAGGAGCAGCGGCAGCAGCGGAAGCGGCAGCAGCAGCAGCAGCAGCGGCGGCGAAGCGTCGTCGTCCTCCTCCTCCTCTTCCATCATCGAGGGGCCCAAGCAGGTCGCCCGCAGGGCGGACATGGACATGAACGGCCACATAAACAACGTCACCTACCTCGCCTGGGCCCTCGAGACGGTCCCCTCGGACGTCTACGACGGGATGTCGCTGTCCGAGGTCGAGATCGACTACAAGAGCGAGTGCCTGGCCGGGCAGACGGTCGAGTGCCTCGCGGCGCCGACGACGAGGGAAAAGGGGACGTCGACCAGCGACAGAAAGGCCCCCGCCGACGCTCCCGGCGCGAGGGCGTTCGTGCACCAGCTCAGGAGATGCGACGACGAGGGCTGCTACGAGCTTGTGAGGGCGAGGACGACGTGGAGGCCCTCCTCCGCGGGGAAGAAGAGGTAGAGACTTTTTTCCGACAGAGGTTGGGGAAAAAGAAGAAGGAGAGAGAAAACTCATTTTTCTTTCTTTTTTCTTTTTCTTTTTTCCTTCTTCTTTTTCTTCTCTTCTTCTTTCAATTTATTCCCTTATCTCGTACGAGTTCGATAACTATCGCCGTCGAGGGAGAGGGGGGGGGGGAAGAGAGATCATTGATCGTTACCCAAGGGGGTCGAGATCCGGCAGCAGCGGGCAACAGCGGGCAAAAAAACGACTGCCAAAAAAATGTTTTTTTCTGTTCTCCTTTTTCTTGATTTCCAAATTCTTTTCTGAATTTTTTCAATTTTTGTTGGCGTTATCACGTTGTTGTTAGAGAGAGAGAAGAGATTGAGAAGAGACAGGCAGTGAGAGAGCAGAGACAGTATGAGAGAGAGAAAGCGACAGTGAACGAGAGAGAGAGAGAGAGACAGCAAAAGAGAGAAGCGAGAGGGAGGGAAATTTCTTCTTGCTGGGCAGCAACAACTTCTACGCACGCACAGACAAACAAACGCTCATTCCGAGACACACGCGCGCGCACGCTACCTATCGAGGGCGCGAGAGAAAACAAGAGAGCCGTGTTATTCTTACTTGAGAAAGAATCTTCTGATATTTTTTCTGTTTTTTTTTTCGTATCGTTGTTTTGCATTTTTCTTTTTACGGGAAAACAAATCAGAACCAAACCTTTCGCGTCCTCACATCCTCTCTCTCTCCTACTGATCGCGCGGGAAAGCAAGGCGAGGGAAACGCGCGCGCGTTAGTTTATTGTTTTTTTCATCGTCTTTCTTTCTTTTTGGTCGTCGTTCGTTTTCTCTCTCTCTCTTCCTCTCTCTCTCTCTAAGCAGTCGCAGCGCCCGAGCCTCCGCCAAACTTGGCCACGATGACCGCGACGACGGCAGCAAACACCTCGCGAACCCACGCGACGAGCTGCGCCCACCAGGAGGCCCCCTTCGCCTCCTCGGCCTTGGCGACGGCCGCCTCGGCCTCGGTCGCGAGCGCGGCGCCCGTGGCAGCGGCGGCGCCGGCCGCGGCGGACAGCTCGGCGAGCGCGCCCTGCAGGGCCGCCGAGCGGCGGGCCAGGGCCTGCTCGTCGGCCTTGGCGCGGGCCGCGGCCTCCTTCCTGACCTTGGCGATCGTCGCCTCGTACTTTGCGGCGTCCTGCTGCGGCGGCGGGGCGGCGACGGCGACGGCGGCGGCGTAGGAGGCGACGGCGGCGGCCTCGACGACAGCGGCGGGAGCGGCGGCGGGAGCAGCAGCCTCAGCAACATCGACGGCCGCCAACGCGCCCTTTTTCGCGGCGGCGGGGTCGACGTACTCGAGAGGGGCAGGCTTGGGCCCGCGAGGGGGCAGGGGCTCGGCCTTGATGACCGCGGTGAGCTTGGCCGTCAGAGCGACGGGCGAAGAGGAGGAGGAGGAGGAGGAGGAAGCGACGGCGACGGGCGCGACCTTGGGCACGGAGGCAGAGCCGACTGCCTTCTTCTGCTCGGAGGAGGAGGAGGAGGCGGTGGCAAAGGCCGACTTGGCCGAGGCGGCGGCGGCCTTCTCGACCGCGGAGGACACGGCCTTGGCCGCGGACTGGATCGCCGCCTTGACGACCGGGGCAGCAGCAGAGGAAGAGGCAGCAGCGGCGGCGGCGGCGACGGCGACGGTCGACGCGGCCCTCTCCTCAACAGCAGCAGCAATCGAAATCGGTTCGCCGGCAGACGCTTTCTTCATCGCCGACGCCGCTGCTTCCTTGCCCTTGGCCAGCAGGCCCTCGAATCCCGGGAGCTTGCCCCCGGACGTGACCTGGAAGGCCGCGCTGGACACCAGGCCCGACCAGGCGAGGCCCGCGGCCACGGACTGGACGACCGCTGCGACGGCCTCGGGGTCCACAGCAGCGCCGGTCGCGGACTGAACGCGCGTCGCCGCGACAGCGGCGCTGGCATTGAGCAGGAGAGAGGCTCCCGCGGCGACGGCGGCAGCGGCGGTGGCGCTGTTGTTGTTCTTTTCCTGCTTTGAGACGAAAGCATCGGCGAGGAACTCCTCATCGGGCTGGCGGCCCGAGGACGACGTGCGCACGGCCGCGGCGCGGCGAGCGGCGGAAAGGTCGCGGCCGCATGCTGCGATTCGGCTGTTGCTCGACGTCGACGACGACCGAGAGAGCGAAGAGGTTTTCATCGCAAAGGCCATGGTTTTTTTTTCGGGACGGGCCGAGAGGGGAGGGATCGAGAGCTTGGCGAAGGCGGAGGCTGCTGTTGCGGCGAATTAGGAGAGGGCGCGTGCGCAAGGGGGAGGGAGCGACGGTTTTGCTTTTGTGACTCCTGGTGCCCATGGGGAGATGAAACCCTTTCTTTTTTTTTCCCTCTCTCTTTTTTCAAAAAAAGCTCCTCCTCGCTCGCCTCTCTCTTTCCACCTCGACCAACCACCTCTGGTTATTGCCTGACCAACTTTGAAACTTCATGCTCGAGCTCTGCCCAAGAGCGAAACTTCGTCTTCACTTTCACTTTCTGCTTCTCGCCTCATTTGCTCTCTCGTCTTCTTCTCTTCTTCTCCACCTCCTGTCGCCTCTTTTCTCCTCCGGGTGGAGAGAGGTCGAGGAGCTCCGCTCTTGCTCTCGCTCGCTTGCTCTCGCTCGCTTGCTCAACGAGGCGGACTTACACAGTACCTCTCAATCGCTGAGGGGGGGGCGGTACAGACGTCTCGGGGTTGAAGCAGAAGAAGGAAGAAGAAGAGAAGGAAGGGAAGAAGAAGAAGAAGAAAGAAAAAGGGCGACTAGCCTGCTAGTCCATTCTTTTTTTTTTCGAAATCAATCTCCGAACAGACAACTGCCATTCCAGTCTCTCGTGCGCTCGCAGGAGGGCAGAGAGAAGAAAGTAAACCCGTCTCCCGACACACGACTCTCCGCGGAAGCGACGCTGCCATGCTCTCCCCTACGTGGAGGAGCGTGGCCGCGGTGCTGGCCGTTTGCGCGGCGCTGATTTTGAGCGCCTGCGCCGTCGCAGCGGCGACGCCGACGACTAAAAACGTGAGTCATTTCCGCTGCTCGCCCTCGCGTCGCCCCTCGCGCCTTGCTTAATATCCTCCTCCTTTGCGCCTTTGTGGATTGTCTGTATACGAGGGAGGCGTCGAGGGCGTTTGTTTTAAGAATTGCTCGGCGGAAAGGGGAGAAATGCGGGAAGAAGTGTGCGCTCATCGAAGCATCGTCGACGAGAGTGAAACTGGTACTTTGACGTCGTCCTCGAGTACAACAGGCTGGTCTGACCACCGTCTTTCTTCTTCGACCAAAACAAATACTGTTTTTGCTTTTTGAGACCCGGTCCTTGTCGTCGTCGTTTCGCGATTTCTCCACCCCCCTCAGCGATGGCCCCAACCAGAGAGAGAGGGAAACCAACAGTGGCCAGATGAGATAAATGGACGACCCCGCAAGGTGCCCTTTATGCGATGCCCCCCCTCCCGCGTGCCCGCAGGGATGAGCTCGAGCTCGCATATAGAGCCCCCCGAAAGAGGTCTTTTTTTTTTTTTTTTTTTTTTCCGTTTAAATCTCAATTTACGTGCCGAAACTACTAGTAAAAAGAAAAGGACTCCCCCTAAGAACCGTTTTTTCTCCGTTTCCTCGTTACAAGAAGTGACGTTTTTTTGTTTTCGTTTGGAGAAGGAAGAAACCGAAGGAAGAAACAGAAAAAAAGCAGCCCCTTTTCTCTCTCTCCCTCCCGCTCTCTCACTCACTCACTTCTTCCCCAACGCAACCATCTTGGCCAGCTCCCCGTTCGACACCAGTTCCGCCAGAATGTCCGCCCCTCCAACAAACTCCCCTCCAATATAAACCTGCGGGATCGTCGGCCACTGCGAGAAGGCCTTGATCGCGTCCCTGAGCCCCGGGTTGAACTGCTCGTCGAGCACGTTGACGACCTGAAAGTTTAAAGAACTCTTCGAGCACGCCGCGGTCAGCATCGTCAGCACCGAGTGCGAGAACCCGCACTGCGGCTCCCTCCTCGTCCCTTTCACGAACGCCACGACGTGGTGGTCCGCCACGACCTGCGCGATCAGCGTCTCCACGGGGACCGTCAAGTCCTGGACGCCTTTCCCGGGGGTGAGCTTGATTTCTGGGGGAGGCGCGGCAGCGGCCCGCGCCTTGGGGGCCCACGTCGCCTGCTGGTCCGGGAGGTTTCCGGGAGGGGGAGCCCCGGAGTCATCGACCACCTGCTGGACCCACGACCTCCACGCGTCGGTCAGCTCTTCTCTCGTGGCCGCGGCGGGCAGGGCGGCGAACTTCACGCTCGAGGCCCTTGTCGAAGGCTTGACCGAGGCGGCGTGACCGGCGACGGTCGCGGGGAGGCGGCGGGACATCCCGACGTACTGGACAGCTCCCGTGGCGTCGCAGACGGCGTAGACGCAGGGGGACGTGGCCGGGAGGAGGGAGAGGGTGGCCTCCTCGGCGACGGGGAAGGGCTTGGCATCGGCGAGGGAAGAAACAGGGGCGACAGAGGTGGTGGTCGATTCGCCGCCGCCGCCGGAAGATGCCGCAGCAGCGGCGACGGAAGAGGGCTGCGCAGTCTTCTGCTTGTGGCCCTGCACGCGGATCAGGGGGCGCGTCGCGATCTGCGCGCTCACCGGTCGAAGAGAGCGGCGCGACAACGACGGCGAGGAGGAGGACGAGATGGCGCGGGGCGATGCCGCCGGGCGAGGAGCGACGACGGCCGATGCGAGCATGGCTAGAATTGGTTGAAAGTTCTAGTTTTTCCTTCTCCTTTGGATTGGAGGATTCGAGACCCGGAGGGAGGGGGGGGGGGGCTAGCGTGAGAGAGCGACAACGACGACGACGACGACAACGAGAGATCAGCGCCTCTCGTAGTTTCGGAAAGAGAAGCGAATAGACTCAGCTGGACTTCGAAAAAAGCGTGGATTGTGGCAAAAGATACAAAAAAAGGCAAAACCTCCTGAGGACCTCTCTCTCTTTCTTTCTTTCTCCTCGTCCGTCCATCTTCACCGCAGCGTCCGGAACGTGTGCGACGTGATCCTGAGCCCTCCAAATGGCAGAGACGACGACGATGCCGGGACGTCGCTCGCAGCAGCAGCAGCAGCAGCAGGAGCAGCAACTCCTCCTCCGCTCCCGCTTGCTTTCCCGGAGCAGACGGCGACGAGCGCCTCGGCAAAGGCGAGCCTTCTCCCTCCTCCTCCTCCTCCTCCTCGCTGCGGCGCAAAGGCGCCTCCACCTCCGCCGGCGCTAGCTGCAGCTGCAGCAGCTGCTGCTGCAGCAGCAGCAAAGGGCCCGAGGGCGGGGCCAGGGACGGTCCCCGTGACGTGGATGAGGTAGCAGCAGCTTCTTGCGGTCGTCGGAGCAGTGGCGGCGGCGGCGGCGGCGGCGGCGCCGCCCCTGCCGCCGCCGCTGTCCTCCTCCTCCCCCCCCTCTCTCTCCTCTGCCGCCGCCTCCGCCTCCGACAGCGCCTCCCTCGCCGCGACGCCCGCAACCGACAG
>Ga0315287_10005017_pt1 | contig 12980 bp, 17 predicted proteins | sample YL17G11_0_MG_FD_205037 | JGI IMG/M metagenome (GOLD analysis project Ga0315287, IMG submission 205037) | Sediment microbial communities from Yellowstone Lake, YNP, Wyoming, USA - YL17G11_0 | ecosystem: Environmental > Aquatic > Freshwater > Lake > Sediment | place: USA: Wyoming | collected...
AATAGGTTGAAAACTAATCGGAAGAATCGTTTGACATTGCCGCTTTCAAATCTTCCAGCGCCTGAGGCAACGATAGAGGATTCTTCTCATCCTTGATTTCTTCGTAAGTGCCTTCCTTCAGGCAATCAATCAGCGTGATGCCGAGTTTGCTGCAAGCTTGCTTCAGGGCGGTGTAGCTCTCCGCCGTTGGTTTGAAATAACAATAAACTTTTTTGTAATGTTTCCCATGAGATTCCAGGAACTTTTCAATCCTTGCCTGGGTCACTTCAACGTATTTCTTCTTTATTTCGGGCGTCTCCTCCCATTCAGGCCAGTCGTACCTGTTGAACGGATAGTAGTTGACGAATTCGTACGGTATGACGCCTGGGGAACTTATTGCTGCTATCTGCATTTTTTCCTTTATTTCCAATCCATCGATGATGCTGAAGATCGCCTTGTGCAGCTGCGAACTGAAGTAAGGTTTTCTGAATGAGCACGGTATGAACAGAAGGGTGTCTTTGCTCGCATCAGGCTCCCAGAACCGGTTGATGTAGTCCTGCCAGACCCCGTAGTATGGATGCATGAGCTCTTTTTCCGTTGCCCCTTTGATGAGCGGCTGCTCCCTCCAGCGCGGCGGATGGACGAACTCGTCGAAATACTTTTCAATCCGTTGGTCCTTGTACTCTTTCATCATTTCCTCAAAATCTTTCCTGCCCAACGGCTTCCATTTTCCCTCAACCCACATCTCGAACACCTTTGAATGTGCATGCGGGAACACGTTGCAAACCGAAACATAGTCCGCGTGTTTGAGGGCGAATTCTATGGATTGTTTGAGAGATTCTTTCACATTCTTGACAAAAGGCGGATTTGCAAGCAGGTACGCCCTTATTCCTATCCCGTGCATGTGCGCGAGGTGTGCGGCCTTTTCGAAACTCTCAGTTGTGGTTATTCCTTTGCCGAGCTTCTTGAGAACTTCATCGTCCGCCACTTCAAGGCCTATCGCTATGTACACCTTCACATCTTTGCTCTCAATATCGTGGATGCTCTCATCGGTGATGAACTTTGGCAGGCATTCCACGACAAGCCTACCGACATGTTTTTCCGCAGCCTTCCTGACTATGTAGCTCCTCAACGCCTTCGGAATCTGGTTCTCGTCAAGGAAGCTGCCGGAGTTGAATATCTTGACCCATTCCGCGTTGTCCGCTCTCTCGAACTTTTCGTCTATTAAGTCCTTCATGTCGTGTATGCTCATTTTCCTCGATTCCGCGGGCCCCCATCCGCAGAACAGGCACTTTCCCCAGTCGCACTTGCCGCTCCTGATTATGATTTGCAGCTCATCCATATTCCGAGCATCGCAGTCAAAGTTTAATAAACAGCCCCGCGAATGATTGCCTATGTGCATAAACTACAAACAGGCGCTGCTGGCAGGCGTGATAAACTACGCGGTGATATTCCTGATAATATCGGGAATGATGGCCACGCCGCTGTGGGGCACCGAGACCGTAAAGTATGTGAACATGGCGATAGGCTTCGTGATAGCCTATCTTGTTGCCTGGAATTTTTACTTCAAGGCAAAGCCTGCGGACTGGCTGAAGGAAGGACTCTGTCTTGGCCTTGTCATGACCGCCGTTGCGGTTGTGATTGAGATACCGGTGATGGTCTACGGCTTCGCCGCCGCGCAGGGCTGGTCATGGTTCACACAGTGGAATATGTTAGCCAGTTACGCGTTCGGCATCGTCGCCTGCATGGTCGCCGCGAAGATGAAGAAGTGATTTTGTCTTTCTTTTCTTGTTATTCTCGCGGCCTATACATCACTATCTCGTTCGGCTTGAACGCTTTTCCGTCAGTCGTGATTACAAGGACCGTTTCTTGCTTTGCCTTGCCCACGGTCCTGACCTCGCTTACTTCGTACCATGCCCGTCTGTTCGTCACGATGGTGTAGCCAGGTTTTATTTCCCTGCATTTGTCCGGGTCCAGGCACTCGAGCATTATCATGCCTAGCAGTCATGGCTGTGACTTTAAAATGCTATGCCAGTCATCTATCTCCATGTTCGAACTGCTTGACCGTGATGCCGCCGCCAGACTCGGCAAGTGGACCGTCGGTAAGCACACCATACGCACACCGAATATTGCGATAGTGGTCAACCCGAACAAGATGGTTGTTTCCCCAGCCGAACTCAAAAGGGACTTCAAGACCGATCTGATAATCACCAACGCTTACATCATTTCCCGTTCTGCTCAGAAAGAGCGGTTCGAGAAGGAAGGGTTGCACAAGGCGTTGGGATGGGATGGGCCGATTTACACCGACAGCGGGACATTCCAGATGTTCAGCCAAAACATCACCCCCGAATTCGGCCCGGAAGGCACCTTGAATTTCCAGAAGGCCATACGCAGTGACATTATGACTCCGTTGGATGTTTTCACCACGCCGAAGGACGAGAAGGCCCAGGCAAAGAAGAACCTGGTTGAGACCATCAGGCGCATCAAGCATGCCAGAGACATGATCACTGATAGTGCGTTGGTCGGTCCGATTCAAGGCGGCCGATTTTTGGATTTGCGTATTCAGGCCTGCAAGCAAGTAGCAAAGTTGCAGCCTGACGTGTTCGCAATCGGCGGGATAGTTCCGTTCATGGAAAGCTACAGGTTCTCCGAGCTTGTGGATATCCTATTGACTTGTAAGGGAACCCTGCCAGCCAATGCCCCGATTCACGCGTTCGGGGCGGGCCATCCGATGATTTTCTCGTTGCTTGCGGCTTTTGGTGCCGATGTTTTCGACAGCGCGATGTACGGATTGGCTGCCGAAAGGGGGGCTTACCTGACCGTCAGCGGCACGCTGCAGCTGGACGAGCTTGCCGAGTTCCCGTGCAGCTGCCCGGAATGTGTTAATGCAAGCATAAAGGAACTCAAGTCACAACCCATCGAAAACCGTACGAAGTTCCTGACCAGGCACAATCTGTACGTGACCATGGCCGAGATGCGCGAGGTGAGGACCGCAATCAGGCAGGGCTGGGTATGGGAGCTGGTGCAGCAGAGGGTGAGGGCACATCCGGCATTGCTTCTGGCCTTTGCGTCCGGCCTGAAGAAGCATGCAAAGCTGCTGCAGAAGCTTGACCCCGTGAGCAAACCTTCCGCTTTTCTCTGGTCCGGGGAGGAGAGCTGGTCGCGGCCGGAAATTCTGAGGGCGCAGGAATGGTTGCGGAGAGTGAGGCAGAAAAAATACTTCAAACTTGAACCGTTCGGCAAAGTTCCTGTCGGCCTGAAGTCATGCTATCCGTTCGGTCAGTCAGTGCTGCCAAACAAGCCGCATAAGGTGAAGGCATCCGCCTCTGAGAGGGCCTTGCAGACGATTGAGTATCAGTTCGGAAAGGGGGCAAGCAGGCCGTTCCAAAAAGCAGAGATAGAATCCTCAAGAAAAACAGGCCGTCTCCGGAGGCTATGGACCAAGGACAAGCGGCTTTTGGGCACTTTCAGGCCCTCCGACGGCTTCTTTTTGCCTACATTGGATGGGGCAAAGCTGCTGGGGAAGGGCATCAAGAAAGTTAAAATCAACGATGCTGACGTTGCCAAGCTTGTAGCAGAAGGGAAGGCGGTGTTCGCCAAGTTCGCTGTCCCTTCACCGGGCATACTGCCCAGCGAGGAGGTGGCCGTCGTCCATAACGGAAAGCTGCTGGGTGTGGGCCGCGCATACCTGAATAGCGAAGAGATGAAGCAGATGAAGCGCGGAGTGGCAGTTGAGGTTCGCACCCGCCGTGAGAGTTGATTTTATTTTATGCCCGTTGGAGGTGAAAGAAGCTGTTTTACGGCTCCTTACGAACAAAGTTTTTTAACCTCCTAGCTTGGTAATAGACTTATGAAATCTGGCATAACGCGGGACAGGAAAGTCAGGCGCGGGTTGGATAGAGAGAAGCTAGTCAGAATATGGAAGGTTCTGGAGAGCGGGGAGTGGCTGCATATAGCCGAGATAGCCCGTCAGGCCGGCCTGAACGAATGTACTGTCCGCTGGTACCTGAATCAATATTTGAATCAGGCGGTGGAGCAGCAACAGATAGCGCCGACCATCCGCCTCAGAATGGTCAGGTTAAAGGCCGGTATGGATCTGGTCGGCTACATGACGGCCATGAAAACGATTGCGGAAGTCAAGAAGTCGAAATAGATTCCGCGATTATCTCCAGCTTACTGTTGTATTCTTGCAGTACGCCTGTTATGGTCACTGTTGAGCCTTCGTGAGGTGCTTCAAGTTGGGCGCTGGCGAATGCCACTACATTGATTTTACCGGTTTCATCAGCCAGAATGAAGAACGTATGCCCTGCTGAGCTTGTGCTGACGGAGCTCGCGGTTCCGGTCACCTGGACCTTCTGGTCAAGTATGTCTCCGTTCAACTGCGCTATTGCCGCTGCGGTAGGCTGTATTGTTCCGCTTAGCAGGAATAGGAATACCAGTCCGATTGCCGCCACCATCAGGGACGCTTTCAATAGGTTTTCGTCCTTCACGTTACCACTTCACGACAGCTTCACGGCGTGTATTGGCGTGTAAATCGGCCCGTTTGGCGTCAGTTCGCTCTTGAACAGGATGACCTCATTCACGTGCATGATGCCTATGTCGATGTCTGATTCATCTTTCAGCACGTTTATCAGTTCCATTTTGTGCTGGCCACCGCTGATTCTGGCCAGCGTCAGGTGAGGCGTGAACGGTCTTTCTTCCCTGCTGAAACCGGTGTCAGCCAGTGCCAGTTCCATCGCTTCGGTCAGGGCCGTAAGCTGGTTGGCGCCTTCCTTAGCGCCCAGCCATACTACCCGGGCGTAGGTGGCTTGCGGGAATGCTCCAAGCCCGGTTATGTGCAGCTCGAAAGCCTTGTATTGGGGAGCGATACTGTCCATGACCGTTTTGACCTTGTTCACGTCTTCTTCATTCAGTTCACCAAGAAACTTGAGATTGTAGTGAAGGTTTTCAGGCTCGACTAGTTTTACTTCTATATCCAGCATGTCGAGCCTTTCCTGGACCTTTTCTATACGGCTTTCCAGTTCCTGCGGCACCCTGACCGCTATGAATGCGCGCACGTGAGGTATTCGGGCCGCCTGAATTTAAGCATAGCCCATTCGTATAACAACGTTATAGCATGGAGCTTGCTCGATGAACCAAAATGTAAACGCCTATAGCAACAATCTTCACGTGAACTACACGTGAACTTCACATGAACATCCCTCAATTAGGCTCACTTATGTAAACAAACGGTTCATCTTCACGTGAACTTCACGACCTTCACGCGTGAAGGTAACGTGAACATCTTTATCGGCGTGAACAAAGCGTGAACATCACGTGAACATTTTTATATCAATTTCATTTCCAGCCAGCCAACTATCACAAACAGCAAAAAACGCCGTTTTATGGTCAAAACAACCGTATATCTAGAGAAAAGTATAGTTTAGAGTATAGAAATCGTCTGGAAGTGACAAAACGTTCACGTGAACGTCAGAAATATACTTAAATACTTGCAGGTGTGATAGATGTTCACGTAAGAACCTTCACGAGATGTTCACGCGGTTCGCGTCCAGAGGAAATCAAGGTATGTCATACGAAAAATGGGAGTGGTCCGGTAATCCGTTCATCCTTAAGATTGAGCCGAAGCTGTTCGTCGGCTACGAAGAGCAGGTAAAGGCCCTTCTCAAACATGTCGAGGACAAGCATAAGATAGCCATCCTGACCGGCTCTACGGGTGCAGGCAAGAGTCATACGCTCAAGTGGATGGAAAGCTTCCTTGGAGATGATGTTGCAAAGATGTATCTCACAAAACCGCCCAAAGACCCCGAAGAGCTTGTACGTATTTTCACGGATCACTTCGGTACTAGTCTACTTTCCCGTCTTCTGGGGCGGGAACCCTCACTTTACACTCTTGCAGGCTGGGTCAACGGCCGGTTGAAGGGGACGCCGTTCGTGCTTCTGGTTGACGAGGCCCACGAGACCAACCGGGACGTTCTGGAATGGATGAGGGTGCTTGTCGACCAGATAGATTCGGTCAGCATGATACTTGCCGGCCTGCCTGGTCTCGAGGATAAAGTGAGAGATGAGCTGCCTACGTTGGATCAGCGCATTACGAGCAGGGTGAAGCTTACAGCTCTCACAAAGGAAGATATGCGCTTACTGATGCAGAAGCGCATCGAGGCTGTCGGCGGTCAGGGAATCAAGCCGTTCACCGACGGTGCGTTGGATATGATTTACCAGCGGACAGGCGGTTTCCCAAGAGAAGTCCTGAAAATGTGTGATAGATTAGTCGGTGAAGCATCCGAGAAGAACTGGGATGTGATAGAAGCAACCAATATAACCGAGATGCGCTCGGTTCCAGAATCGGAAATAAAATCAGACGAGCCGGTGGTCACTTTCAGCCCGAAGCCCCCGAGCGAGGACCAGATTACCAACCTCCCGTACAGGCAGAAACAACTATTGGAAAGTTTGAGCAAAACAGACTGGCTCACTCCCACAGCCTTGGCGGAGCAGCTCGATTTGGCCGCTTACACCAGCAAGTCCCATGCCATCCGCTCGGTCAACAACATTCTCCACCGTCTGATGCTCGACGGCTTCGTGCAGAGGGAAAGCCGTGGCAAGGCTTTCATGTATGCTCTCACCCCCAGGATGAGGACTCATTTCGTTCAGCAGTGAAAACGCTTATAAGAAAGCACCGCCATTATCTGGCAGCAGAGGAGTTTGCATGATTTCAAAAAATTTGCTGGTGTTGACAGTTCTTGCCGTGTTCCTGCTTTCAACCATTCCGGCAATGGCAGTAGTGGGTGGGAACGCATCTGCACTAAGCGTAAAAAATATCACAACAAACAAGAATCTCACAAAAGCCAACACGGGAACTGCGGCAGGAATCCATGCCTATACCGATGCCAAGGCGGGCTATCTGCAGGCAAAGCAGAATTACCTTGACGCCAAGACCAACTTCATCGCTTACAGGCTTCAGTTCGCGGAGCGTGACAGGACGGCCTTCCTGAAGGGACAGACCTTCATGGTGGCCGGAGTCGACCAGTTGCTGAAGTACATCGATTCGCTCAGCAGCAAAGTGAACGAGACCCGGGCTTTCAGCGATTCCGAGAAAAATGACTTGATGATAGAGCTGGTGGGTTATGCTGGCACTCTGGAGGCCGATAAGAATTCCATGCAGGCTGCCAGCACAATCGATGAGCTCCGCACGGCAACGAACAAGACCAGGGATGACTGGAATACAATCAAACCCCAGCTCAAGCGGATAGCCGGTGAAATAATACTTGCGAAGGCCGGAGCGGTGGTTGCGAAAGCCGAGACCGCCAGCACCAAGCTTGATGCCAGGATAACCGAGCTCAATGCCGCCGGCAAGGACACGACCAAGCTGGAAAAGATCAGCGCACAGGTCAAGACCAAGATAGCAAACACGAAGGAAAAGGTAGCCCAGGCAAAGGCGAAGCTTGCTGAAGTGAAATCCGGCGGCAACGCACAAGGTCTTCTGACCGCGGCCGACCAGTTCGTCAAGCAGGCCAACCGGTGGATGCTGGAGATGCAGTACCTGCTCGGTCAAGCTGTCCGCGAGATCAAGCATCTTGAGACCGGCCAGGAAGGGCCTGAACCCAACAATGCGACTGTAATGGGAAAAACTCCGATGGAAGACGATGGCAACGAGACGGAGGATGATTGAATGAAGATATTGATTGCCGTTCTCATGCTGGTTATTCTTGTCGCCGGCTGTGTGGGCCAGACGCAAGGCGCTCAAGGTCAGCCGCCGACCGGCGGAGCATCCACAAGTGCTTTGGACAGCAGCCTGCAGGGAATCACCAACGACCTGAATGACATGAACACGGACAGCTCGGATTTGTCGACTCCAAGCGTTGACCTGACGGTTCCATAACTTTCTTTCTTCCGTTTTCAACCTGGAAATAGTGTTCTTAACAGCGGTGACATCTAAAAAAGAAAGGAGAAAATTTTACCCTCGTTTCCAGAGCCAGCCGAACAGGCCGGTGTCCGCCTTTTCCTTGTTGGCAAGCAGGCGAAGCCTCGTTTGTTCCTGTTCCATCTCCTGTATTTGTTCCTGTATAATGGTCTTCACCTCGGCCGAGCAGTCGCATCGCTCCCTCAAGGTCCTGAGTTGCTGTAGCCTCTCTTCGGTTATATTCAGATCCCGGGCAAGCTGTTCTGCGGCCACTTCATCGCCGCCAAGAAGTACTCTCATTATTCCGTTGCGGTTCTGGATGCGCTCCTCCTGCTGTTCCCTTGTGCGGATGGAGTTGTTGAATTCCCGCGCTATGGCGGAAACGTTCTTCCCTATGCCGCCTGTAAGGTTTTCCATCGCAATCAGGGAATGGACGGCAAGTCTGACCCTGTTCCTGTTTTCCTCCATTTCCCTGAGCTCCGTCCTGAGGCCGGCTATTTCATTTTTGAGAGCCTCGCGCCTCTCGGCTATCATCGACCTTAGCTCGGTCTCGTTGCGGGCCATGACACGCTCCCTTATCTGGGCCGGTGCGATGACAACAGGTGTCCCGGAACCTTCGTCTTCCTGTCCTGTTATATTGGTGCCGGTTCCGTCACCCTGCCCTTCTTGGGAACCTGATTGCTGTCCCTGTTCACTGACGGCAAGAACGGGTGTGCCAAGCATGAGCACGGCGACAACCAGCAGCACAGTTATTTTTCTCACTTTTTCACCTCTGTATTATGGGAAGCTCCATATTTAAATTGCCTCCGATGGGAGGCTCGCGTATCTTCGACCCCGGCAGCTGCTCTTCCGGCGGTTTTGAACTTCCGAATATCTATTTATGTATGAATGGTGCAACTTCCTATACATTTGGAGGTGCTGTCATGGCAATCGAAAAGGCTAATACAAAGGAAATGCTCGGCAAGACCATAGTTTCTGAGGAAACCGGACGCAGATACGGTGTCGTGGGCGACGTCGCCTTCATCACCGAGTCCGGCGAGCTGATGAACATAATAGTCGCTGAGCCGACGAAGAGCGCGGTTGACCTCGGTCTGCAGGAGGACGAAAAGGGAAGAGTCCTTGTCCCCTTCAGCGCAGTCAAGAGCGTGGGTGACTTCGTCATCATCAGCGAAAAGGACATGGTTTGAGTTCTTCAAGTCCTGTTTATTCTTTTCTAGCGGTAGCTGGGTAAGGGTTTTGGTAGAATGATTTACTTAGTTTCTGCCCGAACAATCTGCTGGCCATTTAAGAATCGCCCGCGCAAGCTATCTTTATGAAAGTGCTGCCGGTTCTGGTCATTATACTGGCTTCACTGCCTGCTGCCGCTTTGGCTGACGGTGGAATACTCCCCGATTATTATTTTCATGTGTATGAGCCCGAGCAGAAGGCAATAATCGTTTGGAACGGGACCACCGAGACCATGCTGCTTTCCACCCGCTTCACTGCAGACAGGCTGGGCAATATGGCCTGGATAGTTCCAATCCAGTCTTCGACCAAACCCGAGGTTTCTGCAAGCGACATAGCCGTTTTCGACGAATTCGTGAATTATTTCATCCCTCCGCGTACGTATGGCCCCGATTTGGGAATAATGGCTTCGGGTATGAGCAAAGGAGGCGTGGAAGTAATTGAAACGGTGAAGGTGGACATCTACGACATAACCATCCTCAAGACCGCGGGTGCTTCCGCTTTGGTTGATTGGCTCAACGACAACGGGTATAAGGTCCCGGCCGATGCTGCCCCTGTTCTTGCCCGCTATGTGGGCGAGGACCGCTATTTCATGGCCAACAAGGTCGACCTGAGGAACAAGTATGCTTCAGCCATACAGAAAATGGTCGCGTTCAACTCAAGCTTCGAGAGCATGACGTTCGAAGAGCAAGTGCGTCTGGTCGAAACTAAATATTATCAGGATGATGAACCCGATGTCTGGGAACTTGCGAAAACGTTCCATGGTCTTGAAAGCGGAATGTCCACACCCCTGAGGATTACATTTACCCCGTCCAAGCCGACCTTCCCGTTGGCAATCTCAAGCATAAACAGCGGACCCACGCGCATAGATATTTACGTTGCAGCACCGACTGCAATGAGGGACGGGAACGGAGTGCTGGGAGTCGATGATTCACTGTCCATAACCGACACTTTCCGTTCGGACGTAGCAGAGTTCATCGACCTAGGAGATGCGAGAGTTATAACACGTTTTACCTACGACGGCGACCTTTCGGGCCTCCGCAATGACGCGGAGTTCGCCCCCGCGACCGGTTTGCAAGTGGAAAATGTTGATGTCCGTGACTTCATTGCCGGCATCGAATCGGTTCCCCTTGTAATCATGGATGTCTTGATGATGATAGTGTCGTTGCCTTTTCTTATACTGGGATCCGTTCTGTCGTCAGTTTTCTAGAACTATTCTTTATCTTCCGGGTCACCAAGGCCGTTGGTTGTTACTGTAAAAACACATTCCCCTTCCGGCAGGTTGGGTGCGTCAATCATCCTTGCTATGCGGTTTTCTCCCTTGCTTTTCCTCAGATAGAGCCTGACTCCGGCGAAGTGACCCATCACATGTCCGCCTATCGGTGTCGTTGGATCGCCGAACATCATGTCCGGCCTCGACATCACCTGGTTGGTCATATAGATTCCCACCCCGTACACGTCCGCGAGCCTCTGGAGCGCGTGAAGGTGCCTGTTGAGCTTCTGCTGCCTCGGTGCGAGTTCACCTCTTCCGGTATAATCCGCCCTGAACAGTGCGGTGACGCTGTCCACCACGATGAGTTTGACGTTCTTCGGCTTGATGAAGTCCGCCGCCTTGTCGACCAGCACGCATTGGTGGTCTGCATTGTACGCCCGTGCTACAAGGATGTTTTCCATCGCTTTCTTGACATCGAGCTTGACCGCTCTTGCCATCTCCTCTATCCTGCTAGGTGAGAACGTGTTCTCGGTGTCTATGAACAGGCAGCCTCCGGCGGCCCCGCCCTTTTCCAACGGCAACTGCACATTGACTGCCAGTTGGTGCGCAAGCTGGCTCTTTCCCGAGCCGAAGCCCCCATGAGCTTCCACCGTTCCGCCCGTCTCAATCCCTCCGCCAAGAAGGGCATTAAGGTTCTTGCTCCCGGTCGTTATTTTGATGGCCTTTGCTCTCCGTTCAAGCACTTTGGTCGCGCTCTCGAATCCGATGTTCAGCGCATCCCTTGCTGCTTCTATGATTTTAGATGCGGTCTGGTCCCCGAGTTCCGCCACCTCGACCAGCTCCTTCGGGCTTGCCGCCGCGACGGACATAAGGTCGACAAATCCTGCGGAATCCAGCTTGGCGGCTATCTTCTCTCCGACTCCCGGCAAATCCGCTACCGACTTGATCTCCTTTTTCTCAGCCATCATGATCACTTTCTTTCTTTTTCCGTTTCAGTTCCTCGATGTAGGCCCATATCGCCTTGTCCACGCATGCGTGTACCGATTCCTGTTGTCCGACATCCGGATTCCATGCGCTTAGACCGTCTGAACGGATAGTCAGTTCGCTCGTGTTCCTTAGGGTGTATACGGTGCTGCCGTCCTCTCTTGTCGCTTTAATTATGACCTGCTTGCCGTTGGTGTAGTTTCCGTCTGGCTGCCTCTTCCACCCTTCATCGGTCAGCTCCCTTTCGAACAGGTATGCCGGGATGTTGTTCTTTCTTTCTTCAGGTTTTCCAGCCACAGAACTCACACACCCGTATTCGATGCAAAAAGATTTAAGAGCCTCTTTGCCTCCTCAGCCGGCTCCACTTCCTTGATGTCCGTCGCTATGAATTCCAGCCTTTCGAACATCTTGTTCTTCCTTACCTTCCCTGTTATCACCAGTTCCTTGCTTACGACATCCAGGTCCTCGAACAGCTTCCCTCTCTTTGCCGCCATCTCTTCCGGAGTCATTCCCAGCAGCTTCGCGGCAAGGTCTCTGAAAAAGACGGCCCGTATGCTTCCGCTGCCATCATCTATCACACCGCTCACTACCGCCGTGAGCTGCGGCTTGACCATGCCGTGCTGCGCGCATTTCCAGACGGTCGCTTCGATGCCGGGCTGTATCTCTATCTTCTCCTGCTTAAGCCTGCTCCCGTCCTCCGGACATATCTCATAGAACTGCTCGGTTTCGAACAGTTGCACTATCGACGCCCTCACTTCTGCGGCCTGCCCTTCCTTCAGTGCGTTCACGTTTTCCCTTATCGGAGGGCCGTTCTGTACCTGGCTTACTTCAGGCAGGTCGCTGTCCTCCAGCAGTTTCATGTGCCCGTAACGCCCGAGCCTTATCTCCACCCCGCCTCTTCCGTCGTCCTTGCTGTACCCGTCGCCGATTTCGATTGCCTGCCCCGGTTGCAGCTTTTCTATCAGGCTCACCTGCTCGTCCCAAAGGGAGAGCCTGCAGTTCCCCGTCCCGTCGCCGAGTATGATATTGGCCACCTTCCCCTTCTTACCTTCCCTCTCGAACTCGCGCGGCTCAAAAATTCTGACTACCCTTGCCTGCAGTCGCACACTCCTTATGCCGGGAGTCAGGCTCTTGATTTCTGTCTTCGAGCTTTGTCTGGTGGACAGGTCCAACCCGAGTTCCTTTGCTACTATGTACGCCGCCCCTTCCCTGCTTACGAGGTTGCTCAGCTCCCTCTGCTTTTCTGCTATTCTTCTGTCAACCTCTTCTACGCTCAGTCCGGTCGCAGAAATTATCCGCGGAACGATGTCTTCAGCCATAACAACACATACTGGCGCCCGCAGGTCGCCTGTGCAACATGTTATCGAAAGGATTTATGCTTGCGGGCCTGCGCTCACTTTATTTTCCGCTTGGCGGCAAGAACATCAGCGGATTCTACGGCCTTTTTCCCGGTTCTTTTCGAGGTCGCGTCCGCCTCGCTGGCCAGGTCTATGGTTATTTCCTCGAGAAGCTGACCGAATTCCTTGACCGCCCCTTCGTCCGCCTTCATCCTTGCCTTCTCAAGCAGCTTCTTGACTTCCGTTGGAGGATACTCCATATGATTTGTCTACGTTCTTTCTTATTAAAACCCGCTCCGGACGGCCATCTGGATGCGGGAATGTGAGGGTTCCTAAACATGTTCTA
>Ga0315287_10005019_pt1 | contig 12979 bp, 16 predicted proteins | sample YL17G11_0_MG_FD_205037 | JGI IMG/M metagenome (GOLD analysis project Ga0315287, IMG submission 205037) | Sediment microbial communities from Yellowstone Lake, YNP, Wyoming, USA - YL17G11_0 | ecosystem: Environmental > Aquatic > Freshwater > Lake > Sediment | place: USA: Wyoming | collected...
ACTGGCAGTTTGCTCTGGACCCACTTCGGTATCAGTGGCCCGGCCGTCATGGATGCCAGTCGCTTCTGGACGAGCGCGCGCGAGAAGGGTGAGTCGGTTGATCTGTCCGTGAATTTCCTGCCGGCACTGACTCTGGAATCAGCCCGCCAGTGGTTCATGGAGCAAGCAGCGGGAGCCCCTCGTCGCTCGTTGACTAAAACCCTGGCGCATCTGGTCACGGAACGATTCGCCGAGGCCCTCTGCCGATATTTGGGGGTCAACGGACAAACGGCAATTGCCCAACTGCATCGGAAGGATCGGGATTGTTTGCTGGCGGCGCTCACGAAGTTCCGGCTTCCGGTGCAGCAGGATCGGGGGTGGAACTATGCGGAAGTCACGGCGGGGGGTGTCCCGCTGGAGGAAATCAATTTTCGCACGATGGAATCGAAGCTGGTGCCGGGCCTCTATCTGGTCGGGGAGATCCTTAATTGCGATGGTCGCATCGGCGGTTTCAACTTTCAATGGGCCTGGGCCACGGGATTGCTTGCCGGTCAAGCGGCTTCCGCCAGTGCGCGTACACACGGGGAGGCTCGCCCATGAAGTCCTGTTTCTTCCAACGTGGTTTCCGCACAGAAGCTTCGTTTTCTTGACAGGGAAGAGAAGATCATCTATCCGTGGACAGGAGGGCCTAGCCTGTTGGTGAGTCTGAGCAATGAAAACGAGAAGGAACAGATGATATGGGCCGTATCCTGAGCTGTCCGCGGTGCCAGAAGGACGGCATCTTCCGATCTCACCCGCAATCGCCACGTGAGCACCTCGCCTCATTCCTCTTTGTGGCGCCATTCCGCTGTGCATCATGCAGTCACCGCTTTCTGGCGTCCCGTCTTTGGCTGGACCATCCTACGCATTCGATGGATCGCCGCGAACACCTCCGGATTCCCGTGCGACTCTATCTCTCGTTCTCCGGGGGCAAGGTCCGTGGTGAGGGAACGGTGCTCGATCTCTCGATGGGCGGCTGTATCATCAAGAGCGAGACCCAGGTCCATACGGACGACATCTTCTATCTGCAATTGTCGCTTGGCGAAGGTGAACTCCCTCTTGAAGTAGCCGCGATGGTCCGTTCTGTGAGCGCTCGCGGCATCGCCTTCAAGTTTCTTCGAGCCGCCCAAGAGAACAAGCGCCTGCTTGCCTTCGTCCAGGCCCAGACACCGGATCAGCCGAACAAATCATCGGGTAAAGTTGGTGTCGCCGCCTGAACAGGCCGGCGAATCCCTTGCTTACCATCCTATCGTTAACAGAGTAGCGTTCGACCCGATTGCAGGTTGGTCAAAAAGTCCATCCAGCAAGGCCACAGCGTGCAACTAGCGATGGTTCTTCCGAGCTTGCTCGTTTACGTTGTCTTATGATGGCCCGGATGAGTCCACCACAGCGCGCGTTGCGCGAGCACAGGGGGCTCACCGTGCCATCCCCCCTGCTGGCGAACTTTTTCAGCTTCCTGTTAGATTGGAGTTTCCCAGGCAGAGTGAAGCGGATGGTCGTTAATGAGTTCCTCGTGTGCGGCGAGGTCATAGGGCTCAATGGTGAGGTCCTTCTCATCGAGCGGCTCTGGACAGGAAGGGGAACAGAGGTAGGCGCGATAGGATTCGGCCTTCTCCTTTGTGGCGAACCGGCACAGCCCATATTCCGGCATCCCAGATGAGGGGTACCAAAACGCCAGCTCAATCGCACTTCCCTGGTAGATGCCGAGGGTGCGGTGCTTAATCTGAAACCCGCCGGGCAAATGTGAAGAGGGTTCAAGCGACATCGGACGGCCTTGCCTCCGTATCATAACGATGGACCTCATGATAGCATGACCGATATACCGCGCTATAGACCGACGCGCGCACGTTGAAGGAGGACCACCATGGGCAGTCGCATCTCGGTATTCGCCACCATCGCTATTACGGTTCTGTTCGTAGCACTTTCAGGGTGCGGGTACAACGATCTCCAGGGATTAGACGAAGACACCAAAGCCGCCTGGAGCGAGGTGGTCAATCAGTATCAGCGGCGGGCTGACCTGATCCCGAATCTGGTCGCCACCGTCAAAAGCTACGCTGCGCATGAGAAGGATACGCTCGAAGGGGTGGTGCAGGCGCGTGCGCAGGCTACCGGGATTCAGGTAACGCCTGAAACGTTGAAAGATCCGGCCGCCTTCGAACAATTCCAGAAGGCGCAGGCCGGTCTCACCTCGGCGTTAGGCCGCCTGATTGCTATCGCAGAGAATTATCCTAATCTGAAAGCCGACCAGAACTTCCGTGATCTCCAGAGTCAACTTGAAGGGACAGAGAATCGTATTGCCGTCGCGCGCAAGCGCTACATCAACAGAGTGGCGGAGTACAACAAAGGCGTCCGCTACTTCCCCACGAACCTGACGGCCAAGTTCCTCCTCCATCTGGAAGAGAGGCCGAACTTTACTGTGGCGGATGAAAAGGCTGTGGCCAAGCCGCCAGAGGTGAAGTTCTAAGGGAATTCAGGCAGATCATGGATGTCACGAACATGAGCCGTGTCTGGCGAGAGCCAGCGCGGCTCATTGTTTTTATCGGGGTGATGCTCATGGCAGCTTCGGCCTGGGCGCTCGACGTGCCGCCACTCACAGGCCGCGTCGTGGACCTTGCGCAGGTGCTGCCAGCCGATGTCGCCGCCTCACTCACCAACGACCTCGAAGCCCACGAGACGAAAACCAGTAATCAAGTTGCTGTCCTGATTCTGCCGACACTCGAAGGTGAACCGCTCGAATCCTTCTCTCATCTCGTCGGCACCACCTGGAAGCTCGGCCAGAAGGGGACGGAGAATGGCGTGCTGCTGCTCATTGCTCTGCGCGAGCGAAAAGTCCGTATCGAAGTGGGCTATGGCCTCGAAGGCACATTGACGGACCTCCGTTCCGCCCACATCATTCGCCAGGAGATTGTGCCGAGGTTTCGAAGCGGAGATCTGCCGGGCGGTATTGCCGCAGGGGTCCAGGCCATCCTCGGTACAATTGAAGGCACCTACAAAGCTAAAGAGGTGCTGCCAGGTCACACTCCTAGCCAGGAGCCGACTGCCTTTCAGTATGTGATCATAGGGATCGTCGTCGGGACCTTGGCCGGCATCGTATTGAGCTATGGACTTCAATACACTCGTGCGCTGCTAGGGAGCCTGCTCGCATTCCTCGTCGCGCAGTTCGCGAGTGTGGGGTTGGGTCTCGCGGCAGCTGGGGTGACGGCCTTCTTACTGTGGCTCATCCTGCAAGCGAATCGCGGCAAAGGCCCGGGTGGAGGGTGGGGAGAGGGTTTCATGACAGGACCGGGCGGCGGATTCGGCGATTCATTTGGTGGTGGCGGCGGATTCAGTGGCGGGGGCGGTGACTTTGGCGGAGGCGGTGCCTCGGGAGATTGGTAGATGAAGCGGTTCACCGACGCAGAACGTGAACGGATTAGACAAGCGGTCCAACAGGCCGAGCGGGTCACGAAGGGCGAGATTGTGCCGATGATCCTCCCAGCCTCGGCAGTATACCGCGAAGCAAGCCATCGAATGGGGCTCATACTTGCCTTGCTCGCGCTGACCGTCCTTTTGACGATAGAAATGTACTGGCTGCCATGGGGATGGCATGCCGGCAATGCCGGCTGGCTATTGTTGGCGGTCCTTGTGGCCCATGGACTCGGACAATGGCTTGGCAGGATTCCTAGGGTCATCCGCCTCGTCACGTCACGCGAGCGTATGGCGCATAAAGTCACCCTGCGTGCCGAGCAGGCATTCTACAAGCACGGGTTGCACAATACGACAGGCCGCACGGGCATCCTGATCCTCGTCTCGTTGCTGGAACGACGTGTGCATGTCTTGGCGGATAAAGGCATCAACGATCGCGTCCCAGCCGACACATGGGACGGACTGGTAAGCGGCATTCTCGACGGCATTCGAACCGGACAAGCGACCGACGCCATCTGTGCGGCGATTGCGAAATGCGGGGCCCTACTCGCGCAGGTCAGTCCTGCCGGCTCCGGAGACAATCCCAACGAGTTGCCGGACGCGTTGATTCAGGAACCATAATCGTCGGCTTGATAGACTGGCCGTCGGCGTTCCGCTAGAATCCCGATTCATGTCAGATCCTATTGCGGTTTCCCCAGCTCCAATGAATCTGCACGATGAAACTCGCTCGGTGGTCAAGGCCGCCGGCTTGATCGGCGTGGCTACGTTCTCCAGCCGCATCCTCGGGTTCATCCGCGATATGGTGTTGGCGAGGCTATTTGGGGCGACGCCTGCGGCAGACGCCTTCTTCGTGGCCTATCGTGTCCCCAACTTGCTTCGTGAGTTATTTGCGGAAGGGTCGATGTCTTCCGCCTTCATTCCGGTCTTCACGGAATATCAGACACTTAAGTCGAAACGAGACGCCTGGGAACTGGCGAGCGCCGCCTTCACGACGCTGCTCACGATCGTAACCGGCATCACGATACTGGGTATTGTCTCCGCGTCCGGGATTGTCTGGTTCCTGGCACCAGGGTTTCATGACGATCCAGCAAAGCTGGGCATGACGACACTGCTCACGCAGATTATGTTCCCGTATCTGCTCTTTATCAGCCTGGCCGCGCTGGCGATGGGCATCCTGAATTCCATGCGCGCCTTTGCGGTGCCGGCGTTTTCGCCGGTGTTCTTTAATATTTTTATCATCGGCTGCGCATTGTTTTTATCGCCGACTATGCCGGAGCCGATCCTCGGCGTGGCCATTGGGGTCGTGGCGGGAGGCGCGGCGCAGTTCGCCATGCAGTTGCCCGGTTTGAGTCTGCGCGGCATGTTGTTCGGATTCCGGTTCGAGCCAGGCCATCCAGGCGTGCGGCGGATCGGCGCGCTGATGGTCCCGTCGCTTCTCGGTCTCTCCGTGACGCAAATCAACATTACCGTGAGTACAATCCTCGCCTCCTTCTTTGCGGGTGGACCGACCTATCTTTTCTACGGCATGCGGTTGATTCAGTTTCCGCTCGGGATTTTTGGAGTGGCTTTAGCCACGGCCATTTTACCGACACTCTCTGCTCAGGCAGCGCGCGGGGCGTTGAATGAATTGCGGATGACGTTGGGGTTTGGCCTTCGCATGATCCTCTTTATCATCCTGCCGGCGATGCTGGGCCTGATCCTCTTGCGTCAGCCGATTGTCCATCTGTTCTTTGAGCACGGAACATTTACGGCGCACGATACGGCCGAGACCGCACTGGCGGTGTTCTGTTACTCCGTTGGTCTCTGGGCCTTCGGAGGCGTCCGTATCATTGTCTCGGCCTTCTATTCGTTGCAGGACACGCGCACGCCGGCCATCTCCGCGGCCATAGCCGTCGCGGCCAACCTCGTTTTCTCACTCCTGCTGATGTCGTCACTGGGCGCGGCTGGCCTGGCTTTGGCCACAGCCTTGGCGGCGATGGTGAATGGCGGTATCCTTGTCGCGGTGCTGCACCGCCGGTTGGGCGGCGTGGAGTGGGGTTCGGTCGGACGATCGTCGCTACGTGCGCTGATCGCTTCCGTGCCGTTGGTGGCGGTCTGTGCCTGGGTAGCAGCGGCGCAGTTCTGGACGCATCCTGGTGAATGGATTGAGAAGTCGATCATGCTTACGATAGCCATCGGATTGAGTGTGAGCGGTTATCTGGGTGTCCACGCTTTGCTGCGGTCAGAAGAGCTCGATCTGGTCTGGGGAATGGTACGGAAGAAGCTGGGCCGGGTCATCGGCCGCTGAGATTACACATGCGCCGGGCGATCATCTTCAAATCACGATGGGGCTGGATGGGTATTTCCGAAACGGCGAAGGGCATCGACTCGGTGGTGTTGCCGAAGGTGTCGCGTCAGGCCGCGTTGTCCGAGTTACAAACGGACAAAATCGAGCTGTTGAAGGGCCAGGCTTCTCCACGATTGCAAGAGGCGCGGACACAACTGACCGGCTATCTGGCAGGGACGCGCAGGTCCTTCGATTTGCCGCTGGACCTTTCACGAGGGACGAGCTTTCAGCGGAAGGTCTGGCGGACCCTTCGACGTGTCTCCTACGGCCGGCTTCGATCCTATCAATGGGTGGCTGTTCGTGTTGGGGGCAGACAGTACGCCCGTGCCGTCGGCAATGCCGTGGGGGCGAATCCGATGCCGATCGTGATTCCTTGCCATCGGATTGTGGCGCAGGATGCGTCGCTCGGCGGATTCTCAGGCGGCTTGCCCACGAAACGAAAACTGCTCACTCTTGAAGGAACCCTGGAGCAACTTCGACCGGGACGACCGTAACTCATGAAGGTCGTGATTCAGCGGGTGACCAGAGCGTCAGTTCACGTTGAGGGCAAGGCCGTGGGGCAGATCGAATCTGGTCTCCTGGTGCTGCTGGGCGTGGCGAAAGGTGATGGGGAGTTGGATGGCCGGTATCTTGTCGAGAAGATTCGCACGCTCCGGATCTTTTCCGATGAATAGGGGGAAGATGAATCGTTCGTTGCCGGACATCGGGGGATCGGTCTTGCTGGTTTCCCAGTTTACCTTATTGGGTAGGACGACGAATGGTCGTCGCCCGAGCTTTGACGAAGCGGCGCCACCGCATGAAGCCAAACGATTATAGGAGCAGGTCGTGGCAGGGCTACGAGACCACGGTACTCACGTGGAAACGGGGGTCTTTGCAGCGCAAATGCAGGTCGAGCTACTCAACGACGGACCTGTGACCTTCGTGCTGGACAGTTGCGAGGTTGGTGAGCGAACGGCACCCTGATATCAGGCCTGCGGGACAGATGTGGCGGAATGAGAGTCAGTAGTCGGCATTTCCAGCATCGTCTGCTATACTGAGATTGCATGTTTTGGAATGTGTGAGAGGTGGATATGAGAACGCAAGTTCCGCCACGGCATCCGCTCCGTCAATTGTTCGGCGCTCTGACGGAGAAAAGTTTCACGGAACATCTCGGGTGGCCCGACCTCAACGTCACCAGCTACGTCTCCGATCTGCTCGTCGACTTTACCCATACCGACCAACTGTATAAAATCAGAAATCACCAAGACCGACCGGTCGATACGGTAGTGGACCTCTTGTTTGAATCGGAAGTGTTGTTCGATGCCCAGTCGATGGATCGTGAACGGGACGTGCATCAGCACATCGGCGATTTCACGCTCTTCATGGCGGGACTGTTTCCGGAATATCTGCGCCGCCTCAAGACAAGCGGGTTGATCTACCACAAAGATTTCCTCGTGGACTATATGAAGACGGGAAAGCGCTCATACGGGATTGTCGCGCAAATGGCTGACAGCCCATCAGGAGAGGAACCTCCTCTGTTCAAGAAACTCTCCGACAACTTCGAACTCTGCGTCACCGGCCTGGGGTTCGTGCGGTCCGATCTGGACCGCATGAAAGATCCGGTGTACCGGCAGGCCCGAGATCTTCTTCTCAATTGACCAGTTCCCTTCCTCTCATTCTTGCCCACGGAGGTGCTGGTCTCAGACGTTTGACGCTGGCGCAGGCCACCTGTCTCGCCGACGCACTCGTCATTGGCTATGCCGTCCTTAAGCAGGGCTGTCCCGCCGTCATCGCCGTCGAATGTACGATCGGTCTCCTGGAGCAATCGGGGTTGTTCAATGCTGGGCGAGGTGCGAATCGCCAGCTGGACGGGGTGCAGCGGATGGACGCCGCAATTATGGAGGGGGCGCATCTCGAAGCCGGAGCAGTTGCCTCGATCGAAGGGATTCTGCACCCGATTACGGCGGCCAGATTGGTCATGGAAGACACGAATCATGTCTTGCTCGTGGGACCTTCAGCCACGATGTTTGCACAGCACTGTCAACTTGAACAGCTACCGATGGAGCGATCGCCTCGCCGGAGTTCTGGCCGGTCTCCTCGTGCCTCCTCGGCCGTAGCGAAGACGATGAGTCTCTATCGAGCGATGCTGAAATCTAAGCGGGCACAGAAGGACCAACACGGGACGGTCGGCGCTGTTGCCTTGGATCGGTTTGGGACTGTAGCGGCTGGGGCTTCGACCGGGGGAATCGATTCTATGCTGCCAGGGCGGGTTGGCGATAGCCCGCTCATCGGTTGTGGAGTCTACGCGGACAATCAGAGCGGTGCAGTGTCGATGACTGGCATCGGTGAAGGCATTATCCGTCTTGTGATCGCCAAGACCATCTGCGATCGTCTGGCTATGGGGAAGAGTCCTGCGGTCGCTGCTCGACAGGTGTTGCGCATGCTGGTGACTCGAATCCGTGGGTCTGCCGGGGCCCTAGTCCTCTCGCCGGATGGGCGATTTGCCATCAGACATGTGACGCCCCATATGGCTGCCGGTTGGTGGAACGGGGCAGGCCGACCGACCGTTCGAGATCAATTTCCATGAAGGACGCACTCTTTCACCTAGCCTATCCCACGGGAATCTTCTCGAGTTCAAACAGGATCTCCATGAGTCGGCGATCTTCGGCGTGCGAGAGTGTCGTGAGGTCGGCGACTCGTCTGAGTCTCTTGCTGCTTGTAGGCTGCTAGCCCTACCCAATGTTGTTACGGTGCTGGATGGGTAGATCCCCGATTGATCCGGTTGAGGATCTGGTAATGGCGATGAGTCAGGGCAGTCGTTTTTCGTATCGGATCGTATCGACGCGGCGACGGTAAGATGGCGGCCAGCCAGGCTGCCTCGTCGGCCGTCAGATCGTGAGAGGACTTCTTGAAGTGATGTCGGGCCGCTGCCTCAGCGCCGTAGACGCCCTGCCCCCACTCGGCGACGTTGAGATACAGCTCGAGGATACGCTCCTTCGTGAGCTGATGTTCGAGGGAACGAGTGATCAGAGCTTCCCGTGCCTTTCGAAACAAGGAGCGTTCGGATGAGAGATAGAGATTTTTGGCCAGTTGTTGGGTAATGGTACTCCCGCCTCGCTTGAGTTCGCCCGCTTCGAGGTTGTACTTGGCTGCCTCCTTGATCCCTTCCCAGTCGAATCCTTCGTGGGAAAAGAACGACGCATCCTCCGCCGCGACGACCGCTTGGCGAAGGTAGGGGGAGATGCGCGAAAGTGGCGCCCACATCCAATGGCGTCCGATGGTGCGGCCTTGTGCCTCAGCCTGGGCCTGTCGCGCTTCCATCAGGGCCGTCACGGTTGGATTGGTTACGCGTAAGGTCGAGACGTCGGGCATTGTGAGCAGCCACAGGAACAGGACGGCTCCGACCGGGAGGCAGAGACCGATGATCAGGAAGGCCTTCACGCGGGATCGGGATTGTTTGGTTGACTTCCGCATTAGAGGCTGCGTATCACAGAGGCGATGAGTTCCTGTGTCAATAACATGGTGTCTGATAGCTGGATGGGTGCAGCATGAGAATCCTCACGGCTGAGTTTATCAGAAGTTGTGCGGGGCCAGAACAGTTTCTGAAAGGTGAGCTTCCAGAAGTCGCATTCATCGGGCGGTCGAACGTCGGAAAGTCTTCTCTCATCAACTCCATCTTGCAGCGCAAGGGACTGGCCAAGGTAAGCCGCACGCCGGGGAAGACCCGCTTGGTCAATCTCTTTCGGATCACCAGCGACGATTCTGGGTTGGCGCGATTCGTGTTGGTGGATTTGCCAGGGTATGGGTACGCGAGGGTGTCGAAAGCGCTGCGGGCTCAGTGGGCGCCGTTGATTGAGCAGTATCTCAACGGCAGCGAACAGCTGAGCGCGGTGGTGGTGTTGGTGGAAAGCCGGGTGTTGAGCGAACAAGACAGTAAGACGATCGCATGGCTCTCGTCCGTGGGGCGCCCTCCCATCGTGGTGGCGACGAAAGTGGACAAGTTAAAAATGAGCGAGCGCGTCAGTGCGCTTCGTCGGCTACAGGAAGGGCTGGGATTGGTCGAGGGCAACGATCTTATTCCTTACTCGTCGGTGACGGGCGAAGGGCGGGACCGGTTGTGGGCGGTCCTGAAAGAGCGGATTCGAACTTGATCTCGATGTAGGCCTTGTTCTTGAGGTCTGCCAGCCACGATTGGAAGACATCTTCGCTTTTCTGCTGAAAAACGAGTCCTTGGATTTCGATGCGGACTTCCTCAAACGGGCGGAACTGTTTGGGTTTCTTGTCTTCCACTCGCACGATGTGAAAGCCTTCAGAGGTCTCAATCATATCCGAGATGCCGCCTGGCACCAGGTTGGCGATGGCGCGCTCGATCGTCGGCAGGAGCTCCCCCTGCCGCACCAAGCCCAGGCGCCCTCCGCGCGAAGCATTCGGGCCGTCTGAAAAGCGCAGCGCTAAATCCTCGAAGGACTCCCCCTGCTTGAGCAGCGCCATCACCTCACGAATCTTCTCCTTCGCGTCGTCCGTATTGTCTGATGATCTTGGTTTGATAAAAATCTGGCTGAGGGTGTATTCCTCCGGGAGTGCAAACCGGTCTCGGTGTTCCTGGAAGTACCGCTTCATGTCGGAGTCTGCGACCATCACTCCACTCCGCACCTCGCGGTCGACGACCTTGAGCAGCGTCAGCTGTTCCCGGATGCTTTTCATGTTTGCCTGATTCGTCTCGTCGATCGTTTCCCCCTGTTGCTTCATATTCTGAACCGCTTGCCTGACTTCCTGGTCGGTGACTTCGACGCCTCGGGCTTTGGCTTCCTGGAGCTGCAACTTGCGTTCGATCATCGAGGTCAGCGCCATGTATTCCGCCATCTTGAGTCGACGCGCGAGGGCGTCACCGCGATACTCTTTCTGAATCCGCTCTCGCTCAGGGGCGAGTTCCCGCTTCATGTCGGACAGCATGATGAGGTCCGAGTTGACGATCGCGATGATTCGATCTTCCACCTGCGCGGCTGAAAGAAGGGACGCATGTGCGATCAGCACGAGCGCGAAGAAGATTGGGTGTCTCGGCCAGCCTGGTGCCATCGTGATGAACGGACGGATCCTGAGCATGGATATAGGCCTCGCTACGCGCCGCTGGATCGGCCGGTCGATGAGGTTCCGAGGGATTGTACACGAATTGCGGAGGACTTGAGAGTCTGAGTGAGGGCAATCTCGATCCGCGACGAGTCAGCGTGTGCCGACGTCGTCGGCGACATAGCGGGAGGCGTCGGCGAGGCGGATGATCGCCTTCGCGCGGATGTCGGCGATCACGTCGTCAAACCGTTTTCGGCGCTTCTCGTTGAGCAGTTCTTGTCGGAGGCGTTCCCGAACGGCCAAGTCCGCCTGAATAACTTCCTTGTCCAGAGGCGTAATCATGACGAGGTAATAGCCGGTGTCCGTCTTGATCGGCGCACTGACCATTCCGGGCTTGAGGGTATGAATGACATCGTCGACTTCGGGAATGACCAAGCCTTTGCGATAGGGGCCAAGGGTGCCCCCTTTCGCTTTCGTTTTGCCGTCGATGGAATAGCGCTGCGCAAACTTGGCGAAGTCTCCCCCCTGGTTGATCTGCTTTTCGAGATCTTTCGCGGCGGGAAGATTGGGCAGCAGCATCTGCGACACTTGTATCTTCAATGGCGTCAAAAGTTCGTGAGCATGCCTCTCGTAGAAGGCGTCCAATTCCTCCTTTGAGAGTTCAATCTTGGCCTTGATCCGATCCTTGAGAAGCTCATCGAGGATCAGTTGTTCCCGGTAGCGTTGCGCTCGATCGCGGATGGTATCGTTCTGGTCGAGTCCCTGCTTGCGCGCTTCCTGCATGAGCAGTTCGCGGGTGATGAGTTCGTCGAGGAAGCGTCGCTTCCCTCCTTCTTTCTCGTACCGTGCCCTGGTAGCCCCGGCTAGTTCTCCCCAGCGGGCTTCGAATTCATTCTGCGTGATCTGTCGCCCGTTGACGAGAGCGAGGACACCTTCTTCGGGTGGTGGCGTGCAACTGGTGAGCAACAGGAGGCTGGCACCGATGGCGCCGACCAGCAAGGCGAGAAGGCGGACTGCAATGAAGTTCATGGATGTGTTGAAGGGTCGAGTCATAGGTGCGTGAGACCTTATTAGCGAGATGATTGCGGGGACATTGTTGTGTTGGTATCACAGACTCCCAGGCTTTGCAAGGTTGCGGTGAGTTCTCGAAAGATGGAAGGCCAGTCCTGATGCGGCATTTGGAGCTCGAACGAGAGTGGAGACAGGAAGCAAATCCGTTTCTTGTACTGGTCCATCAGCCAGTGAATTGCCTGGCTTGAAACCCGGTTCTTGGCGTCGAGCGTGACGACGACGGAGTGGGCCTTGAGTTCGATTGCAGCCAGGCGCAATGCCTTGGCCTGGAGCCGCACCTGCATGACCTCGAACAGTCGCTCAACGGAGTCCGTGGCCAACCCATACCGATCCTGCATTTCGCCATGTAGCAAGGCCAGGTTTCCGACTTGGGAGCAGGACGAGAGTCGTTTGTAAAACGAAAGGCGCTGGTGGGGATCGGCGATGTATTCATCCGGGATGAAGGCGGAGACGTTGAGCCGGAGAACGGGGTCCGGCTCTTCTTCCACCATCTGGCCCTTGAGACGCTGGACGGCCTGTTCCACCATCTGCATGTACAGATCGAGTCCGATGGCAGCGATATGCCCCGATTGCTGTTTTCCGAGGAGGTTACCGGCGCCCCTGATTTCCATATCGACCGCGGCGATGCGGAAGCCGGCTCCCAGTTCGGTAAATTGCTGAATGGCGGTGAGGCGCTTCTGGGCGTCTTCGCTCAATTGTCCCTCGTCCGGCACCAGGAGGTAGGCGTAGGCTTGATCGCAGCTTCGTCCGACTCGCCCGCGGAGTTGGTACAACTGCGCGAGGCCGAACATGTCGGCGCGATTGATGATGATCGTGTTGGCATGGGGGACGTCGATGCCTGATTGGATAATGGCCGAGGCGATCAAGACATCCGCCTCCCGGCGAAAGAACTTCAACATGACGGCTTCGAGCGGTTTGGCGTTCATCTGCCCATGAGCCATCACGATGCGCGCGTCGGGCACCAGTTGGTGGAGCCAGGCTCCCGTCTTTTCCATCGTTTCGACCCGGTTATGGACGAAGTAGACCTGCCCCCCCCTTCCCAGTTCGCGCAAGATCGCCTCTCGGATGAGTTTGTCACTCGATCGGATGACCTGCGTGCGAATGGCCAGGCGG
>Ga0315287_10005020_pt1 | contig 12978 bp, 14 predicted proteins | sample YL17G11_0_MG_FD_205037 | JGI IMG/M metagenome (GOLD analysis project Ga0315287, IMG submission 205037) | Sediment microbial communities from Yellowstone Lake, YNP, Wyoming, USA - YL17G11_0 | ecosystem: Environmental > Aquatic > Freshwater > Lake > Sediment | place: USA: Wyoming | collected...
TGCGTGGGGCGGATTCCGTGTCTTTCCAGGAGGCTGTTGAGGTCGTTCACGGCCGTGGTCTGGGTGAGGTTGAGTGGACTGATTATAAGGGCGGGAGCCGACCCTGCCGCAAATCTGCACAAACCCCGGAGTTTTGCGGCAAGACCGCATTTCGGCGCGCCCCTAGCCTCTGTGCTCGCCTGGAGGCGGCGGGCCGCCGGGCCCAGAACCGCCCCGAAAGGTCGCCATGGAAGGCAAACGCCGTCTCCGCCCGGTCCGCCGGTGGCCGGGTTACACGTTGATCGAGTTGCTCCTCGGCCTGGGCCTGGTGGCCACGACCCTCGCCTGGGGCGTGCCGTCATTTGGCAACTTCACGCGCAATGCGGCCAGGACACGCGAGGTTAACCAGTTCATCCAGGCGGTCTATGTGGCACGAAGCGAGGCAATCAAGCGCAACGGGGTCGTGAGCCTGTGCCCTAGCCTCGACGGCGCGACCTGCTCCCCTAGTTCGCTGTGGGCGACCGGGTGGCTGATCTTCGTCAACCTCGACCGTGACTCACCCGCGGCCCGCGATAGCGACGAGGAACTGCTGCGAGTCTACCCGCCCTGGGAGTCCGGCCAGATCGTGGCGAATCGAACCACGCTCTCCTTCCGTCCATTCGGCCAGAGCGGGGTCACGGCGACGATCACCTTTTGCGACGACCGCGGCAGTTCTGCGGCACGCGCCGTCATCATCAGCCAGACCGGGCGTCCGCGCGTTGCGGACAAAAACTCGTCCGGCGGCTCCCTCAATTGCGGTTGATCGGAAGCAGGCGCATCACATGCTGCAACACCACGGACGGCTCGCGAACTGCGGATTCACAATGATTGAAGCACTGATTGCGGCGACGGTGCTGGCCGTCGGCATGCTTGGCAATGCCGCGATGCTGTTGCACAGCCTGCAGGCGAACCGTCTGGCTCTGCAACGCACCCAGGCCGTCGCCCTGGCCGCCGACATCGCCGACCGCATGCGCGCGGTCCGCGTCGCTGCAGCGTCGTTCACGCTCGCGGCAGGCAGGACGCTCGCGGCACCAGCGACGTCGTGCGATGCCGCCAACCCGTGCAGTCCAGAGGAGATCGCCGCCATCGAGCTGTATTCCTGGCAGCAATCGGTGATGCGCACCCTCCCTGAAGCGCAGACCTCCATCACTGCTGAACCTGCCGACACGTCGGCGGCGACTCTCTACACAATCACTATCGCATGGGCACAGACGGGCGATGGCACCCTTGCGTCGATCACGTTGACGGTGCAGGCATGAAACCGCAGGTCGCACATGGCAAAAGGCACAATGGCTTCAGCCTCATCGAACTGCTGGTCACGCTCGTCATCGAGCTCTGCATCGTCGGCGCCGCAATTACCGTATTGCTCAAGGCCCGGGATACCTACGCGACGGCCGATACGCTGGCGCGGCTGCAGGAAAATGCCCGTTACGCCATGGGCATTATCGAGGCCGATGTGCGCATGGCGAATTTCTGGGGCCTGCACAACCAGCCAGATTTGATCGCGGCCAGCGCGCTTTCGACATTTCCGGTCAACTGCGGCACGAACTGGGCGACCGATGCCGCCAAATTCGTCACCGGCGAGAACAACGCCTACTCACTTCCGTGCGCAGCTTCTGGCGGCGGTGCACAGTCGGATGCGGACGTACTGATCGTACGCCGCGCGAGTGCGCAGCGTCTCTCGCCACAGTCCGCCAATGTTGCGGCCGCTAATCGCGACCGAGTACTCATCGTCTCCAACCCATTGGCAGGCGAGATATTCGTGCCACAGGATATCGGTGGCAGCATTCCCGCAGGCTACGCAACGTCCGACCCGGTCAACGCACCACCGCTGGCCGACACGCGCGAATTGCTAGTCAACGCGTATTACGTGAGCCGCAACTCGAGTGTGGCGACGGGATACCCAGCGCTCAGGCGCAAGCGGCTCAGCGCCGGCCCGTCGATCACCGACGAGGAACTGCTGCCTGGCGTCGAAGACTTGCAGTTCGAGCTTGGCGTTGACACGACTGGGGATGCAATCGTCGACGTGTTCGTAAACCCGGGCGCGGTGCCTGCCGGCGGCACGCCGGTTTCGGTTCGTCTGTGGTTGCGCGTGAGGGCGCAGGATCGCGACAACCAACTGTCAGGCACGTTGGCCGAGGCATACGCCGACCGTAGCTGGCCGGCCACGTACGACGGTTACCGGCGCTTGCTGATCCACAAGACCCTGCAGCTACGTAACGTCAGTCGATGACCGGGCACATGACGCGGCCTTCACGCGCGGACAGCAGACGACGGCACCAGCGAGGCGCCGCCCTGATCACTGCATCATTGCTCCTGTTGGTTGTGACCCTGTTGGGCGTGGCGGGTCTGGTCGCTGCCTCGCTCGAACTGCATATGTCCGGCAACCTGCACTATCAGGAACGCGCATTCCAGGCCGCGGAGTTCGCCATCGAGCAGGCGCTCAGCTCCGGGCCACTGAGCACGGCATACACGTTTATTAACCCGAAGATCTTTCCTGCGCCCGGCGTGGACGCGCTCGTGCCAGGCTCGGGAACGGACACCTACACCTACCGCCTGTATTTCGACACGAGTGCGGGCAGCACGCCCCTGCCCGAGGGATCAGACAACGGCACAGCGCTGGTCGCGTATCACTTCGTGATTCTGGGCACCGGCCATTCCTCGCGCGGGGCCTTGGCAACGCACACGCAGGGCTTCTACGTGCTCGGCTCAGCGGATTGCGACTTCGTCGGCGCCAGCTGCAGCTTTGAAAACACGGAACGCGAAAGGACCTATTGGGCACAATCGGGCGCGGAGTGAGATGAGCGCATCGACTGGCTGCGGGTTCATACGAAACGACGCACCATCGACGACGTCGCTTTATGTTACCTGCGTCACAGAATTTCAGGCTCTGCCCCGGGAGTTGCATGACACAGTGCCGTTCGTCGGTCTACGCACAGCGTCCGTCGGATGCCTCTTGGCAGAGCCGCCTGGTCACCGGATGATTCGCTCCAAGAGCAATTCGAGTCCACTTTCGCAGGCATGGTCGACAGCCTTGCAACACACGTCCGGGGAACCTAGTGACAGCTAACCGCAAAGCCGACTCGAGCGCCCGGCCAAGAATGCGAGGCATTACACTGATCGAGCTGATGATCGTCGTCGCCATCGTCGGGATCCTTGCCTCAATCGCGGTCACGACGTATTCCAAGTATGTGATCAAGACCAATCGTGCCGCCGCCGCCGCAGTCGTCCTCGGCGTTGCCAACCGCCAGGAGCAGTACTTCCTCGACGCGAGGGAGTATGCCGCAGACATGACGACGCTGGGAGCGACGGCGCCACCGGAAGTCTCGAACAACTACACGATCGCCACTTCGGCCGCCAACGGTGCCACACCGCCGACATTCACGGTGACCGCAACGCCCAAGAGTGGTACGGGCCAGGCAGCGCGGGACACGAAGTGCGCCACGCTCACCCTGTCCAGCGCGGGCTCGAAATCGATCTCCGGCAGCGGATCGGTCCAGGACTGCTGGTAACCGGCCATGCATGTGCAAATTGCCCAGCACGTTGAATTGCACACACGCGCGTCCCGTCGTGGTGCGTCTGGTCGCGGCTTTACGTTGCTCGAGCTGATGACGGCAATCGCTGTGGCATCGATCCTCGCGGCAATATCCATTCCGATGTACACGAGTTTCGTCCGCAACCAGCGAGTGAAGACGGCGGCGTACGACCTCAGCTATGCGCTGACGCTGGCCCGCGGCGAGGCCCTGAAGCGCAACAGTTCGGTCACCGTTTCCCCTGACACCAACGGCTGGAAGTTCGGGTGGTCGGTAGCGACGACCGTTGGTCCGGTTACGCTTTTCACGAACGCGACACCGACCTACCTGGATGCCAGCAACGCCGCAGTGAGCTACCTCACCATCACACCGGCCACGGGCAACGTCGTGACCTACAACGGCAGCGGTCGGCTGACGAGTGCGGTGACGTCATTCACCATTGCCAGCGCCGTGGGCTCGACCACGCAGATTCCGCCACGATGCGTAACGGTCGACTTGAGCGGCCTGCCACGCAACACCGCCAGCACGTCGGGAAGCTGCCCATGAGCACGAGCAAACTTTGCGCGAATTTCGATCGGCGACAAGCCGGACTCACCCTGATCGAAGTGCTGGTGTCGGTGGTCATCCTGCTCGTTGGTCTGCTCGGGCTCGCGGCCCTGATGACCAGCAGCCAGAAGGCCGAGTCCGAGTCGTATCAGCGCGCCCAGGCCCTGCTGCTGCTGCAGGACATGGTCGAGCGCATCAATGCCAACCGGGGCGTGGCCGCATGTTATGCGGTCACGACGGATGTCAGCACGGGCACGCCTTATCTCGGTGTCGATGCGGACCTCACCAGCCTGGTGTGTGGCGTCGGTTCCGTGTCGGCCAACACGCGAGCCATCGAGGACATCACCGAGTGGAGCAGCCTGCTCGAGGGCACCAACGAGACCGCGGGTGGCAATGTGGGCGCGATGGTGGGCGCGCGCGGCTGCGTGACCCTCGACGACCCGGCGACCCGGACCTACACGGTGAGCGTCGCCTGGCAAGGGATGACGGCGACCAAGGCTCCGGATGCAGCGCTGAACTGCGGCAAAGACCTTTATGGCGATGAAAAGCTGCGGCGGGTCGTCAGCATCCCACTGCGCCTTGCCAACCTCAATTGACGAGCTGGCCATGACACTAAGTAGTCCAACCGCCATGTTCCAGGGACCCACCCGCAGCGGGTCGGCAGCGGGCTTTTCGCTGATCGAACTCATGGTCGCGGTGACGCTGGGGTTGCTGCTCATCCTCGCGCTGGCCAGCCTCCTGGCGCAGCAGAACAAGGCGCGCTCGGAGTTGGACAAGTCCGCCGCGCAGGTCGAGAACGGACGGTACGCGCTCAGTATCCTGCAGTCAGATATCCAACTCGCCGGCTTCTATGGTCAGTTCGCCGCCCCCATGACTGCGCCCGGCTCGCTGCCTGATCCGTGCGAGAAGACCAACATGGCGGATGTCAACGCGTCGCTCGCGTTGCCGCTGCAGGGTTACGACAACGCCGGTGTGGTGCCGTCGCCGTTGTCCGGGTGCCTGGCGGATGCGAACCACGTCGCGGGTACGGATATCCTCGTCGTGCGGCGCCTCGGGACCAACGTGGCTGCCTCGTTCGATGCCAAGCGTGTCTATGTCCAGACGACGCCGGACAACCGCGTGACGGATCGTGGTGAGAATTCCGGCAGCAGCTTTACCCTGCTGAAGAAAGACGCCACCACCCTGGCCGACAGCCGTGCCTACGTCGAGCGGATCTACTTCGTCAGCCCATGCAACGTCTTCGCGTCCGGGCAGAGCACCTGCACCGCAGCCGCGGATGGCGGCACGCCGATTCCGACGCTGAAGCGCCTGGAGTTGACTGTCGTGAGTGGCGCCACCGCGTTCGTGCTCACGCCGCTGGTCGAGGGCGTAGAGAACATGCAACTCGATTATGGCGTAGACACCGAGGGTGTCGGCGCACCGGCGCACCCGTTCATCGAGGCACCCACCGTGGCGCAATGGCCCAACGTCGTTGCGGTGAACATATCGCTACTGGTGCGAAATCCGGCGCAAACCATCGGCCACGATGATGCCAAGACCTACACCCTCGGGCTGGACGGGTCGGTCGGGCCCTTCAACGATCGCTATAAGCGCCACGTCTACTCGTCCGGTGTGCGCGTCATCAACGTGAGCGGACGCAAGGAATGAACATGTCAATTCGGTCCGGCCAGGGTCGACCCAGGGCACACCAACACGGCATGACCCTCGTGGTCAGCCTGATCATGCTGGTCGTGATTACCCTGTTTGTGCTGTCTGCGATCCGGTTGAGTACGGCCAATCTGCGCACCGTCGGCAACATGCAGGCGCGCAACGAGGCCGCGGCCGCCTCCCAGAGGGCGATCGAGGACTTGCTGTCCAGTACCGCGCCGTTCACCGCGCCGGGTTCGGTGACGACCCCGGTGACCGTAAACGTCAACAAGACCGACTACAGCGTGGCAGTGGCCACTCCGGTCTGCGTCAAGACCGAGCCGGTTACGGGCAACAGCTATGACAACACCGGGCTGGCGCTGCAGGACACCTATTGGGACGTGCAGACCGCGGCGACGAACGCCAAGTCTGGAGCCAGCGTCACGACACACCAGGGCGTCAAGGTGCGACTGAGTGCCTCGGCCACCTGTCCATGAATCTTTATTGTGCGAGCGGCCTGCCTTTCCCGGCCGCATTGGGAGCATCGAGATGACCAAGTCAATCGTTGTACGTGCCTGTCTCCTGCTGCTGGCCTGCGGACTGGCCGGGCCAGGCGCCGCAGAGGACACCGACATCTTCGCGCCACGGGCGGATTTCACGCCCGGCGTGCCGACGATCATCTTCATGCTCGACAATACCTCCAACTGGTCGCGGGCCTCCGTGTGGCCATCGGGTACACAGGGTCAAGCCGAGGTGAAAGCGATCAAGGGCGTGGTGCAGGGGCTCACCAAGCCCGTCAACATCGGCATCATGGAATTCACCACCAAGACCAACACCAGCAACAACAGCGGGCCGCACGGCGGGTACGTTCGCTTCGCGGTGCGACCGATGGGCACCAGCACTTCACCAACCGCGGCCAACACGGCGTTGCAGGCCCTGCTCACCCAGATGGACAGCAACGTCAATTCCACGGTCGAGAAAGTGGCGAACACGCAGGGCATCTTTGCCAACTCGCTGTACGAATCCTGGAAGTACATCACCGGGGGCAACAGCTGGGCCGGCATGGACCTGTCCGCCGACTACGACAACACGAATACGGGCAACGGCGCCAACCAGGTCTACCCGACGTACCGAGTCGCCTCCACCCTCGGGGACTGGGCATACCGGAACAACGGCGGCGCCAAGAAAAACCTTGCGGCCGGTGCCCAATACAATCCGCCGCCACTCAGCGGATGCGGCAACACCTACATCGTGATCATTGGCAACAACCGCAACGGCACCAGCGCCGTGCCAGCTCCTACGGCGGGTGAACCGCCCGTCACGACGTTGCAGGGGTACAACTACAACGTCATACCGAACGTGGTGAACAGCGCCTACGCCGGCACGTACCAGGCGGCCTGGGCGCGCTTCCTGCGCAACCGGCCGGATCTCGGCGCCGCGGGCAGCAATGCCGCGGTGAACGGCGCCGTGATCACGTACACGATCGATGCGTATGACTCGAGCCCGAACGACGTCTTCAGCGCCATGATGCAGGACATCGCCAAGCAGGGTGGCGGCGAATCGTACAAGGCCGGCACGGAAGGCGAGTTCGCGGCCGCCTTGAACACCATCGTGACCAAGATCCTGGCAGTGAACTCGGTATTCGCTTCGGTCGCGCTCCCCGTCAGCGTCAACCAGCGCGGGTCGTACCTTAACCAGGTCTATCTCGGCGTATTCAGGCCAGATGCCGAACGCGCGCCGAACTGGGTCGGTAACCTCAAGCAGTACCAACTCAAGGTCAATGGGTCCACGTTGTACCTGGCGGATGCCAGCAGTCCGGTGCAGCCGGCAGCAGCCGGCAACTTCATCAGCCCGACGGCGTTGAGTTTCTGGACGACCGCGTCTAGCTTCTGGTCGTTGGGCTACTACCCGAACTCCCAGGGACAGGGCGGAACGTCCGATGCGCCTGACGGCGACACCGTCGAAAAAGGCGGTGTTGCCCAGAAATTGCGCACGACTTATGCGACCTCGCAGGCGGCGCGCAGCGTGTTTACGTGCAACGGCACGTGCGCCAGTGGGTCCGCTCTCTCCGGATTCCCGTTCAGCACCTCCGGGAATACCGCGCTCAACGCGGACAGTACGATCTCGAGCGACGCCACCGAACGGACCAACATCATCAACTGGGTCCGCGGCGCCAACAACCGGCTTGACGACAACCCGAGCAACACCGCGACGGATATCCGTGGCTTCATCCATGGCGACGTCGTTCATTCACGCCCGGTCGTGATCAACTACAACCGCAACGCCGACGATGTCTACGTTTTTTACGGCGCCAATGACGGCCTGTTCCGTGCCGTCAAGGGTGGCCAGGCGAGCGGCGGCGGCGTGGAACAGTGGGCGTTCGTGCCGACGGAAGGCTACAGCAAGCTGAAGCGGCTGCGCGACCACACGCCAATCATCACGACCGCCAACACCAAGCCGTACTTCATCGATGGCTCGCCCACGGTCTACACGGCTACGACCTCGAACGACGGCACGATCGACTACACCGCGGGCGACAAGGCGTACCTGTACCTCACGGCGCGCCGTGGCGGACGGTTCATCTATGCCCTGAACATCAGCAATCCGATAGCTCCGACGCTGCTCTGGAAGCACACCAACGCGGATACCGGATTCGCGGAACTGGGGCAGTCGTGGTCGGAACTCAAAGTGGGCCGGATTCGTGGCCAGACGGATCCTGTGGTGATCTTCGGCCTGGGTTACGACACGGCCGCGAATGACACGGCCGTCGTGCCGGCGCAGGCGACGATGGGCCGGGGCGTTATGATCCTCAATGCGGTCACCGGCGCGAAAATCTGGTCGACCGAGGACGCCTCGGGGGCCAACCGCAACGGCGTCAATCAGTACGCAATCCCGGCCGGCGTCTCGCAGGTGGACACCAACTTTGACGGGTATGTCGACCGCATCATCGCCGCGGACACCGGCGGCAATATCTGGCGGATCAACGTCGACTACACGGACCCGACGACCAATCCGAACAACAGCACGAGCAACTGGACCATCGACAAGCTCGCGTCGCTTGGGGCAACGTCGGGTGCGAACGCCCGCAAGTTCCTCGGCACGCCCGACGTCGTTGTCGCCAGTACCAGCGGCATACCCGTGCCCTATGACGCCATCCTGATCGGCTCGGGCGATCGTGAGCAACCGTTTGACACGACGATCACGAACCGCTTCTACATGCTCAAGGACGAGCACCTGCTGACGTATCGCTATACGACTCCGCTGACTGAAAACGATCTGTTCGACACCACCGACAACCTTATCCAGCAGGGTGACGACGACGAGAAAGTCGAAGCGGCGGTCGACATGAACGCTGCCGATGGCTGGTTCATCACCCTGGGAAGCGGCGAGAAGGTGGATGGTCCTGCGACCACGTTGTCTGGGGCGACCTTCTTCGGCACGAACACGCCTTCCGATGGCAACGGCAACAGTTGCGTGGCCAACCTCGGCACGGCCAAGACGTATGCCATCAGCTACCTGACAGGCGGCGCCGTAATCCACCTCGATGGCAACGTCGGCAACCCGCTGAGTCTAATCGATCGCTCGCTGGTCATCGCCGGTGGCGGCTTCCCACCACCGCCTGTAGCGCTGCAGGTGGATGTCGATGGCAAGTCCTACCAGGGCGTTGCTTTCGGACCGCAGATCTTTCAACCCGCCGGCGCGGGCTTTGGACGCCGCTTTCGCGAGTGGTGGTATCAGGACACCGACAACTGACAGGCCTGATTCCAGGCTGATGCGGTAGAAGACCCTCGGCGACATTGGGAGATGCCGGTGACAAACGTCACCGGCATCCACCCTGGCTCCGGCCCTCATACCAATCGGTTTCGCGAACTCCGTCGCAGGGAATTTTGCAGCGGCCCTGCGATACTCTGGCAATTATTCAGGAGGCCCTTCAAATGAAACCCATTGCAACGCTGCTCGCGTGCCTTCTGCTCGCGGGCACGGCTAGCGCTGGCGACGTTTACGTCACCACGGACGCCCAGGGGCACACGATCTACACGGATACGCCGCAGACCATCCCGGCGCAGAAGCTCGACATCCACAGCCAGAGCACGGATCCGGCCACGGCTGCGAAGAAACGTTCATCAGAGATAACGCGCGACGACAAGCAGGCAAAAGCGAACTCGAAAAATCCGGCCCAGCAGGCCGCCCCGACCACGGCCGAGGACCGCGCCAAGCGCTGTACGGATGCACGGCAGCAATACCAGATGCTCATGACTTCCGCGCAGGTCTACACGGCTGGACCCGATGGCGAGCGAACCTACCTCACGAGCGAAGAGATCGACGCGGCCCGCATGAATGCCAGGCAGGTCATGGACCAGTTCTGCACGGACCAGTGACGTGGGCCTCGCCGTCGGCTGCATCGATGTCATCGACCTGCGATGAGCGCTGACCCGCCGGCGCCTGCTTCCGCCGGGGACGAGCGCAGTGCCTACCTGCCCGATTTCTGCGCGCCGCACGCCGTACTCGCGGTGGTGCTTGTCGCAACGCTCATTGCGCTCGTCCTCGCCCTGGCGCGCCAGAGCGTAAGTGGCGAACTCTGGACGGAACTGGCCCGCACCTCGGGGTACCTGCTCTGGACGACGCTGCTTTGCGCGGCCCTGTTGTGCCGCGCGCGGCCGTGGCTCGCGCGTCAGACGCTCAAAAACTCGACACTCGCCGCCCTCGGCCTGATCGTCGGCGCGGTGGCGATTCTCTCTGAGTGCGTTTTTTGGCTAGGCCGCTTGTGGGATGCTCAGCTCGGCGCACCGTCCGGGCTGTTCCCGACAGAGCACGCTGCGTTCCTGCTGCCAAACCTTTTCATCGGCACGATCGTAGGCGGCCTCGCGCTCCGCTACTTTTACGTCGCGAACGAGTGGAAGCGCAGCGTCGAACTCGAGGCCCGGACAAGGGTCCGCGTACTGCAGGCGCGAATCCGCCCGCATTTCCTATTCAATAGCATGAACACCATCGCGGCGCTGACGCGCACCGATCCAGCACGCGCCGAGGAAGCGATCGAGGACCTTGCTGACCTGTTCCGCGTCGCGCTCGCCGAGTCGCGCCCGCAGATCAGCCTGCGCGAGGAACTCGAGGTCGCGCGCACGTACCAACGGATCGAGCAGTTGCGGCTCGGTACCCGCCTCGACGTGCATTGGAATGTCGATGCCCTGCCGCAGGACGCGATCGTGCCGGGACTGCTGCTGCAACCGCTGCTTGAGAACGCCATTGGCCATGGCATCGAGCCACTGCCCGAGGGCGGCACCGTGACCATCGTCGGGCGCGCCGACGACGGGATGATTTCACTCGAAGTCGAGAACCCGGTATCCATGCGCGCGGGGTCGACGCGACCGGGGCATCGCATGGCATTGGATAACATCCGCCAGCGTCTAGAGCTCTTGTTCCCCGGCCAAGCGTCGGTGACAGTGCACGACCATGGCGCCGCATACCGTGTGACCTTGCGCTTTCCGTTGGTGCTGGGCCCGGCAGCGACCAGCGACGACGAGTGACAGGCCGGCGCGACCGCGGCTCGGCCACCTGCGAGGAGATGCCAGACATGCGAGAAAACATCTCTGCCCTACATCAATGCGTCCGAGAATCTGTCAAGTCACGATCCTGCACATTCGTGACTGAAATCAGGGGATCGCATCCACAGCCTGCGGTACTTCAATAAGCCAGTTCCGTATGGCTGGGACGCCGCAGAGACTTTCACCATGTCGCATCGAGAGCAAGGCGTGACGCTGATTGAGCTTGTTGTCGCGGTGGTGATCGTTGGGATCCTGGCGAGCATCGCAGTTCCTTCCTATCGCAACTATGTGCTGCGCGCCAACCGGACCGAGGGCCGGGCCGCCCTGCTCGCCCTGGCCACGGCCCAGGAGAAGTTCTACTTGCAGTGCAACACCTACACCACGGCCTTGGACCCGGACGCTGCGACGGACTGCGGTACGGGCAACCTGCGGTTTCCAAGCACCAGCGAGCGTGGGTACTACACCATCACCGTGACGGCAGCCGACGCGACCGGATGGTCCGCCGAAGCGGAGCCCGCGGGCAATTCGCCGCAGGGCAAAGACGAAAAATGCCAGTGGTTTGAGCTGACCAGCACGGGCACGAAGAGCGCCAAGAACTCCGCCGACGCCCTGAACAATAGCGAGTGCTGGGGTAAGTAACTGGATGCAACGGACCGGCGGCGAAGTGCCGTCGGTCCGTTATCCGTCTGTCCGGGTCCGCAGTTCCCGCGGCAGCGCGAACACCACGTGCTCCGCGCGCCCCTCGATCTCGGCCGCGCCCTGTCCGCCCCACTCCCTGAGACGCGCCACGACACGCTGCACGAGCAGCTCGGGCGCTGACGCGCCTGCCGTGACACCCACGGCCTGCTTGCCCTCGAACCATTCGGCACGCAGGTCCTCGGGACCGTCGACCAGGTAGCCGGGCATTCCCGCCTTCTCGGCGATCTCGCGCAGCCGGTTCGAGTTCGAGCTGGTGGCGGAGCCGACCACCACCATCACGTCGCAGTCCGCAACCAGCTTCTTCACCGCGTCCTGCCGGTTCTGCGTGGCGTAGCAGATGTCTTCCTTGCCCGGCGTGGCGAGCGTCGGGAACCTGCGCTGCAGCGCCTTGAGCACGTCGGCCGTGTCGTCCACCGACAGCGTGGTCTGCGTGACCACGCCCACGCGCGACGGATCGCGGACCTCGAGGTGCCCGACGTCCGCAACGTCCTCGACCAGGCAGATACGGCCGCCCTGGGTTGGATCGAACTGGCCCATCGTGCCTTCGACCTCGGGGTGGCCTTCGTGACCGATCAGGATCACGTCGCGTCCTTCGCGCCCGTAGCGCGAGACTTCCATGTGCACCTTGGTGACCAGCGGACAGGTGGCGTCGAACACCCGCAGGCCACGGCGCTTCGCCTCGGCCTGCACCGCCTTGGAGACGCCGTGCGCACTGAAGATCACCGTCGCGCCGTCCGGCACCTCGTCCAGTTCCTCGACGAAAACCGCCCCCAGGCGGCGCAGCCGGTCCACCACGAAGCGGTTGTGCACGACCTCGTGCCGCACGTGGATGGGCGCCCCGAACAGCTCCAGCGCGCGCTCGACGATGTCGATCGCGCGGTCGACGCCGGCGCAGAAACCGCGGGGATTGGCGAGAAGAATTCTCACCCGCCCTCACCCGGCCTGCGGCCGGCCTCTCCCGCAAGCGGGAGAGGCGAAAGCTGCGCGCTCATGCGTGACGCTCGCGGAAGGCA
>Ga0315287_10005021_pt1 | contig 12977 bp, 12 predicted proteins | sample YL17G11_0_MG_FD_205037 | JGI IMG/M metagenome (GOLD analysis project Ga0315287, IMG submission 205037) | Sediment microbial communities from Yellowstone Lake, YNP, Wyoming, USA - YL17G11_0 | ecosystem: Environmental > Aquatic > Freshwater > Lake > Sediment | place: USA: Wyoming | collected...
CGCCGCGTACCGAGGTGCCGTCGAAATTCGTGGCGACGATCGAGGAACGGCTGCGACCGGCGCCGACGAACAGTGTCAGCCACTGCGCGGGCCGGAACTGCGCGTTGAGGTCGTAGCTGGTGCCGTCCTGGTCGTCGATGAAGGTACCGGCCTGCAGGCTGAAGCCGGGCGCGGCCGTGGCCTGGACGGGCACGAGCGAGGCGACGAACGTCGCGACGAGCGCGGCGGGCGAGCAGATCTGGCGCATGGCGGAACCTCCCATGGGTGGCCACAACGCCGCGCGTCCGAAAGCGTTGACGCGCGACGCGCCTCCGACGAGGCGCACCGCAGGTTAGGTCAAATCGCGCCGTCGGGACTGCGAGCGGGGTCGCGTTTTGCGCCGTGTGCCCTGGCCCGGCTGGCGCGGCGCGGTGGGGCGCGGCTCCACAGCGCTCTGGCGGGCGCGGCCGCGGCGCGAGGGCGCGGGGCGCAAGGGCCCCGGATCGTTGAGGTTCTCCAGGAAGTGACGCCGCTGTTCGCCCGTGAGTGCCGGCCAGTCGAGCTTGCCAGTCAACGCCTGATGCAGGTCTGAATCGCGCAGCTCGAGTGCTGCAGCTGGCGCGCGGGGGCGACCCGCAGCCAGGCGCGCGGTATGGCCGTCGCGCAGCAGGTCGAGCACCGCGGTGCCCACGAGGTCATCGCGCGGCAACAGGCTGTGAGTGACCGGCGCGACGTACAGGGACGCCCCGGGCAGCTGCGCCGACTCCAGCGGCACCGTGCCGTCGCCGTCGCGACGATAGGTGTAGCTGAACTCGCGTCGCGCCGCTCGCGCGGCGGTGACGGTCGGCGCACCGATGCCGGCGATCGAAGCGAAACGCTCATCGCCCGGCAACAGCAGCCGACCGGGGTTCGCTGCCGCGGCGAGGCGCGCCGGATCCGGACCCGGGCCCTGCGCCGGCCAGGTCGCGTGTTCGTGAAAATCGACCCCTGCCGCGGCCGCGCCCCAGGGCAGCAGATCGTAGAGGCTGGTGAACGTCGTGAACACTGTGCGCGTCAGCTCATCGGCATCGTGGCGCCGGTCGAGCATCGCGAGGCGCCGCACCACCGCGTAGCTGCCGCGCATCGCCTGCACCGCGGCGTAGGACCCGAGGTTCGGCGTGCCGAGCATCACGACGCGCGAGATCGCCGGCAGCTTGGCGCGGCGCATCGCGGCGCGCGCGACCAGGCCGCCGAGGCTGTGCGCGACGATGGCGGCCGGCCGCGCGTCGGCGCGCAGCCGCGTCGCGAAGGCCGCGCCGAGCCGCGCGATGCCCTGCCGCCAGTCGTAGGCGAAGTACTCGGGCTCGAACCCGGCGGCGGCGAGCCGCAGTCGCAGCTTGAGGTAGCTCTGGTCGATCACGCCGAGTGCGCGGACGCGATCGCGCGGCCGCAGTCGCATCTCGGGCGCGCGTCCGTCGATGAGGTCGGGTGGGTCGAGCCAGAGCGCATCGGGCGGATCCGCGCCGCGCCGTGCAAAGCCGAGTTGCGTACCCATGATGCCCGGCAGGATCCAGACCCGCGGTCGCTGCCGCGGGTGGCGGCGGCGCGAGGCCTGCGCCGCGACGGCCAGCGCGTGCAGTTCGCGGCAGGACTCGGCGCCGAACACTTCGTCCAGCATCTCGCGCTGCCGTCCGCTCGCGAGCAGCGCCTCGAGACTCTGCGGGCCGAGCGCGGCGAAGCGATCGTAGGCGGAGACTGCAGCCGTTGCCGCGACGCGCGCAGTCGGTCGCGGGCGCGGCATCGGCTCAGCCGCGAGCGCGCGGCTGCAGCGCATGCCCGGCGATCACCTGGGCCACCGCCTCGATTGCCGCGAGTCGCGGATGGGTCTTGCGCCACACGGCACCGATCTGCCGCGTCGGCGCCGGCTTCGCGAACGGCCGCACCACCAGCCCGCGCGCGGTTGCATAGGGCCCGTGGGTCGCGAGCTCCGGCAGCAGCGTGACGCCGGCGCCGGAGGCGACCATCTGTCGCAGCGTCTCGAGACTCGTGGCGCGGAAATCCTGCTTCTCGTGCACGTCGAGCCGGCTGCAGACCTCGAGCGCCTGGTCGCGCAGGCAGTGACCATCCTCGAGCAGCAGCAGGGTCACGCCCTTGAGGTCGTCCGGGCGCACCGCGGACTTCTGCGCGAGCGGGTGGTTCGCGGGCATCGCGACGACGAACGGCTCGTCGTAGAGCGGCCGCGAGTTCAGCCCCTCGAGGTCGACCGGCAGCGCGAGGATGCCGATGTCGATTTCGCCGGCGCGCAGCTTCTCGAGCATCGGCCCGGTCTGGTATTCGTACAGCAGCAGCTCGACCCGCGGCAGCGCCTTGCGGATCCGCGGCGCGACGCCGGGCAGCAGGTAGGGGCCGATGGTCGGCAGCATTGCCAGGCGCAGCTTGCCGGCGAGCGGATCCTTGTGCGAGCGCGCGAGCTCGACCACCTCGTCGCTCGACTCGATGATCCGCCGCGCGCGCGCGACGATCTCCTCGCCGGCTGGCGTCAGCATCGCGTGCTTCGGCTGGCGCTCGACCAGCGTCACGCCGAGATAGTCCTCCAGCTTCTTCAGCTGCGCGGACAGCGTCGGCTGGCTGACGAAGCAGCGCTCGGCCGCCTTGCCGAAATGGCGCGTGTCGGCGAGCGCGACCAGGTAGCGCAGATCCTTGAGCTTGATGTCGGCCATTGCGCGGGACCCTGCAACCGATATATGCCGTCTATCAAAAGCATGACATCAATCGACATTCGAGTCGAGTGCGGCAGGCTCGGGGGCCTGCTAGGATCGGTCGCCATGAGCCCCAGCGACACCGTCGAGCCGCCCCGCAAGGCCGGGCAACCCTACGAGAGCACGTCGTACGTGGTCGTCTGTCGGGACGGCCCGAACGGGGCGGTCGCCCGCGCCGCCAACACTCAGGCGCATCTCTCCTACATCGAGACCGTGCTCGGCGACCTGAACGTCGCCGGCCCGCTGTTCGACGAGGCCGGCCAGGGCACCGTCGGCAGTCTCTACCTGCTGCACACGCGCAGCCTCGCGCGCGCCAGGGAGATCATCGAGAACGACCCGTTCTACAAGGCCGGCGCCTTCGCTTCGGTCGAGTATTTCCCGCACCTGCCGGCCGCCGGCAAGTACATCGGCGGGACGATCTGGTAGGCGCGCCCGGCACGCGATGCCCCCTGTCGCCGCGAGGCCCGCGATTCACCTCTCCGCGGGAGTGGCCGTGTCGCGCCGCGACGCCGAGGACCGCTGGCTGTTCCTGCTGCTGCGCGTATTCCGCAGCTGGGATTTCCCCAAGGGCATGGTCGAGCGCGGCGAAGACCCGTTCGCCGCCGCTGCGCGCGAAGTGCGCGAGGAAAGCACGATCGTCGACCTCGAGTTTCCCTGCGAGCGCGACTACATCGAGACCGGGCCCTACGGCCGCGGCAAGGTCGCGCGCTACTACCTCGGCGTCACGCGGACCGCGCGCGTGACGCTGCCGGTGGTGCCCGAACTCGGCAAGCCTGAACACCACGAGTGGCGCTGGGTCGACTACGAACAGGCGCTGGGCCTGGTGTCGCCGCGCGTGCTGCCGGTGGTCGAGTGGGCCCATGACCGGCTGCGTGCGGCCGGTGACGCACCCCGCAGCGGCCCGCCGGTAGCCGGAGGGGGATGAGCCCGGCGCATCGACGACGACTTCCTCGACCCGCTGGCCTTCCGCCCCGACTCGCTGCTCGGCGTGCCGGTGCTGCTGACCGCCTACCGCACCGGTCGCGTGGCGATCGCCAATGCCGTCGGCACGGGTATCGCGGACGACAAGCCGACCTATCCCCAAGTGCCGACCTGGATCCTGCGCCGGCCGGACGACCTCGAGTACGCGCTCGCGCATCTGCCCGAGCTCGTCGTCGAGGAAGTGCACGGCGCCGGCGGCGGCGGCGCCGAGGCGATGACGGCGCTCGTGTCCGTGTCGGCGACGCCGGACCGCACGCCGCGTGAACAGCCGAAGTCGCGCCAGATGCAGCAGCGACAGGCCCAGCAGTAGAATTGGCCATGACCTACTGCGTCGCGACCCTGCTGGATACCGGCCTGGTGTTCCTGTCCGATTCCCGTACCAATGCGGGCGTCGACCAGATCAACACCTTCCGCAAGATGCACGTCTTCGAGAAGCCGGGCGACCGGGTGCTGGTGCTGATGACCTCCGGCAACCTTGCGGTCGCGCAGTCCACGCTGCATATCCTCCACGATCAGATCGCGCATTCCGACGCGCGCACCAGCCTGCACAACGTTCGCAGCCTGTTCGACGCCGCGAGCCTGGTGGGCGAGGCGCTGCGCGAGGTGCACGCCCGCGACTCCCAGGCCCTGCGCGATCACGGCATCGACTTCAACGCCGCGTTCATCCTCGGCGGGCAGATCGCCGGCGAGTCGCCGCGCCTGTTCAGCATCTATGCCGCGGGCAACTTCATCGAGGCGACGCTCGACACGCCGTATTTCCAGATCGGCGAGTCGAAGTACGGCAAGCCGATCCTGGACCGCGTGATCACCCGCAGCTCGAGCCTCGCCGAGGCCGCCAAGTGCGCGCTGATCTCGATGGATTCGACGATCCGCTCGAACCTTTCCGTCGGCCCGCCACTCGACCTCGTCTGCCTCAAGCGCGACGCGCTGCGGGTGTTGCTGCACCGGAACGTCACCGCCGAAGACGCCTACTTCCGCATGATCCGTTCGGGCTGGAGCGACAGCCTGCGGCACGCCTTCCACGCGCTGCCGAACCCCGACCTGGCCTCCTGACGCCGCCCGGGATGCCGCGGTCCCGCGCCGCGGCCCGTCTTGCGGCTGGCGGGCGCGTGACGGCGCGGCAGCGGTTCAAACCGTCAGGGGATGACCCTTCGGCAACTGGTTCGCATACCAGGTCGCCAACCGGTGCCTGACGGTCTTTTCACCGACCTGCGCCTCCGGCATCGGCGCGATGAGCCGGTCATGGACCAGCAGCCGATAGACGTAGAGGGCCTTGTCGCTCGCCGAATCCGTCGGCTCGAACTCCGCGGCCTTGCGCTCTTCGGCATAGCGCACGCCGGCGAGCAGCGCCGCCTTGAACAGCTCCGCTTCGTGTTTCAGTTTCTTCATCGGTCACGCTCCGGTTTTTCTGCGCTCGCGCGCGAGCAGTGTGCGCTTGCGTTCGATGCCCCAGCGATACCCGGCGAGGCCGCCATCCGTGCGCACGATCCGGTGGCAGGGGATCGCGACGGCCAGTGCATTGGCTGCACACGCGCCGGCGACCGCACGCAGCGCAGTCGGCGCGCCGATGCGACGCGCAATCTCGCCGTAGCTGGCGGTGTCGCCGGGCTTCACCTCGCGCAGGGCCTGCCAGACGCGTTGCTGGAATGCGGTGCCGCGGACGTCGAGTGGCAGGTCGAGCCCGAGGCGGGGCGCCTCGACGAAGCCGATCACGGTGGCGACGGTCGTTTCGAACGTGGCGTCGCCGGGCTGCAATCGCGCCTTGGGAAAGCGGTCCTGCAGGTCCCGCAAGAGCGGCTCGGGGGCATCGCCCAGCAGGATTGCGCACAGGCCCCGTTCGCTCTGCGCCACGAGGATCGAGCCGAGCGAGCACTCGCCGACGGCAAACCGGATGGGCACGTCGGCACCCCCGGCACGCCAGGTCGTCGGCGTCATGCCGAGCACGGTGCCAGCGCTCTCGTAGGCGCGGGCGCCGGAGTTGAAGCCGGCTTCGAAGATCGCATCCGTGACCGGTCGTGCGCCGTCGGCGCGGCCCAGCGCCTCGCGCAGCCGCCGGTTGCGTTGCGCGGCGGCATAGTCGCGCGGCGTGATGCCGGTGACTGCCTTGAAGACCCGGTGAAAATGCCACGGGCTCAGCCCGGCGTCGCGGGCCAGGGTCTCCAGGCTCGGGATCGACTCGGCGCGGTCCATCTGCCGGCACGCGGCAGTCACGGTGGCTGCGTGCCGCTGCGATACCGAGGGCTGGTTGGGGCGACACCTCAGGCAGGGCCTGAATCCGGCGCGTTCGGCATCGGCGGCCGTGGCGTGGAACAGCACGTTCTCGGGGCGTGCGCGCCGCGCGGCGCAGGACGGACGGCAGTAGACGCCCGTGGTGCGCACGGAATAGAGGAACTGGCCATCGGCGCGCGGATCCCGCGCGAGAACAGCCTGCCATCGCGAGTCGCGTTCGGTCGTCGTCGCTCGCGCCGTGGTGCTGGAACTCATGGTCGTGCCTGAGCGTTTGCCTGGACTACCTGCAATCCTCGCGAGTGGCGCGGCCGCGCGCTATCCGGATCTTGCGGCCGAATTGCGCTCCCCGGCGGGAGCCCGCGCCCCGCGCAGGCCCGCGACGTCAACCGCGGGCCGTGGGCTGCGGCCCGACCCCGAGCAGGCGGTCGACGAGCCGCGTCGTGTACTGGGTCGACTTGGTCTTCCGCGCCACCAGCGAGTAGACCGCGGGCACGACGATCAGTGTCAGCAGCACCGACAGCAGCGTGCCGTAGAACACCACGACCCCGATCGGGCGCCGCTGTTCGGCGCCTGCGCCGGTCGCGAACAGGAAGGGGACGGCGCCGAAGGCCGTGCAGAGGCTGGTCATCAGCACGGGGCGCAGGCGAGTGGCGGCGGCCTTGACGATGGCTTCGTCGAACTCCATGCCCCGATCGCGCAACTGGTTCGCGAACTCGACGATCAGCACGCCATTCTTGGCGGCGATGCCGATCAGCATGATCACGGCGATCTGGCTGAAGATGTTGATGCTCAGACCCGAGACCTTCAGCCCGAACACCGCGCCGAGCAGGGCGAGCGGCACGGTGACCATGATGATCGCCGGGTGGACGAAGCTCTCGAACTGCGCCGCGAGCACCAGGAACACGATCACCACCGCGAACAGGAAGGTGAGGTAGAGCTGCCCGCCGCTGCGCACGTAGTCGCCCGACTCACCGTCCCACATGAGGATCGCCCCCGACGGCAGCTCCTTCTTGACGGTGCTCTCGAACCACTTCACCGCCTCGCCCATCGTATAGCCCGGCGCCAGCGCGGCCTTGATCTCGACCGCGCGCAGGCGGTTGAAGCGGCTGAGCTGGGTCGCGCCCGCCATTTCCTTCAGCTCGACGATGCTCTCGAGCGGAATCAGTTCGCCGGTACGGTCGGAGCGCACCTGCAGGTTGGTGAGGTCGGTGACCGTCGCGCGTTCGTCCTCCTTGCCCTGCAGGATCACGTTGTACTCGCGGCCGCGGTCGATGAACGTCGTCACGATGCGCGAGCCGAGCACGGTCTCGAGCGTACGACCCACCGTCTGCAGCGAGATGCCGAGGTCGGCGGCGCGGTCGCGGTTGATCGACACACGGATCTGCGGCTTGCGCGGCTTGTAGCCGTTGTCGACGTTGATCAGGCCGGGGTTCTGCTCGGCGAGCTGCGTCAGCTTCGCCGACCACTGCGCCAGCTTCTCGTAGTCCGGCCCGCCGATGTTCGCCTCGATCGGCGACCCCCAGCCGCTGCGCAGGCCGCCCGGCGTCATCGCGGTCGCACGCACGCCCGGGAGCTTGCGCAGGTCCGCCGTGATCGCGCGGGCGACGTCCTGGGTCGAGCGCTTGCGGTCGCGCCAGTCGACCATCGTGATGATCAGGCGGGCGTTGTTGACCGAACCCGAGCTGCTGTCGAGGCCGCCGGGCAGGCGCAGCGTGACGCGCTTGATGTCGCCCTTCTCGGCCTCGCGAGCCGCGATCTCCTCCAGCTTGCGGCCGTACACTTCCGTGTACTCGAAGCTCGCGCCCTCGGGCGCCTCCATCGTGACGAACAGCCGGCCGATGTCGGTGGTCGGCGTGAACTCCGCCGGCAGCGCGCGGAACGTCACCACGCCGGCGAGGCTCAGCACGACCACCCCACCGAGGATCAGCCATGGGCGACGGTTCACCTGTCGCAGCTTCGTCTCGTAGGCCGACGACAGCCGCGTGAAGAACCGCTCGATCGCAGCCGCGAACCGGCTCGGCTTCGCGTCCCCGGCGGCCGGCAGCTTCGAGGCCATCATGGGGGTCAGCGTCAGCGCGATCAGCGAGGAGAACAGCACGGCGGCGGCGAGCGTCAGGCCGAACTCGCGGAACAGCCGGCCGATGTCGCCCGGCAGGAACGAGATCGGCACGAATACGGCCACCAGCGTCAGCGTCGTCGCGATCACCGCGAAGCCGATCTCGCGGCTGCCGTTGACGGCGGCCACGATCGGGCCTTCGCCGAGCTCGGCGCGGCGGTGGATGTTCTCCAGCACCACGATCGCATCGTCGACCACCAGGCCGATCGCGAGCACCAGGCCGAGCAGGGTCAGCACGTTGATCGAGTAGCCCATCAGGTACATCGCCATGAACGCGGCGATCACCGAGACCGGAATCGTCACGGCCGGGATCAGCGTCGTGCGCAGGTTGCCGAGGAAGGCGAAGATCACCAGCAGCACCGAGAGGAAGGCGAACACGATGGCGAGCAGCACTTCGCGCAGCGCCGCCTCGATGGAGACGCCGTTGTCGACATTGATCATCAGCGAGGAGCCTGGCGGCAGCTCGGACTGCAGCTTCGCCACCTCGGCGCGCACGCCCTTCACGATCTCGAGCACGTTCGCCTTGGACTGGGCCTCGATGCCGATGCCCACGCCCGGGCGGCCGTTGGTGCGCATCATCGAGCGCGTGTTCTCGGCCGCGACGTTCACGTTGGCGACCTCGCCGAGACGCACCAGGTGGCCATCGGCGCCGCGGCCGATGGCGAGGTTGCGGAAATCCTCCTCGGTGTCGAGGCCGACCTCCGTCCGCAGCGAGAACTCGCGTGTCTTGGACTCGAGGCGGCCCGCAGGCAGTTGCACGTTCTCGCGCCGCAGCGCGGCCTCGATGTCGCCGACCGTCAGCGCCCGCGCCGCGAGCGCCTGCCGGTCGATCCAGATCCGCATGGCCGCACGGCGTCCGCCCGACAGCGCCGCGCGAGCGACGCCGGGGACCGTCGACAGCCGGTCGACGATGTAGCGCTCGGCGTAGTCCGTGACCTCCAGCTCCGTCATCTTGTCGGAGTTGAAGCTGAGGAACATCACCGCCTCGGCGCTGGCGTCGGTCTTCGCGACCTGGGGTGGCTCGGCTTCGGGCGGCAGCTGCGCCAGCACGCGCGAAATGCGGTCGCGCACATCGTTGGCCGCGGCGTCGATGTCGCGCTCGACGTCGAACTCGATGCGGATGCTGGAGCGCTCGTCCTCGCTGTCGGATTCGAGCTTGAGGATGCCCTCGATGCCGGCGATCCGGTCCTCGATGGCCTGGGTGATCTTGTTCTCGACCACCGCCGCCGACGCACCGCGGTAGATCGTCGTGATCGAGACGACCGGGCGGTTGATGTCGGGATACTCGCGGATCGGCAGGCGCTGCAGCGCGACGAGGCCGAACAGCACGAGCAGCAGGCTCAGCACCGTCGCGAAGACGGGGCGGCGGATGCAGAGCTCGGAAATATTCACGGCCCGGCCTTGCGGGCTCCGCCCGCCGCGCCCATCCCGGCCGGTGCAGCGGCGCCGGACGCCTGGTCGGGCGGCGGCGCGTCATCGCGCTCCGGCGTGGCCTCGGCGACCAGCGCGCCGTCGCGTACGCGCTGCGTACCCTCGATGATGACCCGTTCGCCGTCCTTCAGGCCCGCGAGCACGGCGACGCTGCCGGGCAGGCGGCCACCGGTGCGCACTTCACGCCGCGAGGCACGGCCGTCCGCGACCACGTAGACATAGGCCTTGCCCTGCTCGGGCACGAGTGCCTCTTCCGGCAGCATCAACGTCGGCGCCTCACGGCCCTTGACGTTGACCGACATGAACATGCCCGGCCGCAGCGCGCCATCGGCGTTCGGCAACTCCGCGCGGACCGCGATCGAGCGCGTCACCGTGTCGATGCGCGAGCCGATCGTCGCGACCTTGCCGTCGAACACCCGGTTCGGCAGGCCTTCCACCGTGGCCTGCACCGGCAGGCCGCGCACCAGCTCGTTCAGGAAGCCCTGCGGCACCGTGAACTCGAGCTTGATCACCGAGCTGTCATCGAGCGTCGTGATCACCGCACCCGAATTGACCAGGCCGCCGACGCTGACACGACGGAAACCGGTGCGCCCATCGAAGGGCGCGCGGATGATCGTGTCGCTGACGCGCGCGCGCGCCGCCGCAACCTTCGCCTCGCCGGTTTTCACGGCAGTCTCGAGCTGGTCGAGCTGCGCGCGCGACAGCGCCTGCGTCACCGACAGGTCGCGGCCGCGATTGAACTGGTTGCGGCTCTCGGCGAGGTTCGCCTCCGCTTCGGCGAGTTCGGCCGAGGCCGTCGCGCGATCGAGCTCGACGAGCACTGCGCCGCGACGCACGCGCTGGCCTTCCTCGAAACGGATCGCGGTGATCGTGTTGGTGATCTTCGACGTGATCTCGACCGACTCGTTCGCGAGCGCCGTGCCGACCGCCTCGATCTGCACCCCGAATGCCCGCCGTTCCGGCAAGGCCGTGACGACGGGCACCACCGCGTTGCCGCGGCTCATCGGTCGGTCGCCCGCGCTGCCCCCGCCCACCAGCGTTTCGGGCGAATCGGAGCACCCGGCCGCTGCCAGCGCAGCGATCAGGGCGACGATTGCGATACGGGACAGGGGGGGCGGATGGAGCATCTCGGCAGCCGTTCGACGGGGCCCGATAGGATAGGGCGTCTGGATGACGTTTGTCTGTCAGCGCCACACTGCGGGCGGGCTTGACACTTCTTCATGAGGCCCGGACCCCGCGGCCCCGCGGACACCCCGGATGGCGGCTGTGCCCCGTCTCAGGCAACCCGCCCGCGTCGCCCCCCGGCAAGGAAATCCTCGACGTTTACCGCGATCTCGTCGATGCAGCGCTGGCGCGATTCGCGCGCGGCCCAGGCCACGTGCGGCGTGACGATCAGGTTCGGCAGGTCCGGCGCGAACAGCGGGCTGCCGTCCACCGGCGGCTCCTGCGGCAGCACGTCGATCGCCGCGCCCCCGAGCCTGCGCATGCGCAGCGCGGCGGCGAGCGCCGCGAGGTCGATCAGCCCGCCGCGCGCGGTGTTGATGAGCAGCGCATCGTGCTTCATCAGCGCGAGCTCGCGCACGCCGATCAGGCCGGTGGTGGCCGGCGTCAGCGGGCAGTGCAGGGTCAGCACGTCGACCTGCGGCAGCAGCTCGTGCAGCGCGATGCGTCCCGGCTGCAGCGGCTCACCTGCGCGGTTTGCGACTCGCACCTTCATGCCGAGCGCCGTCTCGCAGGTGCGCGCGACGGCCTGGCCGAGGACGCCCCAGCCGACGACGCCGAGGGTGCGGCCCGACAGCTCGCGGATCGGCCAGTCGAGCACCGTGAACTGCGCGCTGCGTGCCCAGGTGCCGTCGATCGCCGCGCGCGAGTAGTCGGCGATGCGATGCGTCAGCGCGAGCACCATGCCGAGCACGTGCTGCGCCACCGAGGGCGTGCAGTAGTCGCGGATGTTGCAGACCGCGACGCCGTGCTCGCGCGCGGCCTCGAGGTCGACGTTGTTGGTGCCGGTGGCGGCGAGCGCGATCAGCTTCAGCGTCGGCGTCGCCGCCATCAGCGCGCGATCGATCCGCAGCTTGTTCAGCAGCACCACCTCATGACCGGCGATGCGCGCCGCCACGTCGTCCTGCGTCGTTGCAGCGAGCAATTGCAGGCCCGGGATCGCGCGCAGCAGCCCGCTCGAGTCGAGGTCGCCCGTGCTGACGGTTTCGTAGTCGAGGAAGACGGCTCTCATGGCAACTTGAGAATCAAAGTAGAAGAGTAAAAGGGGACAGATCTATTTTCCCAACGGGAAAATAGATCTGTCCCCTTTTACTCTTCTACTCTAGATGTGGTCAGAAGATCACGCGGAAGAGGCTCTCGGCGATGCAGGCGGGCTTCGCCTGCCCCTCGATCTCGACCAGGTATTGCTCCGCCACCTGCAGCACGTTCGCCGCCACGACCTCGACGCCGACCAGCGTGAAGCGGCCGCGCACGCGCGCCCCGACGCGCACCGCGTTCGGGAATCGCAGCTTGTTGAGGCCGTAGTTGATCACGCTGACGACGCCCGGCGCATAGGGCTTGTCCGCCGCGACCAGGTCGCGCAGCAGGACATGCAACGACAGGGTGAGGTAGCCGTGCGCGATCGCCGCCTTGTAGGGCGACTCGCGCGCGGCGCGCTCCGGGTCCACGTGGATCCATTGATGGTCTCCGGTGGCTCCGGCGAACGCATCGACGCGATGCTGCGTGACGAGCAGCCAGTCGCTGACGTGGATCTCCTCGCCGAGGCGCTTCGTCAGCGCCTCGTACGCGGAGGCTGCGGCGCCGGTGGGCGCTACTCCCGGTCCTTCAGCCATTGGGCGATCGTCTCCGGCAGCTGCTTCTGCGACTTGCCGCTAACGTACATCCCGATGTGGCCGACGTCCATCTCGAACGCGGTGTAGTCCTTCGACCCGACGTAGCGTTCCATCGGGATCGAGGCCGACGGCGGCACCAGGTGGTCCTGGCGGCCGTAGATGTTCAGCACCGGCTGCGTGACCCGCTTGAGGTCGACCTTGCGGCCGCCGAGCTCCACCGTGCCCTTCACCAGGCGGTTCTCCTGGAAGAACCACTGGGTGAACTGGCGGAACGCGTCGCCGGCCTGGTCCGGGCTGTCGAAGATCCACTTCTCCATGCGCATGAAGTTCTCGACCTGGCGCGGATCCTTGAGGATGTCCACGAGGCTGACGTACTTCTGCTGCATCAGGCGGAACGGCATCAGCGAAACGTAGGCCATGTTCAGCATCTCGCCCGAGACGTTGCCGCTCGAGTCGACCACCGCGTCGACGTCCATGTCCTGCGCCCACTTCGACAGCAGGTTCTCCGGCGTGCGGAAGTCCACCGGCGTCACCATCGTGACGAGGTTCTTGACGCGCTCCGGCTGCAGCGCCGTGTAGCACAGGCTGAACGTACCGCCCTGGCAGACGCCGAGCACGTTGGCCGCGTCGATCCGGTGCTCGTCGAGCACGTGCTGCAGGCAGTTGTGC
>Ga0315287_10005022_pt1 | contig 12975 bp, 13 predicted proteins | sample YL17G11_0_MG_FD_205037 | JGI IMG/M metagenome (GOLD analysis project Ga0315287, IMG submission 205037) | Sediment microbial communities from Yellowstone Lake, YNP, Wyoming, USA - YL17G11_0 | ecosystem: Environmental > Aquatic > Freshwater > Lake > Sediment | place: USA: Wyoming | collected...
CTGATGGCTTAACTGGAGCTACTGGCTTAACTGGAGCTGATGGCTTAACTGGAGCTGATGGCTTAACTGGAGCTACTGGCTTAACTGGAGCTGATGGCTTAACTGGAGCTACTGGCTTAACTGGAGCTGATGGCTTAACTGGAGCTGATGGCTTAACTGGAGCTGATGGCTTAACTGGAGCTGATGGCTTAACTGGAGCTACTGGTTTAACTGGAGCTGATGGCTTGACTGGAGCTACTGGTTTAACTGGAGCTGATGGCTTGACTGGAGCTACTGGCTTAACTGGAGCTGATGGTTTAACTGGAGCATACCCATGTGTTGATGCAGTTACATGTCTTGATGAAACTGATTTAGTCTTAGTTCAACAAAAACAAGTAACAAATTTCACATGTTCATTTGCACCAGCAAATTGGGCAACTGACTCAGCTGGAGGAGATGGTAGTGTAATATTTGGCGAGGACGGGGTTAACGTCGTACTTATTAGTAATAATAACGGAAATCTCGAAACAACTGATACAACAGCATGTATCACTAATCCATTTAATTGTCCTATTAACATATCTTTCGACTGGAATTACAACACGCCGGAACGTCCAGCGAGCGATCCATTTGGTTATAGTTTAAATGGAGAATTTACTCAATTAACCATTGACAATGCAGAACAAAATCAAAGCGGTAGCGTAACTTTTCAGGTACCGACCGGTGTTACATTTTGTTTTGTAGCACGAAGTATTGATGGCTCATTAGGTCCAGCTACTACTGCCATAACAAATTTTATTGTACAAATGACATGTTGTCAGACAGTAGGAATTACTATTTCTACTTTGGCAAGTTTAATCAGAGCACAACCAGTACCAGTTTAATTAGAACAAAAGTTGTTGTATATAGAATCTCATAAATATTAGATAAAAAATATGATAAAAAGTAACTAAATTGTAAATATATTTCTTAAAAAAAAGAAATATATCATTTATGAATTATATAATTAAAGTATTAAAGTATGAAAATATATCATTATGAATTATATAATTAAAGTATGGAAATATATCATTATGAATTATATAATTAAAGTATGGAAATATATCATTATGAATTATATAATTAAAGTATGAAAATATATCATTATGAATTATATAATTAAAGTATGAAAATATATCATTATGAATTATATAATTAAAGTATGGAAATACAACAAAGATAATCATCTATCATTATGAATTATATAATTATAGCGTGAAAATTTTAATTTTTTATTTATTTTTTCATAATCATAAAAATGGATCACAAACGTACGTGCAGGCATAATAAATCAACGGTCCAATCATCTAATGATTATCACAATCCAGATGATTTAGGAACATCCGAAAAATACAGTAATAAACATGATGGTCGTGAGAAAAAAGGATGTGGAAAGGAAAATTGTAAAAAAGACGAGAAAAATTAAAAAGCTACAAAACGATCAATTGTATGATTCTCCTAAAGATAATAAAGATAATAAAGATAAAAAAGGAGCGACAGGAGCGACAGGAGCAACAGGAGCAACAGGAGCGACAGGAGCAACAGGGGCAACAGGAGCAACAGGGGCAACAGGAGCAAAAGGTCCAGTTGGTAATCAAGGACCTGATGGAAATCAAGGACCTAATGGAAATCAAGGACCTGATGGAAATCAAGGACCTAATGGAAATCAAGGACCTGATGGAAATCAAGGACCTAATGGAAATCAAGGACCTGATGGAAATCAAGGACCTAATGGAAATCAAGGACCTAATGGAAATCAAGGACCTAATGGCTTAACTGGAGCTCAAGGACCTAATGGCTTAACTGGAAATCAAGGACCTAATGGCTTAACTGGAGCTCAAGGACCCATTGGAAATCAAGGACCTAATGGCTTAACTGGAAATCAAGGACCTAACGGAAATCAAGGACCTAACGGAAATCAAGGACCTAACGGAAATCAAGGGCCTAATGGAAATCAAGGACCTAATGGCTTAACTGGAGCTCAAGGACCCATTGGAAATCAAGGAGCTAATGGTTTAACTGGAGCTCAAGGACCCAGTGGAAATCAAGGACCTAATGGCTTAACTGGAGCTCAAGGACCCAGTGGAAATCAAGGACCTAATGGCTTAACTGGAGCTCAAGGACCTAATGGCTTAACTGGAGCTCAAGGACCTAATGGTTTAACTGGAGCTCAAGGAGCTAATGGTTTAACTGGAACTCAAGGACCCATTGGAAATCAAGGAGCTCAAGGAGCTAATGGTTTAACTGGAACTCAAGGACCCATTGGAAATCAAGGAGCTAATGGTTTAACTGGAGCTCAAGGACCCATTGGAAATCAAGGAGTTAATGGCTTAACTGGAGCTCAAGGACCTAATGGTTTAACTGGAGCTCAAGGACCTAATGGTTTAACTGGAGCTCAAGGACCTAATGGAGCTAATGGATTAACTGGAGCTCAAGGACCTAATGGCTTAACTGGAGCTGATGGAGCTTCTATTTCATCTGCTTATATATTCAGATATACAACTCAAGATCAACCATTCGGCGGTGCCGACACCATATTGTTTGGAGGATCTAATAAATTAGGATTTATTACCGATACTCAATATATTTACTTTCTAGAAGCTGGAGTCTATGAAGTAAAATTAAACGTTACTTTCAATCTTAGTGATATGAATAGTTCTGATGTGTCACTTTATACGAAAAATAATAATGGAACGATAAATTTATCAAAAGTCACTTTAACAGTTGATAATACTAACAGAAATCTAATTAGCTCGATATTTTTACATAATTCTAGTGGAGAAGGAGAATATATGTCTTTTTATATATCAGCTTACCTAGCAAATAGCTCAACACCAACAAATGTAACAATAAGACCGGCTTCACAACTTGTGGTTAACAGAATTGCATAAATAAATCATAAATATTAAAAAGTTAAAAAGTTAAAATTGAAAATATATTTCTATAAACAGAAATATATTTTATCTGGAAAATAAAACAAGAAACATAATAAATATGATAATTTCGCTCATCTTAAGAACATTATGACTTTTAACATATTTCTCCAATTTATTAGAAGGGTATTTCAAAGATTTATCTTTTAATTCTTGGGCCTGTTTGATATACTCATCTTTAGAGAATCCTTTTCCTGCTTTAATACAATTTGTACAATATGGGCACCAAATATATTTTAATGGATTCAAGTATGATGCAGAACATTTTAAACAAGGACAATATTTTTCTAATGATTCTAAATCATTATACAATTTCTTGGCAACAACATAATATTCTTTATCATAATCTGATTCAAGTACATATAAATAATTTTGATATTCACGAAGAATTCCCTTATATGCAGATTGATAAGTTCTTTTACTATATGATTTATTTTCATCATATTTTTCATAATGATCATATTCTAAAAAATAGTTATCAATAGATATATCATTGTTTTTATCACAAATTATTATTCCAGCAAATCTATCTCTAGCTTGTTCTTGTATATCATCGATTGTTTTTGGTTTAGGCGTTTTAGGAATATCCATTTTTGTTAATATTATTCGGGCAATATTAATAATTGATTTTTAATTAATTTTTTAATTAGAAAAAAAATTAATAAAATGAATTCATCAGAAGAACAAAAAATTATGACTGAATTAGTTTTTAAATATAAAAACTCAAAAGATACAAGTAATACGCGTTTCACAAAACAAGAATATTCTCAAAAACCTTTATGTGAAGATGATGTGAAAGGTTTATCTTCCAAAACTATTTTTAAATTTATGACTACGAACGAGCATCATAAATTTAAAAACAAATATTATGATTACACGATAGATGTTGATGACTTTGAACGAAATCGAGCTTTATTATTGTGTTATCCTGAATGGAAAGAAAGACTTGTAGAAATGGGTATTATCTCGGACCAATGGAAAAATTTGGTTAAAAATTGGGATCATATTGGAAAATTATACGATGAAGATTATGAAAAATATGGTAATAAAGCATACGAGCACGGGGAATGTTGTAAATATATAAGATTATTAACTTCTCGAAAATTATAATAATTTTCAGTTAAATTATTATTTATTTTATTTCTTTCAAGATAGGATTATCACTTTTTGTAATAAGATTATCGTCAGATATTTCTTTTATGATAGGAGTACTATTAACAATATAATTATTAATTGATGTTTTTACAAATTGAACATAGTGATGATATATAAATAATATCATCGCGTAATATGGAATAAATGAAAAAAGAAATATAACAATTATGTTTTGTATCGTGGCAGGTATCCCTAACCCTAATATTATAAATCCCGTAGTAATTGCTGAAGCTAGATATGCTACAGGCCAAATTCCATCGCTTAATAATGCATTTGTTAAAGCAATAGCATGTTCTTTACTACCTATTTCTCCAGCTAAGGCTGCTTCCTTAAATGATTTACAATTACTATTATCAGCGATATAAAATTCGGATAGTAAAATTATAGCCATAATGAGTAATGCAAAAAATGCTATGATGATGAGAATATGTGCTAACCATATTAAATCTATATCATTATTTTTATTATATGTATCCATATCAATTTTATTATATATTTAAAAATAACAAAAATTTTTTATTTATATTAAAATTGATGTATCAATATTATGTATTAATAACAGTGATAGCGATAGTAATATTATTGATATTAGTAATATTATTAAGCAACCAACAAAAAGAAGATACTTTAGTAGAATCGGATTTTTCATTATCTACAGATTTAGATAATATGAAAATTTTAGCAACTAAACATTTTGAAGACATACCGATAAAAGATAGATTACATGGTCCAAATAAATTAGGTGTGTATAATTTGTCTGCTCATAAATATGAAGATGGATATGAAGGAGTTATTAGATGTTCTTCGTCTAATGGATGTGAAACGTTTTCTCCTGGACCCTTATTTTCATATGTATTTCATGTTAAATTTAATAATAGTGGTAATATATTAAATGCTAAATTAATTGATTTAGATTACCATACAATGACTGGTTGTACTGGAAAATTTGGTTATGAAACTAATGGAATTGAAGATCCAAAATTGTTTATATATAAGAATGAACAATGGGTTGTAGCAAACATAATAGGATCAAATAGGCAACCCAATGTTTGTAAAAATGCTATATGTATATTCAAATTAAATAATGCATCTAACACTTTTAGAATACTGAACGTTCCTTCTAATGTTAATCCTGCTCAAACCCAAAAGAATTGGTCGTTTTTTGAGAATAATGGAGATTTATTATGTGAATATAGTATATTACCTCATGTTATATTAAAAGTTGATACTAATTTAGGGATAACTACTGAATTATATAGAACAGGCAGAGATGGGTTAGATGTTACTAATTATAAATCCTTGAGAGGAGGATCTAATTCAATAAGAACAATTATTAATAATAAAGAATATTATTTAAATGTAGGTCATATAACATCAGGATATCCCCATGATTACAAACAATTTTTTTATATATTTCAACCTAACCCTCCATTTGAAATATTAGAAATTTCAGAACCATTTAAATTAGATTTCAAAGCACGAATACAATTTGCGGCTGGAATATCAGAATATAAAGATAATATTTATGTTACGTATGGCATATCAGATTGTCAAAATCGTATATCAATATTCAGCAAACAAAAAATAATGAGTTTATTACCTAAAACCTTTAAGATCTAATTAATTTTCTATAGTTTTAAACAATAATTAAATATTTCACGAAAACAATCATAATCCAAAGAATAATAGATTGATGATTTCTTCATAAGTAAGTATATCTTACGTAATTTTTTATATCTAATATTACCGATAATTTGTATTTTTCTTTTGGAATATCTACTCATAGTATCGATGCAATTATTACAATAAATTATAGATTCATTATTGATTTCAATATCATAATAATAGTGTTGAGCAAAGCGATCTTTATGGTGTGGATTTAATGAACAAATTCTATTTTTCAATAACTCTTTTTTGTATATAAAAGAGTTGCCAAATTTTATCATATTTAAAATTATATAATAAACATTGCTATCTGTTCTTAATAATATAGATTTATCAGCATTTTTAAATGTCAAACAATCATCTTTAATAAAAGCATTAATAAAATTATTATTCAATGATTTTACTAGTGATGATTTTATATCATTATTCTTTTTAGTATTATTAGTTATCATATTTTGGGAAAATTTATATTATATAATATAAAATTTATTTTTAATATCTATTATTTATTCTTGGGATATGAGAACCTATGACATTATTTATAATTTCTGTCGATAATGATGGTTTCAATTTATTTATTTCATCAACTAAAAAGTATACATATGGGATATTGTTATGTCCAATATTGTTATGTCCAGATACATATTTCAGATTTTTAATAATCGCAACTACTTTTCTAGCTAATCCTATTTCATTATTTTTAATTAGATCAATTGTAAATTTTACTAAATTGTTCATTTCGGAAATGTGAATTTCAATATTATCTTCATATTTATACTTTTTTTCTTTTATTGATCTTATAAGATCATCAAATTCTTTGACTGTATAATATTTAAGAAACCCTTGTCTAAAATCCTCAATGATATCAGCTATGATATTTTTATTATAAAAATCTGCAAAATATAAAAGATCGAGCATCTGATCTAGAAAAAAATTTTTAGTTACGTCTAGTTCTAACATATCAGGAATAGACGAATTTAATGATAATAAAAATTGGTAAATAATAATTTTATCTAAATTATCTGATACAAATTTTCTGATTGCTACTTTATTTCTATGAGTTTTTAGTAAGTTTATTATATTATCAAAATTTAAATCATAAATATTAATATTTTCCAACTCTAATTGTGTTAAATTATTAAAAATTATGTCTTTAATTTCAGGTAATAAAGATATGTCTTCTAATTTATGTAGATATCTTAAAATATTTTTTATATTACCACGATCATTACCTTTCATCGTCAACTTTTTAGCTAATTTATTAATTTCAGACTGTGACATATTATCTATATCATCAACTGTATAATAAGGAATAATAACTTTATTAACTATAAGATTATGAGCAATCATCCATTCTATAATACTAGTTGTATGACCTTTAGAATTTTTATCTTTTAACAAAATTAGAACTTCATTGTAAGCATCATCTTCATTAACTAAATTTTTATTATTAGCTGATAAAAATTTACGGATATCTTTATAGGGTATGTCATATATAGATGTCATTTTTACTGTAATAAAATAATATTTTAATTTTATGTCATACAATTTTTTAGAAAACTTTGTTATAGTTAAAAAATTCATAAATAGATGATGTTATATGAAAATTACTATGATCAAACTATTTCCTAAAATTTTCTTAGCTAAAATTAAAAATTAATATTTATGTTTTATTAGTTTTAAAGCAAATATTTATAACTACTAGAATTTAGGATCTGAATATTAAGATTTACAAATATTAACTTGAATATTAATATCGTATAAATACTAAATTTTGATTTTAGCTAGATAATTTTTAGAAAACAACTTGTTATACTTAAAATTTTGATAACTACATCTATTTATATAAAAATTACTATTGATCAATAGATTTTTAAAATTATCTCAGCTAAAATCAAAATTTAGTATTTATGTTTTATTAATATATAAGGATAATTTAGTTATTCCCAAAAATTAGGTTCTGAATATTAATAATTATAGATATTAACTATTATATTAATAATTTTTATATATAGAATTTTGATTTTAACCAATAAATTTTAGAAAACAAGTTGTTATAGTTAAAATTTTGATAAATAGATGTTGTTATATGAAAATTACTATGACCAAGTTGTTTTCTAAAATTATCTGATCAAAAATCAAAAATTTATATATAGAAACTATTAATATCTAAGATAATATCTATAAATATAAAAATCAAAAATTTATATATAGAAACTATTAATATCTAAGATAATATCTATAAATATAAAAATCAAAAATTTATATATAGAAACTATTAATATCTAAGATAATATCTATAAATATAAAAATTCATAATCTAATTTCTAGGAATAATTAAATCTAACTTATATATTAACAATATCTAAATATAAAATTTTGGTTTTATATAGATAATTTTTGGAAACAACTTGTTATACTAAAAAATTTTCATAAATAGTTGTTGTTACGAAAATTTTAACTCTAACAAGTTGTTTTCAAAAATTATCTAGCTAAAATCAAAATTTATAAACCAAATATTATTATTAAATCAGTTGAATTTAATAACTATTGAAAATTAGAAATAGGACACTAATATTTGTAGATGTTAACTTAAATATTAACAAATTTTGGAGATAACATATTAATAAGTCCTGTATATGAAATTTTGATTTTAGCTGAGAAATTTTAGAAAACAGATTGTTATAGTTAAAATTTTGATAAATAGATGATATTATTTTATGATTAATCATACATAAAAATTACTATGATAAAAGTATTTTCAAAAATTATCTGTCTAAAATCAAAATTTTATATATAGAAACTATTAATATTCAAGTTAGATTTGAATATTATGATCATTAAGTTGTTATTTTCGAAAATCAACTATTATATTGATAATCTCTTAAACTAAAATTTTTGATGGATAGATGTCATTGTATAAAATTACTATGTTAACAATATTTTAGTTTTTAAAATTAATAATATAAAATGAGTTGTGATAGACCGCTTGAAGCTTTTATAGAATTACTGGTTCTAGATCTTAAAAATCCAGATGTTTATGCGGGTGATATTTTATGTAGATTACAAGCATCTAGCAATGTTTATGATGATAAAAACCTTCAAATACATTATCAAATATAACAAATGATTTAATAGACTGTCTAGAACCTAAAATAAGTTCTGATACTAAATTATTAGGTGAAAGCATTGGGAGATTAATAGTTATCATCGTAATAGTTACAGCAATATTTATATTTCTAACTATAATATCAGTAGTTATTTTAAAAAATAACTATATGGGAATAACATTATTGTTTGTATTTTTTATATTAATATTATACATTATTATCTGTATCTTTATTATATATAATTCATCATTATCATTATCAAATGATGTTGAAGCAATTAAAAATAGTATAATTAATTGCGTTAGCGATACCCAAACCCAAATTACTATATTAGAAAAAGATCAACAAAACGCGATTGATGAAGCATTATGTGTTTATCAACTTCCATGTATAATACCAGTATAAATTTAACTTTATGTATCAGTTAAATTTATATATTAAGTTTCGAATTTTAACATTTACAAATATTAACTTAGATATTAATAATGTTAAAGTATAAAATTTTTATTTTAGTTAGAAAAATTTTAGAAAACAATTTGTTATAGCTAATTTATATATAATTACATCTATTTATCAAAAATTATCTAGCTAAAATCAAAATAAATTATATAGGATTGATTAATATCTAAGTTAATATCTATAATTATTAATATTCAGGTACTAATTTCCTGTGATAACTAAAACTAACTTATATATTAAAAATATCTGAATATAAAATTTTGATTTTAATCAAATAATTTTAGGGAACAACTTGTTATGGCTAATTTTTATATGACTACATCTATTTATGAAAATTTTAACTATAACAAGTTGTTTTCTAAAATTATCTAGATGAAATAAAATTTTAGATTTAGAACTCATTAATAGTCTAGTTAAATTTGAATATTATAATAAATTAGTGATTGTTAATAATATTAGGTTAAATATTGACAAGTTCTATATATTAAATTTTGGTTTTAGCTAGAAAATTATTGAAAAACAATTTGATCATAGTAATTTTTATATAATAACATCTATTTATTAGAATTTTATCTATAACAAATTGTTTTCTAAAATTTTTTAATCAAAATCAAAATTTTATGTTTAGAATTTATTAATATCTAAGCTAAATTTAGATATTATAAGAAACTAGAACCTGAATATTAATATTTATAGATATTAACTTAGATATTAATATGTTTTGTATACTAAATTTTGATTTTACTTAGAAAATTTTAGAAAACAAGTTGATCACCATAATTTTTATATAAGAACATCTATTTATTAGAATTTTATCTATAACAAATTGTTTTCTAAAATTTTCTAATCAAAATCAAAATTTTATATTTAGACTTTATTAATATTTAAGTTAGATTTAGATATTATAAGAAACTAGAACCTGAATTTCAATATTTATAGATATTAGTTTGATCATAGTAATTTTTATAAATAGATGTTATTATATATAAAATACTATAATCAAAGTATTTTCTAAAATTTTCTAATCAAAATCAAAATTTTCTATTTAGACTTTATTAATATCTAAGTTAAATTTAGATATTATAAGAAACTAGAACCTGAATATTAACAATTATAGAAATTAACTTAGATATTAATAAAGTCTAAATATAAAATTTTGATTTTGGTTTAAAAATTTTAGAAAACTGTTGGTTATAGATAAAATTTTAGTAAATAGATGTTATTATATAAAAAATACTATGATCAAGTTGTTTTCTAAAAATTTTCTAATCAAAATCAAAATTTTATATTTAGACTTTATTAATATCTAAGTTAATTTCTATAATTGTTAATATTCAGGTTCTAGTTTCTTATAATATCTAAATTTAACTTAGATATTAATAAAGTCTAAATAGAAAATTTTGATTTTGAATAGAAAATTTTGATTTTGATTAGAAAATTTTTAGAAAACAACTTGTTATAGTTAAAATTTTGGTAAATAGATGTTATTATATAAAAAATACTATGATCAAGTTGTTTTCTAAAAAATTTCCAATCAAAATCAAAATTTTATATTTAGACTTTATTAATATCTAAGCTAATATCTTTAATTATTAATATTCAGGTTTTAGTTTCTTATAATATCTAAATCTAAGTTAGATATTAATAAAGTTTGAATGATATCATACAATATTATTTTATCAAAATATTATCATTAATATCATTCAAACTATTTTTAATACCGTCATATTTGTGCTAATTTTATGATATTCATATAAAATAAAAAATGGAACTATTATAGATGTTACGCTTAATATTAAAAATAATATTAATAATTTAGATATATCATTAATTAGTGTAAAATGATAATATATTAAATTGTCTTGGTTATATATTATTTTAATTAATATATAACCGTAAAAATTATATATCATGAATCTAAACTTATCGGTAAATTATTTCCTGTAGATTGATCAATAATATCAGTAATATATTTTGTATCTATTACAGAATTAGGATATATACCGATACCTTTCGATATAATAATATTGTTTTCGGCCATAAAAAACTCAATCCCATCATCCATGGCTAATTTCATATCGATATAAACTGAAATCCCGTTAAAATCTATATTATTAAAATAATTTTCAGTAGCAAATTCAATATTCCATCTTTTATTAATTTTTAACCCAGATTGAATAACATCGAAGTAATCATCTGATTTGATATTGCAAAATATATTATTTAAAGGTTCAGTAATTTTAACATACAAATCTTCCAATATAATAGTATCTAATACTTTGCCTGTATGACCCATAATTGCTTTAATGTATAACTGGTTATTTTTTTCCATAAGTACATACCGTTTTTTATTACTATTATAAACTGCATTTTTAATATCATACAAAGTAAATTTGCGAAATTGTGGTAAATTTAAAATACTAATACATAATACATATCCTCCAGTAGACATATATAATCCAGAATCAATAGCTCCATGTCTTAATATCCATGTCAAACTTTTACCTAAATTAGATTTTGTTACTAATTGAGCTTCATTTTGTTTTTTTGCTTCTTCTAATCGTTTACTTATAAAAACTCCTTCCATTATGTAATATTTAATATATATATATTAAATATTAAAAAATTTATTTGTATTTTATATAATATTATATCAAATAAATTATACAATTAATATATAACTAAAATTAAGATATCAACATCCATAAATATATTATATTGTTTTTTAACAAACCCTAAATATTAGATTTTTTAGTTTAGGATTCGTTAATTTAACTAAAAAATCTAATATTTGGTGTTTGTTAATTTTCAAGTTAGATTTGAGTATTATGACGAATTATGTTCTGAATATTAAATTAAGAATTTTAATTTTAGTTTGGAAAATTTTAGAAAACAAGTTGATCACCATAATTTTCATATAATAACATCTATTTATTAGAATTTTATCTATAACAACTTGTTTTCTAAAAATTTTCTAATCAAAATCAAAATTTTATATTTAGACTTTATTAATATTAGAACTAATATCTATAATTATCAATATTAAGATTCTAGTTTCTTATAATATCTAAATCTAGGTTAGATATTAATAAAGTCTAAATATAAAATTTTGATTTTGATTGGAAAATTTTAGAAAACAAGTTGATCACCATAATTTTTATATAACAACATCTATTTATTAGAATTTTATCTATAACAACTTGTTTTCTAAAAATTTTCCAATCAAAATCAAAATTTTATATTTAGACTTTATTAATATCTAAGCTAAATTTAGATATTATAAGAAACTAGAATCTGAATATTAATAATTATAGATATTAACTTAGATATTAATAAAGTCTAAATATTAAATTTTGATTTTGGTTAGAAAATTCTAAAAAACAAGTTGATCACCATAATTTTTATATAACAACATCTATTTATTAGAATTTTAACTATAACAAAGTGTTTTCTAAAATTTTCTAACCAAAATCAAAATTTTATATTTAGACTTTATTAATATGTAAGTTAATATCTATAATTATTAATATTCAGATTCTAGTTTCTTATAATATCTAAATCTAGGTTAGATATTATTAAAGTCTAAATATTAAATTTTGATTTTGGTTAGAAAATTTTAGAAAACAAGTTGTTAT
>Ga0315287_10005023_pt1 | contig 12974 bp, 13 predicted proteins | sample YL17G11_0_MG_FD_205037 | JGI IMG/M metagenome (GOLD analysis project Ga0315287, IMG submission 205037) | Sediment microbial communities from Yellowstone Lake, YNP, Wyoming, USA - YL17G11_0 | ecosystem: Environmental > Aquatic > Freshwater > Lake > Sediment | place: USA: Wyoming | collected...
TTCGCCAAAACATTTCGGACAAGTTATAATCTGTGAAAATGTTCCGAAAACAGTTCTTTTGGTTTGTTGAACCTGCCCCGCGCCCCCACATTCCGGACACTTCTTTTTTCCACTACCGGGCTCTCCGCCGGTTCCCTTACAATGTTTACAAAAATTATACTTTTTTAAACTAATCTCTTTTTCGGTTCCAAAAAACGCTTCCTCTAATGTGATTTCTATATCAACCACAATATCTTTGCCTTTTTCTTTTCTGGTTCGCCTGCCTCCGCCATTGCCGACGAAAAATTGGCTGAAAATATCCGAAAAACCGCCACTATTACCAAATATGTCACCAATATCGAATTCAACATTCTGCCCTTGCGATGAATAATTTCTGAAAATATCCTCCCAGCTCATTCCGCCTTGGCCCGCAAAGCCCGAGAAATCCGAACCAAATTGATCGTATTGTTGTCTTTTTTCGTCATTAGACAAAATAGAATATGCCTCGTTTATTTCTTTAAACTTCTTTTCATCACCGCCTTTATCCGGATGATGTTGATGAGCAAGCTTTCTAAAAGCTTGCTTTATTTCTTCCTTGCTGGCATTTTTATTTATTCCAAGCATCTTATAATAGTCTTTTGACATAAAAATATTTTACTTGCCCGCCGAAGCCTTGGCGTAGGCGGGTAATAATCTTTACTCATATCGTTACTGTCTCTACTTCTTTTTGCACTTTTTCGAATTTCGCGAATTTAAAAATAATTAACAATTTTAACATTAACCAGCTTAACATTATCACCATCGCTACATACAAAATACTTACAATCTTTAAAGTAATAAACAACCCTATCGCCAAACCCAGTGGAATTAAATATTGGTATGCGCCGGTGACATTATTCAACTGATAATCTATTATTGTGTATAAAACTTTTCTGCCCGTATCCCCCTCTTCAATTTTGATTCCGAATTTTGTTTCCAATTCTTTCTTCTGGTCAGGTAATAGAATTTTATTTGCATCAGAATCTAAACTAATTCCATCCGGAAGCCTTTCTTGAATTAATCCTTCCAGCGGACTTAAGACTGCATCAAGGTATTTTCCGGGTATGCTTATTTTTGCGCCCTGTTTGTTCATTAACCCCGGAGAAAAATAATATACCATTGAAACCACCAAAATTAAAGCGGTAATAAATATCGGAAATCCCCTTTTCCAAATTCGCCAAAAATTCAGATTTACCTGTATCTCTTCTTCTTTTTTGATTTTTCGAGATGCAGCCCAAGACATCAAAAAAAGAAAAATCAAAACAATCAAATAATAAAACAGTTCTTTGTTAAAAAAAATGAAAAAAGATAAAATCCATAAACCGACTGAACCCAGTAAAACTGTTTTATTTTTAATCAAAAGCATTGCCAAGCAAATGGCAATGCCAAACAGAACAAACAAGATTCCTCCCCAAATCCAGCAACTCACGGTTAATCCGCCAATATAAAAAACATATTTAATAAACCACCAGGAAAAAACTCCTAATAATACTACGGCTATGCCGAGTATTATTTCTTTATATGTTTTTTGCATATTTTTTAATTATTTCTTCTCTGTCTCCCCTTCCTGAATATCCGGATTTTTATCGTCTTTTTTCTGAGCGTCTTGCTGTGCCTTATAAAGCTCGGTTCCAACTTTTTGGATCGCTTGAGATAACTCTTCGGATGCCTTTTTAACCGCCTCGATATCGTCGCTATCTTTTATCTTTTTCAGCGCTTCGATTTTTTCTTCAATTTCTTTTTTGTTTTCTTCTTTTATTTTACCACCAAATTCCTTCATTGTCCTCTCGGTTGTGAAAACCAGGGTATCGGCAGCGTTTCTGATTTCAACAATTTCTTTCTTTTTTTTGTCTTCCTCGGCGTGAATTTCCGCATCTTTTTTCATTTTTTCAATATCTTCTTTAGACAAACCCGAAGACGCTTCAATTCTGATTGATTGTTTCTTGTTTGTTGCCTTATCAACCGCAGTAACATTTAGAATTCCATTAGCATCAAGGTCAAATGTAACTTCAACCTGCGGAATACCTTTTGGCGCAGGAGGAATGCCGTCTAAAATAAACCTGCCCAAAGTTTTATTATCGGTAGCCATTGGCCTTTCACCTTGTAAAACATGAATTTCAACCGACGGCTGATTATCTGCGGCAGTAGAAAATATCTGTGTCTTGGCAGCCGGAATCGTGGTATTTTTTTCTACCAATCTGGTCATCACTCCGCCCAAGGTTTCGATACCCAATGATAACGGAGTAATATCCAAAAGCAAGACATCTTTGACGTCTCCTTGGAAAATTCCACCCTGCACCGCCGCGCCCAAAGCAACTACCTCATCAGGATTAATGTCTTTATGCGGCTCCTTGCCGAATAATTCTTTAACCCTTTGTTGCATTAAAGGCATTCTGGTTTGACCACCAACTAAAACGACTTCATCAATTTCAGAAATTTTAAATCCCGAATCATCAACAACTTGTTTGGTGATTTTAATTGCTTTATCTATATACTCACCAACCAAGTCTTCCAACTTCGCTCTGGTAAATTTTATGTTTAAATGCCTCGGACCGTCTGCGCCGCTGGTAATAAACGGAATATTTACCTCTGTTTCCATGGCAGAAGATAATTCGTGCTTAGATTTTTCAGCCGCATCTTTTAATCTTTGTAAGGCCAATTGATCCTTCGATAAATCGATTCCTTCCTGTTTTTTAAATTCATCAACCAGCCAATGTATTATAATCTGATCGAAGTCATCGCCGCCCAAGTGCGTATCTCCTCCCGTAGCTTTCACCTCTACGGTATCTTTGGAAACTTCCAAAACCGAAACATCAAACGTTCCGCCACCAAAATCGAAAACCACAATTTGCTCATCTTTCTTTTTGTTCAATCCATAGGCCAAGGCAGCTGCGGTTGGTTCGTTAATAATTCTCTTAACTTTCAAACCGGCAATCTCCCCTGCATCTTTTGTGGCTTTTCTTTGTGAATCATCAAAATAAGCCGGAACAGTAATTACCGCTTCTTCTATTTTTTCTCCCAAACGATCTTCGGCATCCTGCTTTAATTTTTGCAGAATCATTGCGGAAATTTCCGCTGGGCCGTACCATTTATCGTTTAATTTTATTTCAACAGCGCCCTCTTTTGATTCCCTGATATCATAGGGCAAAAGTTTTTTATCTTTTTGCACTACCGCATCGGAAAACCTTCTGCCGATTAATCGCTTAACAGAAAAAATAGTGTTTTGCGGATTAGTAACTGCCTGTCTTTTCGCCAAAAGACCAACCAATCTTTCATTGGCTTTCGAAGTGGCAACAATAGAAGGAGTTGTTCTATTCCCTTCTTTATTTTCAATTATTCTCGGCTCACCTGCCTCAATAATTGCCATTGCCGAATTAGTTGTCCCCAAATCAATACCTAATATCTTTGACATATATGTTTACCCCGTTAAATCTTCTCCGCCTCTGGCGGAATTTAACTGGGGTTTTTACCTTGTTACTTAATTATTTTAACTTTACTCGCTCGAATTACTTTATTGTTTAGTTTATAACCTTTTTGAATCTCTTCTACAATAATTCCGGAATCCTTGCCCTCGACCGCCTCTATTGCCTCATGAAACTCCGGATTGAACTTTTCGCCAATAGCTTTGATTTCTTCAAGCCCTTGGCTTTTTAAAATATTTTTTAACTGATTATAAAGTTGCTGAAGACCGTTATCTGCCTGTCCGCCAACCGGCGGATGTTTTATCGCTAACTCAAAGCTGTCCAAAACCGGCAAAACTTCATAAATCAGCCCTTCGTTAGCGAATTTAAAAATATCAGAAATTTTTGCTTCTTGCTCTCTTTTATAATTTATTAAATCCGCCTTTGCCCTTTGCCATCCCGCCAAGTATTCCGCGCGTTCCTGTTCGCAAAGATGTAATTTGTCTTTCGCCTTTTTTATTTTCTTATCTATGCCATCAGAATTTTCCTCTGGCTCATATTTGATTTCATCTTTATTCATAATCCTGCATTAATTCTCTTAATTTATTAATTAAAGAAATATTGTAATCATATCTCATTCTAGTGGGGCTAATTAGGCCAAAAATTTCCCGCTTTCTATTCTGGGTTTTATATCCCGTTATAATCAAAGAATATTTTTTGGTTCTAATCATGGGGATTTCTTTATTGATGAAAACCCTTGTTTCCTCTGCTCCGATTTGCTGAAAAAATTGATTAAAGTGTTCCTCAAAAATATCCCCGGGAGATTGATTCTCTGTTTTTGCCGAAATTATTTCTTTTTTGTCTCCCAATGAATTAATAAAAAACCGATACGCTTTTTCTGTGGGAATTCTCCCCGCAGACGTATGTGGTTGATTTAAATAACCGGTTTTTTCCAGCTCTGTCATTTCATTTCTTAAAGTAGCGGAACTTAACCCAAGATTATGGGCTAATACTTTTGAACTTACTGGTTTCGGATTATCGACATATTCCTTAACGACCAGTTCTAATATTTTTTGTTGTCTCTCGCTTATCATACCCTGTAGTAGATTTTTGACTAATTAAAAATTATCTTGATGCCCCGGCATCAGTCAAAAATTCACTACGGGGCATATTTTCGGTTAGCACTCTACTACTACGAGTGCTAATTCAATATTATTACATAAAAATCTGCGTGTCAAATAAAAAGGTCCCGATTGCACTTATGTGCACTCGGGACCGAATAAACAAATTCACTTTTTGATATTTGGGAGGGGATCAACTTATTTTTTTTGAACAACCTTAATTGTTCTGCTGTCATATTTGGAAGAATTCCTCTCAAATGTTGTCTCTTCTCCAATCACGGCAGCTCTTATAAGGGCTATCGAAAAATCTTCGCCAGGGTTACACGTATACTTTTTGCATCTTTGGCAGGTCATATCCAAGCCCCCCGTGTTCCTAAACTCCACCCTTCCCCCCAAACATTCTTGATGAAAAAGTTTCAGTTTTTTAACCTCAATATCGTCTCTTAATTTCTCTTTCTCAACCTCAACTGTAAAATCCCCTACCTGTTCTTCGGGCATTTTAACCTCCTTAAGGTTTTTTGTGAATTTATTTATAGTTAATTATCCTTTGGATAAATAACTGTTGTAAAGAGCTAAATCTATATAAAAGAATCTTTTTGATTCTTCTGTAATTATACACTTATAACAATGATTTGTCAATATGCCTTGTGTCGACATATAAAATAAATTTTTAATTTGAATAAAATCTGCTATAATTAATTTATATGCCCCGTAGTGAATTTTTGACTGATGCCGGGGCATCAAGATAATTTTTAATTAGTCAAAAATCTACTACAGGGTATGCAAAAAATTCAAATTAAAAATTTGACTTGGATTGACATAACAGACCCAAGCCATAGTGACATCGACTATTTAAGATCGCTTGATTTTCATCCCGTTGTTTTAAACGAATTAAAATATCCGACTCTTCGGCCAAAGGTAGAACAATACGATAACTACCTTTATATGGTTTTACACTTCCCCATTTATCATCCAAAGGAAAAAACCAGCAAATCAATGGAGGTTGATTTTTTAATAACTAAGTATGCTTTAATTACGGTTCGCTACGGCAAAATCCAACCCCTTCAGGAATTCTGGAAAAAATGCGAGAATGGCAATACCGAACCGGATTTTTATAATTCATCCGCATCGCTTCTTTATTACATGATTCAAGAGCTAAACAAGTTCTCTTTCCGCCAAATGGACCACATTACAGAAAAAGTAGAAAAATTGGAAAAGGAAATTTTTGGCACAAGGAGGCCCCAAAACGAAGAAAAATTAGTCCAAGATATTTCTGTTGTCCGCCGGGATGTTTTGGATTTCAGAAGAACCATAAAACCCCAAGATACAATTTTAAATTCCTTAAGAATTCGCGGAGTAGAGTTCTTTGGCAGAATAACCGAACCGTATTTTAATGATATTATCGGCGATCATATGAGAGTATGGGAACAATTGGACAGCCACAAAGAAACTATCGAATCCCTGCAGCAGGCCAACGACTCAATGGTCTCCAACAGAACAAATAGGATAATGAAAATAATCACGCTTTTTGCGGTAATTGTTTTTCCACTTACGCTTTTGGCTGCTCTTTTCGGAATGAATACCCATTTTATGCCAATTGTTGGAATGAAACATGATTTTTGGATAATCCTCGGAATAATGGTTGTGGGAACAATTCTTATGCTAATTTTGTTTAAGAAAAAAAGATGGTTATAAAATTGTTTAATACCCTAACAAGAAAAAAGGAGATTTTTAAACCCATAAAAAGAGGTTTTGTCGGGATTTATACTTGCGGACCAACTGTTTATTGGTTTCAACATATCGGCAATTTAAGAAGTTATATTTTTGCCGATACTCTAAAGCGGGTATTTCTTTATAATCATTATAGTGTCAAACACGTAATGAACGTTACTGACGTGGGACATTTAACCTCTGATGCAGACGAGGGCGAAGACAAAATGGAAAAAGCCGCCTTGCGCGAAAACAAAAAAGCAGAAGATATCGCAAATTATTATTGGGGTATTTTTAGAGAAGATTTTAAAAAATTAAACATCATAGAACCAAACACCTGGTGTAAAGCAACCGAACACATTAAAGAACAAATCGAGCTTATAAAAAAACTGGGGGAAAAAGGATATACTTATAAAACTTCTGATGGAATTTATTTTAATACTTCCAAAGTAAAAGATTATGGTAAGCTTGCCCGTCTTAAAAAAGAGGGTCTAAGAGCAGGAGAAAGAATAGAAATGGGAGAAAAGAAAAATATTACCGATTTCGCATTGTGGAAATTCTCTCCGGCCGCAGTCGGAGTTCCTAGGCGGCAGCAAGAATGGCCCAGCCCTTGGGGCATTGGTTTTCCCGGCTGGCACATAGAATGCTCAGCGATGTCGATGAAATACCTGGGAGAACATTTCGATATCCATACCGGCGGGATTGATCATATTTCCATACATCATTCAAATGAAATTGCCCAATCCGAAACCGCTACCGGAAAAAAATTCGTAAATTACTGGATACACGGAGAATTTTTAACCTTTAAGGGTGAAAAGGTTTCAAAATCAAAAGGCGGACTATACACCGTTTCCGAGCTGCAAGAAAAAGGATTTAATCCTCTCGCCTATCGCTACTTAACCTTTATTACCCATTATCGAGATCCCCTGAATTTTTCTTTAGATTCTCTGCAAAGCGCCCAAGAAGCATATAATAGATTAAAAAATATTTCTGCCGAAATCAAAGACGATAAAAGAATTAACAGGAAATATTTAAACAAATTTGAATCGGCAATTAATAATGACTTGGACATCCCGAAAGCCTTAAGCATTTTATGGGGTTTGGTTAGAGACAAAAAAGCACAAGGCAAACTCAGAACGATTAAAGAAATGGATAAAGTTTTTGGGTTGGATTTATTAAAAAAAGAAGAATTGGATGTTACAACCGAAATTAAAAAACTTATAACCGAACGTGAACAAGCCAGAAAAAATAAAGATTGGCAAAAATCAGACGAAATTAGAGACAAAATAAAATCGCTTGGTTATGTTGTTGAGGATACGTCCGGAGGCCAAAAAATCAAAAAAATTTAACCCCCAGATTGCTAACACATTACTTACAAAAGCTCGTTTGACGACGAGTTTTTACATTGATAAAATTAGGGCATGGCAAAAGAAAAGGAATTCGACAAATTACCGCCGCAAAGTATTGAAGCCGAACAATCGGTGCTTGGCTCTTTGCTTTTAAGCAAAAAGGCTATTATCAAAATAGCTGACCTTATCAAACCGGATGATTTTTACCGAGATAGCCACAGGTTTATTTACGAAACAATGCTCGAACTTTTTGAAAGAAACGAACCAATTGATGTCTTAACCATTTCTACGCGCCTTGAAGCAAAAGACCTGTTGGATAAAATTGGCGGTTCAAGCTACCTGACAACCCTGGTAAATTTCGTCCCCACCGCCTCTAATGTCGTCCATTATGCAAAAATCGTCCAAAGAAAAAAAACGCTCCGCGATTTAATCGAAGCTGCTTACAGTATTACTCAATTAAGCTATGACGAACAGGAAGAAATAGAAAAAATCCTGGACCAGGCGGAAAAAAGCGTTTTTGCCGTTTCTCAACGCTCACTAAGGCAATTTTTCACACCAATTAAATCAACCCTTGAAGAAGCATTTGAAAGGATTGATCTATTGCATAAACATGAAGGCGGAACTCTTCGCGGAGTCCCAACCGGATTTATTGACCTTGATAATAAACTGGCTGGTCTGCAAAAATCGGATTACATTTTATTGGCAGCCAGACCGAGTTTAGGAAAAACAACGCTTGCACTGGACATTGTAAGAAATGTTGCCACGAAAGAAAAAAAGACCGTTGGCATATTCAGTTTAGAAATGGCCTCTTCGCAATTGGTTGACCGCATGCTTTGCGCTCAGGCTGATATAGATTTGTGGAAATTAAGAACCGGCCGTTTGTCTGACAAGGGCGAAGATAATGATTTTTCAAGAATCCAACAGGCAATGGGCGAACTTTCCGAAAGCCCGATTTATATTGATGATTCGCCATCGGCAACAGTTATGGAAATCAGGACAAAAGCCCGAAGATTACAGTCAGAAGTGGGGTTAGATTTAATAGTTATTGATTATATCCAATTAATTAATCCCATAGGCAGCTACAACAATCCTGTACAGCAAATGACAGAAATTTCACGCTCTTTAAAGGCGCTTGCCAGAGAATTAGAGGTTCCTGTTTTGGCGGTTTCTCAATTATCAAGAGCATCAGAACAAAGAGAAGATAAACGGCCACATTTATCGGATTTGCGAGATTCCGGATCACTTGAACAAGACGCTGACGTGGTTTTGCTTATATACAGAGAAGATATTGCTCACAAAAAGTCTGAGAATAAAAATATTGCTGAAATTATTATAGCAAAACATAGAAATGGCCCGACTGGAGAAATAAAATTATTTTTCAATCAAGATAAAGTCAGCTTTGAAGATCTTGCGAAACAGCAATACGAGGAATAATCTATGCTACCACGACCAATTCAAAATTTAATCGATGAATTTGCCAAGCTTCCCTCTGTCGGACCGCGCCAAGCTGCCCGTTTTGTTTTTTATTTAATCAACCAGCCCAAGGATGATATTGAAAAATTTGCCAAGAAGTTATTTATTTTAAAAAAGATAAAACATTGCCATTTTTGCAATCGAATTATCGAACACGACGAAAAATTAATCCTCTGCCATATTTGCAAAGACAAAAATCGAGACAGATCCGCAATATGCATGGTTGAGAAAGATACCGACATTGAATCAATCGAGAAAACCAAAAGATATAATGGGATTTATTACGTAATTGGAACCGGAGATGAAAATATTCAGTTAAGCCGATTAAAAAGTTTGATTTCGCGCATAAAAAAATCCGAAAAGGATCTGAAAGAAATTATTATTGCCACCGACGCTACCACCGAAGGCGAAACAATTGCTTTATATGCTGCCAGACAACTTGATGAGCTTAAAAAAATATACCCGGAATTAAAAATAACCCGCCTTGGCCGCGGATTATCCACTGGTTCTGAATTGGAATACATGGACGAAGATACTTTAGCAAACGCGCTGTTAGGAAGAAAATAGATTATGCGGCGATGATTTCGTCAATTTGAACTTCGCTAAAGGCCTGCCTGTGGCCTTTTTTTGTTTGCTGTCTTTTCTTTGCCTTATATTTAAAAACAATAATTTTATCGTATCTGTCTTGTCTTAAAATAGTAGCAGTAACTTTTGCGCCTTTAATTAATGGTTTTCCGATTTCAATAATTTTATCGTTGCTGAAAAGCATGACTTCGTCAAATTTAACCTTATCGCCTTTTTCTCCGGCGATTTTTTCTATTTTTAATTTTTGTCCTTCTTTTACTATGTATTGTTTTCCGCCAGTGCGGATTATTGCTATGCTCATAATATTTTATGTATTGCTTGCCCCGTAGTTAAATTCGAAGAATTTATAGTACTGGGGTTTTCCGCCTGTTTTTATAACTGCTAGTTCCATATTATTCTTCAATGTGTTTTGGCCCGCTAATTTCCATTGGCTCGACTTTTTCTTCGCCTTCGATTAGCTTTGCCGTATCTTTATCGATTTTAGCAAACTCCTTATAGGCCTTATTATATGAATTAACTGTCGTATCTAAGTGTGTTCCCAGTTTAGCAAGAAAATCATCATAATTCAAGAGGTGCCTGCGCAAAAGCTCAACTTTCTTCAAAATATCCTTGGCTGACTCTTCTATTTCCAATGCCCTTAAACCCTGTAAAACTGTCTGCAAATATGCATAAAAAGAAGTTGGCGAAACAATAATTACGTGTTTTTCTTTAAAAGCATATTCAATTAAATCGTAAGTGCTGATTTTTACCGCACCAACTTGGTTAATCAATAAATCATAATAAATTCCCTCGGAAGGAATAAACATAAAAGCAAAATCCATGGTGTTTTCCGCCGGCCTGATATATTTGGCGGTTTCTTCAATCCTGGTTTTTAAATCCTGTTTGAATAATTTTTCCAAGTCCCCTCGCCTATTCTCGTCCTTTTCCTCCAAAATACGGTTATAGTTTTCCAGAGAAAATTTCGAATCAATGGGAACAATTTTATTTTTAATAAAAATTGCCGCATCCACTTTGTCCCCATTTTTAAACTTATATTGCAACTGATATTGATTCGGCGCAAATACGTTTTGCAACAGTGTTTCCAAAAAATATTCGCCCAAACTCCCCCTTTGTTTGGGATTGGCTAAAATATCAGTCAGTTTTCCCAATTGATTTTTAACATCAATCACGTGCTGATTGTCGGTATGGATTTTTTCCAGTTGCGAAGTGATATCTCTGATGCGCGTAGTGGCATCACGTGCAATCTTTCCGCTTTCCTCCAGTTGTTTTTGCATTGTTACCAAACTTTTTTCCCGCGATTCTGCCATTTCTTTTCTGATTTCTTTCAGTTCTTCGGTTACTTCTTTGTTTCCCGCACTCCCCTTGCCTTGTTTAAAAATAAGATAAACAATTACCCCGATTAAAACAACAATCAAAATGTATAAAAAATAATTCATTAATCTAATCTTACTATCTAAATATAAATTCCGCAACTAAAAATAAAATATAAAATCCGATTAAAATCCAGCCTTCTTTAACCGAAATTTTTCTGCCGCTGGATAAAAAGATGTTAGCCAATAAAACCGCCACAATCATGAAAATCGCACCGATTAAAAACACGCTGGTGTTTTCCAATCGTATCGGATTGATTATCGCGGTTATTCCCAAAATAAAAGTGGAATTAACCACGATGCTGCCGATTAAATTTCCCAAACACATGCCTTCATGCTTTAAAATCGCCGCCTTTATACCAAAAACTATTTCCGGCAAAGAGGTTCCGACAGCAACCAAAATTAAGCTTACCAGGGCGATCGGGATATAAAGCTCAAGGGCAATCAATCTGGCAACCTCTATCAGCCCCCAGGCAGATAAAATTAAAACTATGGCTGCTAAAATAAAATAGGAAATGGTTTTTGCCAATTTTTCCAAGCCGTTAATATCGTGAACAATATGATGCACTCTGTGCTTAAAAGAATCCTTTTGTTTTAACAAATACCAAATATGCCAGCCAAAAACAAGTAAAAGCACAAATCCTTCAATTCGTGAGAGTTCTTTATCTAAAATAAAAAATAGCGGCAATAGGGCAATAAAAAACACAATCCAGGCATCTTTTTTGGCAACTTTGCTTTCAACCTTCAGACCCTTGGAAATCACGGCAACCAAGCCAAGAATAAGAGTTAAATTTACTAAATTTGAACCAATAATATTTCCCAAAGAAACCATCGACATATTCTTTACTCCTGCGGTTATACCGACAACCAATTCCGGCAGGGTTGTGGCAAAGGTCATCAAAATAAACGCCAAAACAAATTCGGTTACTTTAAAAAAATGCGACAGTTTTGTCAGCACTTTTACTAAGGTCTCCCCGCTTTTTATCATAGCAAGGCAGAGTAGAGCGAAAATCAATAGATATAAAACAATCATCTTGATTTAATTATAATACAAAACCCTCGAAACCTCAACAGTCCTTTAGCTATTGACAGGGTATTTGTTTAAGAACATACTGATATTAGGCTCATAAAATTAAAAAGTAGTTATATTGTAGGTGAAGGCTGTGATTTGTAATCTTTATTTGGACGCCTTAGATTACAAGGAGCCAATGGCGTAACCGGTCATCTTTTTTTTATTGTTTCGTAGACCTTCACCAAGAGGTCTTTTTATTTTTTATTATTAATTATCGGGGATAAGTGGAGACGTTGAACCGCAGTCGCTTATTTGGGCGCCTTAGATTGCGGGGAGTCAGTGGCGCAACCGATCACTTATATGTTAAAAAAACTATCGATTTTTGTTGTCATCAGCTTATTGTTTGTATTTTTTACAGTAAGCACGGCAGATGCTGCAGTTTTATATTTAAATCCAGCAAGCGGAAATTATCTTCTTGGCGAGATTTTTATAGCGGAAGTGCGGCTCGATACTCAAGGAGAACACATTAATGCTGTCCAAGCAGATTTAAGTTTTTCCTCGGACGTTTTGGAAATTCAGGATTTAAGCGAAGGAGACTCAATTTTAAGCCTTTGGATTAAAAAGCCCGAATTTTCCAATGATAAAATTTATTTTATAGGAGGAATACCCGGCGGATATCAGGGCTCGAATGGATTAATCGGAAAAATAGTATTTAAGGTTAAAAAAACGGGCGAGAATGGCGCTCAAATTGTTTTTGGCGATACCTCTAAGGCATTACTCAATGACGGCAGAGGCTCAATCGCAAAACTAGCCACCAATGGAATGATTTTAAATATTTTGCCTGAAAAATCAGAAAATCCGGAAAATCAATGGCAAAAAGATTTAGCCGAAGATAAAATTTTTCCTCAACCATTTAAAATAGAAATCAGCCAAAA
>Ga0315287_10005025_pt1 | contig 12973 bp, 14 predicted proteins | sample YL17G11_0_MG_FD_205037 | JGI IMG/M metagenome (GOLD analysis project Ga0315287, IMG submission 205037) | Sediment microbial communities from Yellowstone Lake, YNP, Wyoming, USA - YL17G11_0 | ecosystem: Environmental > Aquatic > Freshwater > Lake > Sediment | place: USA: Wyoming | collected...
CCGCAGCCGTGGGGCCCGCAAAAGGACTGTCGCCCACTGCCTACACGGAACGGAACTCAGACCCCAGGGGAGTCGCACACGGGCCCGTTGAAGTGCCGCTACGAACTGCGCTCGCCCACGCGGCACGGTGATTCGTAGGAATAGGCCTTCGGACAGGTTGCCGGAAGCGGCTGGCCTGGCGGGTCTTGCGGCGGCATCAGGCACAAGAGCAGGCACATTCGACCTGCCGAACGCCCGCAATTGACGCGATCCCGAGCGGGATGGCCGAAATGCGAGGCTCCGCAGCCACAGTCCAGCCGACCCGACTTCCATCCCAATGGCACCGGCCGCCCGCCTACGCTGACCTGCCGCCCGTGCAGCCCCCGTGACCCGCTAGCTCAGTCGGTAGAGCACCTGCCTTTTAAGCGTATCCAACTCCGATGACGCCCGTCGTCGCAGGCGCCTGCAGGACACCGAAGTACACGCCTTCGCTGCGAGTTGCCCCGATTCCGCCCTCCGGACAGGAGCGGACAGGAGCAGACAGGAGCGGACAGGTAAGGACTTTCAAGCAGGCACAATTCAGGTACACGGTCGGGCGCGTGGCCGCCAAGGTGAGATAACTGCCGAGTAGGCAGGTGCTCACCCCCCAAGTCCGGCAGGACCGCTTGGATTGGGCGGAAGTCCCGGCCAAACGAGGCGAACTGCCGACCCGTTGACCAGCCCCATGGGCGGTGTACTCTGGGCCGCGGTTGGCCTCCTTGCGTTCTCGGCCCCGACGCTGGGGGAGAGCCCATGCTGGTTGCAGGCAGCACCCTCGGTCCGTACAAGATCGTCGCCCCGCGCGGCGCGGGCGGGATGGGTGAGGTCTACCGTGCCCACGACACCCGGCTCGGCCGCGATGTCGCCATCAAGGTGCTGTCCCCGCATCTGGCGGCCACTCCCGAGGTGCGGGCCCGTTTCGAGCGCGAGGCGCGCACGATCTCGCAGCTCAACCATCCGCACATCTGTGTGCTCCACGACATCGGTCACCGGGACGCCACGGACTACCTGGTGACGGAGCTGCTCGAAAGCGAGACGCCGGCGCATCGGCTGGAGAAGAGGCCGCCGCCCGTGGGGGAGGCAGTGACCCTCGGCACGCAGATCGCGGACGCGCCGGACCGTGCACATCGGGCGGGAGTCGTGCACCGCGATCTCAAGCCCGGAAACGTGATGCTGACGAGGAGTGCGGCCAACCTGATGGACGCGGAACTGCCTACGTTGAGTTCGATGACAGAAGGGAGCAGACCATGACACACAGTATCGGAAGGAGGGTATCGGCTGGGGTCTGCAGCGTACTGCTCGCCGGCGTAGTTGCAGGGCAACGGGCTGAGGCCGGGCCGCCGGTAGCCAGTGCCTATAGTCGGACGTTCAGTTCGCCGACCACTCTGAACGGCCTGGTCGTCATCGGTCGGGTGTCGTTCTACTCAGCCACCGGCGGCGTCAAGTTTGTTAGCCTGGCCAAGGACCAAGTCGCTTGGGGAAAGACTCCGCTGCCGAAAGGCACCGGCATCCACTTCACTCGCGATGGCAAACCCAATTGGTGTTTTCTGGCCAAGCACTCTGAAGTCAAAGGGCATCTCTTGCATGGCGGCGGGCAGGATTGGATGACGTGTTTCTATCCCAGTGGTGAGTTGAAGAGCGGTGGACTCGTCAACATTGAAACCATCGACGGGATTCCGTGCGACGTTGGCTCGTTTTGGAACGAAGCGATCGGCGGTGGCGGTCGCACCTATTGGTACGAGGATGGAAGACTGAAATCCGCCAAGGTCGCGAAGACCATCACCTACCGCGGTCAGACGATCAAGAAGGGAAGACGCGTTGCCCTGAATCCCGATGGCACGATCAAGTCCATCAAGTGAGGGCAGGAAGACCATCAACCGTGGGATCTCCCTGCGCTTCTCAGAAGCCGACTGGCAATGCGCCCTCCCCGCGTACGGCAGCGTCAGATTCGCGGCCTTTGCCGCCCTTCCTGGCAGCGCAGGGGAGGCAGAATGATCGCAACGCGCTCGGGCGCTGCGCGTTGACCGTGATATGGCTCGCGGGCCACTTGCAGATATGCAGACCAGCGCGACCATTGTCCCAGTGCCGCAGAATTGTGGTTAGGCGGGTCACGCTGCGCTGGCGGGACGCGAGCCGCCTCAAGGAAACGCCGCCAATAGAGAGGTTGCGTTATGGACGCACGAAACTTGTGGTCACGTATTCTCATCATTGTCGGTGGCATCGCCATGCTGGTCGGAGCGATTGACCCCATGGAGGGATCGCTCCTCATCCTCCCCGGTAGCGGCCTGGTCGCCCTCGGCACCCACCTCGGCAAGGGCGAACGCCGGTTGATCACATACAGGGTGTGGGTCTTCATTCTGGTTGCGATTGGGGTTGGGGCGTTGTGGGGGCTAACCCGCATTATTCGTGAATAGTAGTAAACACGAAGACCCCCGTGTGGTAAGAAGGCTGTGTCGAAGCAACTTTCTTCCACGGACGGAGGTCCTCGCGTGCGCCATCCTATCACGACACCGTGTCTGTTGTTCCCGGATCTTTTCGACCGGCCGCTGACCGCCACCTTCGACGTCCCCAACGCCAGTTCCGACGGCGGCGCGGTGTTGCTCAAGGCGGCCGATCGCCGGCTTGGCCTGATCCCGCGGCTGGCGGCGGCGCTGGTCGACGAGCGGCAACCCGGCAAGGTGCGCCACGCCCTCGCGGATCTGCTCGGCCAGCGCATCTACGGTCTGGCGCTCGGTTACGAAGACGCCAACGACGCCGCGCGGCTGGCCGACGATCCCCTGCACAAGCTCTTGCTCGGCCGCAACCCGGTCACGGGCGATGCGCTGGCTTCGCAGCCGACGCTGTCGCGGTTCGAGAACGACGTGACCCGCGGCGAGTTGCTGCGGATGAGCGAGGCGCTGTTCGAGGCGGTGCTGGCGCGACATGCGCGCCGCCGCCGCAAGGTGCGCCGTATCACCATCGACCTCGATGTCACCGACGATCCCACGCACGGCGCGCAGCAGTTGGCGTTCTTCAACGGCTTCTATGGCAGCTGGTGCTATCTGCCGCTGCTGGCGTTCCTGACCTTCGACCGCGAGTGCGAGCAGTACCTGTGCGCCGCCGCACTGCGACCGGGTAACGCAGCCACCCAACGCGGCACGCTCACCTTGCTCACCCGCATCGTCGGCCGCCTGCAGGAGCGCTTCCCGCGCGCCCGCATCCTGGTGCGCCTCGATGGCGGCTTCGCCGAGCCCGAACTGTTCGAGTTCCTCGACTGCGTCGGGGTCGACTACGTGGTCGCAATGGCCAGGAACGACGTGCTCGAACGCCAGGTCGACCTCGACATGGTTGTCGCCCGCGTGCTCAGTGAGGCCTCCGGCCAGACCGAGCACGTCTACACCGACTTCCGCTACGCCGCCGACACCTGGAGCCACGAGCGTCGCATCGTCTGCAAGGCCGAGGTGGTTCAGCTCGAAGGACGCGAGCCGCGCCTGAATGCCCGCTTCGTCGTCACCAACCTGCTCGGTAAGCCGCAGCGCATCTACGAGCGCATCTATTGCCAGCGGGGCGAGGTCGAGAACCGCATCAAGGAACTCTTCGACGTCGCCCTCGATCGCACCAGTTGTTCGCGTTTCCTCGCCAACCAGTTGCGCGTGCTGCTCGCGGCCGCGGCCTACGCGCTGCTGCAGGAGTTGCGCCTGGCCGCTCGCGGCACCGCCTGGGCGCGGGCGCAGGTCGCCACGCTGCGACTTGAGCTGCTGAAGATCGGCGTTCAGGTCATCGCCTCGGTGCGCCGGCTCGTTCTGCGATTGCCGGCCGCGTTCCCCTACCGCGATGGCTGGCGAGCGATTGCCCTGAAGATCGGCGCCGTTCCCGGCTGAGATCGAGCGCACCACCCGCATCGCGAAGCCTCCTCGTGACCCTGCGAGGCGGAGCTCTGTCCGAGTAATCCCTCGAACGCCTCCGCCATGGCCGACCCGCCCCTGAGATCCACCCTCGCCGCACGCTCGGCTACTCGCAAACACTCCCGGACGCTGACAAAGCGCCCTTCAGACGATCACGAGTCGGGCATCCTCGACTTCATGAATAGGCCGGGCTAGCGTTAGGCCTGTGACATCCGCCAGCCCCGTGCCGAGCACAGTGAGCGTAGTCGGCCGAACCAACGGCACGTCAAGAGGGAGCATCTGCGTAGCACCGCTTGGGCCACGCGGAGATGTGCCGCCGAGGAGCGTTATTCCTCCAAGGAGAGCGAGGTCGTCTTCGTCCCCTGAGGAGTCCAGGGCCTTGACAGCCGCGAGAGAGAAATCGGCGGGGCGAGCACTGCCGTCCGGGTCTTCAAACCAGTAGGTGACGCAGCTCTTGTCACTCCCAGCGGGGAAGTGAATGGACCACGTATAGGAGGAGTCCCCTTGGAATGGACCGTCGGGCTGTGTGTCATCAGTCCACCCACAGGCCTCCGTGACCGTGTTGTCAGGCACGAGGCGATAGCACGGATTGTCAGCCATGCTGGAACGCCAGCGTAGCGTCACCGCGAGTTGCTGAACGTCAGAGGCGTGACGGATCAGCAAGTACAGTGGGAACCGAGTCGAAGGTACGCCAGTACGGTCCACCAGGACCGTGTCCGGAGCCCACGAGAGTTGTGCGGTACCCGCGGAGTTGTTTCCCGCATGAGCTGGCTGTGCGATGAGGACTAGAAGCACGAGGACGGTCGTTGTATGACTGCGGCCCATCACACAATCCTCCCACGTGGTGCGAGGAATGGAGTAGTGCTGAGTTCTCCAGGCTTGGCGTGATAGCGCGTTCAGGGTGGTCGCGTGGCTGCGAGCGCCACGCCCGCAAGCCACCTCACCGAGTCACACCGGCGCATTGCTCGACGTGCATACGGCAGGCTTGGGCCTGCCGCGGCACACCTCTGAGGCAAGTAGACACCCGGGGGGGAGAAGCAAGCAAGACGAATCCCCGGATGGCGAAGCTCCTGCCTTGGGGCCCGCACCGCCCATCCTGCGCCCATCCCCTCACGGCAGGCCCAGAACCTCCCAAAGGCGCTCCGCCGTCCTCCGGCTCGGCCGATACCGTCCGGTCTCCACGTTTCGAACCGTCCGGGGATTGAGCCCGGCAAGGGCGGCCAGTTGCTCCTGGGTGAGCCCCAGCCGGAGCCTGGCGGTCCGGACCCGACCCGGGAGCCCATCCCGTTCCGGAACGAGCCCCGGACCGAGGGCGGCTTCGATCGCCGGCCAGCGCCTGGCCAGGGGCACGCTCTCGTCCTGCTCCCAGGCCGCCACCGTTTCTAGGCAGCAACCCAGCTTCTCGGCAAGGGTTCGTTGCGTCAGCCCCAGGTCCATCCTTCGCCGGCGGATCTGCTGACCAAGCGTCCGGGGCTCGTGCGGATAACCCCTTGGGAACACACGCGGTCGAGGGCCGCGGACCCGCAAGTTGCAGAAAGGCAACGCAACGGTGTCGCTGTGGATGGCTCGGGCATCCGCGGCGGGGCTGCAAGTGCACGCCGACCGAGATCGCGCAGCATCACGCGCGGGTGAGCGGCCCGGTGCTGGACCGGATCGACCTGCAGGTCGAGGTGCCGGCGCTGACTGCGCGCGAGTTGCAATCCGCATCGCTCGGCGAGTCAAGTGCGGTCGTGCGGGCGCGCGTGCTCGCGGCTCGCGAATATCAACGCGCACGTGGCTGCTTGAATGCGGCACTGCAGCCGTCACGGTTGCAGGACTCCTGCGCGCTGGATCAGGCCGGCCGCCGCCTCGTCGCCGATGCCGTGGACCGCGGCGGCATGAGCGCACGCGCGGTGCACCGCGCCATGCGCGTGGCGCGGACCATCGCGGATCTCGGCGGCGATGACCAGGTCAGCGTGCGGGCCCTGGCCGAGGCGCTGCAGTACCGGGCATACGAGGCGCGACGGTTCGGGAGGCTTTGATGCTCGAGCCTTAGGCCTAGGACGAGCCTGATTGAGGAAGCCATGCCGGCATCCAAGCTGAGGTAGTGCGGTCATCATCCGACAGTGGCGCCGATCGAGCGCCCGGGATGCAAAGGAGCGGCCACCCGGCCCTCCGGTTAGATTGGAAGTGGATCAAGACCACCAATCACCGGAGGAGATCGAGATGACCGCCCTGCCGCAGAGTACCCGAAGGAAGCTGTCGCTGCTCAAGCTGGCCGAGGAGCTCGGCAACGTCTCCCGCGCGCCGGATCATGGGCTACCACCGCGACACGTTCTACGAGATCAAGCGGGCCTTCCAGGTGGGCGGCGTGCACGCACTGGTCGAGCAGAAGCGCGGGCCCCGTGACCTGCCCCCCGACGCTGGTGCACTCGTAGTCACCATTCCGCCGGGTTGGCTGCGAAGCCCTGTTTTCGTCTGAACCGCCCGGGACCGGCTTCGCAGGAGCCCCGTGCAGCCTCGATCTCAAGCGACCCTGACTCCTGAGTCGCGGTCCCGGAGCTCTCGAGCGTACTCGGACGGCGTCCGGTGGTTCAGCGATCCGTGCGGCCGCACATCGTTGTAGTCGGCCCGATGCGCTCCGATCCCGTCACGAGCCTCCGTGATGGTACCCCACCGGTTCACGTTCAGACACTCGTCGCGCATCCGCCCGTTGTAGCTCTCCATCACGGCGTTCTGGATCGGCTTGCCCGGATCGATGAAGTCCAGCGTCACGCCGTGTTCGTAGGCCCAGGCATCCAGCATCGCGCTGCGAAACTCCGGCCCGTTGTCGATCACGATCCGTGCCGGATAACCGCGTTCCAGGGCGATCTCGTCGACCGCCTGCACCACCCGCCGTGCCGGCAGGCTCGTGTCCACCTCGCTGGCCAGCCCCTCCCGGCTCAGCACATCGATCAGGTTGAGGATCCGGAACCGCCGCCCACCGCGCAGCGTGTCCGACATGAAGTCCATCGCCCAGCAGTCGTTCAGCCGCGCCGGCGCCGGCATTGGCTGCCGGGCCACCGCCACGCGCTTGCGCTTCTTCTTCCGCACCGCCAGCCCTTCTTCGCGATAGAGCCGGTACACGCACTTCCGGTTCACCACCACGCCCTCACGCACCAGCAGCACGTGCAGCCGGCGGTAGCCGAACCGCACCCGTTCATGGGCCAGCTCGCACAGTCGGGTTCGCAGGGCCGGTCTGGGGTCGCGTCGTGAGCGGTACCGCTGGCTCGACAGCGCGCAGCCGATCACCTGGCAGGCGTGCCGCTCCGAGAGTTGCGGGTGCCGGCTTCTCGCTTCCGAGGCGGCGGCGCGCCGGGCCGCGGCCGTCACGAGTCTTTTCCCAGCAACTCCTTGAGGATCTGGTTGTCGAGTGCCGCCTGGGCCACCAGCTGCTTCAGTCGCCGGTTCTCCTCCTCGAGCGCCCGCAGCCGCCGGGCGTCGCTCACGTCCATCCCGGCGTACTTGGTCTTCCACCGGTAGTAGGTGTGCGCCGAGATGCCGTGACGGCGGATCACGTCGCCCACGGCCTTGGCGGCGGACGCTTCCTTCAGGATCCCGATGATCTGCTCTTCCGTGTACCGCTTGCCGGTCTTCGCCATCGCTCCTCCTTCGATCTCAGACTACCGGAGGATAGCGACTCCCGCTGCATCAGCTTTCGGGGGGCAGGTCAGACCGGCTTGCGCCGGACTCGCTTCCGGCGCAAGTGGATACCCAGGGGGGGTAGAAGGCAAGAGGAATCTCAGAATGGCGAAGCTCCCGCCTTGGGGTTCCGCGTCGGCCACCCCGCGCCCTTCCCCTCACGGCAGGCCCAAGACCTCCCGAAGGTGTTCCGCCGTCCCGCGACTCGGCCGATGCCGCCCGGTCTCGACGTTGCGGATGGTCCGGGGATCGAGCCCGGCTCGGGCTGCTACCTGCTCCTGGGTCAGCCCCAGCCGAAGCCGGGCAGCCCGTACCCGGCCCGGGAGCCCGTCCCGCTCCGGGACGAGTCCCACGCCGAGGAGCGCTTCGATCGCCGGCCAGCTGGCGGCCAGGGGCTCCGAGAGGTCCCGCTCCCACCGGGCGACGCTCTGGTACCAGCACCCCAGCTGGAGGGCGAGGGTTTGTTGCGTCAGTCCCAGATCCATCCTCCGCTGGCGGATTCGCTGTCCGAGCGTGTTCGGGGCAAACGGATAACCCCTTGGGAACACACGCGGTCGGCGACCACGGAGGCGGAGGTTGCAGAAAGGCAACGCACCCCTGTCGCTGTGGATGGCTCGGGCATCCCAAACGCGGCTGCCGCTGTACGCCGACTGATATAGCACAACACCATGCAAGAGTGAGCGGGCCGGTATTGGATAGGATTGATATTCAGGTCGAGGTGCCGGCGCTGACCTCACGCGAATTGCAGGCGGCGGCAGTCGGCGAGTCGAGTGCAACGGTGCTGGCGCGCGTGCTTGCAGCGCGAGAATATCAACGCACGCGTGGCTGCTTGAATGCGGCACTGCAGCCGTCACGGCTATCAGACTACTGCGCGCTCGATGCTATCGGACGGCGGCTCATTGCGGACGCCGTGGACCGCGGTGGCATGTCCGCACGCGCCGTGCACCGTGCGATGCGCGTGGCGCGAACGATCGCGGATCTCGCAGGCGAGGAGCACGTCGGCGTGCGCGCCCTCGCCGAGGCGCTGCAGTACCGGGCGTATGAGGCGCGGCGGGTCGCGGCGCGGTAGGGCGCCGCCTCCAATGCACCCGCCGACTGTAGCTGCCTTCCCAACTCGGCTACCTCCGGGACGACACCACACTACCTTCCGGGGCTTGCTCCTGATCTTGCAGGTGCATTCCCATGACGCCTAATACTCGCCCAACAACTATCGGCCAAGATACCCCAGCCCAGATTCCAGACATACCTCCTCCCCTTGGTCACCTGGGCGAACTCCTCTGCCCCACATCCTGATTTCTCCCTGACCCCGACAACCTGCAAGAACACCCTCACTTCTTCGTACTTGACCGCATCGACCAGTAACCTCATGCCCTGCCCCGGGATCGCGCCAAACGTTAACTCCGTATTTGGTGCTGCCTCGTCCGATCCTCCCTCAATCATCGTCTCGGGCGGGGCCGACCCTCTGCTACAGCCGGGGATTTCGGCAACCACTTTCCCATCTCTCCACCCGTCTCTGCGCCCACACCGGTCTACGAGAGTCACCCTAGCGCTTGACTCTACCGAAATGAGCACATTGAACTTCTTCGGCTCTGGCGCCATTGCGTTCGAATAGCGAACGTCCCCTAGGATTGTGCTTGCCGCGATCACAACGGCGACAATAGCAACCACAAGGTCGATGCGCGGCTTATCGAAGCAGGACGAACTTCGCGACACGGCTCTGCCCTCCAGCGTCAAGTACGGCGAAATACACGCCTGGCTTGATGTTCCGCCCACCTGCCGTCCATGACAGAACATGCTCACCGGCAGGCAACACCTCGCCAGGCACCTCGCCGACGACCCTCCCGCTCACGTCGTAGATCGCCACCCGGACCACCTCTTGTGAGCCCAGTGTTACTGCAAGTCGTACCACTTCCCGCCCCGGATTTCCCAACACCCGGAAGGTCAAACTCGGCCTGGCTCTGACCCGGCCGGCGGCGGACGGCCCGGAGGCGCCCGGCCAGGTCGGGAGCCCCGGTTCGGGTTCGTAGCCCAGGAACCGGACGATCCCGCCGTAGTGCCTGGGAAGGGGCCGGCACAGCCCCCGTGCCCAAAACCCGACGGTCTCCTCCAGGACGCCGAGCCGCTGTGCCACAGTTCGTTGCCCCAGGCCCAAGTCGATGCGACACTTGCGGAGGTGGCTCCCGAGGGTCCGAAGCGTGGCCGGGTAACCTCTTGGCGGACAATGCGGTCTGGGTCCTTCAAGCTGCAGGTTGCAGAACAGCAACGCGACGGTGGCGGATCCTGCTCCTCGGTTGCCCGATCGGGAAGCAGCATGGAGGCCGGGTCGCCCCGCCGCTCGATCGCAGGCGAGACCTGATTCCCGGAAGAGCGCACAGGGGGATGTTCAGCTCTCCGGCGACCCGAGGCCGAAGGAGGGCCGGGGCGCGAGAAGGCAGCGCATATCGCGCAACCGGGGAATCAGGCATGGTCGTGGTCCATTCGACTGCCGCTCCGCCGCGGCCAGGACATGTTCTTCGCCTCAGCGCCTGCGAGCGCACCATGCAACACGCTATCCGCCGCGGCGCGGGCTCGGTGGCGCCAGCAGGGGCTTAGGCCGTTTCTCCAGCGCGAAACCCAGAACGGCCTCGCCCATGACTCGGACCTCATGGTCACTGGGCCAGCTCCAACAGCCAGCGGGCGGGGCCAATTCGCGCTGGAGTCGGCCCCGCCACAGGCATACAATCACTGCGTCGATCCTCCAAGGGCGGCCGGTTTCCCTCCAGGGTGGAGTCCGCCGCCTCCGACCCATACGCGCGCGGCACCCGGCCCGCGCCACGAGGCAGGCCATGACTCCGATCGCCTGGCACCGCCGCTCCGCCGTCGTCCTCCCGGCTCTCGTCCTCGCTCTCGGCCTTGCGCCGCCCGCGCTTGCCGCCTGGCCGCACAACCCGCTGGCGAGCCTGCTGGTGTGCCCCACGAGCTCGAATCAGGACGTCTACTGCACCCCGGTCAGCGATGGCGCGGGCGGCCTGATCATCGTCTGGGTGGACGATCGCAACGGCACTCGCGACATCTACGCCCAGCGGCTCAACTCCCAGGGCGTCGCGCAGTGGGCGAGCCAGGGCGTGGCCGTCTGCACGGCGGCCAACGACCAGACGGAGCCGGTCGCGGTCTCCGACGGCGGCAGTGGGGTCGTCATCGCCTGGCAGGACATGCGCTCCGGCATCTCGAGCGACATCTACGCGCAGAAGGTGAACCAAAGTGGGCAGCTGCAGTGGACGGCGACGGGCGTGCCCGTGTGCACGGCCGCGGGGACGCAGAGCGCCGTCGAGATCGCCCCCGACAGCGCGGGGGGCGCCATCATCGGCTGGAATGACAGCCGTTTCGGCGACGTCGACACCTACGCGCAGCGCGTCAGCACGCAGGGCCTCCTGCGTTGGACCAGCGGGGGCGTGGCCGTCTGCTCGACCGCCGGGACGCAGGACTGGCTGGGCATGGTCTCGGACGGCGCAGGCGGCGCCATCCTCTCCTGGCGCGACCAGCGCAGCGGGGGCATGCAGATCTACGCGCAGCGCGTCAACGGCTCGGGCGCGGCGCAGTGGACCGCCCAGGGCGTCCGTCTCGCAACTTCGACTGCGTCCCAGACGTCGCCGAGGCTCGCCACCGATGGCGCGGGCGGCGCCATCGTCGTCTGGCACGAGGCCCGCGGCGCGGCTGACTACGATGTCTACGCCCAGCACGTCACCACGAGCGGGACGCTGCTCTGGAGCACCGGCATTCTCGCCTGCGTCAACTCGGCGAGCCAGCAGAGCGCCATGCCCGCCGCCGACGGTTCCGGGGGCGTCCTCCTCGCGTGGCAGGACGAACGTGGCACGGACTGGGACATCTATGCCCAGCATCTGGATGCGGGCGGAGGACTCTGCTGGGCCACCAGTGGGGCGATGGTCTGCAACTCGCTGGGCACATCGTACCTGGGGTCGGTGATCCCCGATGGCGCGGGCGGGCTCATCGCGGCGTGGAACGACAACCGCAACACGACGCACTACGACGGGTACGCGCAGCGCATCGGTGCCACCGGCGTGGCGCAGTGGACGCACGACGGCATCGCCGTCTCGACACTCCCGGGCGGCGACAACGCCCCCTACGTCGTGGCGAACGGCACCGGGGGCGCCTTCGCCGTGTGGACGTACATCGGCGGCGGCAAGGACCAGGTCCGCGCCCAGCGCGTCGACCGCTTCGGCATGCTCGGCGCGCCCGAGCCCGAGATCACCCAGGTGACCGACGTCCCCCACGACCAGGGCGGACAGGTGCAGGTCGAGTGGACCGCCTCGTACCTCGACACCTTCCCGGTCTTCGACATCGCCCAGTACACCGTCTGGCGCCGGGTGCCGAACGCGCTCGCGCAGGCCGAGGGTGGCCCGATCGCGCCGGGCGCCGTGGCCCGACTCCGTGACGGTCGCGTCATCCGCGCCGGCGTGCAGGGCACGCAGGCGGTCTACTGGCAGCTTGTCGGCACGCAGGCGGCCCGCGGCCTGCCCGGCTATTCCTACGTCGCCGCCACCACCTCCGACTCGCTGCCCGGCGCGAATCCCTACACCTCGTTCATGGTGATGGCCGAGGAATCCGGCGGCATCCCCTACTGGATGTCCGCCGCCGACTCGGGCTACTCGGTGGACAACCTCGCACCCCCCACCCCCTCACCCTTCACGGGCACCTACACCTCGGGCACCAGCTACCTGCAGTGGGGCGCGAGCCCGGTGTCCGACTTCGCCGAGTTCCGTCTCCACCGCGGGCACACCGCCGGCTTCACGCCCGATGCCGGCAACCTGGTGGTGGCGCAGTCCGGGGCCGGGTACGTGGATGCCGCGGGTGGGCCCTGCTATTACCAACTCTGCGCCGTGGACGTGCACGGCAACGTGAGCCCGTACGCCTTCCTGCAGCCGAGCGGCACGGCGGACACGCCGGTGCCGGCGCTGCCGCGTGAACTGGCGCTCTCCCCGCCCGCGCCCAACCCGCTGCGCGGCTCGGCCACCCTGACGCTGGCGCTGCCGCGCGCGGCGGACGTGACGCTCGCGATCTTCGACCAGCAGGGCCGGCGGGTACGCACGCTGGTCTCGGGCGCGCGCCCCGCGGGCGAACACGCCATCGTGTGGGACGGCCGCGACGACGCCGGGCACGCGGTGGTGAGCGGCATCTACTTCGTGAGGTGCGAGGTCGCGGGCCGCACCATCACGCGCAGGATCGTGGCGCTACGCTGACGCGGGCTCGGGCCCGCGCCAGGGGCCGGGAGCACCGCGCGCCGGCCCTGGTAGCGTGCTGATGCCATCGCAGGGGACACTCGCCGAGTCGCAACGCTCGTCCGTGCAGGAGGCCCCGTGTCGCCCTCCCCGCCGGCCCACGCTCCCCCGGTCACACTGCTTCGCTGGGGCGCA
>Ga0315287_10005027_pt1 | contig 12973 bp, 10 predicted proteins | sample YL17G11_0_MG_FD_205037 | JGI IMG/M metagenome (GOLD analysis project Ga0315287, IMG submission 205037) | Sediment microbial communities from Yellowstone Lake, YNP, Wyoming, USA - YL17G11_0 | ecosystem: Environmental > Aquatic > Freshwater > Lake > Sediment | place: USA: Wyoming | collected...
AAAATGGCTGGACTATCGGCCGTCTGTGGGTATATATACAGCAACTTTGTGGTAGCTTCTGAATAAGGAGACAGTTATGAAGAAGTATCGCTGCCTGATGTGCGGATACGTGTACGACCCCGCGGTGGGCGACCCGGACAACGGTATTGAACCTGGGATCGCCTTCGAAGACCTGCCCGACGACTGGGTCTGCCCTGATTGCGGCGTGGGCAAGGACGAATTTGAGCCGATCGACGAAGACTAGCCCCCCGGTTTGTTGCTCGCTGCCCGCCGGATAAGTGATTGTGAGGACTTGCCTCTTCTTGCCATGGGCAGGGATGGCGTAAGTCGAGGTTGCTGGGCACCCCATGTCAGGCCTTATGCCCGAGATTGAATCCATGATGGTCTCTTTTGATACCGTCTGTGCGGAGACGCCTGGGCCTGCCTGCGCACTGGTCCTCTTCGGGGCATCAGGAGACCTGGCCCATAGAAAATTGATTCCAAGTCTGGCCCAAATCCACAATCGGGGGCTGCTAAACGACCGTTTCTGCCTGATTGGCTGCTCCAGGACCCCATTGTCGGACCAGCAATTCCGAAATCAGGCCGGCCAGTCGATTGCCGCCGCCTGCCCCCGCTGCCCAGCCGACCGGATCGATCCGCTGCTGGCGCGGTTCTACTACGTCAGCGGCGATTATAACGGGCCGGATTTGTATCCCCTTCTGAAGGACAGGCTGGCAGACCTGAACCGCGATTTCGATCTGGAAGGCAACGTCATTTACTATTTGGCGGTGCCCCCGCTCCTATATGGCCCAATCGCCCAGCACCTGGCCGGTGCAGGCCTTGCCTGTACCGATGCGGGCAGGCCCAGCCAGACCCGCCTGGTCGTGGAGAAACCATTTGGCGCGGACCTGGCCAGTGCGGTGGAACTGAACCGGACGATCGGCCGCTGCTTTGACGAATCCCAGATCTATCGAATAGACCACTACCTGGGCAAGGAGACGGTCCAGAACATCCTGATGTTCCGGTTCGCAAACGCCATCTTTGAACCGATCTGGAATCGCCAATACATTGACCACGTCCAAATCACGATCGCCGAGACACTCGGTGTCGAGCATCGCGGCACCTACTACGACCAGGCCGGGGCACTTCGGGACATGGTGCAGAACCACCTGCTCCAGATGCTGGCCTTAGTCGCCATGGAGCCTCCGGTGGCCTTCGAGGCAGACCCGATCCGCGACGAGAGGGTAAAGTTGCTTCGAACCATCCGGCCATTCCCGTTGGATAATCTCGGCGCCTTCATGGTTTGCGGCCAATATGGTCCTGGCCGACTCCTCGGACAACCGGTCAGCGGCTACATCGATGAACCCGGGGTTGGGCCCAAGTCCAAGACCGAGACGTTCGTGGCCGCCAAGCTTTTCGTCGACAACTGGCGGTGGAAGGATGTTCCGTTTTATCTGCGAACCGGCAAGCGTCTGGCGGCCAAGAACACCGAGATCGCCGTTACCTTCAGACAGGTGCCCCATTTGATGTTCGCCTCCATGGGGCTGGACCAGGTCCCTGCCAACACACTGGTCTTACATATTCAGCCCAAGGAAGGGATATCCCTGAGCTTCCAGGCCAAGAGGCCGGGATCGAAGATGTGTATGGGAACACTCAATATGAGTTTCAGTTATGAGGCCGTGTTTGGCGTTGAGATGCCGGAGGCGTACCAGCGGTTACTTCTGGATTGCATGCTGGGCGATCAGATGCTGTTCATGCGGTTCGACAGCGTGGAAGCCACCTGGCGCCTGTTGGATCCTGTCCTCAATGCCTGGGACCGCCTGCCGTTGTACCGGTATCCCGCAGGCAGCCATAGTTTCCCGGCCTGCGACCAACTGATGGAACTGGATGGAAGGACGTGGCGAGACATGGCTGTAATAGATCGTGCATAGAGGATGGTGTGATGTTGCGATGGGCGATAATCGGCGCGGCCGCTTGCGTGATCCTTGCGATCGCAGCCGTATGCATCCTGGTTATGCGGCCTCAAACGCAAGTGCCAATGGTGGGCCTTAGCCAGCCGGATGGAAAGACGCAGGCCTATACGGTCACGCCAGCCGATCTCGGCCCAGCACAGACGTACTCATTGGAGAAATACCGGCAGTTCCTCAGAGACTTCGTCGATGAACGGGGGTTGGTAGACTACGGCAGATTGAAACGTCAGCGATCTCACATCAAGGACCTGCTCAAAGACCTCAACCAGTTGTCGCCGAATCGATACCGAAACTGGCCCCCGAACGATCAGATCGCGTTCTGGATCAACGCCTACAACATCCAGGCATTGAAGATCATCACGGACAACTACCCGATCCAAGGCTCGCGATGGCTTATCCCCATTTATGGGCAGGACAGCATCAGGCATATCAAAGGGCTCAAGACGGAGTACAAGTTCCTGGTCATGGATGAGGAGTTCACCTTGGCCGAGGTGGAAGAGCGGATCTTCCGTCAACAGTTCCAGGAGCCCCGCGTGTTTCTGGCCCTGACGACCTTGAGCCTGTCGGGTCCGGCCCTGAATAAAGAGCCCTATTACGGCCCTCGACTCGACGACCAACTCAACGACCAGGCCAAGCGATTCCTGTCCGATCCAAAGGGGCTTCAGATCGACAGAGAGGGCCGCCGATTACGATTGTCTGCACTGTTCCAGTCCACCTGGCACGGCGAAGACTTTGTCCGCAACTATGCCATCGACAGGAAGTTCAAGGCGCAACCGCCGTATCTCCGCGCAGTCCTGAACTTCGTGTGTCCCTTTATGGGCCCCGTTGACAGGGAGTTCCTGGAGGTGGAGAACTACTCTGTGGAGTTCACCCGATTCGACTGGACACTCAACGACGGTTCCAAGCAATAATCGTGACCGGGGGGCTGGGGCTATGGGGCCTTTACAATTTCCGTGAATTCTACCATGGCCCCGCTGATCGCCGGATAGGGTTTGATGGTACCGACCAGTCCCACCTTCTGATCCATAAAGCCGGTCAGGTCAAGGGCGGCCGCAGCTCCCACCGCCTCAGCACCGCAGATGGTCCTGCCGGTATCATCCAACACGAGATATTTCTTGCCTTGCGGACCGCCGCTTAAGAAGGTCTTGAGCTTGCCTATAACACAGAACCTGCCCAGGTCAGGATTCTGGGCCAGCTGCCGTTCGCGGGCCTTGTCAATCTTGGTCCGTATCTCGGCTAGTTGCTTGTCCTGCTGCTGGACTTCCTTGGCCACCTGCTTGGCTAGCTCACAGCCGGCAATCCGCTCCAAGAGGTGCCGGGCATATCGTGCGGCCGTGCCGGCATCCTTGATGTTGGCTAGGTCCGACAGGGCCTTCTTAATGGCTGTGTAGTCCTGTTCCGCCAACGGCCTGGCCAGCACTGCCTTGAATTTCTCCTGCAGTTGGTAGAACTCCTTGAGCTTCTGGGCCTCCAATGGGGGCTCGGCAGGGGCGCCGCCGACCTGTGGCGGTATCGGTTGTCCTGCCGCAACTGCCGCTCCTGGCACCATGGGCTTATCCGTCGGCCGGACGAACCTGCTGCTAACCCAAAGGGACGAGCCGCTCGGACAGGCGATCTTGAGATAATCCTCCGTCTCCTGGCCCAACAACTTGACCTTGTCGCCGCGCCGCAGTACGACCTGCTTCTCCGTCGAGCGCATGGGCGGCACCAAATCTGATCCGACGTATGCGCCCACCCCGTCGCCTGTTACGATCCCCATGGACGGGTCTTGCAGGTTAACGCCCACATACTGCATGGCTACCCAGCAGAAGCTGCCGGTAGGAGGAACGATGCGAGACCATCCGGACTGTTCACTCAGCACCTGCACGGTGTCACCTTGAAAAAGCTTGCCGCACTGATAGTAATTCGTCCCTGGTCCGGAACGAACCAAGACGTCGTTGCTCGTGATTTCGCCTGTATAGGGACATGGTCGATTCGGCTCCACGGGGGCGCCTTCCTGAACAGCTTTGGCCACAGCCGGCCTATTAGCTTCGGCAGGCCCAGGTTGCCGGGCCGCTCCGGCTGGGTCTGCTGCCATACACCGGCATGCCGCCGAGCACGCCAATGATACAACGGTCCAGAAACTAACCGTCGATCTAAGACCGTGTCTCGAATGTGACCTGCTCCCCTCAGGGATATGTGAATGAGCATGCATATTCAGCCTCCTAGCTAACTTGTACGCCGGCCCCAATATACCGGCATTGCACCATCCTTTGGCCAAAAAACAGACGGAGACGAGAAGTTACCACTGCACAGGGGACTTGTCAATCCTTTTTGGAAGGCCTCACGGCGTACTGCACGATCATCCTCCGGCTATTTGACCGAATCATCCGGCGGCAAGCCGAGCCTTTCATAGAGTTGCCGTCGCATGTTCAAGCCTCAAGGCCACTTATATTTTGTTTGACTTTTTGGCACGTTGCTTTATAGTGTACGCCATACGATCAGTGAGGAGCGGTCAAAGGAATTGACCGGGATCGTCGGTTGTTACGGATGACAGGCGTCATGAGAACGATTGCAGTGGCAAACCAGAAGGGAGGCTGTGGAAAGACGACCACTGCCGTGAATCTGGCTGCTGCCTTTGCCGTTCGCGGGTACAAGGTCCTGCTGGTAGATCTGGATCCCCAGGGTAATGCCACACTGGGACTTGGCTATAAGCCAGGACATCTCGGGGCCACGATCTATGACGCCATGACCCGGCCCCCGACGGTACTTACCGACATCTTATTGCCCACCAAGGTCAAGCAACTGCATCTGGCCCCCAGCAACGTGTTGCTGGCCGGCGCCGAGTTGGAACTGCGCGGCGTACTCGGCAAAGAGTTGGTGCTGGGGGAACTCCTAAGACGGGTTGAGAAGGCGTACGATTTCTGCATCATCGATTGTTCGCCCTCTCTGGGGATACTAGCGATCAACGCCTTAGTGGCCAGTACCGATGTGCTAGCCCCTGTCCAGGTACACTATTATGCCTTGGAGGGCCTTCAAAGACTGCTGGATACGGTCCGTTTGCTCCGCAATCGGTTTTGGCCATGCGATGTACAGCCTCTTGGATTCGTACTGACGTTCGTGGATGACCGGACCCTCCTGAGCCGCCGACTCCAGCAGGGAATGAGACGGCTTTTTGGCCCTCTGGTCTTCAATACGGTGATCCACACGGCCGTTGCCCTGGCCGAGGCGCCAAGTCAGGGGCACACGATCCTGACCTATGCCCCTGAAAGCCGCGGCGCCCGGGAATACCTGAGCCTGGCAGATGAGGCCCTGCAGCGGTTGCATATTCGAGACCAGGCCGCCTGCGCCACGGGGACGACGGCCGGCGCTCGCTCCGTAGCAGTATAGGGCCCCACAAACATCTCGCATTCCGGTAGCGATTATCGAGAGCCGAATCTTGCATCTGAGTTCAGCTATTCGGTCCTCGCCAGGTCCCGATCCCATCCCACCAGTAGGATAGGTAATCCAATATGGGTTTATTGCCTGACTGTTGAACCTGCGTAGAGACGGTCATCTCCCGGAGTTGGCGCATGCAACTGATACCACCCAATCGCCAGGCCTCGGCTCCGATCTCCACAGCCCTGCCCCTCGCCTTTGAAGACCCGTCCGCGTCTGTGGCCAATAGCACGGAAAGCTCTTGGGCATATGGTTCCAGGGCCTCTTGCCAGAGACGGCGATGGGTCTGCTCTATCTCCAGGACCTGAGCCAGCACCTGCTGCCGTTTGGCCTCTCGCTCCTTACGCTCGGCCTCCTGACGTGCCAGACGATGGTGCCGGTGTGTCCGGCTGGCTGGTAACAAGCCCTCCGATACGGCCAGGCTCGGGTCAAGGATCACCCAAAACAGAAAGGTCATGACGAGGGTGCCCAAGGCCATCCGATAGATGATCTGGTCGCCGACGTCCAGGCCCACGCCGCTAAGGCATCCAGCGATCCCACCCAAGAACGGGCTGGCCGCATAAAGGATCATGTAGTAGTCGCTGCACGTCAGCGGGTGCTCATGCTCGATCTGCTGGTTTCGACTGACGCCCCGAAAGAAGACGAACAGATAGAGACTGACCAGCACAAAGACGAAAACCGCCAAGTACCCTGAGAGGAAAAAAATGGATGACCCGCTAAAGCCCCACTGGAGCAAGGCTATGACCAACAGATAGGCAAGGCAGACGATGAACCAGCCTGTACTGACGACATGAAGTACCTTGATAGGTCCTACCCTGACCGAGCTGCGATCATGTACCAATCCATGATTCGTATCCATGGGTCTCAGTTTGCCGCCTACCGGTTTGGCATTTGACCGTATGGTGAAATACCCGCCGAGCCACCACTGAGATAGTATGCGCCCGTAAACGCCCGTGTGATCGGGGTGAGGATCTCCTCCAGTTTCAACGACACGTACGCTAGTGCCGTAGGCGGTACCCATACGATGTCGCCTTCCTGCAACAACACGTCCTTGCTCAAGTCACCTTTCACGACGATCCGGCCATAGTTTATCTCAAAGATCTTTGGCTCCATGGTATTGGGGTCTCTGGACGGTCTTACCACCTGGATTCGATCCTTCCAGGCCATGGGATTTGGCACTGCATCGGCGATGGCCGACAACACCGTGTCGCGACCGGTGTAGACCTTACGGCCGGGCATGTTAACCTGGCCCAGGACATAGTACGACTTGCTCTGAAAGGCCACAATCCTGACCTCGATCGGCTTATCGCCTGGCAATGTATAGAGGCCGGCCACCTTTCCCTCCAAGATCGCCGCTACCTGTGCAGGCGTCTTGCCGGCTACATCGACCTCGCCCAGGGCCTCAAAGCTGATCTTGCCGTCTGGTCTGATCCGCTGCCTCTGTTTGTCGATCTCAGGCACACGTGCGCAGTGTATCTCCACCTCGTCGGGCGGCTGTAGCACATAGTGCAGGGCCGTCACGTCCACCTCATAGGGTTTCTTGAAGGCCATGATGTGCCTGGGATTCGACGAGAAGCATCCAGAAACTACGAGAATGCCCCCTAAAAGCGCGACACCCACGGCCAGCTTAGCGCATCCGAGAACGGTCTTGGTCCTATAGCCTGCCTTCTGCATAATCTGTCCTCTCTTATACCCTTCAATAATACGGCCTCAGAAAGTGCCACTATCGTAGAATTTGCAATCCATTGGGTCAACCATATTATCGGCAGTCTGCCGATCTGACTTTGATGCCGGCCCAAGAATCCGACTCAGCTGGAACGAGTGTCCCCGAGCTGTATTTTAAGTGCCTCCTGCCACCGGCCATAAGCCTCCTGGTAAGCGGATTGCATCTTCCTGTCCGGTCTGATGGTCTTCTTGCAGTCCAGGCCGGAAAAGGCCTGCCGGGTGTTGCGGTAGATCCCTGCGCCGATGCCGGCCCCGCGGGCCGCACCTTGGGAACCGTCGGTATTGTACAATTCCACAGTCGCTCCGGTGACCGTGGCAAAGGCCTTCGCAAAGAGCGGGCTGAGGAACATGTTGGCATGGCCTGCCCGGATGGTCTTGGCATTCACACCCGCGTGCTCTTGCATGATATCTAGGCCATACTTGAGGGCAAAGACGATCCCCTCCTGAGCAGCCCGCAACAGGTGTGCCCGCGTGTGGGTATTGAAACCCAGATTCGTGACCATAGCCCCGATGTGGTTGTTCTCAAGCGTACGCTCCGCTCCATTGCCATAGGGCAGGACAACCAGGCCATCGGACCCCACCGGCACCCGGCCGGCCAGTTCGTTCATCTTGGGATAATCCATCCCAATAGCGACATTGTGCTTTAGCCAGCTATTGAGGATGCCGGCGCCATTGAGACATAACAATACACCATAACGAGGCGACCTGGGATTGTGGTTGACGTGGACAAAGGTATTCACCCGGCCCTTTGGGTCATATTGTTCCGTGGCACTGATGCCGTAGACCACACCACTGGTCCCTGCCGTGGCCGCTACCTCTCCGGGGTTGAGGACGTTCAACGACAAGGCGTTATTGGGCTGGTCCCCAGATCGGTAGGCGATCGGTGTCCCGGCAGCAAGCCCGAGTTCCCTGGCGGCCTTGGCCGTTAGTTCGCCCTGCACCGAAAAGGTCGGCACCAGATCAGGGATCAGATCCGCGTCGATGCCATAGTAATCCAGCACAAGCTGGGCCACGGTCTGCCTTCGATAGTCCCACAGAATCCCCTCGGACAAACCCGATTGTGTGGTCCGGATCTGGCCAGTCATCCTGAAGGCGATGTAGTCCCCGGGCAGCATGATCTTGTGGATCTTCTTATACAGCGAAGGTTCATTGGCCTTGACCCAGGCCAGCTTGGAGGCCGTGAAATTGCCTGGCAGATTCAGCAGGGTCTTGAGGCACATGGCCTTGCCTATACGGTCCGCCGCCCTTCGCCCAATCTCGACCGCGCGGCTGTCACACCAGATAATGGCCGGCCGCACTACCTGGCCGTATCTGTCAACCGCCACCAGCCCATGCATCTGATACGAGATCCCTATCGCCTTGATGTCGCAGGAAGCGACCTTGTCAGTCGCCTTGATCTGACGCGTAACGGCCACCACGTGCTGCCACCAGGTCTGCGGAAGCTGCTCTGCCCAGCCCGCCTGCTTGGCGAGGATCTCCATTTCCTTTTTTGGAGACGTGGCGGAGGCCAGGACCTTGCCCGTCCCGGCCTCCATGAGGGTTGCCTTGATCGAGGAACTGCCTACATCGTATCCCAGTAGTAATGACATATATCCGTCGCCTCAGTGTCTTTCAGCTTACGCCTTTACCCTTCGAATCGTCAAATAGCCCCAGATCGCCCCACAGATCGTGCACCCCAATCCGCTGTACAGATGGACGTCCCGCAGCAGACCCTGCCAATCGGTCCCAAATACGGGGAACATATTGAGGATGATCGCCAACACCAGCGGGATGTTCAGGATCAGCATCAGCCCAAAAACCACATTGCGGCCCCACTGACCCAGAAGGTGCCAGTGATCCGACGACCATACCACGGCAAAGACCGCCAGGGCCACGACAAAAACCCCTCCCAAGGTCACATGGGCAAGCAACAGATACCCTGAAAGTGCCGCGTCCAAGACCAGTCGCCCGTAGAGCCCGCTGATCGCCAGACCCAGAATGGAGATCCCTACCCCGACTGCTGTCGCCATCCGGATAAGGCGTACAAACAGGCCGGTCGACGGGCCGCCAGTGGTCCTCGGCTTGGGGCCACGGGCGATCAGGGCGTGCAGCACTATCCCCACCCCAGTTATTAGCAGAGTCGCTATGGCCACCACACCACACGACAACAGACCGACGACCTTCAGCCACGGCCGAAACACAAAGGTCCAGGCAAATACCTTGGTCCGTTGAACATCGATCCCCTCAAAGTCCGACATCGGCTTATATGCTCCCTGCCTTGACACGATCGGCGTATCCACCTGCGCAGTGCCAAAGAAAAACGGCGAACCGACGTTGTGGCAATCCTCACACCTGCGCACGCCCAGGGCCTGCCTGGCAGGCCTGACTTCATGGGCCGCAGACCACAAGAGCGGCGCAGCCACCGGGTGCTCGGTCGCAGCAAGCCTGCCTTTATCGTCTACGTAGTGCATCTGGCCGCCGCAGATGTAGACCGGCTGCCCTCCGACCTGCTTGGCCAAGGATTTCAGGATCTGAACGACCATCTCGTCGGTCAAAGGGGGCCAGTCGTTGGTCTTTGTCGCCATGCCCCGTTTGATGACCTTCTTGGCAATCGGCTCAATGATCGATAATTGAATCGGCAAGACTTCTCCCCCTCCATTCTGACTTCTGGCTTCTGGCTTCTGGCTTCCAGGTGTCAAGGTCGCCCAGAAGGCCGGCCAGATCATCTTGTGCGGGGCTATCTTGCCGTCGGCCTGTTTGGCGAACACAGGGTAGATGATATGCGGCAAGGCCCGGTCCGCCTTCTCGGCATAGGTCGTACCGAGGGCGTGGGCACGAGAGGTCTTTACCAACCCCGCTTGCCCCTGAGGCCACGGCCCGCTGTGACAAGCGGTACAGGCGAGCTTCTCGAAATGAATCGATGGGACACCCTTATGCTCCGGTACAGGAGATCGCATCCGACCTGCCGTCGGCTCTACGGCCAGGGGATCGTCCAAGTGGCAGCCCTCACAGGTCAACCGCCCTGCCCAGGCATGATTCGGATCGTTGAACTGGCCCGGATATCCGCGAACAATCGCGTGATCAATGCCGTTACGGTGGCAATCTACGCACCGCATGCCGGCGGCCATGTGTATGTCCTCATCAGCCAAGACCTCGTTGCCCTCGGTGCTACCGACAAGGGCATTGGAGTGGCAATAATAACACCGCTCGTTGGGTACCTTCCCGGTCAGGTCAAGGAACACGTCGTTGTTGTCGTCAAAGGCATCTCTCTGATACCACGTGAATGGTGGCGGGCTGTTGGTGTCGATCGGTCCAGTCACCCCTACGTATGGATCGTAGTTCGGCGCTACGTTCCTGACCGATCCTCTGACGTTCGCGAATTCCACCGAGGCCGTGGCCGCCCAACGGAAGTTGCCTTCCCTGGCCTGGTCGGCGAAACCGAAGGCCCCTCCCTGGTCCTGGCCTGGGTCTGCATTGTGACAGGTCAGGCAGTTGACCTCCAGCCGCCCGCTCAGGCGGGCCTGCCCGGCATTGTTGGTATCCTTGGCATACGCCTCGCCCGGACCGACGCCCGGCATGTGCCGACCGAAGTGCCTGACGAACTCGAACGGGCTGATACCGAATTGGTCCGGCCTGTAGACACCAGGCCAAGGCCTGTACGAGAGCGGAACCTGCACCGCAAGACTTGCCTCCGCATAGATCCAGGGCTGTGCCAGTCGGCCAGGCTGAACATTGGGATCCGTGGAGTTGAAGTGAAAGCCCTTGGCTACCTTGTCGTAGTCATGACAATTGCCGCACGACCACCGCATGGAGAACGGCATGGGATTGGTCTGGCCCGGGGTGATCTTGAAACCCTTGTCGCCGTCCCTGTCCTCCGGATACAGCGGGATCACGTGTACGTACCGTGTCCTGCTCCCGTCCGGCACATCACCGGTCTGGGCCAAGACCGGGACAGACAACATGAGCACAACCCCAGCCGCCTTCAAGCGGGTCGCAGTGTCCGTTCTATTCCATTGTCCACTGATCTGTTTCAAACGATCCACCTATCCCTGTGGGTCCTGGCGAACGGCCATATTAGACACCCTTCAAGATGGAATCGCAAGTCAATAGCTTGAGACGTAGCGTCGGTTCTTCGGACCTTCCAATAGGTATCGCCATGATCCGACCGGGCTAGAGGCCGCCCCGGTACTATGGGAACAACTTACGAATCCTGGCCGGTGTAACGCCCGCTCATGTTCTGCCCACATGCCTTTTAGAACAAGGTAAGTAGTCAGGCATGTGGAGGCAGACTATGAGACGGTCGATCGCACACGAGACGGTTCTGAGGACATGGGTGATCCTAGGGGAAATCCTGGCCGGTACGGCCGGGGCAGGCCAGGGGCCGATCCACTTCATCTTCGACATGCACGTGGATCCTGTAGGCAACAGCCTCCCGACCCAGGCCAAGTGGGACTTCTACAACCTGCAGATCTCCAACATCAACTGGGTCCTGGACCAGACCGAGCCTGTGGGTACCCGGATCTCGTTTCTGTCCAGCGGCCAGTGGGCGGAGATGATCGGCCTGGAAGGTCCAAACGGCCAGGGGGCCAAGTGCCTCCAGAGGATCTTTGCCAACGGCGGCCAGATCGGCACCCACAATCACAGTGAGTACCGCATCGGCGCCCTCAACTGGGGCCAGTACCCACAGAGCGATCCCAGTCTTTCGCACTCCAGGCAGGTCTGGCAGGATAACATCGCTACGGTCAACCAGGCCATCCAGACGGCCTTAGGTCTCCAGACCGCTATGGAGCTGGCTGCCGTCAACTCCGTACGCGGCTCGCACATACCGTCCGACGATAATCTCTACCACCAGCTCATGGCTGAGTTCGGATTCAAGGTCCGACAGGGCGGGGCAGAAGAGGACTAGTACCAGTGGTACGGCCACCACATCTGGAATCCCTTCAGACCTGCGGTCGAGAACTACATGGCAGAGGACCTCAACACTCCGTTCGTGGTCCCGCCCCAAGGTGCGGTCATTGGTGTGGCGGGGATCCACCACAATGTATTCCAGGACATGTCCGCCCCTGCGGTCAAACGCCAGTTCCTCCAGCTCTTTATCAACTGGCGCTACGCCCAACGGGTCGGTAGCCAGGAGAAGGTCTGGTGCTGGGGCTGGGGCAGCCACTCCCAGGACTTCAATACCGGGTCTGCCAGTCGCAGGGACATGGTGGACGTGATCCAGTGGCTGGACAGGCACTTCGCCAAAAGGACGACGGCCCAAGGCCAGGACGTGATGACCTGGGCCACCCAGGCGGATGCAGCCAAGGCATACATAGTTTGGGAGGTGAATCACCCTGGCCAGTCGAGCTTCTCGTTCAAGTCCCTCCAGAAGGACTGGGCCGAGTATCCCTACCTGCGTCCAGTGGCCGAATACCTCAAGGACCACCTCTGGCAGGCGGACCTGGACCTGGCTCCAGCAGTGGAGGCCTATCAATTGGCGAAAGACGGCAAGGCTACGGTCATTGCCTGGTCCGAGGTAGGGGACACGCAGATCAACGTGACCACCATCCTCGGACCCAAGGCCAAGGTCGTGGGCTTAGAGACCGGCACCGTGTATCAGACCGAGATCGATGGGAGCCGCATCCCAGTTGGGATTGAGCCGGTATTCATCATCGCAGGTACTGCCGCCGTGTCTGAGGATACCGGGAACCTCCTGGCCAACCCTGGATTCGAGCAAGCCGATGGCTCCGGCCCGCAGGGCTGGAAGCAGGTGACATTATCCGGCGGTCAGGGTACCACAAAACTGACCCTGGACAAGACCAAGGCACACACAGGCACGGCCTGTGTCAGGATCGAGATCAGCGGCACCAAGCGGGCAATCTGGAGCCAGGTTGTGGACGTCACGCCAGGCGTAGTCTATCTGC
>Ga0315287_10005028_pt1 | contig 12971 bp, 12 predicted proteins | sample YL17G11_0_MG_FD_205037 | JGI IMG/M metagenome (GOLD analysis project Ga0315287, IMG submission 205037) | Sediment microbial communities from Yellowstone Lake, YNP, Wyoming, USA - YL17G11_0 | ecosystem: Environmental > Aquatic > Freshwater > Lake > Sediment | place: USA: Wyoming | collected...
GCCTGGAAGGCGAAGCAGCGGTCGTGGGCCTGACCGGTCCGGAGGCCTATCCCGACCGGGCCTCGGCGGAGGCGGCCTTCGCCGCCCACGTCGACCCGGCCAAGGTCGACATCTGGTCGATGGGCGGTCTCGAGGTCGTCATGGGCGACCGGGAGGGGGCCACGTTCACCGATGCCTACGACGGGCGCCGTTGGTTCAACTGCCACTGCAACGGCGGGGTCTTCAATCTCGGCCACCGCAATCCCCGGGTGATCGCCGCCGTGCGGGCGGCCATGGACCACGCGGATGTCGGCAACCACCACCTGGTGTCCGCGTACCGGGCGTCGGCGGCCGAGCGGCTGTCGGCCACCACCGGCGACCGGCTCAGCGGCGTCGTCTTCTCCGTCGGCGGGGGCGAGGCGGTGGACCTCGCCCTGAAGGTGGCCCGGGGTCACACCGGGCGTCCGACCATCGTCTCGGTCACCGGGGCCTACCACGGCCACACCGGCCTGGCGCTGGCCGCCGGCGACCCGAGGGATCATGTCCTGTTCGGCCACGACCTGCCCGGCTTCACCCACGTGCCGTACAACGACCTCGCCGCCATGGACCGGGCGATCGGCGATGACACCGCCGCGGTCATCCTGGAGTCCATCCCGGCCACCGCCGGCTTCCCGATGCCCGAGCCGGGCTATCTGGCGGCGGCGGCCGACCTGTGCCGCCAGCGGGGCGCGCTCTACGTCGCCGACGAGGTCCAGACCGGCCTGGGCCGCACGGGAACGGTCTGGTACCTGGAACAGGAGGGCGTCGAGGCCGATCTGCTGGTCACCGGCAAGGGCCTGTCGGGCGGCATCTATCCGATCGCGGCCACGCTGATGACCCCCGAGGTGCACCACTTCTTCGCCGAGCACCCCTTCTGTCACGTGTCGACCTTCGGCGGGGCCGAACTGGGCTGTGTCGCCGCGGCCGAGGTGGTCGACATCATCTCCGCGGCCGGGTTCCTCGAGCGCGTGGTCGAGGTGGGCGCACGCCTCGAGGCGGCGTTTCGAGACCTCCCCTTCGGCTTCCGCCGCCGGGGGATGCTGTCGGCCTTCGTCTTCGACGACCCCTACGGCGGCATGACGGCCATGAAGGCCCTCTTCGACGCCGGGATCTATGCCTTCTTCGCCAGCTACGACCCTCGCGTCCTGCAGTTCAAGCCCGTGCTGACCGTTTCCGACGCCGAGGTCGACGAGATCATCGCCATCGTGCGCCGGACCTTCGGCGAATGACCGACCTGGGCTGGACCCGCGCCTCGGGCGCTCAGTCCGCGGGTTCGAAGAACTCGGGTGGGGGCGGGGGGCCGAAGGCGTAGAGGAACTCGCTCATGCCGATGCCGTGGTCCGCATGGTCCTGGGCCCGAACGAGACGAGGAGCCACTGATGGGATTCCGACTGGGCAACCGCGAGGGCCGAGCCGTCCTCGTGGACGAGTTGGGGGACCGGTACGACCTGGCCTCCCTGAGCCGCGACGACCGCCTCGCCGACCCCATGGCCGCCCTCGCGGCGCTGGACACCCTGCGGGCCGCAGCGGAGGGGTTGGCCGAGGCCACGCCGGAGGGCGCCGTGGACGGGTCCACGCTGGGACCGCCCGTGCCGCGACCCCGGCAGTGCTTTGCCGTCGGCCTCAACTACCGCTCCCACGCCGAGGAGTCGGGGCTCGATGTCCCGCCCGCCCCACTGATCTTCACCAAGTTCCCCGGCTGCCTGGTCGGGCCGACCGCGGACATCGAACTGCGGGCGGCGACCGTGGACTACGAGGTCGAGCTGGTCGTCGTCATCGGGCCCGGCGGTCGGGACATCGCCGCCGAGGACGCCTGGGACCACGTCGCCGGGTTGACCATCGGCCAGGACATCTCCGACCGGGCCCTGCAGTTCGCCTCGTCCCCGCCCCACTTCGACCTCGGCAAGTCCCGGGACGGTTACGGGCCGATCGGGCCGCTGGTCGTGTCGACCGACCTGGTGGGCGAACCCGCCGACCTGGCCCTGTCCTGCTCGGTCAACGGGGAGGTCCGCCAGGACGACCGCACCTCCGGCCTCATCGTCGACGTCCCGGCCCTGATCGAGTACCTGTCGGGGATCCTCACCCTCTTGCCTGGCGACCTGATCTTCACCGGCACCCCCTCGGGCGTGGGCATGGCCGACGGCCGCTTCCTGGCCGCCGGCGACGTCCTCGAGTCCACCATCGAGGGCCTCGGGACCCTGCGCAACCGCTGTGTCTGAGGCGGTCGACGTCCTCGTCGTGGGGGGCGGTCCCGTGGGCGTGACGATGGCCCTGCCGGCCGCCCACCGGGGGCTGTCGGCCCGGGTCCTGGAGCGGGCGACGGACGTCCACCACCTGCCTCGGAGGCGGAGTTGGTGACCGGCGGAGGTGGACGGGAATCGAACCCGCCGGACGGGGATCGCCCGTCCCACCCGCTTTGAAGGCGGGGGAGCCCACCAGGTGCTCGGACACCTCCGCCCGACACGGTAGGCCGGGACGGCCCTAGGCTGGCCCGTATGAAGAAGCTTCTGTTGCTCCTGGTCGTGGTGGTTCTCGGCGTGGTCGTCGCGAAGAGGCTCCAGGAAACCTAAGAATCAACGTCGGCGCACGACGGTCCGGCCCCAGAGTCGGGCCGTTCGTCGCGTCCAGGTCCGGACCCGCTCCCAGCGGGACGGCTCGGGCTCCCGGCGTAGCAGCCAGAACACGACCACACCGGCGACGATGGCGGCCAGGCCCCCGCTGATCGCCGCCGTGCGGCCCGGGGTCGGCATGGAGACCCGGTCCCGCATCTTCACCGGGCGCTCGAAGACCCGGACCTCCCACTCGCGCTCGGCGGCGATGCGGGCCAGGCCCCGGTCGGGGTTGACGGCCACCGGGTGGCCGACGGCGGACAGCATCGGCTCGTCGGTGATGGAGTCCGAGTAGGCGTAGGAGGCGGCCAGGTCGATGCCGTACCGCTCGGCCGCCTCCTCCATGGCCACGACCTTGGACGGGCCATAGGAGTAGAAGTCGACGCCGCCGGAGTAGCGGCCGTGCTCGTCGACCTCGGGCCGGGTGGCGATGACGTCGTCGACGCCGAGGTAGTGGGCCAGGGGGTCGACGATCTCCTGGGGGGAGGCGCTCACGATGAAGACCTTGCGCCCCTCGGCTTGGTGTCGGCGGATGAGTTCGAGCGCTTCGTCGTAGATGATCGGGTCGATGACCTCCTCGAGGGTCTCGCGCACGAGGGAGCGGATGTGGTCCTGGGACCAGCCCGCGGTCACCCGGAGGGCGGCCTCGCGCATCTTGGCCATCCGGGCCTCGTCAGCGCCCAGGTAGAGGTAGACGAGTTGGCCGTAGAGGGCCCGGAGGAGCAGCCAGCGGGACAGGAGGCCGGCCCGGTAGAGCGGCTTGCCGAAGGCCACCATCGAGGCGCGGGCGATGACCGTCTTGTCCAAGTCGAAGAAGGCGGCCTCCACGACGGTCCACCCTAGGAACCTGAAGACCCCGTTGTCCGTGAACCTCGTCACGCCTAACGTGGGCGTCCTCGCGAGTTCACCGGCTGTGTGCCGGAACGTAACGACGACCTCGCCCCGGCGCTTCCCCCGCCCATCACCTCTGCTTCGGGGGACGTCCTGTGCATCTGTCCTGCTGGGCCCTCAAGGGCGGCGTGGGGACCACGGTGGTCACCGCTGCCCTCGGCCTCACCCTCAACCGCGCCGGCCACGACGTCCTGCTCGTCGACCTGGCCGGTGATCTGCCCGCCGCCCTCGGCTTGGCCGAGCCCGATGGCCCCGGGCTCACCGACTGGCTGGCGGCGGGCGACGACGTCCCCGCCGACGGCCTCGGCCGCATCGAACGGCCCGCCGTCCCGGGCCTGGCCGTGCTGCCCCGGGGTCGGGGGCGACTCGGACCGACGGCGCGGGTCGAAGCCCTCGTCGCCGCCCTCGACCCCCGCCGCTCGGTCGTCATCGACTGCGGTGTGCTCGGCGCCTGCGAGCCGGACCGGGCGGTGGTCGCCGGCCGGTGCACCCACTCGCTGCTCGTGACGCGGGCCTGCTACCTGGCGCTCCGCCGGGCGGCCGACCCACCCCTGCGCCCCTCGGGGGTCGTGCTGGTCACCGAGCCGGGCCGGGCGCTGGACCGCACCGATGTCGAAGCGGTCGTCGGCGCCCCGGTCCGGGCCGAGGTCGCCCTGGACCCGGCGGTGGCCCGGGCGGTCGACGCCGGGCTGCTGGCCAGCCGCCTGCCCCGGGGCCTCGAGCGTTCCCTGCGCCGTGCCGCCTGACGGCGTCGACCTGGCGACCCGGGTCCACCAACGCCTCCTGGGAGAGGTCCGGGGTCGGGGCGGGGGCCTGACCGAGGTCGAGCGCGCCGTGGGCCGCGAGGCCCCGCTGCTGACCGGGGCCGAGCGCGGCGGTGTGGCCGACCGGGTGGCGGCCCGCATCTCGGGGCTCGGCCCGCTGGAGCCGTTGCTGGCCGATCCCGAGGTCGCCGAGGTGATGGTCAACGGCCCGGGCCCGGTCTGGATCGAGCGGGCCGGGCGGTTGCTGCCGACCGAGATCGTGCTCGACGGCCCGACCATCGAGCACCTGGTGGAGCGGGTCGTGGCTCCGCTCGGCCTTCGGGCGGACCGGACCGCGCCGCTGGTCGACGCCCGCCTGCCCGACGGGTCCCGCGTCAACCTGGCCCTGCCGCCCCTTGCCGTCGACGGGCCCTACGTGACGATCCGGCGATTCCGGGACCGGCGGATCACCCTGGCCGAGGTCTGCCCGACCGGGGTGGAGGCGCTACTGGCCCGAGCGGTGGCGGGCCGGGCCAATCTGGTCGTGGCCGGTGGGTCGGGGGCCGGCAAGACGACCCTGCTCAACGCTCTCGCCGGCCGTTGCCCGACCGGGGAGCGGATCATCACCGTGGAGGACGTGGCCGAACTGGCCCTGCCCGGCGCGCACGTGGTCCGCCTCGAGGCCCGGCCGGCCAACGCCGAGGCGGTGGGGGCGGTCACGATCCGGGACCTGGTGCGCAACGCCCTGCGCATGCGCCCCGACCGCCTCGTCGTCGGCGAGGTCCGGGGCGCCGAGAGCCTGGACCTGCTCCAGGCGATGAACACCGGCCACGCCGGCTCGATGGCCACTTGCCATGCCAACAGCCCGGCGGACGCCCTGGAGCGCCTGGCCACCCTGGCGTTGATGGCGGACGTGGCCCTGCCGCTGGCGGCCGTGCGGGACCAGTACCGCTCGGCGGTGGACCTGGTCGTTCAGGTCGCCCGCCACCCGTCGGGCCGGCGGGGGGTGGTCGCGGTCTGGGAGGTACCGCCGTCCGGCGCCGACACCGCCGGCTGCATGCTGGCCGACGCCACCGGCGTCCTCGCCGCGGCGGCTCGCCCGCCCCGCTGGTGCCCCGAGCCCGACCGATGACGGCCAGCCCGTCGGTTCAGGTCCCAGAACGGGTGCGTCGTGCGGGAAGGCCGGGGTGATGGGAGCGCTGACGGTGACGGCGGTGGCCGCGGCTCTGGCGGGGCGCGGCCTGCTGCGGCGGTGGGCGGGCCGGTCGACTCGCCGCCGCCTGGCGGTCCGGGGTCACCCGCCCGGGCCTCGACGGCCGTCATCGACGATCGAGCGGTGGCTGGCGCCCCGGTTGCTGGCGGCCGATGTGGTCTGGTCACCGGCGGTCGTGGCCCGGGGCGGGCCGATCGCCGTGGGGACCGTGGCCGTCCTCGGGTTCATGACCGGTGGTCCGGTGCCGGCGCTCCTGGGCGTGCTGGCCGTGGGGGGTGGCCTGCTGGGCGCTCTCGCCGCGGCCGCCGGACGGCGTGAGGGGCGCATCGAACGGGAGCTCCCGGCGCTGCTGGAGGCCGTGGCCCGAGGGCTGCGGTCGGGCGCAGCCATCCCGTCGGCGTTGCGGGAGGCGGCGGTGACGGACTCGGTGGCGGCGGATGATCTGGCGGCCGTCCTCGCCGAGGTCGATCGGGGCCTGCCCCTCGGCGTCGCCCTGGAGCGCTGGGCCGACCGGCGCCCTCGTCCCGGCGTGCGCCTCGTGGTCGGGGCGATGTCGGTGGCCCTCGCCTCCGGCGGCACGCCGGCCCGGGCCGTCGACGGGGTGGCGGCCACGTTGCGGGAGCGGGCCGAGGTCGATCGGGAGGTCCGGGCGCTGGCCACCCAGGCCCGGACGTCGGCCGCGGTGGTGACGCTGGCGCCCTTGGCCTTCGGTGCCCTGGGGGCGCTCGGCGACGAGCGCACGGCCACCTTCCTGCTCCAGACGCCGGCCGGGTTGGCCTGCCTGGTCACGGGGCTCGTCCTCGACGGCATCGGGGCGGCTTGGATGGCTCGCATCGCCCGGGGCCCGGCGTGATCGTCCTCCTGATCCTCGCCGGTGGGCTGGCCGTGGCCTGGCCCGCCCGTCCCCGCGGCTTCCGGCACCCGATGCAACTCTTGGGGGAGGCCAATCGGGTGCCGGAACGAGAGGGATCGGCCCGGGACCGTCGGCTGCCGTTGATCGGGCTGGCGGCCGCGCTCGCCGTCGCCGTGTCGCCGGCCCTCGGGCTGGCGGCCCTCGCCGCGGTCGTGCTCCGCCCTCACCTGGCCGCCCGCCGGGCGGCGGCTCGGTGCCGGTGGGCCGTGATCGACGCCGTGCCGGAGGCCGCGGACCTGCTGGCCCTGTCCGTGGCCGGCGGCCTCACCGTGCCCCTGGCGTTGGCGGTTGCGGCGCGGTGGTCGCCGCACCCCGTCGGCGAGGCCCTGCAGCGGGCCACCGGCGAGATCGGCCTCGGGCGCCCGACGGCCGAGGTGCTGGAGGACCTGGCCGAGTCTCTCGGCCTCCCGGCCCGACCCCTGGTCGATGTCCTGCTGGCCTCCGAGCGCTACGGGGTGCCTCTGGGTGACGGCCTCGACCGGGTCGCCCGCGAGGCTCGGCTCGACCGTCGCCGGCGGGGTGAGGAGCGAGCCCGACGGGTCCCGGTGCTCCTGCTCTTCCCGCTCGTGCTCTGCGTCCTGCCCGCCTTCGGCCTCCTCACGGTGGTGCCCCTGCTCGTCGGGTCGCTGCCGGATCTTCCCCCGTGAAACCCCGACCTCCCACGGAGGTGTCCCGTGTCGTTGAAACTCCTCGTCGCCGTCCAGGTGACCCTGTCCCACTGGTTGCGCCGCCCGGACCCGGACCGGGCCCAGACCACTGCCGAATACGCCCTCGTGCTCGTCGGGGTGGCGGCCATCGCCCTCCTGGTGGTCGCGTGGGCGAGCGACACCAACAAGATCGGGCGTCTGCTCGACGGGGTGCTGGACAGCATCCTCGACCAGATCCCGTGACCCGCCGGCGACAGCGGGAGGGCGGCCAGGCCACCGTTGAGGTCGCCCTCCTGCTGCCGCTGCTGGCGCTGCTGCTGCTCGCCGTCGTCCAGGTCGGCCTGGTGGTCCGGGACCAGGTCCTGGTCACCCACGCCGCCCGCGAGGCCGCCCGGGCCGCAGCGGTCGACCCCCAGGCCGCCGTGGCCCGGGAGGGGGCCGAAGACGCCGCCCGCCTGGACCCGGACCGGCTGACCGCCGAACTGTCCGGCAGCACCGATCCCGGAGGCCGCCTGACCGTGACCATCCGCTACCGGTCACCGACCGCCGTCCCGCTCATCGGGCCCCTGCTGGGCGACCGCACCCTCGTGGCCGAGGCCACCATGCGCGTCGAATGACCGGGGTGTAGCCATGCGTCACGACGCGGCCTTGCTCACGGCGGACCTGGCCCAGGCTCGCATCGCCGAGGTGATGCCCCTCCGGCTGGACCCGGCCGGCGTCCAGCCCTGATCAGGCTGCCGCGAGGATCACCTCGAGGAGGCGGATGGCGCCGGCCTTGTCCAGGGGCTCGTTGAAGTTGCCGCACTTGGGGGACTGGACACAGGACGGGCAGCCGTCGGGGCAGCCGCAGGAGCGGAGGGCGTCCAGGGTCGTGTGGAGGTGGCGGTCGGCGGCCTCGTAGCCGAGGTCGGCGATGCCGGCCCCGCCGGGGTAGCCGTCGTAGATGGCGATGGTGGGCAGCCCGGTGTCGGCCTGGAGCATCGTGGACACGCCGCCCACGTCCCAGCGGTCACAGATCGTGAAGAGGGGGAGCATGCCGATGGCGCAGTGCTCGACGGCGTGCAGGGTGCCCGGTCCCTCGGCGGGACCGACCTTCGCCGCGGCCAGCACCTCCGGGGAGATCGTGTACCAGACGGCCCGGGTGCTGAGGTGCTGGGTGGGCAGGTCCAGCTCTTCGTGGCCCAGCGTCTCGCCGGTGGCCGCGTCCCGGCGGCGGTAGCCCACGACCTGGCTGCTGACCTCGATGGACCCGAGGGCCAGGTGGGAACGACCGACGTCGCGCTCGGCGTCCACCCCGGCGATGCGGACGTGGGTCTCGGACCGGGGCTGGGTCCATTCGCCGCCGTCGTCGGGCTCGACCACGGCCTGCCGGGCGTCCAGGTCCAGCTCGGCGACCTTCCAGTGCCGGCCCTGGTGGAGGTAGACGGCCCCAGGGTGGACCTGGCTGGGGGCCCGGCCCTGGTCGACGGTGCCGATGAGCTCGTCGTCGCCGCGGATCCGGGTGACGATGCGGACCTCGGAGGCGAAGCCGTTGCGCAGGCCGACCCCGTGGGCGGGCCAGCCCGAACCGCACCAGACGGCGGCCGCCGTGTCCCGACGGGGCCGGAGCCGGAGCTGGTCGTCGAGCACGAGGCGACGGACCCCGTCGTCCAACAGGTCACCCCACCAGCGCTCGTCGGCCGGGGTGAGCGGGTGCTCGTACGCCGCGCAGGCCAGGTGGGGGAGGAGCACGTAGGGGTTGGACGGGTTGATGACGGCGGGCTCGGGCGGGCGGGTGAAGACCTCGGTGGGGTTGGCCATCAGCCACTGGTCGAGCTGGTCGTTGCCGGCCACGAGCACGGCCACGGACTCCTGGCCCTCGCGCCCGGCCCGGCCCGCCTGCTGCCACAGCGAGGCGATGGTGCCGGGGAAGCCGTTGAGGATGCAGGCGTCGAGGCCGCCCACGTCGATGCCCAGCTCCAGGGCGGTGGTGGCCACGACCGCCCGGAGGCGCCCGGAGAACAGGGCGGACTCGATCTCGCGGCGCTCGTTGGCCAGGTAGCCGCCGCGGTAAGCGGCCACGCTGTCCCGCAGTTCCCGGGGCAGGCGGCGCTGGACCTCGGTGGCCACCACTTCGGCCCCCCGCCGGCTGCGACAGAAGGCGATGGTGCGATGCCCCTCGAGGACCATGCGGGCCACGAGGTCGGCCGTCTCCTTGTTGGTCGACCGCTTCGGGCCGTCGGGCTCCCGTCCGTCGTCATGGTCCGTCAGGTCGATGTCCACCTCGGCCTCGACCGCGGGGTTCCACAGGGCGAAGAGGCGCTCGCCCTTGGGGGAGGCGTCATCGGTGATCTCGGTGACCGGCAGGCCGCAGAGCTCGGAGGCCAGGCGCCCCGGTCGGCCGATGGTGGCCGAGCAGAACACGAAGGTGGGGTCCGATCCGTAGAGGTTGCAGACCCGTCGGAGGCGGCGCAGGAGGTGGGAGACGTGGGTCCCGAAGATCCCGCGCAGGACGTGCAGCTCGTCCACCACGACGTGCTCCAGTCGGCCGAGGTACGTGGACCACTTCGCGTGGTGGGGCAGCAGAGCCGAGTGCAGCATCTCGGGGTTGGTCAGCAGCACGGTCGCCTTGGCCCGGGCCCAGGCCCGTTCCTCGGTGGAGCAGTCACCGTCGTAGGTGGCGGGGACGAGGCCGGTCAGGTCGAGGTCGAACAGGGCCCGGGCCTGGTCCTGGGCCAGGGCCTTTGTGGGGAAGATGCAGAGCGCGGTGCCGGGTCGGAGGGGGGCGAGGGCGGCTTCGGCGATGGGGGCCTGGTAGCAGAGGGACTTGCCCGACGCCGTGCCCGTGGCCAGGACGACGGAGCGGCCCGCCCGCACCTCGTCGATGGCCGCGGCCTGGTGGGCCCAGAGGCGGTCGACACCGAGGCGCTCCCAGACGAGGTCGGGCAGCGGCTTGGCCAGCTCGCCGTAGCGGGCGGCCCGAGCGGGCAGCCGCTCCAGGTGGACCAGGCCGCGTCCCGCCGCGAGGTCGGCCAAGGAGGGAGGTTCGATCGGCGTCAACGGTGCGAGCGCCATCACTCGAGCCTACGACCGCGCGGTGACAGGTGACAGGGCCGTAGTTACGGCGGCGGCATTTCATCACGACGGATTCATGACGACCGCCGTCATACGCTGGGCCCGTGAGCCGCTACGAGGAGGTGGCCGTCGAGGTCCGGGACGGCTGGCGCGTGCTGCGCCTGGCCGGCGAGGTCGACGTCGCCACCGCCCCCCGTCTGCGTGACCGCCTCGTGCAGTTGATCAACGAGGGCCCACCCCAGGTGGTGGTCGATCTCAGCGGGATCACCTTCATCGACTCGATGGGCCTGGGCGCCTTGATCAGCGGCCTCAAGCGGGCCCGGGCCCTCGACGGCGACCTGCGCCTGGTCGGGGCCACCGACCACGTGGCCAAGGTCCTGGCCATCACCCGGCTGGACCAGGCCTTCATGGTCAGCGACACCGTCGAGGCCGCTCTCGCCGGAAGCCCGGGGTGACCGCGGTGGGCGAGATCGTCGAGCTCGAGATACCGCCCACGTTGGAGTACCTCGACCTCGCCCGGGTGGTGGTGAGCGCGGCCGCATCGGTGGACCCCGGCTTCCCGCCGTCCCGCGTCTCGGACCTGCGTCTGGCCGTGTCCGAGCTCTGCGCCAACGCCATCGAGTCCCAGCAGCGCCGGGAACGGGTCGAGCCCCTCGTCATCCGGTGCGTCCTGTCCGACGACCGGGTGACCATCGAGATCGAGGACCACGGGGGCGGCTTCGACCCCGAGGCCCTGGCCCCTCTGCCCCCGGCCACCGACCCCACCCGCCTCGAACGGGAGCGGGGCCTCGGCATCCCCCTGGTCCGCGCCCTGGCCGACGACGTCGAGTTCCTGGTCAAGGACGAAGGCACCACCGTGCGGGTCGTCCTCTTCCATCCCCACCCCGACTGACCGGCCCGACCGGCGATCCGGGCCGGATCAGGCGGACTCGTACCTGCGGATCTCGCGCTTGGCCAGCTGCATGCGGTGGACCTCGTCGGGGCCGTCGGCGAGGCGGAGGGTGCGCACGTGGGCGTACATGGAGGCCAGGCCGAAGTCGGGGCCGACCCCGCCCCCGCCGTGGGCCTGGATGGCCCGGTCGATGATGCGCAGGGCCATGTTGGGCACGGCCACCTTGATGGCCGACACCTCGATGCGGGCCCCCTTGTTGCCCACCGTGTCCATGAGCCACGCCGTCTTGAGGACCAGGAGGCGGGCCTGCTCGATGTCGATGCGGGACTCGGCGATCCACTCCTGGATCACGCCCTGCTCGGACAGGGGCTTGGCGAACGCCGTGCGCTGGGTGACCCGGCGGCACATGGCCTCCAGGGCCCGCTCGGCCACGCCGATGGCCCGCATGCAGTGGTGGATGCGCCCGGGGCCGAGGCGGGCCTGGGCGATGGCGAACCCACCGCCCTCCTCGCCGATCAGGTTGGCGCGGGGGACGCGGACGGCGTCGAACGACAGCTCGCAGTGGCCCTCCTGGTCCGTGTAGCCGAACACGGTCAGGTCCCGGACCACGGTCAGCCCCGGCGTGTCCATCGGCACCAGCACCTGGCTCTGCTGAAGGTGGCGGGGGGCGTCGGGGTCGGTCTTGCCCATGACGATGGCGATCCGGCAGCGCTCCCGGGCCGCCCCCGAGATCCACCACTTGGCGCCGTTGAGGACGTAGTCGTCGCCGTCGGTGTCGATGCGCAGGGTGATGTTGGTGGCGTCGGAGCTGGCCACGTCGGGCTCGGTCATGGCGAAGCACGAGCGGATCTCACCCTCGAGCAGCGGCCGCAGCCACCGTTCCTTCTGCTCGTCGGTGCCGAACATGGTCAGCACCTCCATGTTCCCGGTGTCGGGTGCCGCGCAGTTCAGGGCTTCGGGGGCCAGGCCACTGCGACCGCTGATCTCGGCCAGGGGGGCGTAGTCCAGGTTGGACAGGCCCTCGGTCCACTCGGTGGCGTGGGGGAGGAAGAGGTTCCACAGGCCCCGGGCCCGGGCCTCGGCCTTGAGGTCCTCCATGACCCGGGGATGGTGGTGGCCGTCGCCCGAGGCCGCCATCTGCTCGGCGTACACCGACTCGGCCGGGAGGACCTTCTCGGCCATGAAGGCCTCGAGGCGTTCGGCGAGCTCACGGCACTTGGCACTCGGTTCGAAGTCCACGAAGGGCGAACCTACTCGCCACCTCTTCGGGGCGGTCCGAGTGCGAGCTCGAGGCGGGCGCCCGCCTCAGGCCGGGTCAGCGGTCGACCCCGGCGGTCGAACGTCCCGAGTTGGCGTCGACCCGATGTCTTCGAACCTGGATAGCTTGCACGCCTTGCGCCCGACTCTCGGACTCGCCTTCCGGGAGATGCGTCGGGCCCGTCTCCGCTTCGGCCTCCTGGCCGGCGCCCTCGGCCTGTTGGCCTTCCTGGTGCTCTTCCAACAGACCCTGCTGACGAGCCTGCTCGGCTACTTCACCGGCGCGCTGGAGAGCCAGTCGGCCGAGGTGCTGGTCTACGGCGAGGAGGCCCGGACCAGCGTCGAGGCCAGCGTGGTCCTGCCCGACACCGTGGAGGAGGTCGCCGGCGTCGAGGGCGTCGGGGCGTCGGCCCCCCTCGGCGAGAACACCTTCACCGCCCAGGTCGGTGGCAGCCTCGAGGACGTCGTCGTCTTCGGCTACGAGCTGGGCGGGCCCGGGGCGCCCACCACCCTGGTCGAGGGTCGTCTCCCCGAGCGCGACGGCGAGGGGGTGGCGTCGGACCTCGACGTGGACCTGGGCCTCGACATCGGTGACGTCGTGGCGCTCGGCCCCGACGAGGACGTGCCCATCGAGATCGTGGGCCTGGCCGCCGACCTCCGCTTCAGCGTCGAGCCGACCGTCTTCACATCGTTCGCCACCTTCGCCGCGGGCCGCGAGGCGGTGAACCCCGATG
>Ga0315287_10005029_pt1 | contig 12969 bp, 5 predicted proteins | sample YL17G11_0_MG_FD_205037 | JGI IMG/M metagenome (GOLD analysis project Ga0315287, IMG submission 205037) | Sediment microbial communities from Yellowstone Lake, YNP, Wyoming, USA - YL17G11_0 | ecosystem: Environmental > Aquatic > Freshwater > Lake > Sediment | place: USA: Wyoming | collected...
GAAAGTGACGATGAGAAATGCGTATGGCTTTCGGACGTACAAAGCCCTTGAAATAGCCCTCTATCACAGCCTAGGGGCACTTCCAGAGCCCCACTTCACCCACAGATTTTTTTGAGGAGGCGATCGAATAGCCACATTGCCTGATTCTACAGTCGCACCTGCCCCAGAAAAATGGCACCGTGAATGAGAATGTCCATCCATCCAGTTGCGTCTTGGCCTTCTTTTAGGCACAATCGGCAAAATGATTTCAGGCGCCTCATGAAAACCATGAACCGGAATTTCCTCATCGCGTTGATTCTGCTCCTGCTCCCGGCAATTTCCCTTTCAGCCGATTCGCTCGAATCTGACTGGGACCATCCCCCGCGCGATGCCCGCCTGCGCGCTTACTGGTGGTGGCTCAACGGCTGCGTCACCAAGGAAGCCATCACGCGCGACCTCGAAGAGATGAAGGCCAAGGGCTTCGGCGGTGCCCTCATCTGCGACGCCGACGGCTCCAGCCAGGACGGCAACGACCGCGCGCCCCACGGGCCGACGTTCTTCTCGCCGGAATGGCGCGAACTTTACAAGCACACGCTCCGCGAGGCCACGCGGCTCGGTTTGGAGATGAGCCTCAACATCCAGAGCGGCTGGAACCTCGGCGGCCCGATGGTCACGGCCGATGACGCGGCCAAGAAACTCGTCTGGTCTGAGACGGGCGCAACCGGCCCGGCGAATTTTGCGCAGAAGCTGCCGGAGCCAGCCAGCCGCGATGGTTACTACCGCGATGCGGTTGTCGTGGCGTATCGGTTGAAATCCGCCGGAGCGAAAGAGAGTGTGTTCAGCGGCCTCAAGTCGTGCTCAGAACAACCAACCCAGCCTCTCAAGAACCTGGCCGATGGGGACCCGAACACATTCTGGGTCTCCACCACCGGCAAGCTCCGCGTTGGCCCCTCGCGCGAGTTGCCGGCGTGGGTCCAGTTCGAGTTTCTCGCGCCAACCAGCGTCGAGCGGCTCACCATCCTGCTTCGGCCGGGCTACGGTCCGCGCGAGTGCGAACTCCAGGTCTCCGACGATGGCAAAGTCTTCCGCGTTGTGAGGGCGTTCACTGCGGATGAGAAAAGAGAGACCGTAGTGACTTTCGACGCCGTCAGCGGAAATTTGTTCCGGTTCGTCGTCTTCGGCGCCTACGACCGTGGTTCGCCGCAGGCGCCGCGCAATGCCCAGATCGCAGAGCTTCGTCTCACAGGCAAGGACGGCTCGTGGCCTGACAGTGGCGCAAAACGGCGGACACTCCAGAACTGGGAACAGAAGGCCGGACACAAGCCGCTCCATTTCTCCGCCCCGGATACGTCCCTGCTTTTCGAGGACGTGCCCGCCGAGGCGGGTGAGGAGGACACGCGCACCGCTGACGTGCTCGACCTGACCGCAAAACTCGATCAGGACGGTACGCTGCGCTGGGATGTGCCTGCCGGCGAGTGGCAGGTGTTCCGCTTCGGCTGCACCATTGGCAACCACTCGCACGTCTCGACTTCCAGCGAAGGTTGGCAGGGTTTCTCGCTCGACGTGCTTGATGCCGGCGCGTTTCGCCGTTACTGGGACGCGGTCGTCGAGCCACTCATCACTGACGCCGGCCAGCTCGCGGGGAAAGCGCTGAAATATCTGCACACGGATAGTTGGGAGGTCGAGCCGCTGAACTGGACACCGACGATGCGCGAGGAATTCCGCAAACGGCGCGGCTACGACATGACGCCGTGGACGCCGGTGCTCGCCAGCCGCATCGTCGAGAGCCGCGCCGCCAGCGGCCGTTTCCTCCACGACTTCCGCAAGACGCTCGGCGACCTCGCCATTGACAACCACTACCGCTTGTTCAGAGACGGCGCGCACCAGCATGGCCTGCTCATCCATCCCGAGTCCGGCGGCCCGCACGCCGTGCCGGTTGACGCGCAGCGCTGCCTCGGGTTCAACGACGCGCCGATGTCCGAGTTCTGGGCGTGGTCATGGCGCCACCGCATCGGCGACTCGAACCGTTTCTTCGTCAAACAGCCCGCCTCCGCCGCGCACACCTACGGCCGGCGGTTTGTGCTCGCCGAAGGCTTTACCACCATCGGGCCGCATTGGCAGGAGACGCTCTGGGATAACCTCAAGCCGTCGTTCGACAAGGCCTGTTGCGAAGGTCTGAACCTGCTTGTCTGGCACGCGTTCGTCTGTTCGCCTGCCGCGCAGGGCATCCCCGGCATCCAATACTTCGCCGGCACGCATCTCAACCCGAACGTGACGTGGTGGACGAAGTCAGAGCCGTTCTTCAGTTACATCAACCGCTGTCAGGCGATGCTCCAACGCGGTCTCTTTGTCGCAGACGCCTGTTACTACTACGGCGACCACGTCCCGAACTTCGCCCAGCACAAGCGTACCGATCCCGCGCGCGTGCTGCCCGGCTACGACTACGACGTGATCACTGAAGAGTCGTTGCTCACACGCGCGAGCGTGAAGAAGGGCCGCATTGTCCTACCCGATGGCATGAGCTACCGCGTGCTGGTGCTGCGCGACCAGAAAGCCATCTCGCTGCCCGTGCTCCGGAAGGTGAAGGAGTTCGTCGCAGCCGGCGCGACGGTAGTCGGACCGAAGCCGACGGAGGCCGTGAGCTTGCGCGACAGCGACGCCGAGGTGAAAGAGATAGCCGCGGCGCTGTGGGATCAAGGCAGCATCGTCGCCAACAACACCGCCCGCGACGTGCTGCTGGCCGCCGGCGTGAAGCCCGACTTCGAGTTCAGCGGCGGCGATGCGCAAACTGATCTCAACTACCTCCACCGTCGCGATGGCAATGCCGACATCTACTTCGTCGCCAACCGCAGCAACCGCGCCGAGAGCGTCGCCTGCACCTTCCGCGTCGCTGGCAAGGCGCCGGAACTGTGGGATCCAGTCAGCGGCCAGCGGCGATTCGCCCTCGCCTACACCGAAGCCGACGACCGCACAAGCCTGCCGCTGGAGTTTGCGCCCTGCGGCTCGTGGTTCGTCGTGTTTCGCGAGCCGGCGAGCAGACATTCGCCGAAAGCGAAGAACAACACTTCCAGCTTCACCCCTCTCGCGGACCTCAGAGGACCATGGGCGGTCCAGTTCGACCCGAAATGGGGCGGGCCTGCATCAGTGGAGTTCGCAAGCTTGGACGACTGGGCCAAGCGACCCGAGGATGGCATCCGCTTCTACTCCGGAACCGCCACCTACACGAAGACCTTCGATTTGCCCGCGGGCATCCAGCACCCAGCTTCCGGCATCCAGCATCGTCTCTGGCTCAACCTTGGCGACCTGCGCGAACTCGCCGAAGTCCACCTCAATGGCAAGTTGCTCGGCATCGTCTGGTCGCCGCCCTTCCGCGTGGAAATCACTGGTGCCGTGAAGCCGACCGGCAACGTGCTCCAGGTCGAAGTCGTCAACTTTTGGCCAAACCGCATCATCGGCGACGACTCGCTGCCACCCGAACGGCGTTTGACAAAGACCAACATCCGCAAGCTAACCAAGGACACTCCGCTGATGCCTTCGGGTCTGTTTGGGCCGGTCATACTTCTGCTCCAGGAGAACGCGCCATGAACCACGTCGAACGTTTCCGTGCCGTGATGAATTTCCAGCCGGTGGACCGGTTGTCGCGCTGGGAATGGGCGGAAAGGGTGTTTTTTTGCATGGCCTGCCTTGTGGCAGGTCAACACCCCGCAGGCAAACTGCTTTTCTACCCCTCAAAACTGTCAACCCCAAGGGACATCTATGAAAACGAATCATATCCATTATCAAAGAGTTCTCACTTTGCTCATGCTCATGGCGGTGATTTCGCCGGGGCATGCGGAATCCACGCCCAGGCGCATGAATGTATTGTTTCTGGTCGTTGACGATCTAAATACCTGGCTGCTGGGTGATACCAACCGGTATTCGGGAAAAGTCGTGGCTCCCAATATCCGGCGATTGGCCGATAGCGGGGTATTGTTCAACCGCACCTATACATCCGCTCCATTATGTTCCCCGTCCCGGACGGCTTTTCTATCCGGAGTCCGTCCCTGGAAGTCCGGGGTTTATGATAACGGGATGAAAACGGAAGCAAGTGTTGCGCTTCAGCATGCCACCTCCTTTCCGGAGCTGTTTAGAAAGGCGGGTTACTACACCGCTTCCTACGGGAAAGTCGGGCATGGGTGGGGTTCGAAAGCTGCCTGGGATGAAGATGTTCCGCACAAACGCGATCCGATTCCGCCCAATGCCCCCCTCACGCCGGTTGGAAAAGGCGAACAGGATTGGGGTCCCACGCATCTTGCGGAAGACAAAATGCGAGATACGATGTATGCCGACCGTGCCATTGAACAATTGCAAAAGAAGCACGACCGCCCCTTCCTGGTAGCTTGCGGTTTGTTTCACCCGCATATGCCCTGGTATGTGCCGCAGAAATACCTCGATATGTATCCGTTGAATGAAGTCGCCACTCCGAAACTGCTGAAGAATGACTTGGACGATGTGCCGCCGCTGGCCCGTGAGTTGACCGCAGGCAAGAGCAAGTTTGTTGCTTCCGTGCTGGAGCATGGTCTGCACCAGCAAGCCGTCCAGGCCTACCTCGCGTCCACGACCTACTCCGACGCCCAGATGGGCCGTGTGCTGGAGGCTCTGGATAAAAGTCCTTATCGGGACAACACCATTGTGGTCTTGATCAGCGACAACGGGTTTCATCTGGCCGAGAAGGATCATTGGCAGAAGGCTACACTTTGGGAGGAGGCGACCCATACGCTGATGATGTTTCGGGTGCCGGGCATGACCCGTGCGGGAGGCGTGTCCGAGCGTTTTGTTTCCACCCAGGACATCTATCCCACGCTAACCGAACTTTGCGGCATCAAGCCCCCTGATTATATCGACGGGCGGTCGCTGATGCCCCTGCTCAAAAACCCGGATGCGGAATGGAAGAGCACGGCCATCTCCGCTGTAAAGAACCGCTATGTCAGCATTCGGGACGAACGTTTCCGCTATACCCGCTACAACGACAAGCAGGAGGAATTCTATGACTGCGGGAAGGATCCGCATGAATGGACGAATCAGATCAACAATCCGGAATACGCGTCTGCCCTAACGAAGCTCCGCGCCTCGGTTCCGGCTCTGCCGGAAATGATGCCTTCAGTTCCCGCCGACAAAGGGAACAAAAACAATGATTAGAGACACGGCCCCACATTCCACTTGGCACGATCAGATTCATAGAGCTCGCCTGCCGAAACCCAAATACAAAGATCAAACATCCAAACAATGAAGACGACCTCACTGCTGGCCGCGGGTTTCGTGTTGCTGTCACCGCTGGCCGCTCTCCGCGCCGTTGACGTGACGGACCTGCGCTGCGAATACCGGAATAATCCACTCGGCATTGACGTGACCCGACCGCGGTTCAGTTGGGTGATGGCATCGAATGACCGGGGAGTGCGCCAGACGGCTTATAAAGTAGTCGTCGAAGGAGCCTGGGATTCCGGGAAGGTCGAGTCCGATCAATCGCAGAATGTCGAGTATGGCGGCAAGCCGCTCGCTTCCGGCATCTGTTATGACTGGAAGGTTCGCATGTGGGATCAGACAGGGAAAGCGTCGGAGTGGAGCAAGCCGGCGACGTGGACGACGGGCATTCTCAAGCCGGAAGACTGGACGGCACGCTGGATCAGCGCAGAGAAGCCGGCGCAGGCGGGTGCGGCGAAAAGCGGCGGAAAGTTGAACATTCTCAAGGCTACCTACTCGGCCAGTGATGGGGCGGGTGCGGCCGATGTCACGGAGAAAGTCACGTCGCTCGTGAAAAGCGGGGTTCTGAACATCAAGGTTGAGCCCAAGATACTCGGAGGGGATCCGGTGAAGAATCACATGAAAGATCTAACGATCGAGTATGAACTCGATGGTGTGCGCGCCAGCGCCAGCGCGGCAGATTCCGAGCAGTTGGTCATTCCCGATCCCGTTCCCATTGACGCTCCGTATGTGAGAAAGGGATTCGATCTCGTCGCCGTCCCCACATCCGCCCTGGCCACGGTCAATGTCATGGGATTCTATGAGTTGTATGTAAATGGGAAAAAGGTGGGTCCGAACGTCATGGGGCCCGCTCTTTCGAACTATCACAAGCGTTCGCTCTACGAAACCTACGACCTCACGTCCTATCTGCATAAAGGCCGCAACTGCATCGGTCTGTGGCTCAGCCGCGGGTGGCGTGACACCGCGATCGCGCGTATGCAACTCGACATGATCGTTGCCGGTCGCCCGCTGCGTATTGCCACGGACGGCGAATGGCGCTGCAAATCAAGCAGCCGCAACCTACTCGGCCCATGGAAATGGAACAATATGGGCGGTGAGCTGGTGGACGCGCGCTTAGACGACCCCCTCTGGGCCGACCCGGCAACAACGGACAGCGACTGGTCCCCCGTCACCAAGGTTACCGCCCCCGCGATTCCGGCCGATGCCCAGAAGTGTTCGCCCATGCGTGTGCTCAAGACCATTCCTGCGATCTCCTGCACCAAACTCGCCGACGGAACATTTCGGCTGGATTTCGTCACCCAGCTCACCGGTTGGCTCAAGCTCCGTGTGCGCGGGCAGGCGGCAGGCCACTCCATCACCATCGAATACGCCGACAAGCTTGAACCCCTGCAGACCTACAACCAGCTCGACCGCTTCACTTGTGCGGGCAAGCCCGCAGAGGAATTCTGTTCGAAGTTCAACTACCACGGATTCCGCTGGGCGATCGTGAAAGGACTGGCCACGGTGCCGGAGCTTGCGGACGCCGAGGCGGAGTTGATAGGTGCCGACTTTGAAACGCGCGGCGGTTTCGCCTGTTCCAGCGATCAACTCAACCGCATGCACCAGGTGAACCTGTGGACCATCCATTGTCTGAGCCAAAGCGGATCCCTGTCGGATTGTCCCCATCGGGAGCGCCGGGGTTACGGCGACGGGCAGGTGTCCATCGAGAGCTGCATGATGAATTTCTCGATGCAGCCCTTTTACGACAAATGGTCCACCGACTGGGTCGACGGGGCCAATCCCAATACCGGCTACATGCCGCATACCGCGCCCCAGGGAATCGGCGGCGGCGGCCCAGCGTGGGGCGGAGCCGCGCAAGCCCTGACCTGGCGGAACTATCTCTATTATCATGACATGCGGATGGTGGAGCGGAACCTCGACGCCTGTCGCCGTCATATCGAGGCCATTGAAAACCACGCGCAGGACGGCATCGTCCGCGCCTTTGGCGGGAAATGGGATTTCATCGGCGACTGGGTTCCACCTGAGCGCGGAATGGACACGAAGAACTGGCCGCCCACGCCTGCTGCGGAGCTGTTCAACAACTGCTACCTGCTGTATCTGCGCGAGCAATGGGCGCAAATGGCCGATGTTCTCGGGCGGCATGACGAAGCGAAATCCTGCCGTGCCGTATTGGAGCGCCTGCGACCCCTGATCCACGCCGCCTTCTACGATAAGGACAAGCAGTTCTACGTTCTCGACGAACAAGCCTACTACCTGATGCCGCTGATGACCGGGGTTGTGCCAGATAATCTGCGTCCAATCATCATGGCAAAACTCGAGAAGTGCATCCGGATCACGCGCAAAGGGCACCTCGATACCGGTATGCTGGGCACTTATTTCCTGATGAATCATCTCATGGACATCGGCCGCAACGACCTCCTGTGGCTGATCGTGACCCAGAAGGACTATCCTGGCTGGGGACACATGATCGAAAAGGGGGCCACCACCTGGTGGGAACAATGGAATGGCCACTGGTCGCAGATCCATTCGTGTTTCACCTCCTTGGATGGTTGGTTCTATCAGGGCTTGGCCGGCATCCGCCCCGATCCGACTGCGCCTGGCTTTAAGCATATCATCATCAAGCCCGCCGTGGTTGGCGACCTGACTTGGGTGAAATGTCATCACGACTCGCCTTACGGCCGCATCATCAGCAACTGGCAACGCGAGGGTCAGAAGCTGACGATGGACATCACGATTCCCGCCAACACCACGGCGACCGTGCATGTTCCGACCAAGGACGTGGCCGGAGTGACCGAATCCGGTAAGTCAGCCGATAAAGCGAAAGGCGTAAAGTTCCTGCGGATGGAAAACGGCGCGGTGGTCTTTGCTGTCGGATCCGGCCAATACCACTTTCAATCGTCCCAGTAATGAAACCGGTAGATGCAGCGCATCGTGGAAGCAGAACAAAGCCGCTAAGATCCAGTTCACTTGTCATCAATATGAAATCGCTCATAGCTTTCGGCATCGCATTCATCCTCACCTGCCTTCCGTGGCTCCACACTGCCATCGCCGCCGACCCGCTTCAGCCTTATGCCGGACCGAGCGTTCGCGGCGTGGACACCGGCACGCTCACCGGCAAGGTGATGACGGGTTATCAAGGCTGGTTCAACTGCGAGGGCGATGGAGCGGGCCTAGGCTGGACGCACTGGGCGCGGAGCAAGTCGAAACTATTCGCCCCCGGCAATGTCGCCGTTGACCTGTGGCCGGACATTTCCGAGCTGTCCGTTGACGAGCGTTTCACCACCGGTTTCAAATTCGCCGATAGCCGTCCGGCTGAAGTATTCAGCTCGTTCAACCGGGAAACCGTGCTGCGACATTTTCGCTGGATGCGCGAATACGGCATTGATGGCGCGTTCGTGCAGCGATTTGCCAATGGTGTTAAAAACGAGGCCATGCGCCATCACAAGGATGTCGTGCTCGCCAATTGCCGCGAGGGCGCCAATCGCGAGGGACGGGCGTATGCCGTGATGTATGATTTAAGCGGGCTACCTGCCGGTGGGGTGGCGCGGGTCTTGGAGGATTGGAAACGGCTGCGGACACAAATGCACATTGGGGAGGATCCCGCCTATCTTCACCATCGTGGGAAACCACTGGTCGCGGTCTGGGGTGTGGGGTTTTCAAATGAACGCAGACAATACTCTCTCGCCGAATGCCGGGCGATGATCGAGTTTCTCAAGGCTGACGGCTGCTCCGTGATGCTCGGCGTGCCGACGGGTTGGCGCGAACTCAAGCGCGACGCGGTTGCCGACCCGGCACTGTATGACGTGTTGAAACTCGCCGATGTGATCAGTCCGTGGACTCCGGGGCGTTACCAAAATCCGCAGGGAGTCGCGCTCCACGGCGAGACTTATTGGCAGCCCGACGTGGTCTGGTGCCGTGAACACTCCCTTGATTATCTGCCGGTGGTTTTCCCGGGGTTCAGTTGGCATAATCTGAAACCTACATCGGCGCTGAATCAGATCCCGCGGCTGAAGGGCGAGTTTATCTGGTCGCAATTTGTCGCCGCCAAACGCGCGGGTGCCCAAATGATCTACGTGGCGATGTTCGATGAAGTGGATGAAGGCACGGCCATTTTTAAATGCGTCAACCAACCGCCCGGCGGTGCCGATCCGTTCGTCACGTATGAGGGTCTGCCCAGCGACCATTACCTCTGGCTCACCGGCGAAGGAGCACGCCTGTTGCGCGGTGAACGCGCCGTTGCTGTGGAGATTCCGGTCCGTACCCATAAATCACTATGAACCGACGACAATTTCTCAAAAGCACCACACTCATCTCAGCTTCGGCTGTGCTTCTTCCCCGAACTCACTTCGCCGCGAGTGTTGGCGGAGATTCTCCCTACCAACGGCTGGATCATCTTTATCTGTCTGACTTTGAAGCGGAGCAGGACGAGGGGCCAATCCTGCTCGGCAACGGCCGGCAGACGTGGCTGACCACCCTGCGTCGGAAGGATTTTCCCGCCAGTCAGGAGGTCATCTCCTGTTTCTCACTTGACGGGGAAGCTTGGAAGGAAACGAACCCGGTGACTGCCGCCGGGCAATACGAAGCGGTGGCAGCCACGTGTGCGGACGGAGCTGAACCCATCGTCGTCTGGACCGGGATTGAAAATCATCGCTGGCTCATCAAGGCGGCGATTGGCAAGAACCAGAAATTCCAACCCGCTGTCACCATCAGCAACCCGGCGCAACGCAGCATCAACCCCGTCGTCAAGGCGACTGGACCGCGCAGCTACCTGGTCGCGTGGGAGGTGTTCGCCCGGGGCCGATTCAGCATCTACCTGTCCCGCTGCGACGACGGTCGCTGGAGTGCTCCCGTGAAAGTTTCCGGCGACACGACGAACTGTTTTGAGCCGGCGTTGGAAGTGGCCAGATCCGGCGAGATTTATCTGGCCTACAGTTGCACTGACGGCGTGCATCGCAATATTCAGATCGCCATCCTTGATCCGCGCTCGTTGCAGACCACACGCACCGTGCCGGTTGCCGTAGGTGGCGGGCTTAAGGATCGGGTGAATATCAATGCCAAGCCCAGTCTGGCTTTTGACCGGGAACAGCGTCTGTGGATCAGTTGGGAAAACAACCGGTTCACCAGCCGTCTGGAAGACAGCGACAACTACACCGGCGACCGCTGCTGCGCCATGGTCTGCTACATCAACGGCCAACTTTACGAACAGAAAGAGATTGGGCGCTGGTTGTTTCAGGGTAAGAACGACCATTTGCCGACATTTTTCAAAGACCCAGCCGGTCATCTTTATGTAATGACCCATTGCGGCGGCGGGGATCGCACGCAACCTTTCTGGTCCTTCCGCATTTCCCATCTCGACCCAGCCCACGGCTGGGTCGCGCCGACGACGCTGGTGCAAACCAAGCAGAAAGGGGAATCGCAGCGGCCCTCCATCGCCTTTGCTGCGGACGCCAAATCATTCTGGATGATCTGGAAGAGCGACCTGAAGAAGACTGTTTGCACCTGCTGTCCCGGACCTCATACCGTTGAGACAGTGCCGGAGATGGTTGATGCCCGCCGCGGTCGGCTGGAACTGGAGCGGTTCTCAGCCCCAAGCCTGACCGCCGCACCTGCGCCGCTGAATCTGGTCGGGACGATTGTGACCGAGCACCACCCGGTGGAAAATTTCCGCCCGCTCATCAGCGGACGCCGGCGACCCGTCCGCCCGACCATCACTTACCATGGCGAGACCTACACGCTGTTGCGCGGCAACCTGCATGAGCATACGGAGAACTCCAACTGCTGGCCGGCTGGCACCGACGGCACGCTGCACGATGATTTCCGCTACGGACTTTACTCCGAGGGCTATGACTTTGCCGGGATTACCGACCACGGCTATTCGCTAACGGAGATATACTGGCGAAAATCCTTGCGCATGGCCGAATTCTACAACGACCCCGCGTATTTTGTGGCGCTGCCCTCAATCGAGTGGACGCTGTCGAATCACGGAAAGCCGGAGATCGGGCGGGGCGTCGGCCATCGCAACATTTTCTTCGCCGACGTCAGCGAGGCCCGGAAATTCGTGCGGAACAAGGACGAGGTTTATTCCGAGACAAACCCCGAAGCCCGCGATGCGGAAAAACTTTGGGCACTCATCCGCAAAGCCAACATTGACTGCGTTTCAATCCCGCATCATCCGGCTGACGAGACCCACCCGTGTTGCTGGGAAACGCGGGATGAGAAGATCGAACCGGTGGTCGAGATGTTCCAATGCCGCGGCAACGCCGAATACCGCGGGGCGCCACGTATGATCAACGTCTCCCGCCACCGGCCCCTGGCCACTTCCGACAAGGGCTTTATTGATTATGCCCTGCGCGACAAAAAATACCGGCTCGGCTTCGTTGCCAGTGGCGACCATAACAGCATGGGCGTGGGGCTGGCTTGCGTCTGGGTCAAGGAGGTCAGCCGCCGCGGCATCCTTGAAGCGCTCCGGGCGCGGCGCTGCTTCGCCACAACCGGCGACCAGATCGTCGTGGATTTCCGCGTGAACGAAGCTTGGGGCGGGGAAACTGTGGCCACCGGCTCTGCCATGAAGATGACATACAAGGTTGATGCCATGGATGACATCACCCGGGTCGAAATTCTCCGCAACAGCCGCGTGGTTCATGTTTACGAACCCACGTCAGCCAGATGTTCGGCGGCGGGCGAGTGGACCGACGCGAATCCAAACCACGATGAGGGCGTGCTTTATTACTACGCCCGCGTAACACAGAAAAACAATCACCTTGCTTGGTCGAGTCCGATCTGGGTGCAGGGGTGAGAGCATTGCATCGTGAAGCAAACCACTTGCGACCGATAATTGTTAACCTTTGCTTGCTTGGGAGCGTCAGAGATAGCGTCAAATGGAAACGCCCTCTAAGTTGTCTGGCAGGATTGCGCTTCTGGTCGCGCGGGAAGGGCAAGCGTTGGGGCGGGCAAAGGCAAAACGAATACCGGTGCTAAACAAATGTCTGGTTGCAGATTTGGTAATTATGAAAATGACTGTCTTAAAACGTCTGGTTGTGCTGGCGCTTGGTTTTACGGGATCGTTGCTGATCACCAAAATTCAAGCCGCTGAGCGGCCGAATATCATCATCATTCTAGCGGACGACTACGGCTACGGCAGCGCGGGCTGTTACGGGGCAGATCCGAAATTGATCAGCACACCAAATATTGACCGACTGGCGCACGAAGGCATGCGCTTTACCGATGCCTATGCGACCGGGTCGGTTTGCACGCCCACGCGCTATGCGATCATGACCGGCCGTTATTGCTGGCGCTCTTCCCTGAACAGCGGGCAGGTGGCCAATACATTCGACCCGCTGTTGATTGAGACCAATCGCCCGACGATTGCCTCGCTGCTCAAGGCGCAGGGTTACGTGACCGCCATGGTTGGCAAATGGCACCTCGGCTACGGCACGGCCAAGCAGGTGGATTACACCAAGGAACTCATCCCTGGCCCGCTGGAACTGGGTTTTGATTATCAATTCGCCGTGCCGCAAAATCATAATGATGTCACGCGCGTGTTTGTGGAGAATCATAAGGTCTATGGACTGCGTTCCACCAAATTGACCCCCAGCCCGGGCAACGTCGGCTTGGATGCTCCGCAGCGCGAGGATCCAAAAACTGAGGGTGTGCTGACGGATAAGGCGGTGGCCTGGCTGGAAAAGCAGCGGGCGGATCAGCCGTTTTTTCTCTATTTCGCGCCCGTAGCCGTTCATGGAAAAGTTACCC
>Ga0315287_10005030_pt1 | contig 12969 bp, 8 predicted proteins | sample YL17G11_0_MG_FD_205037 | JGI IMG/M metagenome (GOLD analysis project Ga0315287, IMG submission 205037) | Sediment microbial communities from Yellowstone Lake, YNP, Wyoming, USA - YL17G11_0 | ecosystem: Environmental > Aquatic > Freshwater > Lake > Sediment | place: USA: Wyoming | collected...
GGCCAGAATCGTTGGGGTGAGCCGCCGCCGCTTCTGCGTGACCACCACCTCGGACGGGACCCCCGCGTCGCAGGACCTCGTGAAGCGAGAGTTCAAGGCCGACGCCCCGATCAAGCTCTGGGTCGCCGACATCACCTACGTCCCGACCTGGGCGGGCTTCCTGTTCCTGGCGGTCGTCATCGACGTTTGGAGCCGCAACGTGGTGGGCTGGTCCATCGGGACGAGCCTCAAGACCGAGATCGTCCTCACCGCGCTCGACATGGCCATCGCCCAGCGGCAGCCGCAAGGCGTCATCCATCACTCCGACCACGGTTGCCAGTACACCTCGGTAGCCTTCGGATAACGCTGCCACCAGGCCGGAGTTCGGCCCTCGATGGGGACCGTCGGGGACGCCCAGGACAACGCCATGTGCGAGTCCTTCGTCGCCAGCCTCGAGTGCGAGCTGCTCGACCGCCACACCCTCAGGACGCACGTCGAGGCCCGCATGGCGCTCTTCCGCTACATCGAAGGATGGTACAATCCGCATCGCCGTCACTCCGCACTTGACTATCAGTCACCGGTTAGCTACGAGAGGAAATACCGCCGTGCAGCGGCTTGACCACAGAAGCCGCTGACTGACCCTCCACGGAACGGGATCAACTCCACGCCACCGACGCCACCGAGAGCCGAGCCGTCGGCCTGACTGGCTGGCGGCGAACACGAACAGAACCAGGAGGAAATCGAGTCCGCGGAGGCGCGGGCACCGCGACGACTACGTCAACACGTCCATTCTCGGCCGGTTACAGAACGCCCGCACCCCGGCCGCCACTTTCCGCCCGGATTGACAGGCGAATCCTGCGTGGCTCAATACGGAACTTCAGGCTAAACAACGGCCTCCTCAGGACCTATGTCCGGAGGTCTGGAATCGTGTGCCTGGCTGTGGGGTGCCAGGTCAAACTCGGGCCAGACGTCCATTCTCGGGCGGTTACGGGAAAACGATCGGCCCTAGCGGCAGGGGACGCCAGACCGCTGGAGCGTTACTACTTCCTCGGGATCGACTGGATTCGCTATCGCCACCTCGATCAGCGAACCCGCGTCGCAGATGGTCGCCTGCAAGATGCCCTGAGCGTCGATCGAAGCAACAATTCCCGGGGCCGCGTTAGCCTTGGCTCCGGACGCAATCAGTGTCACAAACTGCACTCGAGTTCCGACCTGCGTGTATTCCAGGACAGATGCCGGCCTCATCACGCCGTAGGTGTCCGAGACCCAGCCCTGCATTGGTACCGTTTCTCCCGTGACTGTTCGGAAAGCAGATCCGGCGCCCAGGGCTTGACGAAGAGCAACGCGTCCCGTCCCGCTCGGATCCAATCCTTCCACGAGCCCCTCGGACTCCTGGACGGTCAGGCCCTCCGGCAAGTGCCAGACCTGCCGGTATTCGTGCACGGAGCCGCTCTCGAGGTCGTCGAAGACCAGCACAAGGTCCCGGTGTAGGATCATGACGGAGCGGCGGTGCGTCACCCCCGCATAGAGACCGTGCATCCCAGACTGATAAGACCACGAGGCCCCGCTCATGGAATGACCGGAAGACACCATCCCCGTCGTCAGTTGGCTGCTGTCGTCAACGGTCACGGTGTTGTGAGCGCTCGTTCCCGAGAAGTAGTCGATCTCGGGGCCAGCGCTGTACGTGAACACACCCGAGTCGGTGAAGACCCGCGCTCCTGCGGAGTAGATCGTGATCCCGAGCACGTCCAGGTGGCCGCGGCTGCTCCGATACGGCCCGACATTGAATGTGACGTGGGTCTCGGCACCGAAATCCGCGGGCCCTGTCCCGAAACCGGACCGAAGAACAGCGAGTCCCGAGATCGGGAATAGCACTGCGAGGTTGGACGGGCGCGCGCCTCCCCGCCCACCGCTGTATACGTATTCGAACTCCGGGAATTCTTGCGCAATCCGCCCGTAGACCACGGCGTCCAAGTTCTCCACTCCCAGGCGGACGCTGGATCCGAGAAGCGGGATCTCCCCGTCTGGCTGCAGGATCAATGTGGCGTAATGGATCATTCGCGCGACGGCGCCGTTGAACTCCTCTGGAAGTGGAACGCCATACGCGTCGGCCCATCGCGCGATCTGGTGGGCGAATCCGAGGACGTAGAAGTGATAGAAGGGGCTGTTCTCGACCTCGACGCCGTCGGCGTCCACGGTGTCCGCCATCAAGTTGCTGAGTCGCTGGACGGCGATTGCCTGCCAGGCACCGGAGGCTGGAAACTGGGGATAGTTTGCCGCAATCAGCGCAAGCGCAGCAGCCTCCGTGAGCCCGTCGTGGTTGTATCCGGAGTCGAAGTTCACGGGTTGCGCCAGGAACGTTCCGAGCCGCTCGATCGCGGCCACCAGCCTGTCGCGCAACTCGGGCGACAGCTGGCCGATCCTCTGGAGCTTCCCGACCGTGTTGACGAGGACCATCGCACGAAAGGCTGCCCCGTACTTGTAGTCGAAGGTCTTCCGGTCATAGGGCGGCCCCGTCGGCCGTTGCTCGTCATACTCGACGAAGCTGGCGAGGATGGAGGTCAGCTTGTCGCGATACCTGGGCTGGCCTGTCTTGTAGTACGCCCAGAGGAGGTTGCTCGTGGGCCGGAGACTGTAGAAGAGGAATCGCCAGTAGTCGTCGCCGAAGGGGTCTTCCGTCCACGTGATCGGGTCGATGGTGACGACAGGGAAGCGGTTGCCCAGGTCCCAGCAGTTCTCCACCAGAGCGTTGGCGGTCGAGATCGACCCGTCGCTCAGGAACGTGTAGATGGCCTCCTTGCTGTCCCTGAGAACCGGGGGATCCGGGACCGCGCTGCAAGCGGAGCCTCCGACGAGGAGGATGCCCAGCAAGGCCGCTGCCGCGCTGGAGGGAAGATCTCGAGTGCCCCTGACCCTGTCCCGGGTTGACCGACGCACCATGGCAGGTCCCCCCCCTCTAGCGATCGGCAGCATTGTCTGCCAGCAGGTCGGCGAGGTCCGAGACGTGGGCCTGCAGGTACGCCTGTTCGGCCTGGACCTTCACGAGCTCGAACCAGACAAGGTCGCGATAGCGGGCCACGCGCTCCACCGGAAGCCCGTCCAGGGCGTCATAGCGGGCCTGAAGGTCTCCCATGAGAACTCCGGTCTCGCCGAGTCGAGCGCGCTCAGCCTTCAGCGTGGCTCTCAACCGTTCCAGGACGTGCCTGGCGCGTTCGCTCGCACCCTCGGCCTCCTGCTCGGCGAACCCGCGCCATGCCTCGACGGCTCGGCCGTTTGCCGCCTTCTCCCAGGGCCATCCGAGGTTGAACGAGACATTCAGTACGCCGAAGAGAGGGACGGGCTGAGGCGCCCCAATGACGTTCTCGTAGCCTCCCCGGATCTGGACGTCCCACGCCCACGACTCCCGCAGGTCGGCCTCCAGCTCTGCCACTCGCTCCTCGAGTGAACCCCTTCGCTCGAGGACGCTGGGGAGCGACCTGCTCGGGGGGGTCGCGCTGCTCGGTATCGCTGCCAGCTCGACCTGGACCTCGTGGGCCAGCTCGCGCAGAGCATCGACCCGGAGTTGCGTCGCGACCAGTTCGCTGTACGTCGCGCTGCGGACCTTGACGCTTTCCTCCGTCGCCTTGAGGCGAACGAGGGCTTGGGGCAGCGCGTCCTCCAGCGCTCGGAGCTTCTTGCTCAGCGCTCTCCGTGAAATCGCCTTGCTTCCCGACTCCAGGAACGACTGCAGCTCGCTGATGACCCTGTATCGGGCGCATCGCGCGCGACCAAGGTCATGGGACGCGAGCCCACGCCAGAGGTGTGCGAAGCTGTAGCTGAGTCCGGCGAAGACCCGGGGCATCAGTGTGGTGACCATGCCGCCGCCCCAGACAGTCTGGTCGACGTACACCCATCCGGCCCCCGCGATGAGATCGGGTGCGACGAGGCGCGCCGTCTCCGAGTCAGCCACGCCTTCGGCGTAGCTGCAGAATGCACCGGCCGGATCCGCAGCCGCGCCCGGTCCCGGTACTTCACTCGAGCCTGGAGCAGCGAGCAGCAGCGGAAGGGCGAGCGCCGTCAGATTCATCTCGGGCCTCGGCCTAGTTCTCTTCCGTGGCGCTGCAGTCGTCCACGACCACGGTCCCGGTGTTGGTGCCATTCAGGCAGCCGTCCGAGCAGACGGAAGAGACAACGGGGCCGAAGGAGACGGACGTGAAGCCTGAGGGGATCGCGACGGTATGGGACGTGAGCGCCCAGGCATCGGGGCTCGGCAGCCTGGCAGTGCTCGTCAGCCACGCCACGCTGGCGTGATCCACGTCGGAGTTCCGGTAGAAGGCCAACGACACGCGCACATCCGATCTGTACCAGCACTGGAACGTATACCGTCGGCCCGGGGTGACTGGCGTGCTGCAGCTGCGAAAGTCGGGTAGCGTGGTCAAGCCCCTGTCCTGGATGAGGGCCCGGGATCCGTCCTTGTATTCGCTGAGGACGGCCTGCTGGGCATACCCGGATCGCCCCGGGACCCGCGACCAGGTTACCGCGTTCGAGCCCGATCCTCCGCGAATCCAGCAGTCCGGAGCCTCGGTGTCGCCTTCCAGATTGCTCTCCATGTCGCCGTTCAGCACGAGGGGTGTGCCACTTCCCACCGCAGGCTTCAGAGGACCCTTCACCACCTGCGAGACTGTGCGAACGACCGTCCCGTTTGGTCGCCTATCGGCGAGCCACGCCACTAACTCGGCATAGGTATTTGTGTCCCACGCCAGCGCAGGATTGCAGGTCGCTTGCGGGCAGAACCGATGGAAATTGAGTACGAGCCACGGAATCCCGGGCCCCTGCCACCGTATCTCTGCGTTCTCGACCGTCGCCTGGACCTGAGCCAGCGTGTAGATCTCGCTCACCGAATCAGCCGTCAGGATCCCGTAAGGGTCCCCCGGGGGGGCCGAGTCGGAAGACACGCCGCTTGACGCCACGCCCATCACGATTGGACCGATGCCCCTACCCGAGATGTACCCGCACTCTCCTGCCAGAGCTTCCGCAAGCTCGTCGTGGCCTCCGAACGGATAGGAGAAGCTGCGGACCGCAAAGCCGCGCGAGAGCAAGTCGGCGCGACTGTCACAGATCTCGCGCCGGATCCGGTCCGGAAGGGTCTTGGTCGTGACGAGGTGTTGCTGGGTTAGGCCATGAGATCCAATCTCGTGGCCGAGTGCCTGCAGCAGGTGCAGCTGGCCAGACGTCAGGAAGTCGCGACCGGGAACGTCGATTCGACCCGAGTTCACATACAGCGTGGCGCGCATGCCATGCGCCTCGAGGATCGGCGCCATCACGCGGAACTGGTCGTCGTAGGAATCGTCGGCGGTGAGACTCACGACGAGCCGGGGGCTCGGCGCAATGGCGGCATCGAAACATCGTCCTTGCCAGCACGTCGTCCCGGGTGCACAGGGCACCTCGCAAGCTCCGCAGTTTTCCTCGTCGGAGCTGGTGTCGCAGCACTTGTCGCCGCACATCATCCAGCCGCCGCCGGTACACCCGACTCGGCAGGTCCCCAGCGCGCACGTCTCACCCACCGCGCAGGCCGCTCCGCAGCTTCCACAGTTGCCGAGGTCTGCCTGGAGGTTCACGCAGGAGGTGGCAGTGCCCGTGCCACACGCGCTGAGGGGCGTCGAACAGACGACACCACAGTTCCCTTGCCGGCAGATCTGGCCGGAGCCGCACGCGTGGCCGCACGCTCCACAGTGGGCCGAGTCGGAGCTCGTGTCGACGCACTCCGTCCCGCACGCGCTCAGCCCCGAGAGGCACTGGCCATCGTGAGCCGGGACGACCGTACAGGCGGCGAGGAAGAACAGGAACGTGGCGCCTATCCATCTCCTCATGGCTGGGTCCCGATTCTCGCAGCCTCCGAGCCACTCTGGCTTGCGTCGGTCCAGAACGTCAACCGGAGCCTGGAGTTGTCCGTACGGAAGCCCGCGGGGCCATCGAACTGAAGGGCGTCAGCCGGCAACCGGCCTTCCCATGCGAGCGCGCCGTCGGCGTGAACGCGGAGCTCTCGTCCATCGAGCGCCACCTCCAGCGAGTGCGAGGTGCCCCGCTCGATGGCGACCGGCTCGATGGCGTGGTCGGGGATCACCCGGGAGTATCCTCGGGATCCGCACTGGGCGTGGCGCATTAGGCCGGGGTTCCGCTTCACGGTCACCTCGATTCCACTCTCTGGCGCGATGCGCCACGCGACATACACAACGTTGCATCCATCGCGAGCACGCAGCTTGAGCGCGAGTTGCCTGCGGATTCGCCCCGATGCGAGTGCCGCGCTTCGAGCAGTCGGCCCGTGATACTCGAAGCTGGCTCCTACGACCCGGGCCGTCCCGGAGCGGAGAACCGCCCGGACCTCCGGTTCGTCGATGACGAGCTCACCGGGGTTCGGCTCGTGAACCCGCCCAGTGGTCACCTGGAGGTCCTCGAGAGTGTGGAGACTCGCGGGCTTGGCTGCAGGTGGTGATGCGGACGCAATTGGAGCAAATCCCAGCGCCAGCACCACCTGGAACAGCATACCGCCCAAGAGGATGCTGGAGCCTGGCCGTGCATTCGGGGTCGGTTGCCCGGTGCGATTACATGAAGAGTGGCGCACGCCCAACGAAGAGCACCCTTTCCTTCGCCCAGTGGGGGTTCTTCAAGTTGATTCGGACCAACAGCCCGCGCTCCACATGGCGCGACATTGGTTGCTGACCGGACACCTCCCCTACCATAAGCTCGACAACCTCTCCAACGGGGCTGCAGAGAACGACGCCCAGGTGACAGCCGTACAGCGAGACCCCCTCGTCCACCTTGTGCAGGTTGTCGTAAGGCACGAACGCGACGAACACTTTGTCGTTCATTGCGAGGAGAAAGGGCGACTCTCGCGTTGTCGCGATCAACTTGTCGTAGCGAGCCATCGAATTGGCGTTCACGGCCAGGGCTTGGGCGATCACCTCCCGGTCGGCTTGGGCCTTCGCCTGCTGTGCGATCTTCTGTGTGTAGTCCTCTTTCATCTTGAGAACGTCGTAGCTGAGGCTGCCAGACTGCCCTGACCCGGGACTCGCGCCCACATCGCGGACGACACTCTGCAGAGCTTCGATGTCTCGTTTCAGGCTGGTGATGCGCGAGTCGATCTGAACCTGAGTCTGGGCAAGGTTGATTTCGTCCTTGGCGACCTGAGAAAGTTGGTGACCAACGCTCGCGTAAGTGTCGCCGTCGACAAGTCGGGCGGCTAGCAGTTGATCTGCCCGCGACTTGGACACTCTGGAAAATTCGCGGTTCGAACGGGCGATTCCGGCACGCGCTTTGGAGAAATCGGCGCGTAACGTCTGCATCTGACGCAACTCAGCGCGCCGCGCCGCGAGTTCGGCGTCGGCCACCGCCCGGAACTCCTGTCCGAATAGCTCGGTGGATAGGATGTTGCGATCGGTCTCTGCCATACGTGCCTGCAGTTCGGCCTGCTCCGCGTTCAGCTTGTCGCGCAACGTCATCTGTTGGGCGAGCTGCGCATTGACCGCGAGCGCCCTTTCGTCGGTCCGTGAAATCACGATCGGCGCCACCCACGTCCGATTGGCGTAGAAGAAGGAGCTCAGAATTATGAAGGACCCGAGGCCGAGGAGAATCACCGTCAGCACGATGAACCCCATCGCCTTGTAAACCGAAACGACAAGGCCGTTCAGGGCAGGGATACCGAGCTGTCTGAGCGATATCAGGGTCATCACCATCCTCCTCAGACAGCTTGAGAACCGGCCTCGAGAGCTTCCTCGTTCACCGGAGCGACCGCCGCGATCGGGCTGCCGCGCGTTTCCCAACTGCTCGAGTCCAAGGTGAAGAGTGCGAGCGGCGTGAAGAGGACGTACGTCACAGGCATGACGACGGCTGCCGCGAGGAACCAGACTGGGTGCACTCGTTCTGCGATCGGTAGCTTGCGGGTTCGAAACCAGTACAGCGCCGCCATGCAGGACAGGACGCACAGGTTGAACCAGGCAAGGTCGAAGAACGAGCCCTGGCTAATCTCCTCGAGGACGATGAGCGGATAGGCGACAAGCATCGACGCGAGCGCGAGGTAGTGCGTACACACGATCGGGTGGAGCGCCCACACATGGGTGACGCCCCCGAGGACGTCGACCAGGTTGGATCTCCGCCAGCGAAGTTGCTGTGAGAAGTACTTCGAGAGCGTAGTCGGAGCGAGCGTGGAGCAGACCGCGTCGAGCGTCGAGAGGGTCCGGTATCCGCGCTTGACGATCTGGCGCGTCAGGAACCGGTCCTCGCCGTACTTGATGGGTACGCCAAGAAGACCGCGCTTCAACAGGATCGGCTCGACCTCGAGCAGGACAGAACGTCGATAGGCCGTCAGGCACCCCGACAAGCACATGACCGTTTGCAGTGACCTCTCCAGATTCTTCAGGAACTCGTACCCGAAGTAATACTTGATGGCCTGCATACGGGTGAGCCAGTTCTGATTGGCGTTGGATACGTTGACCCGCCCGCCGACCGCTGCGATCTCGGGGTGCGTGAATCGCGCCACGAGTTTGCGAAGAGCATCTGGCGCTACCTGGACGTCGGAATCTATCGAAAGGATGATCTCGGAGGTCGATCGCCGGACCGCCGCGATGATCGACATCCGCTTCCCCACGTTCACTGGGTTCCTTAGCACTCGCACGTTTGGGAAGGAACGAGCCGTCTCCAGCGCCGCCTCGTAGCTGCCGTCGGTCGACGCATCGTCCACAACGACCATGTCCAGTTTGTGCTTCGGGTACTCAAAGCTCGCGACGGAGCGAATCGTCCTCGAGATGCCCTTCCCCTCGTTAAACATGGGGGTAACGACCGTCACCGTGGGCTCATAGTCCGGACGCGTGGAGTCGAACGATCCGCCCTTCGCCGTCTTAAGGAACAGGCCAAATACGTAGCGGTTCACAAAGACGAGAAGGATCACGAGGTACATCGGAAAGAGTCGCATGCAGGCGCCTATCCACTCGCGGGAATCCCACAGGCCAGCACTTGCGCGGGCGTTCCGTATCGCGAACGATGCACTGTTCGAACAACGGAGGCGGACCTACCGTCTTCCCAAGAGTGCATTCGCGAGGCCCCCCCTCGTCGGGCACCGCCACTGCCGACGTCACGTTGGAGCAGGGATCACTAGCACCGCGAGCGTCACTGCAACAAGCCACCTGTTTCAACGACCGGCGACCACAGAATTGAACGGCCGCCAGTACCCGAGTTTGACCGGACCGTTCATCGGCAGACACACGTTTCCCATGTCACGGCGGGGGTTTAGGCGCACTTGGGCCCGAAGTGGTCGTGTTACCAGGAAAACTTGACGGGCGTCAGGTCGCGGGGACGGGCTCGATCGCGTGGAAGCGCTGCGGCATCGGCACGCCGAGCTGCTGGAGCAGGGCGGCGGTCTCCTCGCGCACCTCGGTGGTCTGCAGGACGCGGGCGCCAGCGCGGTCGTACTCGACCACCTTGATCTGCCCGAGCTTGGCGGCGACGTTGCGCCAGGTTTCGCCCGCCCGGATCTCGGCGATGCGCTCGAGGAGCAGCGCCAGCACGGAGATGGTGACGTGGGCCTGGATGCGCCACGGGCGGAAGTGTCGGACCGCCCGCATGTGTAGGCCGGACTTGAGTTGGCGCCAGCAGTCCTCGACGCGCAGGAGTTGCTTGTAGCCGAGGGCGAGGTCCTCGGCGGTGAGGGTGTCGTCGTTGGAGGTGATCACCCACTTGCCATCGTAGCGCTCGGCCTCGGCGACGGCGGCGCGGTCGATGCGGAGCTTGCCGCCCTTGGTCTCGCGCAGGTAGCGGCCGAAGCGGCCGCTGGTGAGCAGCGCGCAGGTTCGCTTGGAGTGCTTGCGATCGGGCCGCGCCTTCGGGGCCTCGATCTCCGCGCCCACCTCGGTGAGGAGCTTCTCCCGGTGGGCCCGCTGCCGCGCCTCTTCGTCGGGGTTGTGGCAGGCCACGTAGCGGCGGCGGCGCTCGCCGTCGCCCACGATGACCTCCTTCACCTCCTGGTAGCGACCCTGCCGCGCCAGGACGTCGGTGGTCACCTCGTCGCCGGCGCGCAACCTCGAGCCGAGGATATACTTGCCGTTGCCGAGCGCGAGCCTGCGGCGGTTCTCCTCCGAGTTCATCCCGGCGTCGCCCACGAACATGCAGCGACCGAGGCGCCAGCCCTTCAGGTCGGCCTTCACCTTCTCCACCGTGGTCACGTCGGCCGTGTCGCCGGAGAATACCCAGGAGCGCACCGGCAGGCCGCCGCGCGTCACCGCCAGGCCCACCACGATCTGCGGCGCGTCATCGCGCCCGTTCTTCGTGTAGCCGCGCTTGCGCAGCGGCTTGTACTTACGGTCATCACGCTTCCGCTCGAGCTCGTCCTCCTCGTCTACGTCGAAGCGCAGTGAGATGGTGTCGTAGAAGATGAGGTCCACGTCCGCGTTCATGAGGTCGGCCATGCGGAAGAAGACCGCCTTCTCCACCTCGGCCTTGTGCTCCTCCAGGAAGTCCATCGCCCGGTAGAGGTGGTGCAGTTCGAGCGGCGCCGCACTCGGCAGGAAGACCTCCTCCCGGATCCACTGCTCCCAGCGGTAGAGCTTGGAGTACGGCTCCAGCGCACGGTTCGCCACCATCGCGAAGAGCGCGCGCTCGAACGGCTGCTTCGTACCGGCTCGCTTGGCCCGGGCGGTCAGCACCGCCCCGATCCCGACCTCCTTCCACAGTTCTCCGAGCACGTGGACGCCGCCGTAGCTCCAGCTGTCCCGGATGCGGAGGTCGTCTGCGCCGCCCGTTGGCGCGCCGCTGCTGGACACCGTGTCGCTCGAGACCACCCGAAGGATGCTGGCCGCCAGGCGCCGGAGCTGGTCGGCGTCGAGTTGGTCGGCGCGGCCGAAGTTGTAGACCACCTTCGCCACCGCGAAGCTGCGCTTGGCGTCCCAGGTGTTCTCAGCGAGCTGTTAGTACCGGACCTCGGTCCCGTCGGCGTTCCGGCGCTTCGTGATCCGCAGGAACATGCCTATCTCGTACCCGCCTAGGCACAGGAGATCAAGGTTCCTGGGTCAAGTCGTGTGCCTAGGATATTTCGGCTTTGGCGCCGCCAACTGGCTGGATTCCTTCAGGTGGGTGCCTCGGCGCCCCAGAATCTCGTCAAACTCGGGTCCAAGAAAATGCAGGGAGAATCCGTGCCGGCGACGTCGATGCCCACCTCGCTCCGCAACCGGGCGGCCATCTCTTCGGTGACGCAGGACCCGGCGCCCAGCGAGTGTATCCACATCGAACGCCCCCGGCCTCGAGGTCCGCTTTAGCGCCCGGACGAAGCGGGGCGCTGACCGCCGCGTCCTCAAGGGTTGCTGTCGGAGCGCGCCTTGGCGGGCAGCGTTCCTACCATCGGCGACACGTCGGGACCGGCCCATGGCCAAGAGGTCCCGGACGGCCACCAGCCGGGCTTTGCCTGCAGGTACAGCGACGCCGGAATCGCACGGGCCGTGACGGACGGATCCCAGATGGTCGCGTTCTGGACGGTGTCGTAGTTCCCGTGCCGGAAGAGGGTCGTGGCGGCCACGTCGCTGGCGCCCGAGCCGTTCGCGCCGAGCTGGAAGATGTTGTAGAGATTGATGTCGTAGCCATCGTACGTGGTGCTGAGCCCGGCGTACCCGAGCACGTTGCCCAGCACGTTCATGCCGATGTCGCCCCCGTCGAACTGGAGCGCGGTCACGTTCTGCCACTGGGTGCCCGTCGATCCGTACACGGCCGGAGGCGCGAAGCGGCTCGACGCGTAGTTCCTGAAGTAGGTCAGGTAGCCCGCGTTGCCATGAGTCGTGGACGCTCCCATGTGCGGCGCGTAGTTGCCCTCCATCAGCTCCATGTGCGGGAAGGCGCAGTGACTGTCGATGTTGACCTCCTGGTATCCGACCGGGCTCGACCAGGAGTTGTCGGCGTAGTTGTAGGCGACGACGTTCCCGCCCCCGGAGGCGTTGAACAGGATGGGCTTGTTCATCCACCGCACGATGTTGTTCTCGACGAGGTTGTCCGAGGTTCCGCACCGCAGGACGATGCCGTAGCAGTCCGCGCCGAAACCGTAGTTTGCCGAGTGGTGGATGAAGCTGTCGCGGATGACGCAGCGATACGTTCCGGTCAGGGCCACGTGCATGCCGCCGATGGTGCCGTCGGTCTGGACGTCCTTGACCCAGCAGTACGCGGCGTTGGAGATGTCGATCCCGCCCGCCATCTCGCCATTGTATCCGGTGTTGGTTCCGCCCTGGATCCGCACGTGCTCGATCCCCGCCCACTTCGTTGTGGTCCTGGCGGCCCTGGTGATCTGGGCGCGGTACGGGCTAGCCGACCGGAAGGTCCAGTGAAGGGGCGAACTGAGCGTTAGGGAGCCGCTCGTTCCGTCGACCGCCTTGATCTCGACGCGCTGGCTGGCCGACCGGCCACTGACCCGCTTGTAGTAGCTGCAGTCTCCCTGCTGGATCGTGCTGTCGTCGACCACGTCGATGACAGCGAGATCACCCACGGCGAAGTTCGCCGATGCGGATCCCACCGAGACGGTGGTCGCTCCCTTCGCGCCATCCTGGGTCAGCGCGTATCCCGTCCCGCCGTAGCAGGTGGAGTCGCGGTCGGTCCCGATGGCGATTGCGGTCCCCCCGCCTGTCTTCGTGATGGTAGTGCCCGTCGGGCCACCCTGGTAGCCCAACCCTCGCAGGACGACCCCCTTGGTCAGCGTGATGGTCGACGAGACCGAGAACGTGCCAGCATTGAGCTGTACGACCTGGCCGGCGGGGCAGGAGTCGATCGCCGTCTGGATGTTGGCCCCGGGGGAAAGCGTGGCGCAGACGGTCGTGCGCTGCGGGATGCCATCGGCGCCTAGGGGCAAGCCGAGTTGGCCGTCGGCCGGAATGCCCGGGTTCCAGACGGTGCGACGGTCCGCCGGGATGAGGTCGCTGGAACCACCTCCCGGGGAGCTGACGACGACCGCCGCGGTCGCGCTCTTGGTCGAATCGGCGACGCTGG
>Ga0315287_10005032_pt1 | contig 12964 bp, 6 predicted proteins | sample YL17G11_0_MG_FD_205037 | JGI IMG/M metagenome (GOLD analysis project Ga0315287, IMG submission 205037) | Sediment microbial communities from Yellowstone Lake, YNP, Wyoming, USA - YL17G11_0 | ecosystem: Environmental > Aquatic > Freshwater > Lake > Sediment | place: USA: Wyoming | collected...
GCCCCCGGCGCGCCGCCCCCCCCCGCCGCCCCGCGGGGGGGGGCCCGCCCCCCCGCGCCCCCCCCCGCGGGGGCGGCACCTTCCTCCCCGTCCTCCTCCTCCTCTGCTGCTGCTGCCGCTGCCGCTGCTCCCTCGATCTCGAGCTCCTGGTCCTCCTCCTCCTCCCCCTCGACGACGGGGGACGGCCTGGGCGACCTGCAGGTGATCGAGGCGCCGATCGTCGACATCGAGGTCCGCGGCGTGCCCGCTCTGAGGTACTTTGCCGAGAAGTCGTGGAAGAGGCCGCTGGCCGAGATGGAGCGGGAGGTGGAGGAGAGGGTCGGGGAGGTCGGTGGCAAGGGCTCGTAGAGAAACGAGTTGTCTCTCTCCAACTTTCTTTTCTTTCATTCATTTTTTGCGGTTTTTGTTTTCATTTTTTTTTGTAAAGAGGTCGGGAAAAAAAGCATCAACAGGAATCTCCTCTCTCTCTCTTTCTTTCGCTCTCTCTCTCTTTTCTATCCTCATCACTTCCGAGGCTGCCACATCCCTCCCGATCCCGCCGCGGGCGCCCCGCCTCCTCCGAAGCCGGACAGGCCTCCTCCAGGGGCGCCGAAGCCCGCGGGGGCAGCAGAGGAGTTGAAGCCAAAGGGAGCAGCGGGGGCTGCTGCTCCAAAACCGCCGCCGAAAGGCTGCTGCTGCTGCTGAGGCTGCTGGCTTCCGAAACCGCTCAGGCCGCCGCCGAATGCCGAGGGAGCGCCAAAGGCAGAGGAGGAGGGAGCTCCAAAGCCCGAGGGAGCAGCAGCGCCAAAGCCCGAGGGAGCAGTAGCGCCAAAGCCCGAAGGAGCAGCAGCGCTTCCAAATCCTCCGACGCTGCCGAAGGGGGACGGAGACGCAGGCTGAGCAGCAGCAGCAGGAGCTCCAAACGCTCCGAATGGAGAAGCGGCAGCAGCGGCGGGGGCACCAAAGGGGCTGCTGCTGCTGCCGAATGCGCTCGCTGGACTCGACGGCGCGCCAAACGCGCTCCCTCCGCTCGCGCGCTGCGCCGCCGCGGCGAAGCCTCCCCCGGCGGACGCGAATGCGCCAAATCCTCCTCCTCCTGTGGAAGAAGAGGAGGGCGGGGCGGGCGCCGCGAGCGAGGCCGCGGCCCCAAACGGTGAAGCAGCAGCTCCAGCAGCCCCGACGGGGGAAGGAGCCCCGAACGCGCCCGCGGGCCGCGAGGGGGCCCCGAAAGCGGGGACGCCTCCTCCCGCTGCCGGAGCAGCAGGGGAAGCCGGGACGCCAAAAGCCGCGCCAAAGGGCGAGGACGACGAAGCAGAAGCGGGTTTCGCTGCCGCACCTGAGAACGCGGAGAAGCCTCCTCCTCCTCCTCCTCCCCCGAAGGCCGAGGTCGTCGTCGACGCTGGCGCCGCCGCCGGGGTGCCAAAGGGGGTGCCAAAGGGGGAGGGAGCAGCCGCCGCCGCCGTCGTCGCCGCAGCAGGCTTCGCGGCAGCAGCAGGAGCCCCGAATCCAGCGATCGCTCCGAAAGGAGACGGCTTGGCTGCCTCCGACGAGGACGAACAGGAAGGAGCGCCGAAGCCAAAGGCATTTGTCGCGGCGGCGGGAGCGGCGGGCTTGCCGAAACCGCCGAGCGAGAGGCCGCCGAAGGAAGGGGCGGCCGCTGGAGCAGCTGCTGCCGCCGCGGGCTCCTTTTCTTTCTCCTTCTCTGCTGCTGCTTCAGGAGCAGCAGCAGGAGCCGGCGGGGCGCCGAAGCCAAAGGAGGGAGGAGCAGCAGCGGCAGCCGGAGCAGAAGCCGGAGCGGCGGCGGCGGACGAAGAGGGGGCGAGGAGGCTCGCCGTCAGCTTCTGCGCCGCGGCGACCGCCGCCCGCGAGGGGACCGGGGGCAGGCCTCCCCCTCCTCCGCCCGCGGCCGGCTTCGCAGGGGCAGCAGCATAGGCAGCACGAGCAGCGGGGGCGGCGGAGAGGTTCGCCGTGAGCTTCTGTGCGGCCGCGACCGCCGCGCGCGAGGGCACCGGGGGGAGGCCGCCGCCTCCAGAGGTTTTTGGCTTTGCCCCTGCGGCGGCGGTCTCCGTGAGCTTTTGCGCTGCCGCGACGGCCGCTCTGGAAGGGACCGGAGGAAGAGCGGCAGCCGCGCCGGAAGAGGAAGAAGCAGGCTTGGCGGCGACCGGAGGCGACAGGCCGTCGAACGAGAGCTTGGCGACGACGCTGCTCTTCCCCTCCTCGGCGGTCTTCGTCTTTGCCTGCTCTGCAGCAGCTGCCGTAGCAGCTGGAGGCGCGACGACCGCGGGCGTGCCAAAAGGCGCAGCAGCAGCAGCAGGAGCAGGGGGAGGAGAAGCAGCAGAAGGAAGCGGCGACGCCGCCGCGGCGGCGAAGAGAGGCTTCGGTAGCTGCTGCGGCGGCTGCGCACTCGGAGGAGGAGCGACATGTGCGGCTGATGCTTTCGCTGGCTTGGCCGCCGCGAGCGCCGGCGCGAACGTGAAGGGGGGCAGCTGCGGCGCCGCGGGCATCTGGACCTGCGGGAGGGCCGGGGTCTGCAGCGGAAGGGCTGCTGCCGCCGCGGCCTCCTCTTCTTCCTCCTCCTCCTCCTCTCCGTCGGGGCGCGAGGCTCGCGGGCCGTCGCGAGAAGTTGAGCCTTTCGCTGCTGCTGCAGCCTGCATCACTTCCTCGACGAGCTCCTCGGTCCACGGCGAAGAAGCGGAAGGAGCAGGCTGCTGTCGCTGACGCTGCCTCCTCGAAGAAGCATCGTCGCGGGAGACAAGAGCGGAGGAGGAAGCAGCAGCGAGCGGCGAGTCCCGGGCCCGGACCCACAGGAGGCCGCCGCGGGCGTCCAAGGAGGAGGAGGGAGGAGGGGTCTTCTTCGAAGAAGCAGCGGTCGCCTCCGCCGCGGGCAGAGCGAGCAGCAGCGAGGAGGAGGGGGAGAGGGCGCCACCGCGGCCGCGGCGGCGGCGCCCCCCGCCGTCGCGCCACCACTGCTGCCTTCCTTCGTCGCTGCTTTCCCCCTCGTCGTCGTCGTCGTCGACGCCTCGACCCTCTCCTCCTTCGTCGTCCTCATCACTGACGCATAGCCCTGCGGCCTCGGCGGCCTCGGCCAGCGCCTCGACCCTCGCCTCCGTCGCCCTCGCCACGGCGGACTGCGCGTTGACGGCGGCGAACAGCCTCGCCGCGGTCTCGTCGGCGTCGTCGAAGGTTTCGAAGTCGAGGGAAGAGGAAGAGGCGGCGGCGCCTCCCAGAGTCCTCCTCCGCTCGTCCTCGGCGTCGAGGTAGGTCCTCAGGTCAGCAACGCGCCGCCGCAGCGCCGCCAGCCCGGACCGCACGCGCTCGCGGGCGTCCGCCAGCGCCGGCTCGAGCGAGGCCTCCTCATCGACGGCGGCGGCGAGGGCCAGGTCCGCTGCGGAGGTTTCGCCGTCGCTTTCGTCGTCGTCGTCGCTGCCGTCGCCACTGCGCCTCCTCCTCGGCGCGATGAAGCGAGGCAGGCCGCTCATGTGGCCCGCCAGCGCCCTCGCTCCGGCGGCGAGCGCCCCGAACGCGACCTTGTCGGCCTGCGTGGCCCCCTCCAGGGCCCCCGTCGCGGCGGAGGCGCCCGAGACGGCGGCGCGGAGCGCGTCGAGGGCCCCGGCCGCCGCCGCGGCGCGTGCGGGCGCGGCCTCGCGCAGCTCCGCGCGGGCCTCCAGCTCCCGCGTCGCGGCCAGCTCCTCGAGGAAGGCTGCCTCGGTGGCCGCTGCCCCCGAGACGGCGAGGTGGGCGTAGTGGGCCTTTGGAGGAAGAGGAGGGGGGGGGGGAGGCGACGGAACGACGGGTGCAACGGGAAGAGGTTTCGGTGGCGGCGGCGGCGGCGGCGGAGGGAGCGCAGCAGCAGCGATGGCCCGCGGCTTCTCTTCCTCCTCTTGTTCCTTTGCGGCAGGGGGGGCGACGGGAAGACGAGGAGCCCCAAATGAGAACGCCAGAGGAGGCGGAGGCGCAGAAAAAGCGGCGGGAGTAGTCACCGCAGGAGGTGGCGGGGCAGCGGGAGGCAGCCCGAACGAAAAGAGCGGGGCTGCGGGGGCGGCGGCGGGAGCGGCTGCCGCAGCCGCAGGAGCACCAGCGCCAAAGAGGCCACCTTTCGCCTCCTCGACAGCCTTCGCCGCGGTTTCCGTGGCGAGCTTTGAGGCTCCCGCGTTGGCCTGCAGGAAGTCCGAGCCCCAGCCCGAGGTCGCTGCGGGAGGAGGAGGAGGAGGAGGAGGAGGAGGAGGAGGAGGGGAAGGAGGAGGGGCGGCGGCGGCGCTGCTCTCTGCTTCGTCCTCGGACGACGGCGCCGACGGCGCTCGCCGAGGAGGAGGAGCAGGAGAAGGAGGAGACTTTTCTTCTTCCTCCTCCTCTTCGTCAAAGTCGCTGTCCGAGAGAGCTGTCGCTGCCGCAGCCTCCAGGTCCGCGGCCAGGGGAGGCGCCGGGGAGGAGGCTGCGTCGGAGGAGGTCGCGGAAGAAGAGGGGGACTGCTCTTTGGCCTCCTTCGCTGCTGCTGGAGCGGGAGCTGCTGCTGCGGACGACTCCGCCGCGGCAGCAGCGCTGCTTCCCCCCTCCTCGTCGTCGCTGCCGCTCCAGCCGCCCTCGCTCTCCGAGGGCAGGGCCGCGGCCGCGGCGATCTCTTCGAGGTTTTCCAGAGGAAGAGGCGGAGGAGGAGCAGCAGCAGCAGCAGAAGTGGAAAGGGAAGGGTCGGGAGCCTCTCCTTCTTCTTCTTCCTCCTCTTCGGGGACCGAAACCGAGAAAGTCCCCGGCGGCGGCGCCCGAAGCGCCACGGCGGCAGAGACGACGGACGGCGCGCTCTCCTTGCCGCGCTCCACCCTCCCGAAGGAGAACGCCCTCAGCACCCCCTCCGAGCTCGCGACGAACAGCACCGGCTGCGGCGGCGGCGCCGGCGCCTCGGGGTCGGGATGCGACACCGCGACCTCCGACGCCCGGAGGTCGACGGCGACCCCGCACACAAAGTTGTCGACGTCGTCGGGGGCCGCCAAGGGGACGCGCAGCGCCGCCCACTCGTCCGTGACCTCCTGAGCGACTGGCGCGGGGCCGAGGTCGTGATCGCTTTCGTCCTCGCCGCTCTCGTCCTCGTTGCCAGGTCCCTCTCGGTATTCGACGAGGCGCACGTGCTCGTCGTTGGCGCCGGCCATCGCCGAGACCGAGGCGCCCCAGGCGGGGACGAGCGCAGAGAGCAGGCAGGTCCCGAAGGAGCGCGCGAGAGGCAGCGAAGAAGCGTCCCCGCCGTCGGGGGCGGAGAAGGGGACGAGAGGGGAAGGGAGCGGCGCCGCTCCGGGGATGACGTTGGCGGCAAAGAACTCAAAGGCCTCTGCCCGCGCCGGTGGGGGAGGCGCTCCTTCTTTCCTCCTCCTCCAGCGGCCCCACCGCAGGAGCAGCAGGGGTGCGACGGGGGAGGAGGACGCGGGGATCCCGGGCTCGTCCAGGAGGCAGCAAGAGACCAGCAGGGCCCGCCGCCCGACCCAAGAGACCCCGTTGACGATCAGAGAGCCTCCGCCGCCGCCGCCGTCGCCCTCTTCCGGGGCGTCCCGAGACGAGACCCGGAGGGCGAAGCCCCTGCGAGGGGGAGAAGGAAGGGAAAGGGAGCCGGTGAAGTCGTCGACGAAGACGGTGGAGCCCGAGGCCGCGGCCCTCAACACCAGTTCGGGAGAAGAAGAGGCGGAGGCGGAGGCGTCGGCGGTGGGGCGCCAGGCGACGGCGGTGAAGCGGGTCGAGGAAGCAGCAACAGAGGAGGCGAACGGCGCCGGCGCTGCCGAGACCGCTGCTGCTCCTCCGCTTCCGCTTCCTCCCCCTCGGAGCCTCCCCGACCTCGACAGGTCGACATCCCAGGCCCTCCCGTCGGCCGTCAGCAGCGTCAGCCGCGGGGGAGAAGAGGAGGAGGAGGAGGAAGGGCAAGGGGCCCGGAAGGAGGCGGCGACAAAGCACGTCGCCGCCGTCGTCGCCTTCTCGAGGTCCGAGACGGAGACCGTCGCCGAGGGCTCCGTCTCTCCCCTCTGGAGCGCGACGAGGGCGTGCAGGGAGGCCCTGGACGCGGAGACGACGGCGAGCAGGGAGCCGTCGGGGGATGCGACGACGAAGGCGGCGGCGGCGGCGGCAGCGGACGCCCCTCCGCCGTCCCCCCCGACCTCTTCGACGACCTCGAGCTCGGCCAGCAGCGCCTCCAAGCGGGCCTCCTCGGGCAGTGGTTCTGGAAGCTGCCCGTCCTCTATCTTTGTGGCCGCGGCGAGGAGGGGCCCGGCGCGGAAGACGTAGACGCCTGCACGCGTTTTTGTTTTCGTTTTCGTTTTTTTTTGAGGTGAGGGAGAGAGGAACGGGGGCGCGCCTGACGTCGAGGATGGATTTCTCTCTCTCGAACAATTCAAGCTCTCTCTCTCTCTCTTTTCTCTCCCTCTCCCTCTCTCTCTTCTCCGTTTCCATCTCCCAGTCAAGGACTCACGTGCTCCACTCGAGTAGGCCACGATGCCGGCAGCAGGCACGCTCGCGAGCGACGGCCTGGCGCGCGCGGAGGAGAAAGAAGAAGAGGAAGCCGGGGTCGACGATTCGTCGCCATCAAGTTGAGCGAACGCCGCTTCGCCAATTCGCCGGAAGAAGTAGGGCGGCTCCTCGTCGAGGGCCGGCTCGAGGGGTTCCGGGCGCAGGAGGAGAGCAGCCTCTGCCATCGCGGCGGAAGAGCTCAGAACGAGAGAGAAAGAACGAGCGAGCGAGCGAGCGAGCGCGAGAGAGCGTTCTCTTCGTGCTCCCACTTGTCCTGCTCGCTCGCAGCGACTGAGAGGAAAAGGGAAATGAAGAAGCGAGAGAGAGAACCAAAAAAGCAAGCAACAGAGCAGAAAACGAAGAGTTCTTGACGAGCGACCAAACAGGAAAGCTCGTTTCAACTTTCTCTCCCTGTCTTTCTGTGTCTCCTCCTCTCTTCTTCTTCTCTATAGTCCCTTTCTACGCTCCGAGAGAAACTAATCCAAATTTGCACTATCCGAGCAACCGTCTTCGAAGCCCACGATGGACAGGAAGAAAAAGGTGAGAGTCGAGGCGTTGGAAAAGAAAAGAGAAGGGAGGGAGGGAGAGTGGCCAAGGACCCCATTCGCCTCTCGATTGGCTCTCTTGACACACATGCCTTTGCCTTGGCCCTGCCGCCGCGTTTCGACGCCGGCGGTCGTGTCCTCTGAAGAGGCGCGCAAACTTGACCTCTTCAATGTTTCCGCGTGGAGGAAAGACAATTCGAGAGTGAGAATGAGGCAGAGCGCCGATGCTCTTTTGCGATCGACGACGAAGAAAAAAAGCATCGCCGCCGTCTCTCCTTCGTCGTTCGCGCTCCTCTTTCTCTCAACCCCGACCTCCTTCCTCACTTCTCCTTCAACAGGTCGCCTACTTCTACGACCCGGACGTCGGCGGCTTCTACTACGGGCCGGGACACCCGATGAAGCCCCACCGAGTCCGCATGGCCCACGCTCTGGTGCTCCGGTACGGCCTCCACAACCAGATGGACTGCTACCGGCCGCGGCCCGCTTCGTCGAGAGACATGGCCGCGTTCCACTCGAAAGACTACATTTCCTTTTTGGAGAGGGCCGCGCCTGACGCGTTCGGAGTCAAGAACGGGTCCTCGTCGTGGCCTCCTCCGCGGTCTGAGGAGGAGGTCGCCGCGGAGGCAGAGAGGAAGAAGGCCAGGAAGCGGCGGAAGAGGGAGGAGGAGAAGAAGAAAAGCCTGGAGGAAAACGGTGGCGGTGGAGGCGCAACGGCGGCAACAACAGAGGCTGCTCCTTCGACTTCCTACTCCGGCTCTTCCTCCACGGACTCGGACGACGACGACGACGCCTTCCCTCGCACCATGAAGCAGGCCCGCGCCCGCTTCGCCCCCGGAGAGGACTGCCCGCTCTTCCCCGGGCTCTACCGCTACTGCCAGCTGTACTCCGGCGGGTCCGTCGGCGGCGCGGTGAAGCTCAACCACGGAGGCTGCGACATCGCTGTCAACTGGGCTGGCGGGCTTCATCACGCGAAGAAGGGCGAGGCGAGCGGCTTTTGCTACGTGAATGACATTGTGCTTGCGATTCTTGAGATGCTCAAGTATCACGCGCGGTAAGTAAGAGCGGGGAGAGATGAGAGAAGAGAGTTTTTTTTCCTCTCGAGTTTTTTTATTTTTCTCCCTTTCTTTACGCCCATCGTCGTTTTCTCTTCTTCGTCAAATAAAAAATACAAAAAAACAGTGTCCTCTACGTCGACATCGACGTCCACCACGGCGACGGCGTCGAGGAGGCCTTCCTGACGACCGACCGCGTCCTCACGGTCTCGTTCCACAAGTACGGCAACGGCTTCTTCCCGGGCACGGGCTCGCTGCACAACGTCGGCGTTGGCGCCGGCAAGGGGTTTTCTCTCAACGCTCCTCTGAGAGACGGCATCACGGACGAGGGTTACGAGGCAGTCTTCTCTCCAGTGATGGATGCCTGTATTGCAAAGTTTGACCCGGGAGCGATCGTGCTGCAGTGCGGGGCGGACTCGCTCGCAGGGGACCGGCTTGGGAAATTCAATCTGACGTCGGCGGGGCACGCCGCGGCCGTCGCTCGCGTTGCCGGCTACGGGAGGCCGACGCTCGTCTTGGGTGGGGGAGGTTATAAGGTCGCAAACGTCGCCCGGTGCTGGGCCGCGGAGACGGGGAGGCTGCTGGGCACGGAGCTGGACGACGAGGTTCCCGCGCACGAGTACTCTGAGTTCTATGCCTCGGGGGGGAACAGGCTGCGGGTGCCGGTGAGGAAGACTTTTTCTTCTTCTTTTCTTTTTTCCCCTCTTCCGTGCACTTCCAGCTTTTCTTTCTTTCTTTCACTCACGCGCACCTCTGTTTCTTTCTCCTTCTTCTCCCCTCTCCATTCTTCCCACTCTCCCCCCAAAAATCGCAACAACAACACACCACCACCACCACCAACAACAAACCAGCCCCGCGCCGACCTCGACAACGCCAACAGCAGGGAGTACCTCGACAACCTGCGCACCTCGCTGCTGCGGCACGTCGTCGAGCTGATGCCCGCGGGCGGAGCGCCCAACTCGGGGCAGACGCTGGGAGGGGAGAGGCCGCCCGACGCGCCCGTTGCGGCGGAGGCGATGGAAACTGGAGAAGGAGAGGGGGGCGGAGAGGACGGAGAGAGGCCCTCCTCCTCGAGGAAGCAGCCGCTGTGGGACGGGACGAGGGACGAGGCGGAGGACGCTGCCGACGGGAGGTGAAGGAGACGTTTTTTTTTGCCGACCTCTCCCGCACCTGTGACATTCTATTTTCATCGCCCGCTCCTTCTCCGAGAATTCGTCGCCTTCTGTCTGTTGTTGGTGGTTTTCTAGTTCAGTTTTGTGGTTACAAGCGGAGGGGAAGGAAGGGAGAGAAAAAACGAAATCACACCAGCGCGATCGACTCGACCTGCTCCCTCGTCGCCGCGCAGCTCGCCCCCGTCGAAAGAGTCCCCGGCCTGCCCTTGAGGCCGGGCCCGCCACAGGTCCAGCTCCCCGAGGTCCTGACGCCGCAGCTCCAGGAGAGGCCGGGCGGGGCGGAGGACGCGGAAGGAGCCGCAACCTTGTCGCACGCCGAGCCCAGCGCCGGCAGCGCATCGGGTTCGCTGCCGCCGTACCTTTTCCCTCCGCCGCCGAAGGCCTCCTTCCTCGCGCTGCACTGCCCCGAGGAGTACTCGAGGACCGCGGGCTTCTTCGCTTTCGCCGGGGCCAGCGCGAACCCCGTGATGCTGACGTGGCTCTCTTTCGACGAGGGAGCGGGGTTGACGAAGGCTCGGCCGGCGTCCAAGCGCACAGACACGGTCGAGTACGGGTTTTCTTCGCCTTGGCTTTCTGCGATCGCGACCCCGTCTATCCTCACGTCGGCCTCCTCGTCGGCGGTAAAAATTTCCCAGAAGCCCGCGTCGCCATTCGCCACAACCTTCCCGGGGGCAGAGAGCGAGATCTTGGACATCGAGAGGCGAGACGGTTTGCTGCTGCTGCTGCTGCTGCTGCTGCTGCTGCTCGTGGTCTCCTTCGTCTCCTTGCTGCGCCTCCTCGACCCGCCTCCTCGACCGTTGAGGAAAGGGATCCAGATGCTCCCGGCCCCGGAGCTCGCCACCTCGGCCTTCTCCGGGTCGAATTCCGACAAAATCACGGTGTCTCCTGGGGCGTGGACGCGCTCAACGTACTGCAAGGTGCCGGCGGGGAGCGCGATCTCGAGCTCGAGCGTGCCGGGGCCCGTGTCAAGGTCCCCGGAGAGCTCGACCGCGAGCGACGTCCCGGTCATTGTCAGGGCGACGGCGCTGATGGCGCCTTTTTCGCCGACCAAACGAGCAGAGAATCCTCCATTGCCGCTGCTGCTGCTTCTGCCGCTTGTGGTATTCGTCCCAGCAGCATCGACTATGCGCACCGAAATCGGGGCGCAGATGGAGACGCCGCGGAAGGTTTGGAGGGCGATGATTTTTTCCTCTGCAGTCACGATCGATGGCAACAAGAGGATAGAGAGCAAGAAGAGGAGCGTCGCTGCTGCTGCTGCTGCTGCTGCTGCCAGGGGCTGCACGCGCAGCAGCACCATCGTTGCTGCGCGACCACCGGACGGGACAGAGATCGCCCTCGCGCGGAAAAAGCCACGGCCTCTGAACAGGAAGAGGCGGGGAGAAGAACAGTGGGAGAGGTTATCACAATTTCGATGGCAAACAAGGTTCTTAAACTCGGCGCGGGGCCCGGCCTCGCGCTCCTGCTCCCGCTCCTCCTCGTCCAGTGCCTCTTCTGTCTCCTGCTCGTCGTCAGCGCGCGACCAGAAGGAGGGTCGCATCGGGCAGCAGCAGCAGAAGCCCTCTCCTCGCAGTGCGATGCCCAGGGGCCGAGGCAGGAGTGCGGTGAGGAGATCGACGGCCGAATGCTCCGCCTCGTTCTCGTTCGTCGCCCCCCTTCTCCCGACCTCCTCCTCTCACCTCCTCCTCCTCCCCTCCGTCTTCACCCTCCAACACACCCACCCAATAAAAAAACAGGCTGGAACGGCATCCCAGCCTCGGAGTGCCTCTCCAAGGGCTGCTGCTTCTCGCAGGCCCCGACCAGGCAGGGGGAGCTGGCCCTGCGCCTCCCCTCGTGCTTCAGGCAAAACGGGGGGGACAGCTCGTACGCGGTCTCGACCCTCCTCCCCCCCCCTCCCTCCCCTCCCGGGAGGACGGAGGAAGGCGGCGGCCCGAGCGCCGCCGCCGCGGCCGCGGGCCCGGCGGCGCGGGGAGCGGCCAGGGGCACGCTCTCCCGGGCCGCCTCGGCCGCGCCCTCGCTGGGGGCCGACCTGGCCGCGCTCGACTTCTCGCTGACGCTGCCGGCCAGGGACGTCGCCCGCCTGACGATCGGCGCGGACCAGAGGTGGAGGGTCCCGGCGGGCGTGCTCCCAGGGGTCTCCGGCGTCGAGCGGCGGGAGCGGGAGCTCCTCGCAGGAGCGGGCGGCAGCGGCAGCGGCAGCGGCAGCGGCAGCGGCAGCGGCAGCGGCAGCAGCGGGCAGGACGGGAACGGAGGGGAGAGGGGCGGCTCCGAGCTCGAGGTCGAGGTCGTCTCCTCGCCGTCGTTCGCCGCCGTCGTCAGGAGGAAGAGCAGCGGCCCCTCCCCTCCTTCCCCCCTGCTCGACACCCGCGGGTCGCGCCTCGTCTTCAAGGACCGGTACATAGAGCTCACCACCAGGCTCCCCGAGGCGGGCAGGGGGGCCCTCTACGGGCTCGGGGAGCGCACCAGCTCGTCGGAGCGCCTCCCCCTGCGGAGGAACGAGCAGGGGGTTCCGTTCACGCTGTGGACGAGGGACGCGGCGGCGGCGGACGCCGACCTCAACTCGTACGGGTGAGCAGGGAGGGAGGAAGCGTCGGAAAAAGGGGGCGGGGGAAAAAAAGAGGACAGCAAAAGAGGGAGAAAGGGAGAAAAACTCACTTTCTTCCCTCTCTCCCCCCGACCTCTTAAAAAAAAAAAACAGCTCCTGGCCAGTCGCCTGGTTCGTCGCCGAAGACGGCGCCACCTCGGCGACAGTCATGCTCAACTCGAACGCCATCGACGTCGTCGCTTCGGGGGAGACGCTGACTTGGCGCCTCGCGGGCGGGCAGGTCGACCTCTTCGTGCTCTCGGGTCCGACGCCCGCGCTCGTCGCCCAGCAGCTCGCTTCTCTGGTCGGGCTGCCGACCTTGCAACCGCCGTGGGCCTTTGGGGCTATGAACTCAAAGTACGGGTACGCCTCCGCGGCGCAGTGCAGGGCGGTCGTCGACTCGTTCGACGGCGCCGGGGTCCCGTTGGAGGCCTGGGTCTCCGACAGCCAGTACATGAGCGGCGACCGCATCTTCACCTGGGGCGACGACTTTTCGAAATCCGAAATGAGAGATTTCGTCAAGCACCTCCGCGCGACGGGCGACCGGCGGTGGGTCCCGATCCTGGACCCCGTCGTCAGGGCCCAGAGGGGCTACTCCCCTTTCGACGAGGCGACCGCGGACGGGGGGATCTTCCTCGAGGGGGCCGACGGGAAGCCGTACCTGGGGCAGATGTGGCCAGGGGCGGTCCACTGGCCCGACTTCCTGGACAACCCCTCCACGCAGCGGTGGTGGACGCGCTGGCTGCGGCAGGTGCGGGAGGACGTGGGCGCGATCGACGGCGCGTGGCTCGACATGAACGAGGTCTCCAACTTCTGCTCCGGCGACGTCTGCCGCCCCCCGCTCTCGAAGACAGACCCTTCCAAAAGAATCCGCCCCGAGGAGGTTCCCCCGAACGCCAACTTCGTCTGCCTCCTCGACTGCGAGTTCGGACCCTTTGAGAAAAAGGAAAACGGCGACGTTCCGGACTCGGTCTTCGCTCCGCCGTACAGCGTCAACTCCGCCGGGGGCCAGCGAAACCTCAGCGAGAAAACCTTGCCTGTGTCCGCGAGGCACCCGAAGAGCGGAGCCCTCGAGTACGACGCTCACAACCTCTTCGGCCACTCGATGGCCAGGGCGACGTTCGAGGCCCTCTCGGAAGTGAACAGAGTTCGTCC
>Ga0315287_10005033_pt1 | contig 12963 bp, 7 predicted proteins | sample YL17G11_0_MG_FD_205037 | JGI IMG/M metagenome (GOLD analysis project Ga0315287, IMG submission 205037) | Sediment microbial communities from Yellowstone Lake, YNP, Wyoming, USA - YL17G11_0 | ecosystem: Environmental > Aquatic > Freshwater > Lake > Sediment | place: USA: Wyoming | collected...
CCCGGGGGCCGGCCGCCCGGGGGGGCCGCCGCTCCCCCCCACCGCCCACCACCCTCCCCCCTTTCCCTCCCCCCCCCCCTGCCCCCCCCCCCCCCCCTCTCAACCCCCCCCCCCCTCTCAACCACCATCCCCCCGCCCCAGGTCACATTCAACAAGCGCAAGACCGGGCTGATGAAGAAGGCGATGGAGCTGTCGGTGCTGTGCGGGGCGGACGTGGCCCTGATCGCCTTTTCTGCCACGGGGAGACTGCACCAGTACGCCTCGGCGGACATGGACGCCCTCCTGGCGCGGTATGCGGGGGCCTGCCACGCCCCGCAGGAAGCCCGGACGAATGCGGACCTGTTGCGCCAACACTTTGCGGGGGAGGGGGAGGAGGAGGAGGGGGAGGAGGAGGAAGAGGAGGAGGAGGAGGAGGAGGAAGAGGAGGAGGAGGAGGAGTGCTTGCGAGGTGGGGCAGCCCCGGGCCCCAGCCGCGCCGCCCGCTCACCCCCGCCTGCCGCCGCCGCAACCGCAGCCCCGCCTGCGCGCAAGCGCGGCCGGTCCGCTGGGAGGCGGGCGTCCCGGTCGCCCGCGCCCACCCCTGCTCCCAAGACGACGGCCCGGGCAGGGCGGCGGCGGCGGCTCGTGATGGTGGCCGAGGAGGACAGCGGCGGCCTGGCGGCGGCGGGCGATGGCGGCGGCCGCCCACCGCTGCCGCCCCTCTCCCCGCGCTCCGATGCGGCGTACCGGTGCATCGCCATCGAATTTGACGCGCTGGTGCGGGGGGGCGCCCAGGCGCAGCAGCTGCAGCCGCGACAGGGGGCGGCGGGCGAGGCGGCGCCTGGTGGGGGTGGGGGGGGGGGGGTAGGGCGGGGTGCTGCTTGAGCATGCTTTGTTTTTTTTTTTGCCTGATGAGAGTGAGCCAGAGTGTGTGTGTGTGCGTCTTGCCTGGTGTGCTTGCTGTGTAGATGGATGTCTGTGTGCATGTGCTCTGTAGAGGGCGGGCGTGGAAAAAATGGATGGAAAGAAAAAAAAATGGAGGAGAGGTCGGGGACATTGCTTCCCCGCAGTCTCTCCTTCCATCGCACCCCCCCCTCAAAAATGATTCGCCGGGGCCCCGCCCCGCCTCCAGCTTGACCCGCACACCCCACCCACGCATCTGTACAGTGAAGCACCTGTCAGTGCGCAAGGCGCGCGCGCGCGTGAGCGCACACGCACTGGCGCGCGAGACCAAACAAAAAACAGCAAAAAAAAAATGAGCGGCGCCGCACCACCACCACCACAACGCCCGCCCGCCTGGGACTTTGGCGACGATGGCGACTACGTCACCCTGGGCACGCCTTTGGAGGATGTGGCCTGGGCTGCCAGTGCGGGCGCTCCTGGGCAACAACCCCGGCTCCACGGCGCCTTCACGGGCGGCTTCTCGGCGGGCCACTACAACTCGGTCGGCTCGGCCGAAGGGTGGCAGCCTTCTGCCTTCCGGTCGAGCCGGGGGGGGGGAGGCGGAGGCGGAGGGGGAGCGGGCGAGGCTTGGAAGGCCGTCACCGCGCCACCCACCGGCCCCCTCCCCGGCGTGGAAGCCTTCATGGACGAGGACGAACTGGCGGAACGGGCGGCGGCCGCCGCGGGCGGGCTGCGGCCGGCGGGGGGGTATGGGGGCGGGGGCGGGGGCGGGGCGGCCGCCCAGGCCGCCGCGTCTGCCGCCGCCGCCGCGGCCTCCACCCTCGCCGGCGGGGAGCTGCCCGCCGTGGCGGCCGCCCTGGCGGCCACCCTGGCCCCCGCGCCCGACTCCATCGGCACCCGCCTCCTGGAACGCCTGGGCTGGCGCCAGGGGAGAGGGGTGGGCCGGCGCGAGGAGGGGGAGGGGGAGGAGGGCGAGGGGGAGGAGGGTGGGGGCGGGGGAGGCACCCCAGCCGCCGCCGCCGCCGCCGCCCGTCGCCGCCGCCGGTGGGGCCGGGTCGCGGGCGTTCTGGCCGACGACGTGTCCGCCGTCATCATCGCCCCGCCACCGCCCGGTGCCCGGGGCGTGGGGTTTGACGCCTTTGCCGGCGCTGAAGAGTTTCGGGCGGCCGCGGCCGCGCGCGTGGGGGGCGGGGGCGGGCGCGCGCTCGTGCCGGCCGCCGCCGCCCGCCCGCGAGGTGTCGCCTTCGGGACGGGCCTGTTTGATGAGGACGAGTTTGAAGGGGTGGGCGAGGACTATGTGAGCGCGCTGCCGGCGCCCGGCGGCGGCGGCGGGGGGCGGAGCAGCGGCGGCGTCGCGGCCCTCCTCGCAGGCGGGCGCCCCGACACTGCCGCCGCCGCCGACGCCCCGTCCGGCACCGCCCCATCCGCCGCCGCCGCCCGCCTCGTCCTCGCCGACACGCACTACTTTGAGGTCGCTCCCTCGGACAGTGAGGAGGACGACGACCCGGCGGCGGCCCGGCGGCGGCGGCAGGAGGGGGGAGGCACGCACCGCCCCCTGCGCCTGGAGGGCGGGCGGGCACCGCCGCCGCTCCTGCTGACGGGCGCGGCCGCCGACGACCCCGACCTGCTGCCCGGCTGCGTCCGCCCCGTGGGCGGGGCTGGCACGGCGTCGGCCGTGCAGGCCCCACCCCCTGGATTCCCGCCCCCCCCGCCCGTCGTGCCCCGCGGGTTCCGCAAGGGCGCCGCGCGCGCGGCCGCAGCCGCCGCGGCCCGGATGGTGGCCGAGCGGGCAGACGCGCTCACCGCGATGGCGGCAGCGGCCGCAACGGTGGCCGCGACCGCGCCCAACGCGGCGGGCGAAGACGCGGAGGGGCGCCCCCTGGACCCAGCGTCCGCCCGGGCGGTGGAGGTCCTCGCCCCGTACGTGGCCCGGTGCGGCCCCGCCCTGGAGGCCCTCGCCACCCGGCGCGCGGCGGGCGGGGGCGGCGACCCGGCCCTCGCCTTTCTCGTCGGCGGCCCGGGCGCGTCCTTCTTCCGGCGCAAGGTGGCGGCGCTGAGGGGGGCGGGCGGTGGCGGTGCTGGCGCCTCCGGCCCCGACCCGGCGTCCGTGCGGGCGGCCCCGCTGTCCGCGGACGACCGGGGCGTGCTGCTGATGGGCGGCCCTGCTGCGGCCGGGGGGGCCGCCCTTCTGTCCGCGACCACCACCACCACCCTCAACGCGCCGCCGTTGGCCGCCACCGACCGGGCCCGCCTGGCGGCGACCCTGGCGGCGACCTTTGCCCCTGCCGCCACCCCGGACGCGGGCCTGGGGGGTGGCGGGGCCAGCGGCTTGCGGGCGGGCGTGGCGGCGGCCGCGGCGCTGCCGCCGCAGCCCATCGCCGCCGCCCGCACCACCCCGCCCGGCCCTCTGACCCGCCCCGTCCGCACGACCGCGCCCTGGCGCCCGGAGCCTCTGCTGTGCAAGCGGTTCGGGGTGGCGGACCCGTTCAAGGGGCGGCCGGTGCCGCCCCCGTCGGCGGCGGCGGGCGCGCCCCGCTTCAGGTCGGACGCGGCGGCCCTGCTGCCGGACACGTGGGGCAGCAGGGGCGCATTTGTGGAGGCACGGCCCGCGGCCGCCCCTGCGGCGGCGTCGCTCCCTCCTCCTCCCCCTCCCACCGCGCCCGGTGCCGCGGTCGCGGAGGCGGACGCGTTCTTGGCCTCCCTGGCAGCGGGCGGCACCCTCCCCCCTCCCCCCCCCGGCCTCCCGCCCGCGCACGCGTTTGTGGGCCGCCCGGCGGACCTGTTTGCGTCCATTTTCGGGGGTGCGGGTGGGGAGGGGGCTGGCCTGTTGTATGGGGCGGAGGAGGAGGAGGAGGACGGGGAGGTCGCCCGCCACGACCAGGCGCAGCCGCCACTGCCACCACCACCCTCCGCACCACCACCCCCGCCCCCGCCTCCTGGTGTGGGCGGCCTGTCGGCCGATGCGGAGCGGGCGGCGATTGAGGCGGCCCTGCGCCGGGTGCGGTCGGCCAGGAAGGACAAGAAAGACAAGAAGAAGGACAAGAAGAAGGACAAGAAAATGAAAATGAGGAGCAAGAAAAGCAGCAAGCGGAGAGGGCGGAGGGGCGACGGGTCGACGGACACGTCCTCGGAGGACAGCGAGTGAGGGAGGAGTGGATGGTTTTAGACTACTGTGCGGTTTGACAAAAAAAAAATGATAATGAAGACCAGCGCCGCCCGCCCACCCTCCACCCGCCCACGCACACCCAGCATGAGCGTGCGCGCGAAGGCATCGCCTTCAACCCCTCCTCCCACCAGAGTAGACGTAGCCATCGTGGGCGGCGGGCCGTGTGGCCTGGCGGCCGCGGTCGGGCTTGCCCGGGCCGCGCCGGACCTGCGCGTTGCCGTCCTCGAGAGGGCGGACAGCCTCCGGCCAGTGGGGTTCACGATTGGCCTGCTGGTGCGTGTGATGTGAGAGGCGGCAAAAGGCCCGCGGCCTGGGCAAAAACAAAAACAAATGCCCGCGCGCGCCCTCGACCCGACCACCCGACCCTCTCTCACAACCTCGCCTCCCTCCCTCTCCTTGCGCACCCCTCCTCTCCCAGGGCAACGGCCTCAACGCCCTCCTCGCCCTGGACCCCTCCCTCGGCCACGCCATAGAGGCCGGCCTCCTCCCCGACGGGCCCTTTGTCCAGTACAGCGCGGACGACCCGTCCGTCATCAACTTCAGCGCGCCGTCGGCGGCCGGCATCTGGGCCGGCCTGTCCCGCAACACGGGCCACTTCCCCTGGTCCCGCCTGGTGCAGGAGTGCGCGGACCGGCTGCGCCCGGGCGTCCTGCGCCTGGACCACGCGTTCGACCGGTACGAGGAGGGAGCGGGCGGCCTGACCATCCACACCCGGTCCCGGGCGGGCGTGGCACACCCGCCCCTCCACGCGTCAATCCTCATCGGCGCGGACGGCAACCTGTCCGGCGTGCGCCAGGCCCTGCTGGGCGACGGGCCGCCCACTTACACTGGCCTCGCCGTCTGGCGGGGGCAGTGCCCCGCGCCGGCCGGGTGGGCGCAGGCGCACGGCGGGAACCTGCTGACCGGGTGGGGCAAAGGGAAACACATTTTTTTGGTCGTGGCCCTGAGCGGCGGCACAACCCTGGCCTGGCAGGCTTACGCGCCCTGGCCGGCCGACCGCGTGGGCGAGCTGGCGTCCGCCCGGGTGAGCGACACGGAGGCGACCGCCCGGGCGGACGGGGCCAAGCGGGCGCGGTGCCTGGACGCGCACGCGGGCTTTCCGGAGCAGGCGCTCGGCCTGGTGCGGGCGACCCCGGCCGACGCCATCACGGAGCACCCCCAGGGCTTCCGGGAGGCGGGCGCGTGCGGGGTGTGGGGGGCGGGGCGGGTCAGCCTGGCGGGCGATGCCGCCCACCTGGGCACGCCCTTCCTGGGGCAGGGCACGGGCCAGGCGTTGGAGGACGCGGTCGAGCTGGCCCGGGCGTGCGGGGCGAGCGGGGCGACGCCCGGGGCGCTGCGCGCGTACGAGGGCGCCCGCGTCCCGCTCGCGACGCTCGTCCAGGCGGGCAGCGTTGAGTTGGCCAAGGCGGTGGCGGCTGGGGGGAAGGCAGGGGAGCGGGCCTGGTATGCTGAGCACCCTGAGGTGCTGGGGCGGGAGCCAGCGCCGCTTTTGGTGGTGGGGCCATAGATTGTCGATTTTTTTTCGCCTGGGGCGCTGCGCAGGCGTACTGCTGAACCTGGTGGTGGGTGGGGTGAGTAAAGAACCGAGCTGCTCGCTCGGTTCTCGCCCTCCACTACGCTCACTCTCGCTTTCCGCCCACGCACACAAGCCATGCTCAGCCGCCTCTGCCGCCGCGCCGTGTCTGCTTCTCCTCACGCACCGCACCACGCCCCTGGCGCGCCCGTCTCCGCCGCCCACCCGCCGCACACCACACAGATCGGCCGGTCGACGACTCTCCGCCGGTGAGTGCTTTTTGCTTTTTTTGCTCTCTTGATGCGCGCATCTCCCGGCCTCCGCACGACAGCTGCCGTCGCTTTCCTAGCTGCCCTGGTCGCCTGTACATTTGACTGGCACGTTGAGTGAGAGGGAGAGAGAGAGAGAGTGAGGAAGGGAGGGAGGGAGAGCCATGCGCGGTGCGCAATCGCTCGCGCCGCGCGCGTGGCCACCCCCTTCAGGCCCTGGTATGAGGCCCCGTGCGCGCCCTTTCATTCATCCGTGCACGCCCACGCACACACGCACGCACAGGCCCTCCACCCGCACCCCGCTGTCACCGCCCACCCGCGCCCGCGCCTCCGACGCCGCCATGCCCGGCCCTCAAAAGGCGCAGACCCCCGTCGCCTGGCCGTCCCCGATCACGTCCGACCTCCTGACGGCGGCCTCCACCCCGCGCTCCGAGGCGGCCTGGGGGGTGGATGGGGCGCTGTGGTGGGTGGAGGGCCGGCCGTCGGAGGGCGGCCGCTCCGTCCTGGTCCGCAGGGACGTGGCGGGCGGGGGGGCGGCGGCGGACGTGACGCCCAAGAAGGCGCCGGATGGCGACGCCTCGGCCACCACCACCACCACCTTCAACGTGCGCACGCGCGTCCACGAGTACGGGGGCGGGGCGTACCTCCTCCTGCCTGGTGAACACGGGGCGACGCGGGCGCTGTTCTCCAATTTCGGGGACTCCCGCCTCTACTCCCAGACCGTGCCTGCGGGGTGGGATGGGGCCGCCCCGCTGGCGCCGCCCACCCCGCTCACCCCGCCCGATGCGGGCCTCCGTTTTTCAGACGGCACCGCCGACCCGGCCCGCCCGGACCGCGCCATCTTTGTCGTGGAAGACCACGGGGTCAAAGGGCGGGCCCCGACCGACCCGGAGTCGTACTTGGCGGCCGTCGACCTGAACACGGGCGCCCTGACCCGCCTCACGCACGCCCCGTCTGCCGACGCGGCCGGCGCCCCGCGCTCCGACTTTGTGTCCACTCCCCGCCTGTCGCCCGACGGTACCGCCCTGGCCTGGGTCGCCTGGGACCACCCCAACATGCCGTGGGATGAGACGTCCCTGTGGGTGGCGAGCGTGGAGGAGGCCGGGGGTGGCGCCCTGAGCGCCGCGCGCAGGGTGGCGGGCGGGGCGGGGAAAGGGGAGAGCGTCCTGGAGCCGGTGTGGGTGGCCGGGGCGACCAACGCGGGCGCCGGCGGCCTGGCCTTCATCTCGGACCGGACCGACTGGTGGTCGCTCTACTTCATCCCCCTGGGCGCCGGCGGCGGCGGCGGCGGCGGCGGCGCGCTGCCGGCCGAGGGGGCGGGCGACCCGGGCGCGGCGTCCGTCGCCCACCTCACGCCCGGCGGGGGCGAGTGGGCGGGGCCCCAGTGGATCCTGGGCCTGCGCCAGCTGCAGTGGGTGGCCGGCAGCGCCACGGCCCCGGGCCGCCTGCTGGCCCGGTGGGCCGACCCGGAGCGGCCGGGCGCGCAGGCGGTGCTTGTCTCGACCGCGGGCGAGCGCACCCCCATCCCCTCTGCCTTCACAGGCTTTGGCCGCCTGGCCGTGCGGGCGGCCGCCCCGTCCCCCTCCTCCCCGCCACCATCCATCACGCTCGCCACCGTCGGCTCCTCCCTGGATCGCCCCGCCGAACTGGCGACCCTGGAGGTGAGCACCCAGGGCGGCTGGGCGGCGGCGGCCGGAGGCTGGAGAGTGCACGCGACGGCCGCCGACGGCCGCCTGGACGCCGGCTTCATCACCCGCCCGTCCGTCGTCGAGTTCCCGACCGACCCGCTCCCGGGCGACGGACCGGCCTCCCCTCCGCGCACAGCCTTTCTGAATTACTACCCGCCCGCCCACCCGGACCACGCCCTCCCGCCCGGCACGCCCCCGCCCTGCCTGTTCCGCATACACGGCGGCCCGACCGCCCAGTCGCCCGCCGCGTTTTCGCTGGGCACCCTTTTCTGGACGTCCCGCGGCTTTGCGGTCGCCGACGTCAACTACGGCGGCTCCACCGGCTATGGGCGCGCGTTCCGGGCGCGCCTGAATGGCAACTGGGGCCTGGTCGACGTCGCGGACGTGGCGGCGGCGGCACGGCACCTGGCATCGTCTGGCCTGGCCGACCCGGGGCGGTGCTGCATCACGGGCGGCTCCGCCGGCGGCTTCACCGTCATGGCCGCCCTCGCCTTCCGCCCGGGCGTCTTCGCGGCGGGCACCTCGCACTACGGCGTGGCGGACTGCTCCCTGCTGGCCGCGGAGACGCACAAGTTTGAGTCCCGCTACCTGGACGGCCTCATCGGCCCCTGGCCGGCCGCGCGGGCGACGTACGAGGCCCGCTCGCCCATCCACGCCCTGGACAAGGTGACGGCGCCGCTGGCCCTGTTCCAGGGCGCGGACGACAAGGTCGTCCCGCCCAACCAGGCGGAGGCCGCCTTCCAGGCCCTGGCGGGGCGGGGCATCCCGACCACGCTCGTCCTGTTCGAGGGCGAGGGCCACGGCTTCCGGGGGGCGGCCGCCGTGCGCAGCGCGCTGGATGGGGAGCTGTACTTTTACGGCAAGACGTTGGGCTTGCCGACGGGCGCGTTTCCGGAGGGCCTGACGAAGCCGGTGATTGTGAACGCGCCGGCGGAGAAGCTGCAGAGCGCGTAGAGAGAGATGAAGGGAAGGAGGGACGGGGGGAGGTGGCTGTTGTTGAGACGCTTTGTGTATTTCCCCTTGCCCCCCATTTCTCTCCTTTTTCCCAATTTTTCTCATCATCAGGCAAGGGGCACGCCGTCCGGCCCGGGCGCGGCCACCCGCAGCAACCACCACGACGCTGCCATCGCCACCGCCGCTAGGCTGGTGCCCATGAGGCCCAGGGCCGCCGAGTCGGAGACGTAGGAGCCCTGGCGGGCGGCCCTCCTGAGCGGGCGGGTCACCGAGGCGGGCGCGCCGGCCACGGCCTTGGGCGGCCGCCCGGGCGCGCGCTTCATCGGCTGAGCGCCGACCGCCAAACGGGACGGCGCGCGCGCAGGCGACGCGGCCGCCGTCCCGGACGCTGCCCCGGACTTGCGGGGCATGGGCCGGGCGGTGGGCCCACCCCTGGCGGGCGGGGGCGAGGCCGCAATGACTGTGGCCGGTTTTGCGGAAGCGGCTTTAAGAGTGAGCGGTTTGCCGCCCGGTACCACCCAGGCCGCCGCGTCTTTGGCCGGGAACCAGTACTTGGAGCCGTCCTCGTCAAACCGGATGTCGGCCTGTTGTGTGTGGGGGGCGGGTGAGTAGAAGGTGGATGAGAGAAAATGCAGTTGTTGAGGTGGGGGATGGTCAAGAGTTCCCGCTCGCCCTGTTTTACCCCGTTCAGGGGGCTCTCCATCCCTCTTTCACCTTGTCCGTCCGCAAGGCGGTCACGACGCCCAAATAGGCCGCCCCGCGCTCGCCGAAGATGTGGCCTGTGTGACGGGTGCGTGGGGTTGGTGGAGCGACGGGTGAGGATAGTGCCGTCAGTTAACATCTCAGTTGTTTGGCGTCGTCCCCTCTCAACGCAACGCTCGTGAGCATAGTCACGCCCACGCATCCACGCCCACATGTGCGTTTCCGTACTTGGACAGCTAATGCGGTCGCCGACATGTAGAGCGGGCTTTTTTTTTGGCGGCATTTTGGTGAGTTGGAGAAAAGAAGGCAGAGATACGAATGAATGGACAGTTTCACACACATTTTTTTTTTTTTTTTTGCCCCCTCCAGCCCCCGCCACAAACAAGAAGAATCCAAGGTTCCCGCTGTCGCGCACCCTCTCACCCACGCTAGTCGTGACCACTGGTCAGCCTTCTATCCCATCTCTACTGTAGATGGCGAAAAAAAAGCGTCCCGCGGAGGGTGGGGCGAGTGGGAATACCGACGCCGCCACCGCCGCCGCGCCTGCCAACCCACCCGCCGCCAGCCCTTCTGCGCCCGCCGCCCCACCGCCTTTGCCACGCCCCATCTCCGGCCGGGCCGAAATTGACGACCTGTTTGCCAGCCTGAAACACAAAAAAGTGAAGAGGAAAGCAGGGCCGGCCGCCGACCCCCTCCCGCCACCCCCACCGCCCACCACCACCAGCGGCCGCGGTCCCCCCGTCGTCGTCGCGGACGCGCCCCCGCCGCCACGGAACAGAAAGGGGGGCGGCGCACCCCTGCCACCACCAGCCACGGCTGACGAGGCTGCCGTCGGGGACAAGGACGACCTGTTCGGGACGGCGCCGGCGGCGGCAAGGAGGTAAAGGAAGAAAGAGAGGTTTGGTTGAGAGAGGGGGGTGGGGGGTCGGCCTTGCCTGGAGAGAAAAAAGCCGAACCTTTTTCACTCGTCTCTTCTCCATTCACACAAAAACAGGCGCGACCCCGCCACCGGCCTGCCCTTGTACTCGGAGCGCGAGCTGGGCTTGGACCGCAACCTAGCGGGCGGCGGGACGGCGGCGTGTCCGTGGGACTGCGACTGCTGCCATTAGACTGCGACTGCACTGCCATGAGAGTTAGGTTGAGATGGGTCGGGCACTGTAACACTTTTCATGTGCGGTGCACCCCATTTTTACTCGCCCGCCACACAAGCACACACACACACTCTGAGTCGTACTTCCGAGCGGTCGCGGAGCTGTCTGACCCGCACGCGTGCCGGGTTCGCTCCGCAACCGCGCGCGCCAGGGCGCTATCTCTGCATCAAAAAAAAAAAGTGAATGGCCGACGCGGTCGCCCACCACCCGCTCCTCGCCGCCCTCCGTGCCCGCAATGAGGCCACGGCCGGGTATGCCGTTTTGATCGCAGACTACCAGGCGGCGGCGACCGGGCGGCGGGAGCTGCAGGTAAAGAGAGAAAATGCGGACAGGGGCAAAAAAAACGCGGGGGTGCCCCCACGTTGTCTTCACGCGCCCGCCGCCCTCTCTGACCCGCACCTCTGTTCTCCCCGCTCCATTCATTAGCTCCTCACCGCCACGCTCGAATCCGAGGCCGCCGTCCTCCGCGCCGAAGTAGGCACGCTCTCCTCCGCAGCCGAACAGGGGCGGGCCGCGTCCGAGCGGGCGGCCACGGCGGACGCGGCGGAAGCGAGGGCGGCGGCCCTGGCCGCCGACCTGGCGGCCGCCCAGCGTGAGCGGGGGCGCCTGGCCGAGGAGGCCCTGGCCTCCCGCCGCCAGCTGGACGTGGTGCGGGCGGAGCATGAGGTGGCCAACCGGGCGGCGTCGGCGGCCGCGGATGAGGCGGCGTGCGCGCGGAAGCGGGCGGCCGCGGCGGAGGCAGAGGCGGCCGCTGAGAGGGAGGCGGGCGCGCTCGCCCGGGCGGAGCTGGACGCCCGCCTCGCCGACCGGGACGCCGCGGAAGCCGCAGCGGCGGCGGCCCGGGCCGAGGTGGCATCCCTGTCGCGCCGCCTGGTGGACATGCGGGGCGGGGAGGCCGACCGCATGAACGCCGTGAACGCCGAGTGCGAGGCCATCCTGGCGTCCGCCCGCAGCGCGGCGCGCGGGGCGGCGGCCGACGCGGCTGTCGCCGCGGCCGGGGCGGCGGCGGCGGGGGGGGGGGGAGGCGCGCGGGGGACGGCGCCCCAACAGCAGCCAGCCTGCCGCCAGGCACAGCAGCAGCAGCAGGCCCCGCCGCCGCCGCCGCCTGGAGGGGGCAGCCTGCTGGGCCGCCTCAAGGGCGTGGGCGGGCGGGCGGTGAGCGTGGCGGTCGCGGCGGCCGCCCGGGCGGCCGCCGCGGCTGGGGAGGCCGGCCCGCCCGCCGCTGCGCCGCCGCCTGCTCCCCGGCCACCGCCACCACCTCCGTCGGCTGCCCTGATGGCCGCCACCGCCGGCGCCGCCCCGCCCCCGTCCCTGCTCCCCGACGCGCCCGTCGCCTCCCTCCCCCCTCACCCCGGCGGCACGTTCGCCCTGGCCTTTGACCGGTCCGGCGCGCGCCTGGCCTCCGGCGGCGGCGACGCGGCCGTCCGGGTGTGGGACGGCCGCACCGGCGCGCCGCGCGGCCCCGGCCTCGCCCGCGCGGTGGAGGCCGTCACCGCACTCGCCTTCACGGCCGACCGGCGCGCCCTGCTGGGCGGGTGCGCGGACCAGGCGCTCCGCCTGTGGGATTGCACGTCCGGCCGGGTCTCCCACACCCTGACGGGCCACACCGCACGCGTCACGGCCGCCGCGACCGCGCCGTCCGCGCCGCGGTCGGCCGCCTCCGCGGGCGCGGACCGGGCGATCAAGCTTTGGGACTTGGGGCGCGGCTTCTGCGCGCGCACGCTGCTGTGCCCGTCCACCTGCCAGGCCCTCGCCTTCGCGGCGGGCGGGGCCGCCCTGCTGACGGGGCACTACGACGGCGGGGTCCGCCTGTGGGACATGCGGGCGGGCGGGGCGGCCGTGGCGGAGGCGCCCGCGCTGCACGCGCCCGGGGGGGGCGTGCTTGCCCTGGCCACCAGCCTGGACGGCGGGGCGGCGCTCTCCCTCGGCCGGGACGGCTGCCTGCACGCCCTGGACGCCCGCACCCTGACGCCGCTGCCGGGGAGTGCCCCCCTGCGCGCGCCCGGGTTCCGGGTGGGCGGCCAGTGGGCGGGCGCCGCCCTGGGCCCCGACGGGCGGCACGCGGCCGCGGGCGGCGCGGACGGGACGGTGTTTGTGTGGGAAGTAGCGACCGGGGCGGTGGTCCGGGAGCTGCGCCCGCCGGGCAGCGCCTCGGGCGGCCCGCCGCCCGCCATTCAGGCCCTGGCCTGGTCGCCCCAGGGGACGCCCCTGGCGGTGGGCGACCGGGCGGGCGGCGTCACGCTCTGGGCGCCGGCTGGGGAGAGGGGCGGGGGTGGGGGGGACGGGCGGCGGGCAAGCAGTGCTGGCGGCGGTGCGGGTGAGGAGGGGCGGGTGATGTAAAGGGATCTGGAAAATTATGACTGCATGTTCGTGTTCGGATGGAGGTGGGAAAGAGACAGGGACGGGGCGGGGCGGGCGGGGAGGCCGTGCGTGAAGAATGAAACGGAGATAGGGAGAGGAGGAGGGGGGGGGGGGGGGGAGGGGTAGAAAAAAAAACGGTGTTGGCGCGACAACACGCACGCCACGCCCCCCACAAACACACACCCTCTTCTCACTCTCACCCACCAAACCCCTGGCCCCCACCACGGGAGGTGATCTCTTTGTTCCGCTTCGGCGGCTTGCCCCGGGCCGCGTCCGC
>Ga0315287_10005035_pt1 | contig 12961 bp, 11 predicted proteins | sample YL17G11_0_MG_FD_205037 | JGI IMG/M metagenome (GOLD analysis project Ga0315287, IMG submission 205037) | Sediment microbial communities from Yellowstone Lake, YNP, Wyoming, USA - YL17G11_0 | ecosystem: Environmental > Aquatic > Freshwater > Lake > Sediment | place: USA: Wyoming | collected...
CCTCCTACGCCAACCACGGCGTCGCGATGGTGCCCTTCTACACCTACTACTCGATGTTCGGCTTCCAGCGCGTGGGCGACTTCGCCTGGGCTGCCGGCGACATGCAGTCGCGCGGCTTCCTCATCGGTGGTACCGCGGGTCGCACGACGCTCGCGGGCGAGGGGCTGCAGCACCAGGACGGCCACAGCCAGCTCGTCGCCACGACGATTCCGAACTGCGTCGCCTACGATCCAACCTATGCCTGCGAGCTGGCGGTGATCGTGCACGACGGCCTGCGGCGCATGTACGTGGAGCAGGAGAACGTCTTCTACTACATCACCTGCATGAACGAGAACTACGTGCAGCCGGCGCTACCCGAGGGATCGGAGCAGGGCATCATCAGGGGCGCCTACCTGCTGCGCGAGGGTGGGCGCGGCAAGGTGCGCGTGAACCTGCTCGGCTCCGGCACGATCCTGCGCGAGGTCGTGGCCGCGGCCGCAATCCTCGAAGGCGAGTTCGGCGTGCCGGCCGACGTGTTCAGCGTGACGAGCTTCTCCGAGCTGCGACGCGACGCGCTCGACGCGGAGCGCTGGAACCTGCTGCATCCCGACGGACCGCCGCGCGTGCCCTACGTGCGGGCCTGCCTCGACGGTCGCGAGGGGCCGTTCGTCGCCGCGACCGACTACGTGCGCACGGTGCCGGACCAGATCCGCCAGTGGGTGCCGGGCCGCTACCAGGTGCTCGGGACCGACGGCTACGGGCGCAGCGACTCGCGCGCGGCACTGCGTGACTTCTTCGAGGTGGACCGCCGGTACGTGGTGGTCGCGGCGCTGAAGGCGCTGGCCGACGAGGGGCGGCTCGACGCGGCGACGGTGAGCGCAGCCATCCAGCGCCTCGGGATCGATCCCGACAAGCCGAACCCGGTGACGGTGTAGGCGAGGGCGTACCGATGGCCGATCTCATCGAAGTCAGGGTGCCCGACATCGGCGACTACAAGGACGTCGAGGTCATCGAGGTCGCCGTGCGCGAAGGCGACGTTGTGGCGCTCGACGGCACCCTGATCACGCTCGAGACCGAGAAAGCGACGATGGACGTGCCGTCGACCGCGGCCGGTGTCGTCCGCCAGGTCAAGGTGCAACGTGGCGGCCGCGTGTCGCAGGGCGACCTGATTGCCGTGGTTGAGGCCACGGCATCGGCGGACTCCGCGCTGGCCACCCCGCGGGGCACTGCGCGCGAGGCGGCCAGCCAGGCTCCCGCCGCGCCGCCGGCTGCGCCTGCGCCGCGGGCCACGGCCGTCGCACAGGCCGAGCCGCCCGCGCCGGCGACCCTCGCCGTGGCCGCGGGAGCGGAACAGCCGGACTCCTCCCGATCGCACGCGAGCCCGTCGATCCGCCGCTTCGCGCGCGAGCTCGGCGTGGATCTCGCAACGGTGGCGGGCTCGGGTGCGAAGGGCCGCATCACCGAGCAGGACGTCAAGGTGCACGTGAAGCGCCTGCTCAGCGCGCCGGCACCTGCCCCTGCGCCCGCAGCTGCGCCGCCGCGCGTGCCCGAGGTGGACCTCGCGGCCTTCGGGCCCGTGGAGCGCAGGCCGCTGTCGCGGATCCAGAAGATCGCCGGGCCGCGCCTGCACGCGAGCTGGGTCAACATACCGCACGTCACGCAGTTCGACGAGGCCGACATCACGGAGATGGAGGCGACTCGCGCGCGCATGAAGGGCGAGGCTGCGGCGCGCGGCATCAAGCTCACGCCGCTCGCGTTCGTCATGCGCGCCTGCGTCCTGGCGCTGCAGGCTTTCCCGCGCTTCTGCGCGTCGCTGGACGCGGCGGCCGGCGAGCTGGTGTTCCGCAAATACGTCCACGTGGGGTTCGCGGCCGACACGCCGGGTGGGCTGGTGGTTCCGGTGGTGCGCGATGCCGACCGCAAGGATCTGTTCGAGATCGCGCGCCAGCTGGCGGTGCTGAGCGAGAAGGCGCGCGCGGGAAAGCTGGCGGCCGCGGAGATGCAGGGCGGATGCTTCACCATCTCGAGCCTCGGCGGAATCGGCGGCACCGCATTTACGCCGATCATCAACGCACCCGAGGTGGCCATCCTCGGCGTGTCGAAGGCGAGCCACCGGCCGGTGTACCAGGACGGGACGTTCGTCCCGCGACTCATGCTGCCGCTGTCGCTCTCCTACGACCATCGCGTGATCGACGGGGCCGACGCCGCGCGATTCACGAGCTTCCTCGGCCACGCGCTGGCCGACGTACAGGGACTGCTGGGAGTGCCCTCCTGAGGGAGGTCAGTGAGGGAGTTCAGAAGGAGTGAGCGCTTGAGCCAGACCACAGGACCGACGACGGGTGCGCGCGTCGTGACGGTTCCCGACCTCGGGGATTTCAAGGACGTTGCGGTTATCGAGGTGCTTGTTGCGCCGGGAGACCGGGTCGAGCCCGAGACGTCGCTCGTCACACTCGAGAGCGACAAGGCGACGATGGACGTGCCGTCTCCCGCCGCGGGTGTGATCGAGAGCGTGCTGGTCAAGGTCGGCGACCGGGTCAGCAAGGGCTCGGCGATCGCCACGCTCGAGGCGGCCGGCGACAACGCCGCGGACGTCACCGCGCCGCGAGCCGCGCTGCGCGTCGCGGAGCCCTACGGCGGCGAGCCCTATCTCGACACCGTGCCGCTCAAGCCGATGGCTGCCGCCGCAGTGGGCGCATCCGCGGCGGGTTCGTCCTCGCCCGCGCCGTCCGCTGCGCCGGGCAGGCACTCCTACGACTTCGACCTTGCCGTGCTCGGTGCGGGACCGGGCGGTTATACGGCTGCTTTCCGCGCTGCCGATCTCGGTCTCAGGGTCGCGCTGGTGGAGCGCTGGCCAACGCTCGGCGGCGTGTGCCTTAACGTCGGCTGCATTCCGTCGAAGGCCCTGCTGCACGCCGCGAGGGTCGTCGAGGAGGCGCGCGAGATGGCGGACCACGGTATCCGCTTCGGAGAGCCTCAGGTGGACGCGGCCAGGCTCCGCCAGTGGAAGGACTCGGTCGTCACACGGCTCACCGGCGGACTCGAGGCCCTGGCCCGCCAGCGCAAGGTCACGGTGGTCCGCGGCAACGCGAGGTTCGCCTCGTCCCACGAACTCGCGGTGGACGACGGGAGTGCCGGGAGGCGCGTGAGCTTCGAGCGTTGCATCATCGCGGCGGGCTCGGAGTCGGTGCGCCTGCCCGGGCTGCCGGACGACCCGCGCGTCATCGACTCGACCGGCGCGCTCGAACTCGATCTCCCCGGGCGCATGCTGGTGATCGGCGGCGGCATCATCGGCCTCGAGATGGCGACCGTCTACGCCGCACTCGGCGTGAAGGTGAGCGTGGTGGAGATGACCGAGGGCCTGATCCCGGGCTGCGACCGCGACCTCGTGCGACCGCTCGAGAGGCGCATCGCCGCGCGCTTCGAGCGCGTCATGCTCGGCACGCGTGCCGAATCCGTCGAGGCCACCGCGGACGGCCTGCGCGTGACGTTTGCGGGGCCGGGCACGCCCGTGCCCGAGGTCTACGGCAAGGTGCTGGTGGCCGTCGGCCGCGCCCCGAACGGCCGGAGCATCGCTGCCGAGGCCGCGGGCGTCGCGGTGGACGAGCGCGGTTTCATCCCCGTGGACCGCCAGATGCGGACCAACGTGCCGCACATCCACGCGATCGGCGACGTGGTCGGCCTGCCCATGCTGGCGCACAAAGCGACTCACGAGGGCAAGGTCGCGGCCGAGGTCGCGGCGGGGCTCAGGAGTCACTTCGACGCGAGCGTGATACCGTCGGTCGCGTACACCGATCCCGAAATTGCATGGGTCGGCCTGACGGAAACCAATGCGAAGGCGCGCGGCATCGCCTACGAGAAGGCGGTGTTCCCCTGGGCCGCGAGCGGTCGGTCGCTGGCGCTGGGTCGAGACGAGGGACTCACCAAGCTCATCTTCGATCCGGCGAGCCACCGCGTGATCGGCGGCGGCATCGTCGGCACCAACGCCGGCGAGCTGATCGCGGAGGTCGCGCTCGCAATCGAGATGGGGGCGGATGCGGCCGACGTCGGGCTCACCATCCACCCGCACCCGACGCTGTCGGAGACGGTCGCAATGGCGGCCGAATCCTTCGAGGGCACGCTCACCGATCTCTACCTGCCGAAGCGCAAGGCGTCCCGCGCGAAGCCGGCCTGAGGCGGGGCCTCGCGGCGCACCAGTATGCATCCCAGCCTGACTCGCACCCTGCGGCTCCTCGGCCTGCTCGAGACCGGCCGTCGGGTGGAGCTTCGACTGCGCATGCGCCAGCCCCGCGCGCTTCCGGGCGCGGTGATACTGGGCGCACAGAAATGCGGCACCAGTTCCCTGCACAACTACCTGACCCAGCACCGCGGCGTGATCCCGCCGCTGCGCAAGGAAGTGCACTACTTCGACGTGAACTTCGGGCGGAGCGAGGCGTGGTATCGCGCCCACTTCGGGCGCGAGCGGGAGCCGGGACTCAACCTCGACAGCAGTCCCTACTACCTGTTCCACCCGGCCGTGCCGCGCCGCATGCACGAGCTCCTGCCCGACGCGCGACTGATCGTGCTGATGCGCGACCCGGTGCGCCGCGCCTACTCCCACTACTGGCACGAACGCGACAAGGGGCGCGAGGACCTCTCGTTCGAAGCGGCGATCGACGCCGAACCGCGGCGGCTGGAGCGCGCCGGGGAACTGCTCGGAAGCGGGGAACTCGAGCGCAGCCGCGAGCACCAGCTGCACTCCTACCTCGCGCGCGGCCGTTACGCCGAGCAGCTCGAGCGCTGGTTCGGTCTGTACGCGCGTGAGCGTATCCACCTCCTGCGCTTCGAGGATTTCGCGCAGGACCCGCTCGCGGGACTGAACGGCACGCTCGCGTTCCTCGGCCTGCCGCCCGCCGTGTCGGTGAGCCTCGAGGCCCGCAACACGCGCCGTTATCCGCCGATGGCCGAGGCCACGATGCAGCGGCTGAGGGAGTACTTCGAGCCGCACAACCGGCGGCTCGAGGCGCTGCTCGGGCGCCCGATGGGCTGGTGAGCGCTATGTCCCGCGCCGCGTGAGCCGGCGCAGGGCCTCGAGGTACGCCGCCTCATCCGGCGGCAGCCCCGCGCGCTGGGCGAGCCACAGCGCCTCTGCGAGGCACTCGATCATGCGGTGTTCCGCCGGGTGCGCGTCGCCCATGCTGCTGGTGAGCTCTGCGTGTATCGCCGCGATGCCGGCGGGACGGTTGGTCGCCACCTGCTCGCGAATCGCGAGGTGCAGGCCCATGTGCAGGAACGGGTTTGACTGGCCACTCTCGGCCGCGTAGTCGCGCTCGAGCACATCCACCGTGCCCGCGATCACCGGCTGGTACTCGGGGTGCTGCTCGACGACGGTCGCGAGCTGGTGCTCGAGCGGCTCCATCGGCGTGCCTTCGAGGCGCTTGCGCCAGGCGAGCTGATAGCTGCGGCGCAGCGACGCACGGTCCTGGTCGTGGAAGACCGGCATGGGCTCAGCCCTGCCCCGCGCGGGGCGCATGACGGCGTACGCCGGCCTCCGGCGCTGCTTTGTCGCCGTGCTCGCAGAGGTCGGCGATCGGGCAGGACGGGCAATCGGGCTGCCGCGCCTTGCAGACATAGCGGCCGTGGAGGATGAGCCAGTGGTGCGCGTCCTGCAGGAACTCCGCCGGCACGCGCTTCAGCAGTTCGTCCTCCACCGCGCGCACGTCCTTGCCGCGCGCGAGCCCCGTGCGGTTCGCAACGCGAAACACGTGCGTGTCCACGGCGAGGGTCGGCTGCCCGAAGGCGGTGTTCAAAATCACGTTGGCGGTCTTGCGCCCGACGCCCGCCAGGGCCTCGAGGGCCTCGCGATCCTCGGGCACGCGGCCGCCGTGCTCGTCGACCAGTCTGCGACAGGTGGCGACGATGTTCCTCGCCTTGCCCTGGTAGAGGCCGATCGACTTCACGTACGCGGCGAGGCCATCGACGCCGAGCGCGAGGATCGCCTGCGGCGTGTTCGCGTCGCGGAAGAGCCGGCGCGTCGCCAGGTTGACGCTCTTGTCCGTGGCCTGGGCCGAGAGGATCACGGCGACCAGCAGCTCGAACGGCGTCGAGTATTCGAGCTCGGTGGCGGGGTGGGGGTTGCGGGCGCGCAGGCGCTCGAAGATCTCGCGCGCGCGCCGCGGGTTCATGCGGCGGACCGGTCCGCGGGCGCGGCCTGTGCGGCGGCCGAGGTCGCGGTCTTCGCCTGGACGGTCCAGTTGCGCAGCGCCAGCATCAACCCGAGCAGGATGAATGCCCCGGGCGGCAGCAGTGCGAGCAGCAGTCCGTGTCCCAGCAGTTCGCGAACGGCGCCGAGCGCCAGGAGCACGAGCCCGAAGCCGAGCCCCATGGCCACGCCGTCGATCAGCGCGAGGCCCAGCGGCTGGCGCGAGGCGAATGACTCGGCGCGCGCGAGCACGAGGCAGTTGGTGACGATCAGCGGCAGGAAGATACCGAGTGCGTCGTGCAGCTCGGGCCACCAGGCTGCGATCGCGAGCTGCACCGACGTGACGGCGCCTGCGATCGCCAGCACGAACACGGCGATCCGCACCTCGGGCAGCAGCCACCTCGCGACCACGGACGCGATCGCGTTGCTTGTCACCAGCACCGCGAGCGTTGCGAGGCCGAGGCCGAGCGCACTGTGGATCGAAGTGCTGACCGCGAGCAGCGGGCAGAGGCCGAGCAGCTGCACCAGGCCTGGATTCGAGGCGCTCAATCCGTTGCGCAGGACGTCGGCGGGGGTCATCGGCGGATTGTAGGGCATGGCCACGCTCACGGCCCCGGCGCGGCAGCACCCCCGGCTGCCGCAGCGGACGGCAGCGAGAAGATATCGTTGCGGTGGGCCTGGACATAGAGGAGCGCGTCCTCGACCGCGCCCACGACCGCGCGCGGCGTGACCGTTGCTCCGGTGAACTGGTCGAAGTCGCCGCCGTCCTTGCGGACTTTCCAGCGCGCGGGCGCGGGATCCTCGAGCGATCGCCCGGTGAAGCGCAGGATCCAGTCCAACTTGCGCTCGTCGATGCCATCGCCGAGGCCCGGCGTCTCCTGGTGCCGGAGCACCCGCACGCCGAGCAGGCGGCCGTCCACGCCCACGGCGACCAGCAGCCGGATCGCGCCCGCGTAGCCGTCGGGCGCGACGGTCTCGATCAGCGCCGCGACCGGCTGGCCGCCACGCCTCGCACGGTGGATCGGAACGCGCTCGTCGGTCCCGAGCAGTTCGGGGTCGCGGACGTATACGACGTCGCCGAGCAGGTCGTTGTCGTATTGCGCCGGGCCCAGCACCGCCGCGAGCCGCGCCACGCGCTGCGCGCGCTCGTTCGCCTCGATGCGCGGCTCGGCGAGGTCGTGCACCAGCGCCACCGCGCCGACTGCCGCCGCGGCCGCGACGGCGAGCGTGAGCGCGGCGCGCAGTGGCCTGCGGCGCGGCTCGTCAGCGACCGGGGTGGCCATGGATCCTCGGCACCGTGTAGCGGTCGATGAGCGGGGCGGCGAGATTCATCAGCAGCACCGCGAAGGCGAGGCCGTCCGGGTAGCCGCCGAAGGTGCGGATCGTCCAGGTGATCACGCCAATCCCGGCGCCGTACACCAGGCGTCCGCGATCGCTGGTCGCCGCCGAGACCGGGTCGGTGGCGATGAAGAACGCACCGAGCATGGTGGCGCCCGAGAAGAGCTGGAACGTGGCCGGCGCGTACGCGCCCGGATCCACCACGTGCATGATCCATGCGGGCAGGGCGAGGCCTGCGAGCACCGCGACCGGGATGCGCCAGCGCACGATGCCGCGGGCGAGCAGGTAGAGTCCGCCGGCCAGCGCCGCCAGGTTGACCCATTGCGAGCCGGCGCCGCCGAACGATGCAAAGGCGGGCTCGGCAAAGATCTCCTGCATCGTGTAGCGCTGCGCGAGGCCGTTGCGCAGCGAGTCGAGCGCAGTTGCTCCCGTGTAGGCATCCCACTGGGCCGCGGCCGAGCCGTGCAGGAACGAGTGCCAGGCGAACCCGGCAAGGCCGGGCCAGTCGCCGCCCGGAGTACCGAGCGGCACCGGCCAGCGCGTCATCTCGAGCGGGAAGGACACCAGCAGTACGGCGTAACCGACCATGGCCGGGTTGAAGGGATTCTGGCCGAGTCCGCCGTACAGGTGCTTGCCGAGCAGCACCGCGACGGCGGTGCCGAGCACCGTCAGCCACCACGGCAACAGCGGCGGCAGGGCGAGCGCGAGCAGCGCGGCGGTCACGAGCACGCTGGCATCGCGAAGCTCGGGCGCCGCGTTGCGGCCTCGCGCCCTGAGCGCCACGCCCTCGCACAGCAGGGCCGTCGCGCCGGCAGTTGCCAGCTGCAGCAGCAGCCCCGGGCCGTACAGTGCAACCTGCACGACGGCGACGGGAATCAGGCCGACGAGCACCTGCAGCATCACGCGCCGCACCGTAAGGCCTGCGACCAGGTGGGGAGCGGGCGAGGTGTCGAATCGCACGCGCGTTACTCCCCGCCCTCGCCGCGCGCGCGCCGGCGGGCCGCCTCGAATGCAAGGCGCTGCTCCTCGGCTGCCGCCTTGAGCCTGCGCTCGTGGCGGGCGTGGCGCTCGCGCGCCTCATTCGCCCGCCGCTGCGCGTCGTGGCGCATTCGCGCCTCGGCACGCGCCGCGCGGAAGCCTGCGGTCAGCGGGATCGCGCTCGGGCAGACGTAATCACAGCAACCGCACTCGATGCAGTCCTCGAGCCCGTACCGCTCGAGCAGGGCCGCGTTGCCGGTCGCGACGCCGCGATGCAGTTGCTGCGGCAGCAGGCCGGCGGGACACACGTCCGCGCAGTCCCCGCAGCGGATGCAGGGGAATTCCTGTCCTGGACGTGCGAGGTCATGGCTGGTCGCGGCCAGGATGCAGTTGACGGCCTGTGTCAACGGCACCTCGTCGGTGGCGAGCGCCCGACCGGTCATGATGCCGCCCGCGATCAGCCGCTGCGGGTTGGAGAGGTAACCGCCGCAGGCGTGAATAAGTTCCGCGACCGGCGTGCCGATTCGTGCCTCGAGGTTCGCGGGTTGCCGGACGCCGCTCCCGGTCACCGTGACGATGCGTGTCGCGAGCGGCGCGCCGGTGCGGACGAAGGCGGCCACGGCGGCGGCGGTGTGCACGTTCTGGCAGAGGAGTCCCGCCGCCGGTGGCAGCGCGTCGTGCGGCACCTCGATGCCCGTCGCGGCCGAGAGCAGTTGCCGCTCCGCACCCGCGGGGTAGGCCGTGCCCAGTGCCAGGAATTCGATGCGCCCGTCGCCGGCGGCCGCGATCGCCGCCCGAACGGCCGCGATGGCTTCCGGCTTGTCGTCCTCGACCGCGATCGTGCAGCGCGAGGCGCCGCAGGCGTGCAGCATGACCTGCGCGCCCTGCACCACGTCGGCCGCGCGCGCTCGCATCAGCGCGTCGTCGCAACAGATCCAGGGCTCGCACTCGGCCCCGTTCAGCACCAGGTGGCCCACGGCCCGCGACCTCGCGGTGGCGAGCTTCTCGCCGGCCGGGAATGCACCGCCCCCGAGACCCGCGATGCCCGCGTTGCGAACGGCGTCGAGCAGGTCGCCGGGCGCCAGCGACTGCCATGCGATCGGTGCGCATTCGCGCTCGGGCTCGTCCGAGTCGTCGTTCTCGATCACGACGCAGAGTCCGCTGCCCGCGCCTGCGGCCGTCGCCCGGACCTCGACGGCACGCACGATTCCGGCGGTCGGTGCGTGTACGGCCGTTGCCGACGGTTCGAGCGCGCGGCCGACGCACGTTCCGACGCGCACGCGTTCGCCCGGTCTCACGACGGGCCGGGCCTCGGTCCCACTGCCCTGGTCGAGTGCCACCACTGCCAGCGCAGGAGGAGCCGCAAGTCTCAGCGGCTGCCTCGACGCCACGCCCTTGTGCGAGGGCAGTCGCAGCCCGGCTGGAAAGGTTCGACGGGCGAGCACCGGCCCCTCAGGCGGCACGCCGACCGCGCGGCGCGACGGCGGACGACGGCGGCGCCATGGCGATGCAGTCCACGGGGCAGGGAGGGACACAGAGCCCGCAGCCGGTGCACTGCGCCTCGATGACCGAGTGCATGAACCGCGGCGCCCCCACGATCGCGTCCACCGGGCACGCGGGCAGGCAGAGCGCGCAGCCGATGCAGCGCGACTCGTCCACCATCGCGATCATCGCGGCGGCAGCCACGCCGAATTCCGGATTGACCGGCCGGGGCTCGCGCCCGAGCAGGTTTGCGAGGGCCCGGGCCGTGGCGTCGCCGCCGGGCGGGCACTGGTCGGTTTCCGCCTCGCCACGTGCGATGGCGTCGGCGTATGGACGGCAACCGGGGTAACGGCACTGCCCGCACTGCGTCTGCGGCAGCAGCGCGTCGATCCGGGCGGCGAGCGAGTCGGTGTCCGGCCGCAGCCGCGTTGCCGCCCATCCGAGGGCCGCGCCAAGGAGCAGGGCCAGCGCCGCGGCCATCGCAATCGCAGGCACGATTGCGCCCGCACTCATCGCGAGCCGAGCCCGCCGAATCCCATGAAGGCCAGTGCCATCAGGCCGGCAGTCACCAGCGCGAGCGGTGCGCCGCGAAAAGCCGCAGGCGCGTCGCCGCCGTCGATGCGCTCGCGAAGCGCGGCAAAGAGCAGCAGGGCGAGGCCGAAGCCGGCGGCGGCGGAGACGCCGTACACCAGCGACTCGAGCAGGTCGTGGTGCCGGTCGAGATTCAGCAGCGCGACGCCGAGCACGGCGCAGTTGGTGGTGATGAGCGGGAGAAACACGCCGAGCAACTGGTGCAGCAGCGGGCTCGTCGCGCGCACGACGAGTTCGGTGAGCTGCACCACGGCGGCGATCAGCAGTATGAAGACCAGCGTGCGCAGGTACCCGAGGCCGAGAGGGTAGAGTACCCAGTGAAACGCGGCGTAGCCGAGACCCGAGGCCAGGGTCATCACGAAGAGGGTCGCGAGCGCCATGCCCGCCGCAGCCTCGAACCTCCCGCTCACGCCGACGAACGGACACAGGCCCAGGAAGTTCGTCAGCACGAAGTTGTTGACGAGACTTGCACCGATTGCCAGCAGGAGCAGGTCCGTCATGGAGGAAGCGGTTAGCGGTTAGCGGTTAGCGGTTAGCGGTTAGCGGTCAGTAAGCCGGCTCACTTCACCCTCATGCCAGGCTCGGCGCCGGAGTCCGGGGAGAGCAGGAATATCTCCTTTCCGCCCGGGCCGGCCGCGAGCACCATGCCCTCGGAGACGCCGAAGCGCATCTTGCGAGGTTCGAGGTTGGCGACCACCACCGTGAGTCGGCCGACGAGCTGCTCGGGCGAGTAGGCCTGCCGGATACCGGCGAACACGGTGAGGCGGTCCCCGCCTAGATCCACCGTCAGCTTGAGCAGTTTGTCGGCGCCGTCCACCAGCTCCGCGGCGTCGATGCGCGCGATCCTGAAGTCGACGCGGCCGAAGTCCTCGATGGATACGTTCGGCAGCTTCGGCGCGGCAGCTGCGGCCGCCGACGCGGCGGCAGAGGCCGTCCCGGCCGGGGACGCCGCAGTCACCCTGGTCGGAGCCGCGGCCTCGGTCGGCGCACCGGCCGCCTTGAGGTTCTCGACCGACGCGGCGAGCAGCGCCTTCGTGGCCGCCGGATCGACCCGCGTCGCCAACGGCTCGTAGCTGACAATCGAGGTGCCGAGCATCGGCCGGGCCACGTCGGCCCAGGACTGCGGAGCGAGGTCGAGGAAGCGCTCCGCGCCCGCCGCGAGCCGCGGCATGACCGGCTTCAGGTACACGACCAGGACGCGGAACAGGTTCAGTCCCTGGGTGCACACGCCCTGGACGTCGCCGGCCCGCGCCGGGTCCTTCGCCATGAGCCAGGGTTTCTGCTGGTCGATGTAGAGGTTGGCGCGGTCGGCGAGCTGCATGACCTCGCGGACGACCGCCGCGTAGTCGCGTCCTTCGTATGCGTCGCCGATGCGCTCGCCGGCCTCGACGAATTCCTCGTACAGCGTGGGTTCGGGCAGGTGCCCGGCGAGTCGCCCGCCCGATCCACGCGCGATGAATCCCGCGCAGCGGCTCGCGATGTTCACGAGCTTGCCGACGACGTCCGAGTTCAGCTTGGCGACGAACTCGTCCAGGTTGAGGTCGAGGTCCTCGATGCCGGATCCGAGGCGCGAGGCGAAGAAGTAGCGCAGGTACTCGGCGGGCAGGTGGTCGAGCCACGCTCGGGCAGAGATGAAGGTGCCGCGTGATTTCGACATCTTCTGGCCGTTGACCGTGAGGAATCCGTGGGCGTAGACGGCCGTCGGCGGGCGCATCCCGGCGCCGTGCAGCACGGCGGGCCAGAACAGCGTGTGGAAGTAGACGATGTCCTTGCCGATGAGGTGGTAGACCTCGGCGTCGCTGTCCGGCTTCCAGTAGCGGTCGAAGTCGAGACCGGTGCGCCGGCAGTACTGCAGGAAGCTGCCGAGGTAGCCGATCGGCGCGTCCAGCCAGACGTAGAAGTACTTGCCAGTCTCGCCCGGAATTTCGAAGCCGAAGTACGGCTCGTCGCGGGAAATGTCCCAGTCGCGGAGTCCCGCCGAGAACCACTCGCCGAGCTTCGCCGTGACCGCGCTCTGCAATCGCCCCGACCCGGTCCACTCGCGCAGCATGGGCTCGAACTCGCCTAGCTTGAAGAACAGGTGCTCGGAGTCGCGCTGTACCGGGGTCGCGCCGCTCACGACCGACACCGGGTCCTTGAGGTCCGCGGGGGTGTAGGTCGCGCCGCAGGATTCGCAGCTGTCGCCGTACTGGTCGAGCGCGCCGCAGCGCGGGCAGGTGCCGCGCACATAGCGGTCGGGCAGGAACATCCCGGCCTGCTCGTCGTAGGCCTGCCGGATCGTCTCGCGGCGGATGTGGCCCGCGGCGACGAGCCGCCCGTAGATCGCATTGGTGACCTCGCGGTTCTCGTCCGAGTGCGTGGTGTGGAAGTTGTCGAAGGAGATGTCGAAGTCGGCGAAATCCCGCTTCTGCACGG
>Ga0315287_10005038_pt1 | contig 12958 bp, 10 predicted proteins | sample YL17G11_0_MG_FD_205037 | JGI IMG/M metagenome (GOLD analysis project Ga0315287, IMG submission 205037) | Sediment microbial communities from Yellowstone Lake, YNP, Wyoming, USA - YL17G11_0 | ecosystem: Environmental > Aquatic > Freshwater > Lake > Sediment | place: USA: Wyoming | collected...
CCCCCGACAAGACTTTGACCTGATGGCTCCGGATGTCCGGGATGGGAGAGAACGCATTCTCGACCAGGACGGAAGACCGGGGCCCCCTGATCAGACCGGTATCGCCGACCTGACCGCCCCCTTCGGCGTAGAACGGGGTCAGGTCGAGGATGACTTCGCCTTGCTCCTCCTCCCGAAGTTCTTTGGTTCGGAGGCCCGATTTGAAGAGGGCCACGACTTTAGCTTCGGGGACTTCGCCCGACTCCGTTCCGGCGAATCTCGATACCTCGGCCGACAGGTTTTCATAGGCCTTTTTTTCCTTGAAGCGGGCGACCCCTTTCCAGGATTGGCGCGCCCGATCCTTTTGCCGGTTCAATTCGCCGTGAAAGGCGGCCTCATCCACGGTCAAGCCTTCATCTTGAGCGAGTTCCCGGGTCAGGTCCAACGGAAATCCAAAGGTATCGTAAAGCTTAAAGGCGGCCTCGCCCGGGAGGAGGCCCGAAGTCCGAACGCGGGCCTCTTCGGCGTATTCCTGAAAATAGCGGAGGCCGGACGACAGGGATTGAGCGAAGCGCTCCTCCTCGGCCCGGCAGATCCGGGAGATGAACGGCAGGGACGTCGTCAGCTCGGGATAGGCGTCCTTCATGATGTCGGCCGTGACGCCCATCAGGGTATAAACGAAGGGCTTGTCGATCCCCAATTTTTGGCCTTGACGAAACGCGCGGCGGATGAGCCGGCGGAGGACGTAACCGCGCCCGTCGTTTGCCGGCATAATCCCGTCTCCCACCAGAAAAGCGATCGATCGCGCGTGGTCGGCGATGATTCGGGCGGAGACATCGCTTTCGTCGCCCGACGGATGCTCCCGGCCGGCCTTCCGGCTCACGTCTTCGATCAAAGGAAGAAAGAGATCGGTTTCCCAGTTCGAGGTTTTTCCCTGGAGGACGGCGGTCAGCCGTTCCAGCCCCATCCCCGTATCGATGGACGGCCGGGGCAGAGGACGCATCCCGCCCGTCCCATCCTGCTCGAATTGCATAAACACCAGGTTCCATAGCTCGACGAACCGGTCACTGCCCTTGTCGATCAGATCGCGCGGAAGCCCGGGTTCCAGGCCGGGGTCGAGGTCGTAATGGAGCTCGGAACAGGGACCGCAGGGACCGGTGTCCCCCATCGCCCAGAAGTTGTCTTTTTTCCCGAAGCGGAAAATGCGGTCCGGGGGAACTCCGATTTCGTTCCGCCACAAAGCATAGGCGTCGTCGTCGTCTTCATAGACGGTGGCGTACAGCCGTTCGGCCGACAAACGGAACACGCCGGTCAATAATTCCCAGGCAAAGGCCACCGCCTCTTTTTTGAAATAGTCGCCGAACGAGAAATTTCCGAGCATTTCGAAGAACGTGTGATGCTTGACCGTTCGTCCGACCTGGTCGAGGTCGTTGTGCTTGCCGCTGACCCGCATGCATTTCTGCACGCTGGCCGCCCGGTTGTAGCTGCGCTTTTCCAGGCCGAGGAACGTGTTCTTGAACGGATTCATCCCGGCGTTGGTGAAGAGGATCGTCGGATCGTCCTTGGGGAGAAGCGGCGCGCTGGGAACGATTTTGTGCCCCCGGCGGGCGAAGAATTCGAGAAACGTCGCCCGGATCTCTGGAGCTTTCATTTCGCTTTCTTTCCGGGATTTTGAGGACCGCCCATTTCGCGCTCCATATCCTCCAGAGCCAAGTCCTGGCTGGACTGGATCCCCTGGACTCGAAGACGGAAATTATCGGGGCTGGTCGAATAACGGAGCCCCTGTTCAAAGGTGATGAAACCCCGCCGAAACAACTGGAGGATGCTCTGATCAAACGTCTGCGTCCCGTATTGGGAAACGCCCGCGGCGATCGCGTCCCGAATCTGGGAAGTCTTGTCCCTGTCGGCGATGCAATCGGCGACAAAGGGCGTGTTGATCATGACCTCGACCGCCGGAACCCGGCCGGTCCCGTCCTGACGCGGGATCAACCGCATGGAAATGACGGCTTGGAGGATCGAGGCCAATTGGAGCCGGATCTGACGTTGTTGGTGCGGGGGAAACACCGAGACGATCCGATTGATCGTTTCGGGCGCGTCGAGGGTGTGAAGGGTGCTGAGGACGAGATGGCCGGTCTCGGCCGCGGTCAAAGCCGTCTCGATCGTTTCCTGGTCCCGCATCTCCCCGACCAGGATGATGTCGGGGTCCTCTCGGAGCGCCGCCCGGAGGCCGCGGGCGAAGGATTTGACGTCCCACCCGACTTCCCGCTGGCAGATTGTGCTTTTCTTGTCCCGATGGATGTATTCGATCGGGTCTTCGATCGTAATGACGTGGTCGCGGCGGGTCGTATTGATGAGGTCGATCATCGAGGCCAAGGTTGTCGTTTTTCCGCTGCCGGTGGATCCGGTGACAAGGACCAAGCCGCGCTCGATCGCGCAGACTTTCTCGATCACGTCGGGAAGGAGCAATTCTTTGTACGGTTTAATATCGAAGGGAATGACCCGGATGGCGATGGCGATCGACGATCTCTGTAAAAAAATCGATCCACGGAACCGGCCGAATCCCGGAAGGCTGTAGGCTAAATCGAGGTCGAATTCCTCCTCGAATCGTGCCTTCTGGGCTTCGCCCATGATCTCGGCCGACAGGCTTTCCGTGTCTTCAACCGTCAACCGGGGAAGCCGTTCCACGGGAATCAACCGGCCGTTGACCCGGACTTGAGGAAAGCTTCCGACTTTGAGATGAAGATCGGACGCATCCATTTCAATGGCGATTTTGAGCAGGTCGTCGATAAACATGGATCCTCCAAAGACGCGCGTTCGGGTTTATCTTAAGGGAATGGGCGTCTAGGGTCAACCGACTGCGGCCGTCCGAAAGATTTCCGGCAGAAAGATCCGACGGGGCACCTCCGCCGTGATCTCGGGAAAGACAAGAAACTTATAGATGTCGGAATGAATCATTCCGCGTCCGGGTTCCGCGGTCAGCAGGATTCGCCGCAATACGGGCAGGTCTTGGCCCGGATCGGCAGATGCCGGCGGCAATTCCAGCAGAGGGTGGCGACCGACGGCTCCCGGGCCCGGATCCGGCCGAGGATGTCGTCGATTTCGTTTTTATCGGGCTTCTCACCCTTGATTTCGGCCAAAGAACGGATGATTTCAAACGGTCGTTGGAAGCGGTCTTCGACCCGGGCGGCCAAACAGCGCATAATGATCCAGTCAAGCTCGCGCGGAATCCGCATATTCTTCAGCCGCGGCGGAGTGATTTTCCCTTCCTGGGCTTTCTCCAGGATTTTGAAGGGATCCGGGTCGAAAATCGGAGGCCGGCCGATCAGCATTTCATACAGAATGCAGCCGAGAGAATAGATGTCTGAAGCATAGCCCGCCTTGCCCATGAATTGTTCGGGGGCCATATACGGCGGCGAACCTATCCGGGTGGTGGCATACGGAACGTCCTGGAGCCAAGCCGAGGTCCCGAAGTCGGTGATTTTAACCTGCCCTTCCTCGGAGACCATGATGTTCGACGGCCGGAGGTCGCGGTGGATGATCTTGTTTTTGTGAGCGTGTTCGACGCCCGCGGACAGCTGCTTGATGATGTCGACGGCCGTCGCGACGTCCAGGACTTTGTCCTTGAGCAGGATTTTCTCGAGCGTCCGACCCCGCACGTATTCCATGACGAAAAAAAACACCTTATCCACCTTCTCGGCGGCCAGCAAACGGACGATATTGGGATGGTCGAGGATCGCCTGGAGACGGGGCTCCTTCAGGAGTTTATAGAGCTCCACCGATTGCTTATGGGGAACCTTGAGGGCGACTTTGATATCGAGCCAGGTGTCCTTGGCCAGAAACACCGAGCCGAAACCTCCACTCCCCAGGGACCGGATGATTTCGTATTTGCCCACTTTCTGCCCTTGGAGAAACATATCAGTCGTTCCATTCCTGGGCCAACAGGGTCAAGCCGGCCAAGGCGGCGGTTTCCGCCCGGAGGATCGTCCGGCCGAGACTGATCCGGACGAATCCGGCGGAGACAAAGGTATGATCTTCGATTTCGCTCCAGCCGCCCTCGGGCCCGATCAGGAGGGCGGCTTCGGCCGGAGGGTCGTTGGATGCCGCCCGCAAATTTTTGAACCGGGCGCCGCCGTGCTCGTTAAGGACGTACTTGCGATCGGACCGGCAGGCCGACAGAAAGACCGGAAGAGCGACCGGAGCCTCGATGATCGGAACACGCCCGGAACGCGATTGCTTGGAGGCGGTCCGGGCGATCCGCGTCCATCGCTCGAGTTTCCTCGCGGGTTGCCCTTCGATCCGGGATACCGACCGTTCGCTGATCACGGGGGAAATCCGGAAGACTCCCAGTTCGACGGCCTGAAGAATGAGATCGTCCATCGTCTTGGCTTTGAGCAGGGCCGGCGCCAGAACGATTTTCGTCGCGACACCGGGGGGCGGGATCGTCTCCAGAATCGACAGAACGCCTTCCTCGTCGGTCAGCCGGTCGATCTTCGCCCGATACCGCCATCCGTCCTCGTCGAACAACCAAACTCGGTCGCCCGTCCGAGCCCGGAGAACGCGGGCTAAATGATGATGCTCGGGTCCGCGCAACACGGCCCGGCCCTCGATGAGGCCTTCGCGGGGTACGAAAAAATGATCGGAAGTCAACGGCGTCCTAACGGCCTGACGCGGAACGGCGGCGAATCGCGTCGGCCTCCAATCGATCCGGTTGTTCCCTCCGGAATTCGGATAACCGGCGGAAAAGCTCTCTTTCCTCCCGGGTGAGATCCGTCGGCGTACGGACCTCCGCTTTCACGAAGAGGTCACCCGCCCGGCGATGCTGAAGATCCTTCAACCCGCATCCTTTGAGCCGGAATACTTCGCCGGATTGTGTTCCGGCCGGAATCTTGAGCTTTTCAAGTTCTCCGAGAAGGGTGGGAATTTCGGCCGTCACTCCCAGGGCGGCGTGGCTGAACGAGAGATCGATCGTACAGATCAGGTTGTTCTCCTCCCGGTCGAAGATATCGTGGGGCTTGACCTTGATGTCGACGTACAGATCGCCCCGGTCCGCGCCCGCCTCGCCCGCTTCACCTTCTCCGGTCAAGCGGAGGCGGAGGCCGTCGCCGACGCCTTCCGGGATTCGGACTTTCAAGGTGCGTTTCTGTGTTTTTCGGCCGACGCCTCGACAATCCTCGCACGGGGCGGCGATGACCTCACCGGACCCGCCGCACCGCCCGCACGTACTGGCCACGCTGAAAAACCCCTGGCTCCGACGGATCTGGCCCCGGCCGCCGCAGGCCGGGCAGGCGGACGGGCGGGTTCCGGCCTTGGCCTTGGAACCGCCGCAGGCCGGGCAGAGCTCGGCCCGATGGAGCGACAAATCCTTCTCGGCGCCGGCGGCCGCTTCCTCGAGGGTGATTTCCACGGCCAGACCCAAATCACGGCCTCGCTCCGCCCGGGCCCGCCGATTCGTCCGTCCTCCGAAGCTGAACCCGAAAAAATTCCCGAGGATATCCTCGAAATCTTCAAAGACAGACCCGTTGAACCCTTCAAATCCCGTTTCGCGGAGCCCGTCCGGACCGAACCGATCATAGGCGTCCCGTTTTTGGGGATCGCCCAGGACGCTGTAGGCTTCAGCCGCCTCCTTGAAACGATCCTCGGCCTCACGGTCGCCGGGATTGCGGTCCGGATGGTGTTTCAGGGCCAGCTGACGATATTTTTTTTTGATCTCCTCGGCGCCTGATGTGCGCGAAACGCCGAGAATTTCGTAATAGTCGCGTGGAGACATGATCCGCTGTTTCAGAACACCCGGGTGTTCTCTCTTTGAATGATGCCGTCGACTTGCTGTTTGCTCAACCCCGAAGAGGGTTGGACGGCGATTTTCTGCTCCCGGCCGGACGTCAGGTCCCGCGCGGAAACTTTGACCATCCCGTCGGCGTCGATCTCGAAAGTGACGTCGATCTGGGGCAAACCGGCCGACGCGGTCTTGATGCCGACAAGGTCGAAAACGGCCAGGGAGGTGTTTTCCGAGGCTTTGGGGCGCTCGCCCTGGAGAACGTGAATTCGCACCCGCCGCTGATTGTCCTCGACCGTCGTGAACGACTTCGTTTTGCGGCATGGAATCGTCATGTTCTTGTCGATGATCCGTTCGAAACCGCCGTTCTCGACCTCGATTCCGAGCGAAAAGGAGGTGACGTCCAAGAGAAGGACGAGATCCTTCAGCTCGCCGTCGAGAATCCCTGTTTGGATGGCCGCCCCCAGGGCGACGCTTTCGTCGGGGTTGATTTGGCTGTTCGGTGCTTTTTCGAAAAATTCGGCGACGCGTTTGCGGACCAGCGGCATCCGGGTCTGCCCGCCGACCAAGAGGACTTCATCCACGCGGCCGCGGGCGATTCCGCTGTCCTGAAAAACCCGGTCCATCAGCGGGAGCGTCCGTTCGACAAGGTCGCGGGTCCAATCCTCCACCATCGCCCGGGTCAGGGTCATCCGGAGGTGCTTCGAACCGGCGGCGGCGGAAGCGATGAAGGGCAGGTTGATTTCGGTGTCCTGGGTGAACGAGAGTTCCCTTTTAGCCCGTTCGGCCGCTTCTTTGATCCGTTGAAGACCGTAGGGATCAGCGGCCAGGTCGAGCCCGTTGACGTTCTGGAAATCCGTGATCAGACGATCGATGATCCGCTGGTCGAAATCCTCTCCGCCCAGGAAGCTGTCTCCAGCGGTGGCCAGAACATGGAAGACGCCCCCGTTGATTTCAAGCAGAGTGAAATCGAACGTCCCCCCGCCTAGGTCGTATACGGCGACCAGTCCGCTGGTCTTCCGGTTAAGCCCATAGGCGAGACTGGCGGCCGTGGGTTCGTTGATGACCCGCAGCACCTCCAGGCCCGCGATCCGGGCCGCGTCTTTGGTCGCTTGACGCTGATGATCGTCGAAATGGGCGGGAACCGTGACGACGCATTCGGTGACGGTCTCGCCGAAAAACGACTCGGCGCACCGGCGGAGGTATTTCAGGACATAACTTGAGGCCTCCTGCGGAGTGATCGTCCGGTCCTCGATCCGGATCATCACGTCGCCGTTCGCGGCCTCGGCCAAGGGATAGGTTAGACGGCGGCGGGCGGCCTCCATCTCCGGCGACTGGTATTTGCGGCCGATGAGCCTTTTGACGGCGAAGATCGTCTTTTCCGGATTGGTCAAGGCCTGACGGGCGGCTAAATGTCCCACCAGGACCTCCCCCGAGGTCGTGAAACCGATTACGGAGGCCGTTGTCGACATCCCCTCCAGGTTGGGGATGACTTTCGGCCCATCGGCCGTCAGATGGGCGACGCAGGAGTAGGTGGTTCCGAGATCGATCCCGATAACGTGTCCCATGTCAATCCTTTTTCGGCAAAAGAACTTTCACCAGGGCCGGGCGAAGAAGCCGATCGTTCAGTAAATATCCTTTTTGGAGCTCTTCCCCGATCATCGGCTCCTCGAGGCCTTCCGCGTCCTCAGTCGTCAGGGCTTGATGGACCGCGGGATCGAACCGCCGATCAGGCCGCTCGATCGGAGCGACGCCGCGCTTGGCCACGAGGTCGACGATCTGTTTGTGGATCAATTCGACGCCTTCGCGGAAACCGCCCCCGAGGGCGTCCTCCGACCGGAGCGCCCGATCCAGGTTGTCGAGGACCAGGAGAACGTCTTTCAGAATGTCGGTCAGGGCGAATTGGTAGAATTCGTTCTTATCTCGTTCGAGACGTTTACGAAGATTGTCCGATTCGGCCAAGGTCCGCAGGACCTTGTCCTTCCCGTCTTGGATCTCGCGTTGATAAGCCATGGCCTGAGTCTGGGCGGACTCCACCTCGGCTGCGGTCCGCTCGAGGGAATTTTTCAAGACCTCGATTTCAGCCCGGAGGGTCTTCACTTTAACCGCGTCTTTCGATTCCCCGATTTTCTTCCGTCCCGGATGCTTGGACGCACCGGCGGAGGCCTGACCGGAATCCGGGGGCGCCGCCGGAACCGGAGGATCGGATCCCGGGGTTCCATCCGGATTTTCGGTCTGGAGATAGATCGGGATCTCGCCCTCGTCCGGGGGCTCGGCCGGCGTCTCTGGCCGGTCTTTCGGATCGTCTTCAGGATGTCGATGGTCATGCTTCATGAATGTGTTCCTAGGTCGTCCGGCTGATCGTCTGGGTGAGTTTACGGGCGACATTATCGACTAAGGGAATGATTTTTCCGTAGGGAAGACGCTTGGGGCCGATAATGCCCAGTGATCCCAGCACCTGGGTTCGGTCCCCATAATGGGACAACACGAGGGCGCAATCAGCGATCGCCGGGAGGTTGGATTCCGATCCGATCAGCACCTTGACCCGATCGAGAGCGATAAACTCGGACAGGAGCTTGGCCAGGACGGCCTTCTCCTCGATATTCTGGAACAGCGACTTGAGCCGGGACAAGTCGAGCGTCTCGAATTTTCCGATGAGCTTCGAGGCGCCTTGGACGATGATCGGATCCTCCTGTTCATCCTGGAGGATCGACACCCGGAGAAGATTTGTCAGCCGGGACAACGCCCGCTCGAATTTGGAGGTCGACTTTCCCAACTCGGCCAGGACGCAATCGCGGGCCTGGGACAAGGTTCGACCGGCGAAGGAGCCGTTGATATATTGGGACGCACGGTCCAGTTCCTCCTGGTCGAACGTTGTTTCGGTGACGACGATCTCGGTCAGGACCAGGTTGAAGGGAGTCATCAGGATGATCATGACCTTGCCCGGAGCGATCCGGATGAACCGGATGTGATGAAAATGGATTTTCGAAATCCGCGGTTGGATGACGAAACCCAAGCTGTCCGATTGTTCGGCCAGCAGCCGGGAAGCCTGATGCAGAAGCCCGGGAAGATCCCCTTTTTTAATCGAGAGATCCTGGGCGAACAGACTGATCTGCTCGAACGTCAGGGGAACACCGTCCAGCAGACTGTTGACGTAAAACCGGAGGCCGCGGTCCGTCGGCACCCGGCCGGAGGAGGTATGGGGCTGGGCTAGATAGCCCAGGTCCTCCAGCCGGGACAGGATATTCCGCAGGGTGGCCGGTGAATCCGGCAGGATCTTTTTCTGGTGGATCGAACCCGAGGAAACGGGTCGGCCGGATTTGAGATAGTGTTCGACCGCGGCGGCCAGGACGGCCCGATCCTTGTCTCTCAACGCCTGTGTTTTCATGGATGGCTCGAAAAAATTCTATAGAAGGACGCCGGACCTGTCAACGAACGATTATCGGACAGACCGGAAGTCGTCTTCAAACAAGGCGGAAACCGGCGTATCCGACCACCTCGCGGTCGTCGCCAGTGACGTCTCCCGAAGTCGCGTAGGCGATGAGTTCGGCCCTCGTCGCCCCGAGCGAGACGGCCGCGACGATGGCCGCCGCCGTGGGAAGGACTCCGCACATGCTGATCTCACGATCGAAAACAGTCTCGACAAGTCCGCGGGGATCGAGGGCCAGAATCCGATCGATCGCCATCTGATCCAGGGCCTTCGCCCGTGCGGCCGGCAAATAATGGCTCATGTCTGTGCTGGCGATGACCAGCACTTCCCGGCCCAGGTCTCGAATCGCGCCGGCGATCGCCTCCCCCGCCCCGGAGAGTTGGTCATAGGAAGCCCGGCTGGAAACATTAATCGGGACCAAAGATAGGGATTTCCGGAAATACTGGAGAAACGGGATCTGGACCTCGAGGGAATGCTCGTTCGCGTGGGCCTCGGGCGCAGAGACCATCGCCGGACAGCGGGACAGGATCATCTCGGCCAAATCCGAGGCCACGGCGACGGTTCCGAGGGGAGTCTCCCAAGCGCCTTCGGTACAAACGGCGAAAACCGGTTTTTGGGGCCGGTGAGCGGGGGCGAGGATCACAACTTGTTCCGGCAGAATCACGGAGGAATAAACGGCTCCGGCGACCGCGCCCGAATACACATAACCCGCGTGGGGCGCGATGACGGCCCGAGCCGGGAAGGCCTTCGCCGTCGGATTGACCAACGATCCGATCAGCCGGCGAAGCGCGGCCGGATTGTCGGGATAAAAAGCGCCGGCGACGGCGGCGGTTCTTTTCAAATCCATGCAGCCTCCCTTCCGGTCAGGCGTTGGCGCCTTTCCGGATTCTTTCTTCCCGAAAGACGATGCCTCGCGAACGGAGTTCCGCGAGAATCGGACTGTAGATCTCCGCCTCGACCGGGATCAAGACGCCGGTTTTCTTCAACCTCCCCTGAAGGAGGAGATCCACTCCGGCCGCGGCGGGCAAGCCCACCGTTCGGGCCATGGAGCTGTCGCCCCCCGGCCGGCCGTAATCAATCAAGGTCGAGACGATTCGTTCCGTCGTCCCGTCGGAATAGGCAGCTTCGAATTCATGCCGCAGGACGATCATGTCGCGCTCTCCGGGCGCGTATCGCATCCGCGCGAGCATCAATTCTTCCAGGATGTCCAAAGGCGCGCCGGAGGCCGCGGCGAGCGGAGCGTCCTCGAACAGCCCGAGCCAGTCCAGGCGATCCAGGATTTTCGAATCCGGGGTCAGGTGGAATCGGTTTCGCATGGCCGTCCGGATATCAGAGGGATCGGGGAGGCCAGCCAAGCGGGAAAGGAATCCGCGGCGGGACAGACCTGAAAAATCGAATTCCTTCGTTTCCAGCAACCCCCACTCGCCGATTTTCTTCAAGGTTTCACACCAGCCCGGCCAGCGGAATGTTCCCCGGAACATAGCTCGGGTTTCAGGGATCCCGTAGATATCCACATAAGGCATGGAATTCCGGTTGGGATAGCCCTCGAAAGTCCCTAACCCCGGCACGGACACTGATTCGTAATGATCGAATAGAGCGGCCGCCGGAACGACGACTTCGCGACCGTCGCGGAGATAACGGGCTTCATTTTTTCCAGCCAGAAGGACTCCCCGGGGGCTCCAAGAAAATTTATAACCTAAGGGATTGGTATTCGAATCGGGCGCGGGCAAACCGCCGCAATAGGACCGAAATCCGAGAACCCGGCCTCCTCTCCCATGGATTTCATCGATGATCCGCATGGCCTCCATATGATCAATCCCGGGATCGAGGCCGACTTCGTTCAGGAGCACGATCCCGGCGGCCCGGGCTTCCGGGTCCAGCGCCCGCATGGCCTCGCCGACATAGGATGTCGTGACCATATTTTTCCGCAGATCCAGACAAAATCGGGCAACCATCGGATGGTAGGTATAGGGAACGAGGCTGACCGTAACGTCGGCCGCGCCGATGGCTTTTTTCAGGGCGATCCCGTCCTTGAGGTCAAGGCCGAAGGCCCGGCCGCGCGGATGGACGCCTATCAACGCGGCCGCTTTCCCGGGTTCGAGGTCGGCAACCGCGACCTCCACGTCCGGCTGGTCCAAAAAATACCGCACGAGCGGGCCGGCGACGAATCCCGCGCCGAGAACCAGAATCTTTTTCATGGAAAGATAACTCCCGGGCCGGCCTCAGGCTCTGAGGAAGGCTTTCATGAATTCATAGGCGGGGGTGAACTCCCCTCGGAACAGGATCATGGCCCGCTTCATCGGCGCCGGCAGTTGGCAGGCATCGAGACAGGCCCCGAAATCCGCCCGGGCCAGGGCGGGAAGGAACGGCATCAGGGACTGGCTGAAAAATACGGAAGATTCCAAAGGGATCTCGGCCGGGAGATTGTAGACGGACATAACGACGGGGCCGGGCCCCGCGACGCCGTCGACGGCCGCGTCCCGGATCGGATCATAGACAAACACGGGGTCATGGGGGTCCGTCGCCTTGACCGTGCACTCGATCGCGCCCTCGATGTCGCAGGAGATGTCCCCGAGGATTCGCAGCCGCGGCGCGGTCGGGCCCCCGAACAATTCCTTGATGAAGGTTTTGGAGACGAAATGGGGAAAGGCCGGAGCCCAGTAAACGCCGTTGATGAGAACGGTCAGATGAGGAAGATACGGTTCCAGAACCGGAACAAAATCCTCCGGATGGTCGTAATACTCCTGCAGAACGAAGGCCCGGTTCGCGCTCCGCGGACGGACCAGATGTTCCTCGCGGAAAACGATTTTATAGACGCGATGGGCCGAGAAATTCCCGGAGCGGATGAAATCCGAAAATTCTTCTGGGACGATTTCGATCACGGGACGAATGTCATAAACTTCCTGGGCGCCCTGGGACACATGGCCGTATCCGGCAAAACCGCAGATGAAGGGCACGAGGTCCGCGGGAAGGCCGTCGCGCCGGATCGACTCGCCGATTTCATCGACCTCTTCTTTGGCCTCGACCAGGCTTTGATATTCGGTCATCCGCCGGAGGGAGGCGAAGGGATGGGCTTGCCCTTCCGCGTCCAGCCGCCGTCCTAAAGCCCAGAGGGATTCGACCATTCCAGCGGACCCGGCCTGCCGGCCGAAGAAGACCAAACGCCGGCCTTTCTCGTCGACGATCCGTTCATAATCGATCAGGGTGCACTTCATATCCCTTATCCGCCGCAACATGGACATGTTGGACGATTGACCTTTAATCGTATGGGAGAAAAAAACATACGTCTTTTCCTTCTCGAAGAAAGACTCCGGCATTTCCTTAATCCCGAGGATGATCGTCGCAGAGGACATGTTTTCCTGGATTTTTGCCCCTTCGAGCTTGAAGTCGTCATCGGCGAAAATACGAATTGGCGAAGGCTGGACGATGAATTTCAAGCCTTGATCTTTAACCAATTCCCGGATGTGGCTGGGAATCAGCGGAACCCGCTTCTCCCAGGGATTTTTGTCCTCTCTCCTAAGGCCGATTATATTATTCATCAAATGACCCTTAAATGATTGATATATTAAGAATTAAAGAACATTATGTCATAAAATTGTGGAGCGGTCAAATCCTCCGGAGACTTCCGCGGGAAGCCTTTCTTTTCGATCGTCGAAGCGGCTATAATAGGACCCCATGATTCGTTTCCATAACACCCTGAGCGGCCAAGACGAAGATTTTCAATCCCTTGTTCCGGGCGAAGTCCGGCTCTACACCTGCGGCCCGACGGTTTATGA
>Ga0315287_10005039_pt1 | contig 12957 bp, 14 predicted proteins | sample YL17G11_0_MG_FD_205037 | JGI IMG/M metagenome (GOLD analysis project Ga0315287, IMG submission 205037) | Sediment microbial communities from Yellowstone Lake, YNP, Wyoming, USA - YL17G11_0 | ecosystem: Environmental > Aquatic > Freshwater > Lake > Sediment | place: USA: Wyoming | collected...
CCCCATTCCGGTGCAGGACTACACCAATGGAGCCCCCGCCCCCACCGCTACTGACGGCAAGCCCTTTGTACTGCCCAACTCGTTCCCGGGTGAGGTTCTCATCAACTTCACCGGTTGTGCAGACTCCAGCACACAGAGGTTTGCCGGCGATCTCTTTGGCATTCAGCAAGTAGGTGAGGGTACTTCGAGTCAGGTCGTCAGCTTCCTTGACGGCTTCTACCTGGCTGGCGGACACGTTGAGTGGGACGGTGGGAATTGGGGCGACTCGGTCTACATGGAGCTGAAGGCTCCTGCTACCACCACCAAGGCCCCTGCAACAGCCAACTGTGGCAATTGCAATAAAGTACCCACCGGCCTTGGCTTCAACATCATCGTACCGGCCGCTGGCAATGGACAGTATGACATCGATGTCCCGGTCCCGGTCCCGGCAAACAACCAAGAGACCAACGCCCAGAATGGCTATTGGAACTACAGCGAACCCTGGTGCGGCAAGGGAACCGTCAGTCCAGCTGTCCCCGGTAAGGGCAAGTACAATCTCTTTGATGCCGAGCTGGAGCTGAGTCACTTCACCAAGATTCACGTTTTCAAAGACAGTGGAACCAGGGACCTCATTGCTCCGGCTATCAAGCCTAAGTGGATTTTGCCTGAGTGGCGTCTTCATGTCGAAATCACGAACACTGATGCCAACAAAACTCTCAGGGTCGGCTGGGATTTTCTGCTTGCCAGAAGGAAGACGGTCTAATGATTTACGTCGGCTTCAGTACCACGAATTTCATCGTGTCGCGAATCATTCGTAGGCTTACCAAGTCGGAGGTGAGCCATACCTTCTTTGCCTATCTGGCCTTTGGACGTCTCTGGGTCCTTGAAGCAGGCTTTCTGGGTATCTGCATCGTGCCATTGGACAAGTTTGCAAAGAAGAATCAGATCATCCTCTTGGTTCCCGTCAAGGAGCTGAACACTGAGGACCTAAGTTCGGCTATGGATCGCCTGGGCGACGCTTACGACTTTGGTGGTCTTTTCGGTGGCATCTTCCCTATCATCGGGCATTGGCTCAAAAGGAAGTGGAAGAACCCCTGGGACAACACCAAGGCGATGTTCTGCTCTGAGCTGATTGTCACAACTCTGCAAGACGCCAAATTCAAAGGTATGGAGGAGTTTGTGGCCGCTGACACGACTCCTCAGGAACTCAAGGACTATTTCACCGCCCACTACTTGACCAGGAGCTAATTACGCATGCTTCTGGCAACTGTCAATGAGCCCGTGACCTTGTCTGTACTGGCGTCCGATGGTCGGACGGACCTGTATGGACAGGCACGCCTCTATGACAGCGCTGGCTTTCTGTCTGCCACTGTCAATCTGACACATGCAGCCGAGGGGCTCTATCAGGCTCAACATATGCCTACCCTTGAGGGCTATTTCAGCATTGTCTACCAGCTCTTCTTTGATGCCCCCAGGACCATCGACGCCGGCTACGACCACCAGGGTGAGGCTTTGGATGTCAACAGCTTCAGGACCAACATCCTCAAGGTCCTCGGGCTCATCCATGAGAACACCGTAGTCGACCTGCAGACCTATGATGTGGATGGGAACCTGACCGGGGCCAGGGTCAGAGCCTACGATTCGGCTGCCAACGCAAGCGCAGCTGCAGTCAGCAGTCCGGCCACCTACCTGCCCGGCTTGAAGTTCAGCTGGCAGGTCAGCGCTGAATTCACCACGGGTCTCCTGTCCAAGTACTCCATCCTCAGGGTGCCGTAATGGCAATCTTTCCCCAGAGGTTGAACAATGACCGTCTCACTGCTCACCAGGGGTTACATCTCTCCCCTAAAGAAAATCATCGAGCAGATCCCCCTGAGCCCTTCAGATGGTCAGGCTCTGCTTGTCAAAGCTCTGGAGCTGCCCTTGTCTATTAGTTTGACTACAGAAGCCCTTGGCGTGCATCAGTCTGACGTGGTGATACGCTCTTGCATCGTCGCAGCATTAGCAGACCTACGCGCGAACCCATGGCTCCTTGATTATGTCTTCGCGTCTCTCCCCCGGGATGAGATGACGATGAAGGACTACGGCGAGAAGAGCGTCGAGAAGGCCAAGGAGTGGTTCCTCAAGACCAAGATTCCAGTCGCCATGGTGCCCCGCCTCAATGAGGCTCAGGTGCCTTGCATCACCATCAAGCTGCAAGACAGCCAGGAATCCGAAGTCACCCTCGCAGACGTCCACTATCAGCCCACCGAGACCAATGATGGGGTATGGCCAAACATCGTCAACCCCTTCACTCCCGCTAAGTACAATGCTGCCACTGGCATCATGGTTCTCCCCGCTGGAGCTGCAGGTAGTACCATCCTGGCCCCAGGCATGGTTGTCATTGATGCCAATGGGAAGACCCACAACATCCTGGAAGTGTTCGATGATGGCAGCTTCACCATCAAGCAGGGCACCATCGCTGACTTCACCGGTTCCGTCATTCGTGGCCAAAAGCCCAGTTACATCACGGCCTTGGAGTCAGTTGCTTATCGTGAGACCTACCTGATTGGCGTGCATGTTGCTGGCGAGCCTGTCTACCTGACCTGGTTGCACTCAATCCTTGTCTTTGTGCTGCTCCGGTACAAGCAGGCACTCCTGGAAAGCCGTGGTTTCGAGCGTAGCGTCGTCAACAGCACCGACTTTGACCGCAATGAGCAGTTTGAGTCCGAGCTTGTCTTCAGTCGGTACATGAATATCACTGGATATGTAAGACAGTACTGGCCCAAGGCTATCAATCCCCGCATCACCCACTTTGCCAGCAATGGACCTGGTGTTCTGGACCCCAACGCCCAAGGTTTCAAAATTATTGGTGCAGATAAGCTCCCGGATGAGGTCGATCCCAAGGATGCTTCGTGGATTGGTGAGAACGACTCGCTAGACCCCAAGAAGGGCAAGTAATCTTACTTCCATGGGCTTTCCTGCGCATCCAATTTTCTCCGGCTCGACCTTTGGACTCATGTCTGGAGAAAACCCATACTTCCAGCCTCAGGTTGAAGGTGGGCATGAAGCTCTTGGTCAGATGCTGCAGCAGATGGGCCTTCATCATGAGCCCACCAGTGGTAAATACGGTCAGCCTGAGCGCTCATACATCGTCCACAACCCCACCGCTGAGCAGATGCAGCACCTCGGCAAGCTCTTCGGACAGGAGTCTGTTGTACATAGCCAGAATGGGCAACATCGCCTCATCTACACGAACGGCGAGCACGAGGGCAAGTACAACAAGGCCCATCTGCAGAACCCCCTGGAGCACTTCGAGCAGCCCCCATCTGACTACTACACGACCGTCCCAGGCCATGGCCACGCTCGTATCAATTTCGACTTCGACACCAAGCACGACCTAGACCCGGTCGCTAAGGCTGAGCGGGAGTTTGACCCGGCTTTCGCAGCATTCCTGATGAAGCACGCGATGGGGAACCTCCTCGCCGAACAAGCTCCAGCTCGGCCGCACCCCCACTCCTATGAATGGCATGATGGCCACAACACCCATCACCAGCACGACCACGCAGGCCCTCAGCTCCCTGGTCTAGCCAAAGCTGGCATTCATCCACACATGGACGCACCCCCAGCCAATCCTCAGGCTGCCCCGGTTGGCGTCGACACCTACAAGCAGTACGCCCTGCCGTATGGGGACGTTCGGCCCGGCTCGAAGCCGGACCTACTGCACTACAACTACCACGACAAGCTGCCTGAAATTGAGGCCCTTGTTCATGACCACGGCTACAAGACCTACTACGCCGGTGGCAAATACGGCAAGCCTGACCTAGCCAATAAGAACTACAACACCGGCCATCTGATGGTCTATGACCCCAGTCCGCAGTCGGGGGCCAGTTTTGGGCACGAGAAGTACACCAACGCATGGCGTCAAATCCATGAGCTGTCCCACGCCCTGACCTTGCCTGAACTGAACCGCATCTACGGAGAAGGTCGCCGGATGGGTAAGCTTGGCACGCACCGTACCACACACGAGGCTCTCAGGGCTGTGCATTGGGAATGGCTGGCAGCCCACAAGCAGCGCGAGCTGTCGAAGCAGATTGGTGTTCCCATCAAGGATGAGGACTTCCACCGCGAGCTGAACACAGTCATGCACGATGCAGCTCATCGTGCTGTGACCGGTAAGTTCACCGAGCCCAGCGGTGAGGGCTTCAACCCACACAAGCACAAGGTCCCCCTTCACACCGCTCTCCAGATGGTTCGGGATGCGGGTCACAAGATGGGGCTGGAAGGTCTTCATGACCGCCTCCCTAAGCCTGGTTTTGAGATGAGAAAAGCCGAAGGTGATCCGCCAGCTCCGCCTCCGGCCAAGAAGCCCCGTCTTCCTCGCCAGCAACATGCCCGCTTCGAGACTTCAATCACTACAGGTCGAGGTCCCCAGGCCATCAAGGCAGCTGCAGTTGGTGGAGGTCTGTCTCTGCACCGAAGCCATCCTGCCAACATGAAGCCTGACCGTCCAAACGATGAGCCAACCTATGGCGCTTGGACCCTCACCCACGAGCCCTCTGGCCAGGCTGTAGCCCACCACAACGACTTTGACCAGCTCAATGTCCTCCGAGACGCTCTACTCGACCAAGCCGACTGGACCCAGGACGCCAATGGCATCCGAGAGCAAGTCAAGGCCAAGCCTCACATCAAAGACCTCATTTCGCAACTCAGCATGCGAAAGATTGTGAAGTCCGAATTCTGGGACGCAATCTTTCCACAGACTGAAGGAGACACCCCCGTGGCCGATGAAAAACTGTACACCCCTGAGGAAGCCCGAGAGATTCTTATCAAGGCTACTCGCGAGAAGGTCTCTGCTTATGCCAAGGAAATCGAGGCCCTGCAGGTCAGGGAGTTGAAGAAGGCCCTCATTCCTAACCACAAGCACAATCAGGCTAGTCAGGCCAGCGCCGGCATTGAGGATGTGCCCCCTGGGAAGGTGAACCCTAAGGGTGTCGACAAGATGGAGAAGCAGATGCCTCCTCCGGCACCTTCTGCTAAGCCTGTTGCCCCTCCGCCTCGACCCGTACCCCCTGCAGTCCAGAAGTCTGTCCCCCTCGATGCAAGTGGCACCGGCTCTAGTCCCGTCAGTATGGGCAAGGCCGAGCTTTGCAAGAAGTGTGGGAAGTCTCACGACATGAAGAAGGGCTGTGAGATGGAAAAGGCCGTCGACAAGATGGTCGTCCATGGCGAGAAGTCTCCCGCACCGGCCCCCAAGGGCGCTGACTACGACGTCAAGAAGGAGAAGGGCAAGGCTGTCTTTGAGGCCAAGAAGTCTGAGCTTGTGGATGCCAAAGGCAAGCGTTCCGACAACCACACCAATCCCGACAGCACCACCCCGGATGACAAGAAGTCGGCCCACGTCAACAAGCCCGGCAAGAGCAGCAAAACTGCAGGGTCGGGTGGGGTCATTAAGCCTGGGAAGTCGCTGGAGAAGGCTGAGGATTTGGAGAAGGGTGTCAAGAACTGGGCCGGTGCCCTGGGTACAGCGGCCATTCTGGCTACTACCGGTGCAGGATATCATGCTGCGCACAACCGTGCAGCTGGAGCCGAACAAGCCCGTCAGACCACACACACACAGGCTATGTCAAATCAAGGTCCATCTCCGGACATGCAGGCGTGGGAAGCAAAACGGCCGCAGCGCGACCAAGAAGATGCGGCCGAAGCGGCCCATACTACAGCTGCTATTTCCCGCACGAGGGCCGTTGGCGCAGGTCTAGATGCAGCTCACGCGAAGGTTAAGCTCCCCGGTGCTCACCTTAAGAGGCCCGGAGTTTCGACTCAGAAGGCCGAGTCGAGAGAAGAAATTTGGGGTGCCAAGGACAAGAAGGAAAAGGCTAAGGCAGCGGACGCCAAGACGCAGAAAGACCACGAAGAACTGACGAACAAGCGCCGTAATTCTGGCCCCATGGCCAAGGCCGCAGGCCCTGCCTCCCCTCCTACGGCTAAGCCGCCCAGTGGCGCCATGGGTGGAGTCTCGACCAGTGCCCCCAAGGCTCCGAGCATGAAGGTTCCGACCATGAAGGCTGAACTGGACAAGGCTACCCCAGCTCTGCATGCCCGCATGGCTCAGGAAACCGGCATGGCTAAGCCCAAGCCCAAGTATGTGAAGCCTCCCACCGGTTCGACCAGCACCACCCCCACCCTTGGGGACCGTATGGCCCGTGAGACTGGCATGAAGAAGGAAGGTCTGGAGAAGGGTGTGTTTAGCGATGCAGCTAAGCAGGCAGACCCGGTCAGCGCAGCTCATGCAGCCAAGACCAACATCGCGGCCCCCAAGGTCAAGATGCCGACGCCAGAGCAGCACGGCAAGAGGGCTGAAGACTTCCAGGCCGCTGCCAGCGGGGCCTTCTCGCCTAAATCCACCCCGGGGCACCCCCTCAAGACTTCTGGCATGCCAGCCGCTCTCAAGTCCCCCAAGGCGGCCGGTGTCACCAGGTCTGCCGGTCCCGTTCAGAACGCAGCTCTCCCCAAAAAGCCCGGCATTTTCGGGAAATTGTTCGGCGGGAATCAATAGCTACACGCACTTAATCTTCAACATGAGTTTTTAGGAGAAACAAGCCATGGCGCAATCGTACACCACTTCTGCCGGCACCCTCATTATCCCTGGGGCCTACAGCTCTATCCAGGTGCAGACCGCTAACTCCGGTCTTGCGACCACTGGCGTGCTCATGCTGATCGGAGAAGCCGATGCTGGCCCCCGCTTCAGCGCAGAGGCAGACCTGGAGTTGAACGCCTTTGGTCCTGACCAGCTGGCCGCAGTCGTCAGCAAGTACAAGTCGGGCCCCCTGGTGGACGCATTCCGCAGTGCAGCTGCACCGGCCAATGACCCGAACATCACGGGCTCTCCCAACCGCTTCATCCTCATCAAGACCAACCTGAGCACCAAGGCTTCTGGTGTTCTCACCAAGCAAGCTGGTGGTACCTATGGCACGCTGAAGGACAAGTCCTACGGCAAGCTTGGTAACCTGATTTACTTCCAGGTCGCTGCAGCCACTTCCGAGGTTGTTCCTAGCTCTGGCCTCACGACCTTCATTCCTCCGGTCGGCACTGCTGGCGTGAACTTCCGTGTCAATGGCGGCGCAGCTGTTGGCACCACCCTGACTGCGAACATTCAGCCCCCTGCTGCTGTCGCCCTCATCAACGGCCTGTCTGGCGTTCTGGCTACCGGCGGCGCCGACCGTGGTCTCCTGACCGTCAGCGGCACCCTGGCACTCGACCAGAACCCCGGTGGGGCTGGTGCGACTGTCATCGACCTGACTCGCAGTGGCGCATGGGCAGTCCAGCCCACCGCTGGCGACACCCTCATCATCCCCGTTGGCTCTGTAGTCGAAGGTGCGAGCCAGGAGAACGTGGGTGCGTATGTCGTCACTGCCAGCACCGCCAACACCCTTCGTGCGACCAAGCTCAGCGACGCAGGCAAGGTGTCCCCGGCCCCGGTGATTGGCACCATCACCACCCCTGCAGACGTCACGGCTGTTGCCATTGTGGCCACGACCGACGCTCAGGCGTTCGCCCCCATCATCATCAGCAATGAAGCCGGAGACCCTATCGATGGTCTTGGCAAGGCCCTGGAAGTCGCACAGATGACTTCCGGGACCGACCTCTTGGAGCGGACCCTGTACCTGCTCGCCAGCACCGCTTCGGCGACCTGGATTAGCAAGTCCGGTTCCCCGAAGCTCCTGACCAGCAGCGCCGAGTACAAGGCCAACCTGCAGGTCAACCGTCAGACCGACGGCATCAGCGAGGAACTCATCGCAGGTGGCGAGGTGGCCCTGAAGATTGGCTACCTGGGCACCACTGCAACCGTGACCATCACTGACACGACCCTGTCGACGACTGTGGTCGGTGGTGCAGGTGGCAGCCTTCCTCCCATCACCCTGGCCGATTTCCCGACCATCAGCGACCTGGCTACTTACATCAACAGCCAGACCGGTTACAGCTGCTCTGTGGGCACTGCCGTCCTCGGCCAGCTCCCCAGCACGGCTCTTGACAATGTCACCGCTGCATCTATCTGTGGTGAGTACGGTGAGAAGCCGGGCCGCATCAAGATTGACGGTTACCGGATGTTCGCCCAGATTCGCGACAGCTCCGTTCTCGTGCAGCTCAACGAGCCCGAAGAGCAGGCTGGCTCCGGCCTCCCCAAGGTCACCACCTCCGTTGCCTACCTGGCCGGTGGGACGAAGGGTGGCAGCTCTGGCGCTGACTTCACTGCCGGCATCGATGCATGTGCGATGGTCCGTGGCAACTTCCTCGTCCCCCTTGTCAGCCGTGATGCAGCCTCGGACTACGCCGATGGCCTGACCGAGTCCAGCTCCAGCTACGCCGTTGACACTGTCAATGCCTATGCGAAGAGCCACTGTCTCAAGATGTCCACCTTGAAGAAGCGCCGGAATCGCCAGGCCTTCTGCAGCAAGGAAGACAGCTTCACCAACTGCCGTGAGGCCTCTGCCAACCTGGCCAGCTTCCGGGTCAGCCTGGCGTTCCAGGACTTCAAGCAGGTGAACAGCCAGGGTGTCCTGACTCAGTTCCAGCCCTGGATGGGTGCCTGCCTCGCTGCAGGTATGCAGGCAGCAGGCTTCTACAAGGCCATCTTCAACAAGGGCATCAACACCTCCGGCGTTGTCATGCGGGATGGTAGCTTCAACGACAAGGACGAGACTCAGGTTGAGGATGCACTTCTCAGCGGCCTCCTGCCGGCCCGCAAGGCCCTCACCGGTGGCTTCACCTGGGTTTCTGACCAGACCACCTACGGTAAGGACAACAACTTCGTCTTCAACAGCATCCAGGCCGTCTATGTGGCTGACATCATTGCTCTGAGCACCGCTCAGCGCATGGAAGCAGCTTTCGTTGGTCAGTCAGTTGCTGATGTCAGTGCCGGCATCGCTCTGGCCTATCTGGAAGGCATCATGGCCGACTTCATGTCCCTCAAGCTCATCGCTCCTTCGGATGACGCACCCAAGGGCTTCAAGAACGCTGTGGTTCAAATCAGTGGTCCTGCCATGGTGGTCAGCCTCGAAGTCAAACTCGCTGGGGCGCTGTATTTTATTCCTGTGAGTTTTCTCATCTCTCAAGTTACCCAGACCGCATAATATGGAAGGCACTGGCCACATTTATGGTCTGGAGGATCCCCGCACCGGAGAAATTCGGTATGTAGGCCAGACCATTCAGGGGCTTCGTGATCGTCTCTGGGAGCATATCTGCCCCTCAAAGACCCGAGCTAAGACTCACAAAAACAGTTGGATCGTAGGTCTTAGGCGTCTAGGTCTTATTCCCGAAATCGTGCCCATTCAGTCTCTTCCGATCTCTCAACTTTCGAAGGCGGAGATTTTCTGGATTTCTGAATTGCGCAGCCGTGGCTATAGACTGACCAATGGTACTGATGGCGGAGAAGGGACCACTGCCGGTAAGCCAAGGTCTTTCACCGAAGAGGGCCGAAAGCGCTGCTCAGAAAATGCCCGGAGAGTTCATTCAGTGCCAGTTATTGAAATGACGACTGGTGTTCTCTATCCATCGGCAAGAGAGGCAGAAAGGGGTCTTAATCTTTACAGTAATGCCGTCGGACGAGTTCTGAGCGGAAAACAAAAGCAAGCAGCGGGCTATATCTTTCGCCGTATCTAGGGAGCAAATCAATGAGCGCTAAGGTCATGACGGGCGCACGCGCCAAAGTTTCCATCAACGGGAAGCCCGTTGGTATTTTCAACAACATCAGCTACGGCCTGAACTTTACGGCAGACCCGATTTTCATCCTCGGCGCCTATGGTCCCACTGAGATTGTGTACACTGCCCAGGACGCTGTGTCAATCACCGCTTCCGGCTGGCGTGTCATTGACCACGGTCCCCACACTGAGCCCTCGGTCCCGACCCTTAGCGAGCTGCTCGCCCATGAGTACCTCGAAATCACCGTCTTTGACCGCCTGTCTGCTGATGGGGCAAAGCCGATCGCCAAGTTCCACCGCTGCCGCCCCGTGAGCTACAACACCACCCTGGCCAATCGTCAGCCCTCTGAGGTCAGCATCAGCTTCATGGGCCTCCGCATGGACGATGAGACTGCGGTGAATGACGAGCTTCCCACGGCAGCTGTTCTTCCGTAATTGAAAGCGATGTAGCAACCCCTAATGGGCTCTGGCTTGTGCCGGGGCCCATTTTGGTTTAAGGTCGACCCATGTCCACCAATCCGAGCGTTGCTGGTGCCATTGAGACCCTCAATAGCTGCAGAACTGTCCTGGAAGACGCGGGAATCGAGGCGTTGTACAATTTAACTATCACCGATGATGGCCCCACCGTCGAAATCAAGATTCACGAGAGACAGTACATTTTGGCACAGCTCGCCTTGCCATTCACCCTGGGCAGTGCTAAGGTGAAGTTTATCAAAGTTGCACACACCCACAAGAAGTAACAGGAGATAGCGCTACCCATGCGTTCCATCGTACTCAGTCTCGAAGTCCAGAATAGTTTCCTTCACCCCCGCCAGGCAGACAAGCTGGCAGCCGAAATCAGGGACATGAGTGCCCGGATTGAGGACACCACCGAGTTTGAGGAACAGGATGTCTTCCTGGCCCAGGCTTTCGATGTGGGAGGAACTGAGGGGGTCGACACTGAGTCCTCAACAGATGAGTACGCCAAGTGGGTTGCCAGTCTCAGCCGTGGATTCCCGGACCTGGTCTTCTCCTTGGACTTCAATGAGCCAGACATCGAGGGTGGGGAACTTCTCGGACGCTGGTACTTCCGAAATGGTCGCCGGCAGACCGCTGAGCCCTACATGGTGGTTCCCGACTTCGACCCGGACGATGTGGGAGAGGAAATCCTGTGAGGGTTACCATCACTCACGAAGTCGAGTGCTCTTACTGTAGAAAAGTCTGTAGGGGATCTACCAATAAGATGTCCTACCTCAAGCTTCTCTGGCACGTTCGGACTTGCGAAAACATTGAGGACCCTCCGCCCTTCTTCAAGACTCTCTGGCAGCTCTTCTGGTGGAAGGACTCATGAGCTACGTCCAGAACATCTACCTGACAGGAGGTAGCCAGGATGACCTTGAGGCTATGGCCTCGGTCATCGAGATGGAAGGCCATGTGGCTGCCGTTAAAACTCTGGATTTCTCGAATGAAGAGATTTACGGCCACATCCTCGACTCCGATGCGGTGGTCATTCTCTACGGCGGTGATAGGGAACTGATTTCCGATCTCGGAACCGAGCTTGGCATTGCCCTGGCCATGGGAAAGGTGGTGTATGCCTATGTGCCCAAGCATGCGGTGACCAATCGCTTCTTGTCCATGAGTGGCGTCCGAAAGTTCCTCAGCATGGACGACACCCTGGAAGCTGTGCTCGAAGACCTTAAGGAGGATGAGGATGTACATGACGGAGCCGTTTCTGATGCCGGAGCTGGACTCACCCTTGGAGACGACCCCGGAGATGCACCATGATTCCAAAGAACCTGAACCTGAGCTGAAAGCAACAGGAAATTCAAGCTCTTGCTACCTGTGTGCGCGAAGCTTTCATCAGCTTCCCCAAGAGTACGTAGTTAGGCGGGAACACGAGTATTCTCTGGACCCAGACTGGACCCCTCGTAGTGCTAAGGGCCGGGCCAAGAACATGGTCCATTACTTCGTCACGTATTGCCTCTGGTGCGCCCACCAATTCAAGCTCTGAGGGCGGTAATCTTCGAAATAGACCGAGGACTGCCATGCCCCCAGCCAGAAAGACAGACAGCCAGTTGGAAGCGAAGATCGACGTTCTTTCTGATAAGATGGACGCTCAAGCCACTTCTTACGCCAGGCTCGACGAGAAACTTGCAGGTCATCTCTCTAGCGAGGAAAAGACAAGCAAGCGCCTTGAAGATAAGCTGGAGGATGTCGGTGAGCATCTCTTGGGCATCAAGGAAATCCTCGGAAAGCAGCAGAGCAGCATTGACGAGCACATTCGTCGTACCAACCTCCTTGAGGATGTTGTCAAGCCCCTGGTTGAGCAGAAGCAGCAGTTCGAGGGCTTCCTCAAGTTCGCCAAGGTGGCCGTGAAGATTGGTGGTCTCATCGCAGTCCTGGGGGCTGGCGGGTTTGGCCTTAAGGAACTGGTCGCCCTCCTCTTCAAGCTCTAGCCATGCACGATACCTGGAAAAGCAAGAAGCTTTGGTTCTCTGTCTTCGTCATTGCATGCGCCTTCGGCTTCGCCGTCCTGGCTGCTACGGTGATGCCGAACCTGGGCAAGTTCTTCGACGGGTTCACCTCGGTCCTGGAATTCGCCGCTGGAGCCTACCTAAGCGGTAATGTGGCCAACAAGTTCGTCGCCGGCAAGGTGGCGCCTGTCGCTGAAGCTCCTGCAGCACCAGCACCCAAAGCCAAGCCCGTACCCCCGGGCGGCCCTCACGTCCCGGAGTAAGACATGGCAGAGAAATGCGAATTTCAGTCCTGCACCAATGACGCAACCCTGAAGGTCTTCACTGCTACAGACCCCAAGCGGCCTCGGGTGAGCCTCCGTTGCGAGACCCATGAGGCAGAGCGGGCTCAGGGGAGCATTGTTATGCGACCTCCCCCGGCCCACCCCGAAGACTAGGCCTTCTTGAACTTCCCGGCGTACTTGATTTCGGGGAGCACATCTTCGCGCCAGTTGGCAGTCTTCTTCTCGAACCCAGCGACTTCCGAACGCAGGTGCCGGACCTCAGCTTCGGCCTTGTAGAGTTCTGAGCGCATCAGGCAGTCAAACTCGTACCGATTCTCTTCGGTCTTCCCGATGTACTCCATCCGATACTCACCCTTGCCCAGGTACACCTCGCGGGGGAGTGTGGTCTTATTGGGAAGTTCAGCCAGGAAGGCCTCAGCCCTATTCAGAGCGGGCTTCAGGACCTGGTCCAGGTAGGCCAGGGCTCCCTCGGCCGACTGCTCCCAAGGCAGGTAGGCGACTCCGAAGCAGGAGCCGTGGAGCGTCCCATCACCAGGGCGGCGGAAGCCGTGGTGACCGATTCCAGCG